>ERZ761609.775-NODE-775-length-33825-cov-35.450814_pt1 | contig 33825 bp, 24 predicted proteins | sample MGYA00511163_ERZ761609 | MGnify/ENA primary metagenome ERZ761609 (study PRJEB28899, sample SAMN02445070) | bioreactor sludge metagenome | biome: EBPR sludge | place: Australia: Brisbane, Thorneside Wastewater Treatment Plant | collected 2011-12-16 ...
ACACGCTGTCGCTCCAGATCGACGGCTCGATCAAGTAGGTACTGATGGTATGGCGGGTGAGTCCGTCACTGCCTAGCGCTTGATACTCGATTCGCACCTTTCTTTGTTCCACCCATGCGTGTGCAATCGTTTCAATTATTTTGACTTTCTCCGGATTCTTGTCTTGTGCCGTGACTTTCTCAGCAGATTTGAGCAGGCGCTCGGTCATGGGTTGACGCAGGGTGGCAGCAAGTTTTTCCACTGCATTGATGGTGTGAGGTTGGTGAATTCGAGTCTGCCGTGAAGCCTTTCGACCCGCTAGGTAGAGAGTCAATGCCTCGTGAAGGTTGAGTTTGATCTCCGAAATGAGCTTATTCTTCGGGATGTAATATCGCCCTTGTTCATCCTGCTCGAAATAATAGCTATTGTCACCTGTTGCCAATTCTCTACGGTCGCGAAAGATGGTCTCACGCGACACACCAATTTTTTCCGCCAGTTCCATGTCGGTATAAGCGCGCTGGATGTAAAGCCGCTTCAATTCTTCAAGCCGTTCGGCTTTTGTTTTTCCACTCATACTTGCTCCCTGTTAGTGTTCATGTCTGCCCGAAACTTCCCGCAGGCGCTCCTTGCTGAAAGGCGTTACAGCAAAACCTGCGGGACAAGACGGTGGGCTGTGCTTCGTAGTAACACAGTAACATGCCGTCTTTCAGAATTCTGCAACATTTTGTCACGAATTTTGTGATTGGCTTTTATTTTTATGGGGATACAATCCCCCTTCATCATCTTCATAAACAAGCAGTCCCTTATCTTCCAGCGCCGGAAGTGAGCGAGTCACCTCCGAGCGGTTCAGCTTTAAGAGCCTTGCAATAAACCCGGCTTTCTTGCCTGGGTTTTCCTCCACTTTCTCGTAAATCTCCTCCAACTTCTTTTCTTCAATTTTACGCGCCATTTCTGCCTCCGTATTGTGGGTTTTGTCCACTTTACGGGAGGCGTGTTGCAGGTACTGCAACAAATTTAAACTATAAGTTGCAAATGGAATAAAGAATATGAACTTCAAAAATGAATATTTGGAACATAGTGCCTAGCATCCGCATCACATCACGAAATAATACTCTGAGGTTGAGCCGATGTGGAATCTGTTGTATGTAGAGACTTTATTACTTCAGCAATTGATATGTGGCACTCTCAATTCCAAAATCGCTTCACTTGGGGAAACGTTTCCCTTATCTCTTATTTATACCCGAAATCCGCCCGACTGGGTACGGTTGTATTGCGTATTTTTTCAGAGATAACGCCCGAAAATCCATGCCTTATCCTGAGTAAAGTATTGTATTACGCAAGATAATGGGATTTATCGTGCGTATAATCTGCAAAACAAATCACCAATTCGCAATCTATTTTTTGTTAGCAAGCAATATTAACAGGAAACGACGCCGCAAGGAATCCCCCCAATCTAGGGCATCACTGGAATTTTGAAATCCTCATCTTCATTCAAACAAAAATCTACCTTGGTCTAACAGACGGAAAATCAGGTTTAGGGAGATTTTCTTTTACGTTTTTTCGGTGGCTCCATTATTATCAGAGTGGCATCAATGACATATCCCAATTGACTGGCATCCTTTAGGAATGCTTCAAGCACTGCCGAATCCCAATTTCCTCATATCCTTTTGAAGTTCAATGCGAAGGTAATAACCACGCCGCATTCCTTCACGGATCATCCAAATGCCGAGCAGCGCAAATTCCAATGCCAGCAAAACAAGAATTCGTAAACTTACACCGGTTAACAACCCACTCAACAAATAAATTATTGAATAGAGGGGTAGTAAAAGAACAAAAGCGATCTGCAAAATGGGGCGCTCGGATTGATACCCTTCTTCCAGCGTGATTCTATGGATATCCTTCTTCTGGACAGAGGCGACTTCACCCTTTCCTTGAATCATAGCGATCTTTTCAGAGGCTATCAAAATTCCACAGTAGTACATGGTGTTTGTTATTTTCAATATCATCATCCATCAGTTAGCAGGTGCAACACCCCCACCAAAATATACTGACCACAGATCACTTAAGTATTTCAATCGGTTCTTCCGAACCAATAAGTTCTTCATACTTCTTAAAATCTGCCTCTGCATCGTTATCAAGTCCAAGCGCTTTATATGCTGAACCGCGGTAATAATAGACAAAGAACAGATCCGGTGCTATTTCTAATGCCCTATCAAAGTTTTCCACCGCCAAACTATATTCTTCCAGTATCATATATACAGTGCCGCGATTATAGTATCCCTTCCAGTAATCAGGATTTATCACGGTTGTCACACCGAAGTCCTGAATGGCTAAATCATATTTTTCAAGTTCGATGTAAACTGTCCCCCGATTATTAAATGCCTCGATATCTTCAGCGTCAATTTCAATCGCCTTACTGTAAGAATCAACAGCATCGTTGTATTTACCCAACATTGCGTATGCTACCCCAAGATTAAAGTAGGCGTTTTCACATTGAGGATCAATTTCAATTGCACTATACAGATCTTGAATTGCATGCTCATTTTGCCCAGAATAGTGATAGGCTGTGCCACGGTTAATATACGCATCAGCATTTACAGGATCAGATTCAATAGCCAGTCCAAAATAATCAATTGCCAAACCGTATTCATCTAACGCCATATATGAATAGCCAAGATTGGAATACAAGTCATAACTGACTACAAATGTTCCTGTCCCGTCAAACTGCAACACTTGCTCAAAGCGTTCAACCGCCGCCTCATAGTCACCAGATTTATATCTTAATACACCTGCCAAGTAAGAAACCAAAGCACCTGCATCTGAGCCTATTTGCTTTTGAATAACAAACTCATCAAGATCTGCTAGTGTTGCCTGAGGCTGATATGTTTCACTTTGTTGGATATCATCAAATTCATTTGGTGACAAATTCTCAATATGAATTGTGATATTAGGATTCTCTGTTGGCCGGTACCATGCCCACATAACAAGATCGGCGTTAACTTGCTCCCCCAACTCACGCGCATACTCACTAGAAGTGACTATTTCATTGCTTTCAATAATTAGGGTATCTTCATAACCATTTGCTGCCTGTTGAAGATCCTCCAATATTTTTCGTCTTAATCCATACTCTTCTTCTGGACCATCGAATTGCGTAACTAGCACAATTATTTTTTCCTTTGTTACTTTGACTTGAGATTGCCATCCTATAAATCCAACAACACCAATAAGTACCGAAATAATTAGCAGGCTGTATGCAGTTGTTCTTCTAGTCTGAAACAATTTCCAAATGAATGCCATCCAAAGCACCATCCCCACAACTATCAACCACGAGAATCCCGATAAATCGTCCTTAAATGTCTTAATCAACCCATATACAGCAAGGATCGAGCCAGCTACACCTCCGAGTAGCGTTAATACCTCTTTGACTAAACCCCAAAAAACAGGATTTCTGTTGCTGTATGGTTGTTTTTTGATCTTGTTCTTTTTTCGTGACATTGCAATCTTCCTGAAAAATCTTAAACTTTAGCAAGGAATTTAATTTTGGCACAATTTCCTAGTTAACTGATGTTCTTTCTATTACTTTGCTCAAACCTGCTGTTTTTGTTCCATAAAAGGACACACTTTTACATCACTGTAGACTTCACTCTTTTTTGCCAAATAACCTTCCTAGTAGATCAACCAGCAATTCAGGTTTAAGGAAACCGGAAATACCCATTGCAGAAACAAGTGCAGCCAGAACTATCTGAATGATCAACCAGGCCTCAACGCCATCCAATAAAAGAATGAAAAGCATAGTAGATGCTAGAATTCCGATAAATGCAACTATGAAAGATATCAATCGCCCCCATGTATATTTTCCAACCATAGAACGTTTTACCGGCGTCTCAGTTGCACCAGTAGACATAGATACATCACTATGTGAATTGTTACCTACAACATTGCCAATTCCTTTTACACCGCCAGCGATAGAGATACTATCAGGTTTTGTTCTCTTTCGAAGTTTCGGGCTCATTTTTACTCCTTATATTCTTATCCAATTGTTCGATTCTATCCCTGATTCGTTTCGCATCAGGAGACCCTATAGATTCATATATTTCTAGCATACGTTCATAATATCCAAGGGATACCTCGTATTCCCCAAGAGACTGCGCAACCTGACCCAACCCGCCTAGCGCAGCTGCAATAAAATCCTTGCGTCCCAATTCTTTAACTATAGTTAACATCTTCCCATAATAATCACGAGCTGCCACATACTCCCCAAGTAATTGTGATACGACACCCAATTTCCCCAACGCAAGCATGGTGCCATCCTTGCGCCCCAAACCCTCCTCTATGACTAACATCCTCTCATAATAGATTTGAGACGCCACATACTCCCCGCGAGACTCTGCCAGATGCCCCAGTCCACCTAGCGCAAAGGAGATGCCACCCTTGCGACCAAGGCTTTCATTTATCTGTAACATCTTCTCATAATAACCTTGAGCCGCTGCATACTCCCCTAGAGACTCTGCCACCTGACCCAAGCCGCCCAGCGCAGTTGCAATACCATCTTTCCGCCCCAATTCCTCCTCGATAGATAACCCCTTCTCATAATAGCTACGTGCTACATCATGCTCCCCTAATGAGCATGACACCTGCCCCATACCAATGAGCGCAAATGCCACACCATCCTTGCGCCCGACTTCTTCAAATAATGCCAACATCTTCTCGTAATAGCCGCGGGCCACAACATACTCCCCAAGTGTCTGTGACACCTCGCCCAAGCCCTTCAACGCAAATGCGATGCCATCCTTGAGACCTAATTCTTCATCGATGGCTAATTGCCTCTCATAATAGTTGCGCGCCGCCGCATATTCCCCGATTGATTGCGCCACGTCACCTAAGCCGCGAAGCGCATGTGCGATACCATCCTTACGGCCTAATTCTTCAAATATGTATAACTGCTTCTCAAAATAACCACGAGCTGTTGCATACTCACAAAGCGACAGTGTCACCTCACCCAAGCCACCCAGAGCAAACGCAACCCCATCCTTACGCCCCAATTCTTCATCTATGGACAATTGTTTCTCATAATAGTCACGTGCCGCCGTATACTCCCCGAGTGACTGTGACACCTCTCCCAAGCCGCCCAATGCAGCCGCGACACCATCCTTGAGACCCAATTCTTCCTCTATAGCTAACATCTTCTCGAAATAGCCACGCGCTGACGCATACTCCCCAAGCGTTCGCGATACTTCACCCAAGCCGCCCAATGCAGCCGCGACACCTTCCTTGCGTTCCAATTTCTCCTCCGTAGCTAACATCTTCTCAAAATAGTTGCGGGCCACCGCATACTCACCTAGTGATTGTTTAGCAGAAGCGCGCAGTAAAAAAGCTAACCCAAGGAAGTGATGCGCATTGGACGCCTCAAAAACTTTTTCAAGTCGCGCGGCAAAATCACAAGCCCACTGTGAATTTTTAATTGTGACATAATGGTTTGTATAAAGATCCCATCCAATACCATACAGCCTGGACTGAGATATCTCATCTTCAGGAAATTCGAGTAATAAATCAGCATGATTCATCAATTGACTTAAGGCGTTGTTTTGCTCCGTAATTTGGCGGTATTTACGAGATAGTTCGGGCTGATTTGCTTGTTCGTACAAATAAGAAATAATCGATGAGAAATGCTCAATAAAAGGCCATACCGATTGGCGAAGCCCCTCTGCATATCGGATAAAGCGCTCCGAATCGGGTTTTTCATGCTCAGTGAACATAAACCATCCCAGTATTGGGTAAAATTTATAACGTTCAAGTGTCTTAATCCAACCAGCGCTTGACATTTGTAAAAACAACGGCTCAGCCTCTTGCAGGATCCCAAGATCATCCTCATCGTCCAGTAAATATTCCAACTCCTTAGAAAGAATTTCTGGGTCCAAGTCAAACGTATTGGCAAGCGCTGCCACTGTAAAAATTGGACCTTCCTGTGCCGCCACCTTTAACATCTCGTACATTTGATCTACACCCCATGGCGCATTCTCGTTTGCCCAAAGCGTTTCCAATTTATCACGAACATAGTCACGCCCGCTGCCATACACAGCCCAAGGTGAGCTCCTATCCATGATCCATTGCCCCTCATCGGAAAAGATCACAACATTGGCACGCCGCCAATCTTCCCATAAGTTCTGGATCAAAATAGGTACTCCGCAAGTAAGTCGGTGCAAGCGTTCGGCAATCGAATCTTGTGCGGGGGCAATGTAGTCTGTAACATCCTGCTGAGTGATGCGACTGAGATGATAAATCTCTGCAACATCCTGTTGTGCGAGTTCTAGTGCAAGACTCTGCTCCTGAGTGAGATACTCCCCCTCAAACTGGTCAATCGGTTTTCGTGAATGCATGGTGACAATCCACAGAATTGGCAGGGAATGTTTTGCTTCTTTAGACAAATAGCGCAAGAGATTGACCCAACCCGCTGACGCAAATTCAAAATCTTCGAGCAGAATAACCAACGGCTCGCCCGATTGGGTAAATTTTCGGAAATAGGCGGGCAAATCATTGTGCCTAGTAGGCAGAGGTTCGTGTTCCAACCACGGAATTTTGTACATCATCTGAAAGATAACACCCCAAATTGGAAATATATCATCTTGTTTAAGAAAATCAGGCGCGTTTTCAAAAATCTCCTGCCAACGTTGAAAACCACTACTCCATCGTCCGTCCCGCCTGGTGTGGATCTCGTTCTGTTCAGGCCAAAAGCGGGTAATAGCAGTACGGCAACTGCCAAGTCGCAAGGCATCTATAAACGTGCGCCCAAGTGCTTTTGCCCCATACCCATAATTACCTGTAAGAAAGACGAAAGCACCTTTGTTTTCCCGTCTGGCATAATCGTATAACTCCGCCAAACGTTGCAGCATTGCCTGGTGACCGATAAGGTGATCAAGTTCGGGTAAGGTCTTATCTGGGTGGGGGAAAAAAGCATACCCAATATCAGCAGTGAATTTGGGATTCCTTTCGATTTCAGTTTTCTCTTCGCTGACGTTCATTCTGTTGAACAAACTGAAATTTATTTCGACATGACTTAAAGAGTTTGAGCCAATAACATTGCCGATTCCATACACAGAACCTTTGATATGTATGCCCGACTGCAGTTTTTTATCTATCATGTTCATACCCTGATTGTTTAAACTATGAAAGTCTATCCTTGCTTACACATTGATCTGCTGCACATACAAATACTTCTGGAATTCGACGAACAATTCTCGAATGGACTGGATCTCGCCAAGGATTTGGCGGGCGTCTTCGATGGCGTGGTATTTGAGTTGGAGCAAGCTGGGAAGTTTTTCCTGGTCGAGCTCTTCGACGCCTTCTTCGATGTATTTTGAGAGGACGAATTCGATGAATTGTTTTTGTTCGTTGGTGAGGGCGGCAAATATCTTGGACTGCGCTTTGGCAACGCGGACCTCGCGGGTGATGGGCTGGGAGGCGTAGGCGATGTAGGTCAGCACGTCGAAGAGGTCGCTTTTTTCGGCGTCGATGATGGTTTGCATGATGTGAAGCTGTTCACTACCGAAGCCTGCTTCTGCGAGCTTTTCGAGCAGGGCTTTGCGAGTGACAGGGCTGGACCAGACGCGGCGCAGTTCTTCTTCGGTTTTGAAGAGGTCGGGGAGTTTGCCGAAGAGCTTTTCCATGAACTGTTCAGCGGTGAGTGGTTTTCCGTCAGCGTCGTAGAACATGGTGGATGCCATATGGGTAATCTGACGCTCTTTGCCGTCGCGCAATTTGATTTTGGTTTTCACTCTGGGAGGTGGAGGATCTACGATCGTTCCGCCATCACCGCCAAGTGGAGGTTGTGGTCTGGGGCGTGGATTATCAATGACGGGCTCTTCGGGTTCGCCATCCCATTCGGGATCAGAGAAGTGTTGATAAGCGCCTACAAAATCGTAGATGGTGAAGAAGTCTTTGCCGTCGAAGAGACGGGTGCCGCGACCGATGATCTGCTTGAATTCGATCATGGAGTTGACCGGGCGCATGAGCACAATGGCGCGGACGTTGCGAGCGTCGACCCCGGTGGAGAGTTTTTGGGAGGTGGTTAGGATGGTGGGTATGGTGCGTTCGTTGTCCTGGAATTGACGCAGGTATTCTTCGCCCAGTTCGCCATCGTTGGCGGTGACACGGACGCAATACATCGGGTCGAGATTGGTCTTGACCTGGTTGATCAGGTTGCGGGTTGCGGCGGCGTGGTCTTGGGTGGCGCAGAAGACCAGGGCTTTTTCGTCCTGGTAAATTTCATCCATGAAGAGTTCGACGCGTTTGCGTTCGCGGGCTTCGATCTCGATGATGCGGTTGAAATCGGACTCTGTATAAACCTTGCCCGCTTCGATGTCGCCTTCGAGGACAGTGTCTTCGTCGGTGTAGACGTATTCGTCGAGCGTGGTTTGGATGCGGCGCACTTTGTAAGGCGTGAGAAAGCCGTCGTTGATGCCTTCTTTGAGCGAGTAGATGTAGACGGGTTCGCCGAAGTATTTGTAGGTATCCACGTTCTCGTCACGCTTGGGGGTGGCGGTGAGACCGAGCTGCACGGCGGGAGAGAAATAGTTGAGGATGTCGCGCCATGTGGATTCGTCATTGGCGCCGCCGCGGTGACATTCGTCAATGATGATGAAATCAAAGAAGTCATTGGGGTATTCACCAAAATATGGGGTGTCGTTTGGACCCGACATGAAGGTTTGGAAGATGGTGAAGAAGACGCTGCCGTTGGTGGGGACGCGTCCGCCATTTTTGCGGATGCCATCGGGTTTGATACGCACGAGTGCGTCTTCGGGGAAGGCGTTGTAGCGGGTGAATTCAGAAAAGGCTTGGTCGGCGAGAATGTTTCGGTCTGCCAGAAACAGGACTCGGGGGCGGCGTGAGGCGTCGCGCTTCAAGTTCCAGCGTGTGGCAAATAACTTCCAGACGATGTGAAAGGCGATGGTGGTTTTGCCGGTTCCGGTGGCGAGAGTCAAGAGGATGCGGTTTTTATCTTGGGAGATGGCTTCGAGGGCTTTGTCGACGGCGATCTCTTGATAGTAGCGCGGAGACTTGGTGCCGCTGATGTCTTCAAAGGGGACGGGGATGAAGCGTTCCTGCCATTCGTTGTGGACGTTGAAGGTGCGCTGCCAGAGTTCTTCGGGGGTGGGGAAGGCGCTGACTTTGCCTTCGCCGCCTTGCATGTCGATCTCGTAGATCTCTTTGCCGTTGGTGGCGTAGGTGTAGCGGATGTTGAGTTTTTGGGCGTATTCTTTTGCCTGACCGACGCCTTCGCCAACGCCATATTCGTTGCTCTTGGCTTCGACCACTGCCAGCGGACGGTTCTTGTAGACGAGGATGTAATCGGCGATGGTGGGTTTGCCGCGCCCGCCCGCCTGAATGCGCCCGGCGGTGATGTGATACTCGCGGCGGATTTTGGTGCCTTCGAGCACCCCCCAGCCTGCGGCGTAAAGTTTCGGGTCAATCAATTCAGCGCGAGTTTCAGATTCGTTCATTTGGCTCCCCTGTTGCGCTTCACAATGGCGCGGAGTTTGGTGATGTCGTCGCGTTTGCCTTCCATGCGGTGCAACATGCGGTGACAGTTTGCGCAGACGGTTCGCAGATCGTCGAGGCTGGTTTTGACCACGCCTTTGAGCTGGCTCAACGGCACCAAATGATGCGCTTCTGCAAATCCTGCCCCGAGTTCCTTGCCGTACATTTTTTCAAATTTCAACCCACAGACCTGGCATTTGTAATCGTCGAGTATCTTTCTTTCTGTAGCAAGCAGGCGGCTGCGTTCACGCTGTAAATGTGAAACGACTTGCTGCCTGTTTTCATGCCGGGGATAGACATCGTGACGCTCATTTTCCTCTCGAGCGGAAGGAAGGGATCGGGCTACATCTTCAAAGAATGCCGCGGCTCTTTCACAGAAATGCAGGTTGATGCGGTCTGTGGATTCGCGGGTTAGGTCATACACACCAAAGAAGGCATTATCTGGGGTGTATTTTTCCAAGATAGGCGCGTTGAACTCGGCGCGCCCAAGCGGCTTTTTGAGTACCAAATAATTTTCAATATCGGTATCTTTCAGTGTGATCACTCGAACGGGCCACAAGTGCCTGGATACATTGCCAACGATTTTGGTCAGGGCTTTTTGATCTTCTGAACGAAGACAGGCATAAAGTTTTCGGTCAGGGTAGCCTGCAAATTTATCCAACCAGATTTCAATTTTTGGTTGGTTCTTCCCTAAGTTGCCAATGACAACACCCCATCCACCAGTTGTTGTTTCAACTGCTGCGCTAGGCTGCCTGATCGTCATGGCTGTGCCTGCTCTTCTCTCTTTGAGCATGGAAGCGACTACTTTTGCAGTATCCAATAGCCATTTTTTATCACGCCTGTATGTGGACATCTCTACAACTCTCCCTCAAACGCCTTCCCCAGCACGGACTTGCGCAACTCTTCCACAGCCTCGAGCTTGGACTGGTACACCGCCTCCAGACGGGACGTTTCCGCCGCCAGCGCGTCGAGACGTTGGACGATGGCGCGTTGTTCTTCGAGTGGTGGAAATGGGGTCAGGATTTCTCGTAAGTCCCCAATATTTATTTGCATTAAAGCAGCACCATAAGTTTTTTCTTTAATTTGCTTTTGCACATAACCTGAAATAAGTAAATAGTAGCCAAACTCTTGGTTGATAAATTCAGAACTGAAACGAATAGGGACAATACCTCTTGTCACGTTTGCCCCTTTCAATTCTTCTGATGTAACAGAAACAGTTCCTGTACTTCCACGAACACACAACAGCAATTCATCACCTGTCAGAGTAGTTCTTTTGTAAGAATTTGCTAATCGTGGGTCAATTCGCTTAAGACCATCCAAAGTGATAACTTTTTTTGTCAAATCTGTTGGTCGAATTACAGGTATTCCATTAGGATATTCTTCTCCAGGTTGAACAATGCCATAAGAAAGAGTGCAGTTCTCATCAACAACTTCTTGAAGCGTTTTTTCTTCCCAATTGCCATCCTTGTTTTCAAAAACATTTTGCAAAGCCGCCTCAAACACCTCGCGTGCGTTGACTAGATTCCGCTCGGCGTTGGCGTGGACTTGCGCCAGCCCTGCGAAGGTCTCGTCCAGCAGAGAGACGATCCGCTGTTGTTCGGGGAGGGGAGGGTAGGCAATCATCTGCGACTTGACTTCATTGTCAGTCACAGCGGGGTAACTTGCGCCTTTTTGTAATTTTTCCATTTTCTCCATAAATTCGTCAGATAAAAGAAAATAGAAAAGGTATTTATTGCTTATGAAATCTCTAGGTCGTAAAACGAAATAACCCGTACTGCAAACCTGATTGTCGTATTCCTCTGGAACAATTGCAATTCTTTTTAGAGTAGGTCTTACAGTTGCAAAAATCACGTCGCCAGTTTTTATAAGTTTTCTTGCCCGACTAGGCGCGTCTTTGCCTTTCAATTGCGTCACATCTTCAATTGAATAAGTCTGATTGTTGACACTTGATACATCAACATATAAAAAATCATGATTAGGTTTTAGAGTTGGATTGACAGTTTCTGTTTTTTGGAGAACATCACCCAACTTTTCAACCTTCCAACCTTCAACCTGCAACTTCTTCATACCATCCCCTGAATCTTTTCCAAAATCGCCGCACTCTCTTCGTCGAGCGACTTCATCTCCGCGAGGATGGCGGCAGGCGCCCGCAGGGTAGTATCCGTTTTGCGGTGTGGATTCTTTACCGACAAGTCAAACGAGGCGGGGTCTACATCCGCAATGTCCACCGTCCACGAGTTCTCCGAATCCGCTTTGGACTTTTGCAGAGTCAGAAAATCATCCAAATCCTTTTCGTTGAGCGGGTTGGTCTTGCCGAGGTTGCGTTCCAAATTCAACTGGTAATACCAAATCTTTTTGGTGGGCTTGCCCTTCTCGAAGAACAACACCACCGTCTTCACGCCCGCGCCGGTGAACGTCCCGCCGGGCAGGTCGAGCACGGTGTGCAGGTTACAGGTTTCGAGCAGGGTCTTGCGCAGGCTCACCGAAGCGTTATCGGTATTCGAGAGAAACGTATTCTTGATCACCACGCCCGCGCGCCCGCCCGCTTTCAAAATCTTGATGAAGTGCTGCAAAAACAAAAACGCCGTCTCGCCCGTTTTGATGGGGAAATTCCCCTGCACCTCGGCGCGTTCCTTGCCGCCGAAGGGCGGGTTTGCCAGCACCACGTTGTAGCGGTCGCGCTCCTGAATGTCTGAAATATTTTCCGCCAGCGTGTTGGTGTGCAAAATGTTCGGCGCTTCAATGCCATGCAGGATCATATTCATAATGCCGATGATATACGCCAGCGACTTCTTCTCCTTGCCGAAGAACGTTTTCTCCTGAAGGATTCTCGCCTCTTTCGTGCCGATGCCTGGTTGCCCCCTCATAAATTCAAACGCCTCGACGAGGAATCCCGCCGAACCCACCGCGCCATCGTACACCGTCTCGCCAATTTTCGGGTTCACCACCTTCACGATGGCTTGAATCAACGGACGCGGCGTGTAATACTCGCCGCCATTGCGCCCCGCATTGCCCATGTTCTTGATCTTGTCCTCGTACAGGGCGCTCATCTCATGCTTTTCCTTCGACGAGCGGAAGCGCAATTCATCCACGAGGTTGATGATCTCGCGCAGGTTGTACCCGCTTTCGATCTTGTTCTTCAACTCGCCGAAGATCTCACCGATCTTGTACTCGATCGTGTCGGGATGCTCCGCCGTGCTTTTGAACTTGCGCAGGTACGGGAACAACTTGCCGTCCACGAACTCGATCAGGTCATCGCCTGTCATTGATTTGTGATGGTCGAGCTTGCCATCACCATTCTTCGGCGCAGCCCACACATCCCACTTGAACTTCTTATCGATGATAGGGGAGTAGGTCTTACCCGAAAGCTCCGCCGCATCCTGCTTATCCTTTTCGAGATCATCCAAATATTTCAGGAACAGAATCCACGAAGTCTGCTCCACATAATCCAACTCACTGGAACAGCCCGCGTCTTTCCACAATTTATCGTCAATGTTTTTGAAAGTTTGCTCGAACAAGGGAGGGCTCCTAAAGCTAAAGTAATGTGTCGATTCTACTCGTGAACTGTCCCATCGGGCATGATGGTCCCTTTGAGAGATCTTGCTTGGGCAAGTTGCTCGGGGGTGATTTTGGCATCTTTGAGGTTTGCGCCAGCAAGATTTGCGTTTGTGAGGTTGGTATCAATTATTTGAAATTTTGATATTACTCCAGGCACACTAACGTTCCAATAAAATTGGGCAGCTTGTAAATCTGCATTTGAAAAATTGGCGTTACGTAAATCTGCCTTAACAAATATTGCACTCTTTAGTTGGGCATAACTAAGTTCTGCCCCCTGTAAATCCGCTTCAACTAATTCTGCCTCTTGCAAATTTGCCTCCCATAAAGAAGCTCTTTGCAAATTTGCTTTGTTTAGGTTAGCCCTTTGCATGTTTGCCTTATGTAAATCAGCTTGACTCAAGTTCCCTACCTCTAAATTCACATTCTCCAAGTTTGCGCCCTTTAAATTAGAATTTCTTAGTACCGTACCTTTTAATACTGCACCTTGCAAGAAGATATTGCTTAAGTCTAAATTACTTAAATCTATCTTCTCAATTTTCGCCCTATTGAAAATTGAGTTTCCGTCAGTAATCAAACCTGCGTCTCGTAAGAAATCAATTACTAATTTATTACGGTATGCATCTAAAGCTCGCAGAATGGTTATCGTCCGTATTCTGGCAACATTTCGTATCTCATTGTTGGTTTCCTCGTCTTGTAGTTTTTTCTCCACCAACAATTCAGACATCCTATCAAGATACGCTTGCAATGCGGCTTCCTGCTGCCGATCTTTGGCAATTTGTCTTTCCAGATCAGCTCTTTGATTCGCTGTTTCGCGTTCTACTGCTCGTTCAGAGCGATTCAGAAAAAATGCCCCAAGAGCCAACACAAACGGGATGATGAGCAATTCCAACCAATCCCAGAGAGTTTTGGTCTGAAAGCCTGTCCAAGTCACGGCATATCCTGAGAGGATGAGTTGCAGCAAACCGTAGAGAAGTCCGCTGGCAAGGAGGGTGTAAGTTGCGTAGAGCAGGTATTTTTTCCAGGTTGATTTCATCATGGAACCGTCAAACTATCTCATTGCAAGAGTTTTTCGATAGGTAAAAGGGATGCCTTTTGGGGATTGCGAAAAACTTCATTTATTTTCTCTATCAATACCTTGTTTCTCACATTGGGAAGGATAAAGTCAACAAAATATTCTGGGAATCCTCCAGGACGCTTAAGGAGCACGGATGCATAGGCACCGAGAAAAGGAATGATTTCGCGTAATTTCGGATGGATATCCTGAAAATTGATATCCTTCATAAGCAGGAGGATATGCCCCAACATCCCTTCCTGCGATTCGGTCAGTGTGTCGCCGTCTTCATCTCCATCGTCAACCGCAATGTTCCATAGATCTAAAATACAATCGCTTTTTATTTTTGAAGAACCAGAAAGAAGCTTTGTGCCGCTCTCCAACATCTTGAAACTTGCTTCATTACCATTCAGCTCTCTAACATTGGCAGCCGTATCAAGAATCATTTTTTCAGGGTCTTTGAAGCCGAAACCTTTTCCTAAGATATCCAAAAGGTGCATAAGAGTCTGTCTGCTTTTTAAATCGTGCCAAGGTTTAGGAGAATTATCATACTCGTACAAGCCATAAAGAATTCCTTTAAGCAACTGTTGTTCATGTAGCTCGACTTGCCCACCCTGCTCCATTTTTTCAAGATCTGCGCCCCAAATGAAAAAAGGCAGAAAGCCGGTAAATTCTGGTACATAAAAACGACGTGCAAGGTCAGAACCTTGGCTGCATTCTTTCCATACCAGAGAATATTTTTCTTTCGCAGTCATTAAGGGTCTCCCAAAAAACAACCGCCCACGCAATGGAATTTGCGCAGGCGGTAGGATTTATAGTATGATCTCCCTATCCGCTACGCGCCCGAATCGCGTAGTGCATTAGCCTCGTAGGATGCCAGTCCTGCGGGGCTTTAAAGTTAAGTATAGACTATTTATGAGAATCTGAGAATAATGATTTTACATTATCGGAGATATTTTAAATTATTTTTTAACCTCAGGAATGTATTCCAAAATATCTTTTACATTCACTTCAAATAATTTGCAAAGTGATTCCAACACTTCAAATGTAATCCCGTCTCCTTCACCTTTAGATAAACGCAAAGCTGTACCATACGCAATATTGCCACTCCTCATTAAATCTGTGGCATTAACCCCCTTCTTTTTCATTAATTATTTTATTTTCAATGGCATTTACTTCTTAATTAAGATACAAGTGCAACACCAAGCAAAACCATAATCAATTCACCCTTCATTTTGCGATGATATCACAACTCGAAAACCCGAACTTCTAAATCCGCCAATAGAAGGATAATATCTACGTCGAGCAGCGCAACTCATAAACTCAGATCGAGCGCTAAATGAGCCACCTCGAATCACACGACGATCCAAAGAAAATAAATCATCCTCTCGTGTAATGTAATTAGTTCGTGTCCATTCCCACACATTTCCACTCATATCAAGCACACCATACAGGCTGCTGCCGTTTAAAAACAACCCCACCGGGGTGGTGTCATCTAGTCCCAGTTCATTGCTGTTGCAGTGCAGATCCCGCCATTCATCGCCCCAAGGATATGTTCTTTTATCTTTATCACCTCTGGCCGCTTTTTCCCACTCTGCTTCACTGGGTAAATTAATTTCTTTTTGAACTTTTTCACTTAGCCATTTGCAATATAAAAAGGCGTCAAACCAAGACACATACGTTACAGGATGGTTTTCCAACCCAGCAGGTATATTACCACCTCGCCAATGTTCAGGAAATTCACCACCAGTATCATTAACATAATAAGCATATTGCGCATTGGTAATTGGCACCCGAGATATCTGGTATTGAGGCAAATATATTTGTACTAAATTATCCCTTCTCCCCATCCAGAAATTACCCTCTGGAATGTTCACCCATTGCGGTTCGCCGTATGGTGGTTTCCAGAAAGATGATACCACCTGCCTGCTTTCAATACGTGCGAGTGCATTACTGGCAACAATCTTGGCGAGCACGGAAGTTTTATCTCCCTTCTTTAAAGGGGCATCCGCCTGTAATTTTAAGCGCCTTTGCGCATCACCCAGAAGATCGCCTTCCACCCTCGCAGCACCTACGTCAAAAAGACATTCAGCGGCCAATAAAAGATTATGATGGGGTTCCGGCTCAACATCCGTATCTGCATCCATGATCGCACGGATAAGCGAACTCACTCGTCGCGTGCCTTGATTACTCAAATAACCTGCTTCCAACAACAGCACTTCACGCCACCATGCATCAGGCAAGACTTTAATTGAGTAATTGATGGAATCATCTCGCTCCGCCAGCACACGTGCTGCCAAATATTCCTGAAAGGTTAAATGCGCAAAACCGTACACCCCGACCCCCCGCTCAACTAACAAACCGCTACGTTCATTGATTAGCGAAAGGAACGCATTGAGTGCTTTAGACGCATAGACATTATCGCCGCTCATCATATTAATAAATTTTGGTAACAAGATCTCACGTAGATCATCTCGTTCCAATTCCCGTTTTCTGTTTTCATGCAACCAGAATGCAACTGGCTCGAGGAGACTACGACGATCGCCTCCATCTAACATTCGCCCACCTAACAAGGTAAAATCCGTATCCAATCCTTTTGCTGCATCCCAATGTCCAAGTAGAACTTCTACTGCTTCTTCATATAATTCTGAGCGGCGCTCAGGTAATTGGGCACGATACCGATGTACCAATGCGACTACTGTTAACAAAAGAGGATTTACAGCCAAATCCGCTACACGCGGGTTACTTTCGATCGCCTTTATGAGCTTTTCGGATTGGTCATCAGCCACATGCAAAATCTCAGGTGCATCACTACGTGCTAAAGTTACTTCTACTACACGTGTCCAATCTCGCAAAAATTGGCGCACTTCACGTGAAGTAAAATCACGTACTTTTACCAGCCCAAAATTCGCTCCGATACGAGAGGCACCATCATATCCAACCTCGCGGCTTGTTATAACGTAACGACATTTTTCATACCGATTAGCAAAGACCTCAATAAGACGTGCCATGCGCTGCCGAAGAGTAGCATCTGCCACTTCGTCCATGCCATCTAACAAAAGGACAGCCTGTCCATTTTCCAGATGTGAAACAAAAAAGTCATCAGGCAAATGGATATGCTGGGCTTCGTAGTATTCGTACAAATAATCTAATAAAAGCATTGGACCATCTTTACCTGGCTTTGGATGCTTTTCTTTCAGATGATGCCCCAAATCCCGCAACGGTAAAATTACAGGCAGGTGTTTATGCTCCTGCAATTTAAGTCGCTCTCTAACAAGATCCCTTTCTTCAGCAAGTGTTCGGGCATAAGTCAAACCAAGGTAAGAAATCAGGGTTGTCTTTCCACAACCAGGATCACCAATAATTACCAACCTCTGATAGTTTCGAAGTGCGGAATCAATTGTAAGTGTTCCAGAAATCCTTTCAATCTCAGATTCCCCTGCAAATCCGCCGGTACGTCTATCTTGTGCTGAAAGCGAGACATACACTTTCTCAAGTGAGATACTTAATGGCTGACTACCTGCTCGGATTCCCTGCAAACGCAGCGTAGTATGCGACGCAATGATGCTATTTAGGTATTTAGCCAAGGCATCAGGGTACGGTAGTGATTTTCGTATTACATTTTGAACAATGACATCAAGTTTTTCTATATTTATCCCTGCATCAATCTTGCGAGCATTATCTCCTTGCATGATTGTTGAGTCGCTGATATCTCCGCCGATATGCATACCACCTGCACTAATGGCAATAGAGGAATCCCCATAAGCATCTTCCTCGGATCTCTGTAGACGAACAAGTTGCGATTGGGTTTGAACAAACCTTTCAGAAGCAATCTTCCATAACAAACTACCTTGCTCCAGCTTAGCAAGTTCAAGTTTCAATTCATTTATCTCTTTTTTTAAGCGTTCAATCTCGGACATAAGACACCTGCTCTTTACTATTATCAAAATAGATTTGGAAGTGAATTCCCTTACCCACGGGAATCATTTTTATAGGCCGGGCTTGGTTAATTCTAAAGCTTACGGCCACCAGCGAGTCGTATCCATAATGGCGCGAAATAGTTCTCTGGTGATACTCGATCCCCGAAAATAAACGAGAGCAGGAGTCAAAAATCGGACAACTTGCATGCCTTTTTCTCGATTCATTTGAGATTTGAAATGGATAAATGTAGCAATATTTTCTTTCAGACCATTAAATTTAATGTCCTCCCATGTTTTGAATGCCTCGGCAAGAGAATAACCAAGACCACCTTGTAGATAAAGCAATTCAATTAAAACGGTAATCTGTATTTCGCCAGTCAAGTGCGAGACAAGAGCCAACAAGGCACGGGTCCGGGCGTATTCAGCCCTGATTTCGCGCGCAGCCGTCAGCGCCTGGGCTTTCAGGTCATCGGTCAGGTGAGGAGCGAGAGCCGACAAGGCGTGAACCCGGTAGTTATCTTCCTTGATTTCGCGTACAGCGGCAAGACCCTCTGTCAGTGCCTGGGTTTTCAGTTCATCGGTCAGGTGAGGAGCGAGAGCCGACAAGGCGCGGGAGCGGGCGTATTCATCCTTGATTTCGCGCGCAGCCGTCAGCGCCCGGGCTATCAGGTCATCGGTCAGGTGTGGGGCGAGAGCCGACAAAGCGTAGGCGCGGGTGTATTCAGCCTTGATTTCGAGCGCAGCTGTCAGCGCCTGGGTTTTCAGGTCATCGGTCAGGTGTAGGGAAAGAACAGACAAAGCATCAGCACGGTCTTCTTCTTCCATGATTTTGCGGGCAGCAGCCAAGCCCTCTGCCAACGCCTGGGCTTTCAAGTCCTCAGTCAGATGTGGAGCGAGATCGGACAATGCACGGGCGCGGGTATTTTCTTCCTTGATTTCGCGCGCAGCCATCAGCGCCCGGGCTATCAGGTCATCGGTCAGATGTGGGACAAGAGCCAACAAGGCATGGGCACGGCCGTCCTCGTCCATGATTTCAAGAGCAGCAGCAAGTCCCTCTGCCAGCGCTTGGGCTTTCATCTCATCGGCCAGGTGTGGGACAAGAGATGACAAAGCGCGGGTCCGGACATTTTCTCCCTTGATTTCGCATGCAGCCGCCAGCGCCTGTGCTTTCAATTCATCGCTCAGGTGTGGAACAAGCGAAGATAAGGCACGGCCGCGGTCATACTCTCCCTTGATTTCGCACGCAGCCGCCAGCGCCTGTGCTTTCAGGTCATCGGTCAGGTGTGGAACGAGCAAAGATAAGGCACGGCCGCGGTCATATTCTCCCTTAATTTCGCATGTAGCCGCCAACGCTTGTGCTTTCAATTCGTCGCTCAGGTGTGGGGCGAGAGCCGACAAGGCACTTGCACGGGCGTCTTCAGCACTGATTTCGCGTGCAGCCGCCAAAGCCTGTGTTTTCAGTTCATCGGTCAGGTATGGGACGAGAGCAGACAAGGCACGGGGGCGGACGTATTCAGCCTTGATTTCACAAGCAATCGTCAGCGCTTGTGTTTTCAGGTCGTCAGTCAGGTGTGGGGCAAGAGCAGACAAGGCGTAGGCGCGGTCTTCTTCTTCCTTGATTTCGCATACAGCCGCCAGAGCCAGTGCTTTCAGGTCGTCAGTCAGGTGTGGGACAAGAGCTGATAAGGCATCAGCACGGGCGTCTGCATTGATCTCGCGTACAGCGGTAAGACTCTCCGCTAGTACCTGTGCTTTCAGATCATCGGTAAGGTGTGGGGCAAGAGCCGACAAAGCGTAGGCGCGGGTGTATTCAGTCTTGATTTCACGGATAGCCGTCAGCGCCAGGGCTTTCAGGTCATCGGTCAGGTATGGGACGAGAGCCGACAAGGCATGGGCACGGTCGTTCTCAGAATTGATTCCGCGTGCTGCCGTCAACACCTGGGCTTTCAGCTCGTCAGTCAGGTGTGGGGCGAAAGCCGACAAGGCATGGGCGTAGGCGTATCCAGCCTTAATTTCGCGCGTAGCGGCAAGTCCCTCCGCCAGAGCCTGGGCTTTCAATTCGTCGCTCAGGTGGGGCACGAGAGCCGACAATACACTGACGCGGTCATCTTCAGATTTGATTTCGCTTGCAATTGCCAGCGCCTGTGCTTTAAGTTCATTGGTCAGGTGTGGGGCGAGAGCCGACAAAGCATGGGCACGGTCGTCTTCTTCCATGATTTCGCGGGCAGCAGCCAAGCCCTCCGCCAGCACCTGTACTTTCAATTCATGGGTCAGATGTGGGGCGATAGCCGACAAGGCATGGGCACGGTCATCTTCGTCTTTGATTTTGCGAGCAGATTTAAGCCCTTCCTCCTGCGCCTGGGCTTTCAATTCGTCTCTCAGGTGAGGCACAAGAGCAGACAAGGTGCTGGCGCGGGCGTATTCATCTTTAATTTTACGAGCAGCAGTCAGCGCCTGTACTTTGAGTTTATCGGTCAGGTGTGGGGCGAGAGATGAGAAGGCATAGGCGCGTAAACCTTCAGCATTGATTTCGCGTGCAATCGCCAGCGCTTGTGTTTTCAGGTCGTCAGTCAGGTGTGGGGCAAGAGCAGACAAGGCGCTGGCGCGGGTGCCCTCTTCCCGGTTTTCGCGTGCAGAGGTCAACCCCTCAGCCAGCACCTGTGCTTTCAGTTCATCGGACAGGTATGGGGCAAGGTCTGAGAAGGCTCGGGCGCGGGCTAATTCGCCTTTAATTTCGCGCGCGGCGGTAAGACCCTCCACCAGCGCTTGTACTTTCAGTTCATCGGTCAAACGGGGGGCTAGAGCCAACAAGGCCTTAGCGCGAGCGGAATCATCTTTGATTTTACGTGCCGTCGCAAGCGCCTCAGCCAACAACTCTGAAGGAAAGTCAGGGGCTATCAACTTCAGTGCCTCTGCCTGAGTAGTGGAATTTGAATTTTCCCGAATGGTAGAAAGGCAGCGGGGATAACTCCACAACCCATTTTTTGCCAGTTGCGCCAGTAGATCCGGTGGGATATTGGCAGCCAGGGAGTGAATGCTGTTCTCGATCAACATGCAGCGGATCATGAGAGCGTAGTCATTTTCCTGCTCCGCATATCTCCATACATAGGCAAGATCGCTTATGTAATTTACGTAGGTTTCCTCTTTTTGATAACGCGCTTCTGCCCACTTGACGTTTCGATCCCCCTCGGTAAGTAGGTTGATCAACGTTGGATATTGCCCTGCCCCAGCAAGGTGCGCGCTCAGGTGCAAGCGTGGGTACTCCTGCTCAACGAGTTTTTCCCATTCCCCATTGCATTTTTCCTCAAAGGCTTTCACGATGCGTACGTGCGCCTCAACGGTTTGTTCAGCAAGATCTTGCACCAAGCTTTCCCGTTTGGGATCCAGTTTGGAGAGATCTACTCTGCCGGTGATGAAGTCTCGAAAACTGAGGTGATAGGGTGCAAAGACCTTGCTTTTGCCATTTTCTTTTTCTGTAATGAAGGAGCGCCAAGCTTGTGACAATAAATGTGCCACGTCGCGCGAAATGACCTTTACATCCGCCCATTCGATGAGTTGATTGACCGTGATGGCCTCCTGCGCAGCAGCAAGTGTGGTCAGCAAGGGCGAGTACAGGCTATTCCAGGCATCTTCTCCCTTGCCACGTCCTCTGCGACCGTAGCGCCAGTCATCCCAGTAATCGGCATAATAGCCGGTCAAGCCGGTCGGCAGGTCTTCCAAGTCGAGTGGTGCGCGCGACCCACTTTCGATCTCCTTGATGATGTAGTGCAGGTACATCCAGACCCCGAGGCTTTTCTCTTGCAAGGTCTGGATAAAGAAAGCTTCGGAATATTCCCTGGCTCGGATCTGCCCTGCCACTTCGGGACGCTTCGCTACGGCGCTCAAATAGGTTTGCATGTCCTGAAGATTGTCCACGCCCTGGGCTTCAAGATCAAACCTGACGGGTTCAAAGTTTGGTAGTTTAGTGTGTACAGGTCGTTGCGACAGGATGAAATACACGCCATCCGGCAGGACATTTGGCAAGCCAAAGACATTGCCATCGGGGAAGGTCCCAGCTTCGTCAAGGGCGTCGCACACGATGACAATCTTCTCGCCGTGGGTCAATGTGTTGGCGGCTAGTCGTAATAATCGTTCCAGAAAATCTGGAAAGGCAGTCAGTTGTGTCAAGGTGTCACGATCTTTGTAGGGGGCGATCTGATAGCGGGTAACGAGCTGCGAGCCCAGGGATTGCAAGGCTCGTTGCACATTCGCATCTCCTGTGACCTGTTCGGCAAATAGATGCAGGTATCTTCTTTCCTTCACCAGGCGCGCCATAAAAGAGGTCTTGCCCACACCTGCATCCCCTACCAGCAGAAACGCGCCTGACTTGCGGTTCGGATCACTCAGGAAGGCGTCTACTTTGGCGGTCAGCCAGTCTCGCCCGACGAATTCATCCACGCGCACCCTTTGGAAGACGCTGTCCGGTGAGACATAATAGTCGCTCAGTCGATCATAGATACCTGTGTAATAGGTATTGTAGATATTTGAGACGTTGATCTGGCTCCCATCCCCAAGGATGACATTTGCGTCCTGGAGATCGCCTTGCACTTTCAAAAGGGGCTGCTCATAGTTACTAGCTGCCTTCATGGCAGCAGCCAGTTCATTGTTCAACCGTGACAGATCCGTTTCGATATTTGGCAAACTGTCCAAGGCACGCGAATCGAACAACGGCTGAAAGACCGCTTCTACTTTCAGTTCTGCTTCCAGCCATTCGAGGAATTGGGAGATGGGTCGGGCAGCCCGTATGGCAAAGTTGGGTTTTGCGCCGATGGACCGTGCCCAGGCATGCGCCAGTAATGCCGGGTCGGGATGCTGGTTGCGGATCAATAATTTGGCAAGTTCTGGTGTTGCTTCCTTGCGCAGGAATGGTTCATCGAAGAGCGAGTTTGTGTATTCAGGGTAATGCCGTGCAAAGGCAGCATAGGTGCGTGCCAACGCATTCTGAAACCCCAGGCGGGCGAGGTCTTTCCTGAGCCAAGTCTTGATCTGGTCCGCCACTCCCAGTTTTTCGATCGTGTAGGAGATGACTTCCGCCGCGACGTTGACAAATAATTCGGTGAGCATTGGCACAGATCCTGTGATGCCGGAATAAAAACAACCGCCTACGCAATCAGCTTGCGCAGGCGGTAGGTGGTATGCTATATTTTCCCTATCCGCTACGCGCCCGAATCGCGTAGAGTATTGAAGCCTTGCGGGTTCCAGCCGCGGGGCTTCGTTGCTTTATTTTAGGCGAGAGAATGGATTCTGTCGAATGAATTTTGTCACAATACGATAACCTTTCTTTCATACAGGATAAATCGAAACCCTGAGTTCAGTAACATCGAAATTGATCTTATCCTCCCATTAATCCTTTTGCAAACCCCTCCGCACTGGATTTGATGAAAGACTCGATACCTGTTTTTAGCATACTACCTAGGGAAGTAAGCGCCTTCTTGAGCTGAGTTTTCTCCTCGCCCTTAATGATGCCATCCCATTCCTGCTGACGAAGCCAGTCACCAAGGTCGTCATTATCCTGCGGACGTGTAACCCGAATAAGTTCGGAAGCCAACCACCAAAGCATTACCTGAGATTGTAGACGGAAACCCGTTCGAGTCTTCGCTTCTCTGATCAGGATTCCGCGCTTGCATAATTCTTCTACCTCAGGGTTGTAATTGGAAAAAGACTCAAGAAGATGATCTAGGTCAAATTCCTTTCCGGTAACCAATTTTGGTAACGTGTCCAATGCAATAACGGTCACGGCTTTACGTGTCGGTGGCGTCCAATTTTTCCAAATATCATGAATAATCTGGCGAGCGGCTTCATGCAAATCGCGGGCAGCATTTTCCCAACGCGTCAACGATTTCACCTCGCCGTCTTCGTAGGCATCCCACAAAGCGCTTGCAGCTGACTGAAGGAAAAAAGGATGTCCACCTGCAATGTAATACAAGAATTCGTAGTCTTCTAAAGTGAAATGGTGATTACCCGTATCTAACAATTGCAAAGCATCCTTCTTTTCGAGTGCGCCAAGCACGATCGGCGTCATGAAGTTGAAATAGGGCGATCCGAGTTTGCTGTATTCGCGAGTCGTTTCGTTGAGCGCTTCGAGCGGCTGACGGCTGGCGGTGACCAACGCCAACGATTCGTATCGGCTGGCTAGCGAGCGTAAGCCGCCGTAGAACTCCGCCTGGTGCAGGACGGGATGATTGAGCAGGTTGTCAAATTCATCGAGCAGGATGACCAGCCTCCACCCAAGTGCCTGCATCTGAGCCAGCACACGCTCCAGTCCAAAAACACCAAAGCCTTCGTTTTTACAGGTAGCGAAAGCAGCTGATAAATCTGGCTGGGACGACTCTTTGAGTTTTTCAGCCAAGGGTTGCAAGGCAATCTTCCAGAATTGGGGTTGGTCGAAGGACATGCCAAGAGTTTGAGCGTCAATATATTGTGTAAACAAGAGTGGAGCCATATCACTAAAAAGTTCAGATCGTCGGTCAGGGTCATGAAGGTAGCGCAGCAAAGTGGTTTTGCCCATGCGTGGCTCACCAGTAATAGCGACCGATTGCCCCCCGTTCGATACACGGTTAATGATGCGCCTGAGTTCCTTAGCACGCCCTCTAAAACTTTGAGTAGATATGAAGGGATTGGTTTGCATGGGTTGCTCCATTTTTAGGAAGGCATTGAATACCAGGAGGGAGATAAACCGATGTCTGGCGTTATGATATTCACCGCTTAACAGATTTGATGAAGATAGTGCAGAACACCCTTCGGTAACAGATAATTAGAATTAAGGCGAGCGGACGCATCGAAAACCAAGGTCAGCGTAGAATCTATCCGGACTGACCATAAGTCGACTTGAAACTCGCAAGTCAAAAGATTTGACGCCATATGAACCTCCCCGCAGAACTTTTCTATCGCCACTTACCGGTCCAATTGGGTTTTCGAGCGCATCACTCGGATAATCGCCATACCAGTCATTGACCCACTCCCAGACATTACCAGCCATGTCGTACAAGCCATAACTATTTGGTTGAAAACTTTTGACATCTAACACATTTGGGGGGCAGAGGTCAAATTGCACGCCATTTCTAGCGCCAATTGTACAAACCGGGGCGTCATCGCCCCACGGGTACAACTTCCCCTCCAACCCGCCGCGCGCAGCATACTCCCATTCGGCTTCGGTTGGTAAACGGCCGCCCGCCCATTCACAATAGGCTTTAGCATCGCTCCAATCTACATAGACCACAGGATAATTTGAATCACTGTTGTCGGTGGGTAATACTGATAGCGGGAAGCAACTCTCATCATTCGAGCACTTAAGGAACATGGAATTGGTGACTTCGTGTTCGTCCATCCAGAAAGCATCTAGCGTCACAGGATGTATAGGCTGTTCATTGCTACTACCATCTGAACCCATCAGAAAGGTTCCAGCCGGAACATACACCATCACCATACCATCCGCTTCACGAGGCGTCGAGACGGCACCCGGTTCAGGTGTGTGGGTTGGCGTGGGTGAAGGGGTCATGCTCATGGTTGGGGTGGAAGATGGGGTTGGGGTGGAAGATGGGGTAACAGTCGGGGTATAAGTTGGAGCAAAGGTACCAGCCCAACCCACACGTTGATTCACCGCCGCCTGAAATGCCGTGTTGCCGAAGGAAGCAGAAAAGATAAACAGCAAGACTAAAAACACACCACTGAGAACGGAAAGGGCAAGATTGTTGCGCAACCAGATTTTCCAACGAACGGGCGGCTGCCCGCCTTCGCGCACGGCACGTGCGAGCAGATCCGCAGCAGTTTCCGCATCTTTGTGGCGGTCATATATGTAATTTGGCTGACGCGCCACTGCTTTTTGAAGGAAATCAATTGCGCGTTGCCATTCACCACGTTGTAATGCCTGGCGCCCCTCGATGAAATTGAACGCCAGTTCCTTTTCTTCGAGTTCCAATTGACGGATTTTTTCGATCCCCTCGCGGGCTTCGCGGTTGTTTGAATCTAAACCCAAAACCTTTTCGTACAATGTAAGACGGCTGGCGTCATCGCTGGCGGTGGCGGCTTGCAAGAGATAAACTTGCAACAAACGCGGGCGGGCGTTGGCGGGGGCAAACTCGTATAAGGTCTCAAGCCGTTCACGCGCGGTTTCCAACCGTCCACTGCCAATCAGAATCTCCGCCAACATTTCATTTGCGCGCAAGTGATTGGGATTGATGCCAACTGCCTGCCCCAAAAGGTCTTCGGCACGATTCAAGTTACCTTGTGCGTAAAACGCTTCTGCCGCTTGGAACAGGCTGTCCGCAGCGGGGAGGATGCGATCCAGTTCGGTCTGGGTCCGGCTGAGAGGATGGTATTTAGCCAGCCAGCGTCTTAGCAGTTCAACACGAAAGACGTGCCCCCCATCTGCCGCCTCAAGAATATCCCAATCCACCAATAGTTGTGGGGCATTTTGCAATTCTCGAATCAAGATACGAACACCACTCTCGTGCAAGATGTCGTTCAGGCGCGCTTCATCTACGATTACTGCTCCCGCTCCTGCCAGGGCGGCGCTTACTACTTTTTCAGCAGGTCCCAACCCATTCCATAGCCATTCGAGCATATTGCGGCTGGTGTCAAGAGTTGGATCCACGGCTTCGACGACCATCTGCGGCGTGACTTTTGGAGGCGCATCAGGCGATTCGTCATATGCGGCTTCCCAGACCTGTGAACATAACGCCTGAGTCAGGTAGGCATGTCCATGTGAGAGTGCCCAGACAGCATCAATGGCTTTTTCGGGCCAGTAGAGGGTTTCGTTTTGCTCTGATAACCGTACCAGTTTGGCAGTATCAGTTTGGTTGAGCAGGGAAATACGCTTCGAATCAATCCCCTTGAAAACTGAAAGAGCCAGGCTGCTCAAATCGGTGATATTGCGCCCCAAAACAAAAATAAATTGGAGACGGGTCGGTGCAAGAGCCAGTAATCCACGCAAGTAAGGAAAAAATTCTGTGGCAGCGGTGCCCGCTTGCGGATCAGCCAAAACGTCAAACTCGTCAAAAAGTAATACGATGCTGGTTTCACTATCCAAAGTTTCAATACGGGATTTCATCCACAAACGGAAGGGTTCGGTATCTTGTAGAGGAAGAGTTGGAACCTCCCAGCCAAGGGTTTCAGAGATAGTTCGCGCCAGCTCCGCCAGCAAGCGCGGAAGGTGCCAAGCAGCTTTATCTTGAAGATCCACATAAACGCTAAGATATGGACCTTCAGCAGGTAATCTACTTTTGAGATACTGGAGCATGGAGGTTTTGCCAATACGCCGTTGACCGAAAAGCGTTATGGCATTACGGGCCGGATTGCGCAAAACTTTAAGAACATCGCGCAGTACGTCCTCACGTCCAACGAAAGATTGACTATTACCTACTGGATCCCCGGCGATATATGGATTAATAGTTGTAGGCATGAATTTCTCCCGCATTCTCTCAAATTTTTTGCATCAAAATTGTCAAAGATCCCTTACGTGTCTACAGACAACTTTGAACTGCATTTACCAAATCGGGAAAAAATAGACGTCACATAAATTTGAATGCTATTTTTTTTCAGGAACGTACTCTAATATATCTTCAACTTTTGCGTTGAATAATTCACATAGATTTTCAAGTACTTCAAAAGTAATTCCCTCTCCGTCGCCTTTCGCCAAGCGTAATGCGGTCCTGTAGGCAACGTTCCCCTTTCTCATCAAATCAGTTGCATTCATCTTATGCTTTTTTAACAACTCGGGGACTTTGATTTTTATCATTGCTATGCTCCTGGACGAAAATAACCAGGTGAGTTTCTACTTGACAAACACAGCAGTGGTCAATAAAATACATGCAGTCAAGTGCATGTGCCCTGATGCACACGACAGCCGTTTCACAGACGGCCTCCCAACCCGGTCAGGCATTGCTTGCCTCAAACGAACAATGCCTGACTAATGGTAAGGTGTCTGTAATCGAATGTCAATAGTCCAATGAACATAATTTCTCTATCCCACCTCGACTAATTTGTAGTCGAGGTTATTTACTCCTAGATCTGTAAATTATCTGTAAAGTCAATTCGATCTCCTCCCGGATAAAAGTTGTGAGAACTTCAACATCACAACAATGGGAGAAAACCTATGCGACACAAAAGTATCACATTCTCAATAGCAATCGAAAAATTTGTAGAAGCCAAAAGAGCAGAAAGGCTATCTGAACACACCCTGGTTGACTACAAAAATACTTTTCGGAAATTCCGAAGGTACTTGGCTGGTGATTACCCAGTCCGATTAATTAAAAAAGAGGCAATTTCAGGTTTTTTAGCAAATACACAAGGGGTTGGAAAAAAAACAATTCGGAATTATCATGCTGCGCTTTCGTCATTATGGAATTTTCTTGTTCTCCAACGACATGTAGATGAAAATATCGTGCGATTGATTAAAGCACCCCGCATTAGCCCAAAAAATATCGAGCCGTTAAGCCGTATTGATGTCACTCAAATGCTGAGCACGGTAAATCAGCGAGAACTGGCTATGCGCAACAGAGCAATATTACTTTTGTTGTTGGATTGCGGATTACGAGCTTCTGAACTGTGTGAGTTACAAGTTAGGGATATCGATTTAACCAACCAGCACCTGTTTGTTCGAAATGGAAAAGGAGGAAAAGGAAGACGTATCCCCTTTTCTGAAATCACAAAAATTGCCGTCGAAAATTACATGAAGAGTCGGAAACTGACAGTGAACAGACCCAGTACGGGTATCATTTTTCAGACAACAACAGGCAATCCGATCAATAGAAATTTCCTCTTAAAGATGGTCGAAAAAATCGGATTCATCTCTGGTGTCCATCATTGCCACCCGCATCGATTTCGACATACATTTGCGATTCAGTTCCTACGAAACGGCGGTAATGTGTATACATTGCAGGCCTTACTTGGCCACTCAACTTTGGATATGGTGAAGCGATATCTTGCAATCTCTCAGATAGATCTGGAACGGGATCACATTAAAGCATCTCCAGTCGTTCATTGGGGTTTGTAAGTCAATAATTGAGTCCAGTCCGATCAAAGGGTTACAAAGTTTTAAATTGTTAATTGCGAGAAGTGTCTTGTCAACCAAGACACTTCTCGCAGCGGATTTCAATCTCTGGGTTTTCCACACAGTTGCTCAACCTCGCCTCCTTCCACGACGGCTGACCTACCAATTCCTCACGCAATAGCACCAAGGCGTCGGGTGGAGATTATCACACCGCCCGGTGTCAGAACGAAAATCTCCACTGAAGAAGATATATCAAATGGAACAACAAAAAAGCCATTACTTGGCGTCGATTTTTGGTCTTTTGCCATGTATGCCTTATTTTGCTGCCATGTATTTTTATTTTTACTTTAGGGGCTGGAATGAATGGAGAGTTCACAACAATTTTGATTATCATTACTTTTCTGGCTCATATTGCAATTACAATAAAATCAGGAGTGACTGGAGTAGGACTTTAGTCTATATCGGCATTAAATAATGATAATCAGAAACAGCCAGCAAGGAGAATTTCGACTATGAACTTTCTTAAGAATCTATTCGGTATTCTAGGGACGCTTATTTCGGCTTGGGGTCTATTTATAATCCTTGACGCATTAGGAAGTAGGTCAGAAGGAGCTTGGGTTGATCCTGCGGGTTTCAGAGCAATATTTGGATACATTGTCCTTATCCCTGGGTTAATAACGTTGGGGCTATGGTGGCTTATTGGCAGGTTTGTTCCAAAACCCAACGACATCCCTGTCAAGAATGAAATTGAACATGAACAGCCTCTTGACTCTGCCGAAAAAGAACAAAGAAGGGCAGAAAGCCTAGGTGTCGAAGTGGCAGTTTGCCCAAATTGTGGGACATTAAACTCACTATCGTTATTGATTTGCGAAAATTGCAATGCCAATTTAGAAAAAGTAAAACCAATAAAAAATCCTCATATTCAAGGAAGAGCAAGTGTCTAAAGAAAAAGTTGCGGAAGGAGATTTTCCACACAAGGCTGAGCCTACTTAGGCAATGATTGTGCTCATTTTATGTAATTCCAATTATCCTTTTTCCTAAAGCAAAAGAAAGTGATGTCAACGTCCGTTGTACAGAGACAAATAAGTATGAAAATATCTTTGCAAACAAGTCTTCAATTCAACTCGCCCCCCCGATTCACAGCAGCGTCAATGGATAAAAAGAAAAAGGAATGGAGTGGGACCATCGAAGAGCTGGAGCACAAACGCGACAGGCTCTAGGAAAAACTTCAGCGCGTCATGGCGGAACATGCCCAGGCAGATAAAGAACCAGATCTCGTCCTCGAACGCTAAAAGAAGCGTGAACGTCGCTTCCAACTGCAAGTCGAGCGGCTAAATGAATTCCTGCAAGATCGCAACCCCAAACTCAGCAGCGAAGGTAAAGAGATCCAAAGTAATGCGGTCGATAACGAATCCGCCAAAATGACCACTTCGCACGGGGTCTTGCAAGGGTATAACGCACAGGCGTTTGTAGACAGCAAACATCAGATCGTTCTGGCTGCAGAAGCTTTTGCAAGCCAGGATTTTGACAATCTCAAGCCCATGCTCGATGGTGCAAAGAAGAATGTCATCGCGCTGGGGAAAGAGCCCTCCTAGTTTGAAGGCAAGGAACTCACCGCCGATCCCAACTACCACTCGTTCAACAGATTGAAGGTCTGCCAGGATGAAAAGATCGATGCCTACATCCCAGACATCTATTACCGTAAACGCGAACCGCGCTTCCCTGCACCGATCGCAGGACGGTGCGCCAAACAGGAGCGCTTCGTCAAAAAAGAATTCGATCCCAATATCACGACCAGGTTCAGCGCCGCAGACTTTATCCTCGATGCGAGCAAACGGGTCTATCTCTGCCCCAATGGTAAAGAACTGACCTGTCATGCCAGGGGACAGGTCAATCGGTATCGCACTTATGATCTCTACCATGCCCGCCGCGAAGACTGCGGCGCCTGCCCGTTGAGATTGCGTTGTTTGAAGAATGCGGATACGGTGCGCCGCAATCTCTCCGTTCAGGTGCAGAACAAGTCCCCGAACCTAATCGATGAGATGAAGGCGAAGATCGATAGAGATCAGGACAAGCGTGTTTACGGCAGGCGGTTGGGGATTGTCGAACCGATCTTCTCTAAAATCTGTGTCCAGAAACGAATGCATCGTTTCACCCTATGCTCCAAACGAAAAGTGGATGTACAATGGAGATCATTCGATTTGTTTCACAATATCGGCAAGATCCATTCCTTTGGTGGCAGTTCTAAGCCGAAGATGACACCCTACCCTGCCTACCCTGAATAAAAACCCCGCAGGTGTTCAGTCTCAGTGGGGGTAATTGGACTTTTCAACAGATTGGTTAGCCGCCTATATTCCAAACTATAATTATTAGACACTTCAATATAATTTATCATTCATATTTTCCAAGAAACACATAAGAGTGCTGTTCTATGAGACCTATGCGGATTATTGATGCACCAATTTGGACGTGGAAATTACGGCTCGTAACCTTCTTTGGATTATTTAGCGGGCTATGGTTATTTATTGAACCAATGGCAGTATTTGGCATTGGCAACAGTACAGCATTAGGATGGAAAGGTTATTTTTTATTAATTGCGACAGCCATTCTGACAACATACTTAATAGAAATATTCTATGTATCCAAATCTGTTTCAAAGATTTCCTTTATTAGAATCACGATAATCTTAACTGAAAGTGGCACTAGGCATTTTATCGAAGTATCTGAAGATATGCGCGTTGAAAAATTTCTAAATTTGCTTCTTGATAATTTATCCCAAAATGCAAGTAAAAATTCGCTCTTAAAAAAAAGAGAGTTTTTCAAATCCATTTTGTTAGTTGATAGAGAAGGCAGGTATATCGAAGTCCCTGAAAGTGAAACTTTAAAGAGCGCAGGAATAATAAATGGGGATACTTGCAAAATAAAAGGAAGTATTCTTCCTGATTTTTCTTCTGTGGAATATCGTCGATAATAACAAATGAGCCAATCAACCGAAAATTTAAAGGAAATACGTCAATCAATACTTGGAATTGCTTTCAAGTTTGATTTTTCAGTCAAATTAACAAGTCCTGGAGTTTATAGTAGATTAAGAAATCTAGACATCGACGCCTTAGCAACTTATTTCCATGAATGGACTCATTACATTCAATATCTCTCAACATCGTTAGGGGATTGCGCGGCTGAACTCGAACGCAATTTACATCTTACTAAATGGAAATTGTGCCTAGAATTAGCCAAACTATCTTCCAAACCTCTGCCTATCCCTATTACGAAATTATTACTTGAAGATGAAAGTATCCAAAATAACCCCGTCATTGTTTCATTAATCAACTCGGTGAAGATTTTGGTTGAATGTCAAAAGATATTACATAAGAAATGGAGTAAAGAAATTGTAAAAATTCAACTAGATCAGATACGAAAAACAAAACCGTTTAATTTAGACTTTGAGAACAACGCCCTCATATACACCACTGAAGAAAATCAGATCACATTGCCGATTAGTATCAGCCAAATATTTGAACACGCAGCAACTGCAAATGAATTAATAATTCGACAAGGTATAGTTTCATCTCAATATTTTAATTCTCAATACTTCGATTATTTTGCTTTATTTCTATATCTGTATCAGGAAAACCAAATAGATTTCATCCAGATTTCACCCAACCAATGGCAAATTACTTTACCTGACATGCCTGCGGAAAATGGCGGGGCGACAGGAGCATTAACTCTAATATATGCATGCTGTCAAATAGCATTAATGCTTTACATGCATCCTCGCTTCGTTTCTCCTGATCTACTTGAAAACAATTCTGGAAACACAGGTGATATTTCCGCAGAGTGGATTGCGCAAACATCCGCTTTTATGAATTCAAGCGCCCATGCATTCTTAAAGTTAATCTTAAATCTTGGCTATATAAAGAATATTCTAGACACGCCAGGAAATCACCTAAATTCTACTTGGCTGGATGTAATCGATAATATCTGTATAAGTCTCGAACTACTGCCTTATTCCAAAGTACTTGCTCTTCAATTATCTCGGGCGCAAAATGCAGAAAAAACTATCAACGAACGATTAGTATTGTCATCAACAAGCCTCAAAGATCAAGAAATGTTTATTCGTAAACTCACTCAAGGTCAAGGCTTGACAATAGAACAGCAAAGCATAGTTTTATCCTTTCATACTCTTTATACGGATCTATTCTACAAACGCTCCACGAGTTCATTTCAAGTATTAATGGAGAATCCTAATGCATCAATAGTACCTTTATCGGCAGAAGACAAATTTCCAATACCATACATATATGCTTTAACTGATGATGGCATGAGAAGGGTGGCTGCATGTTTTTTATCAAAAAACCCCCCAAATCTAATTGAAATCCCATACAACGTAATGAGTTACTATCAAGAAGATCATAGAGTAATAGATAAAATCCTTTTTGATAATGATTGTGCATGTTATCGTACCGATGAAGGAACAGATCGCGAATACGCGAGAGCTAGCCGTGCCGCACTCGAATGCCCCCATTTTGCAAAGTGCTTTGACAAACCCAAAAATTCTCTCATAGGGTTTTGCGAATATGATGGTTGGAAGGAAGTTGTCGCCCGATACATGAATTTTTACAGTATCATGAGAGATTAATTTTTCCACCCTTGGCACGGTGTCTACCGATTAACAGCAATGTCAAGGGATGAAAAACAACTAGTCACCTGACAGTTTGCTCAAAAAGAGCATAACGGTAGTGAAAAAGATAATG
>ERZ761609.776-NODE-776-length-33823-cov-33.084666_pt1 | contig 33823 bp, 27 predicted proteins | sample MGYA00511163_ERZ761609 | MGnify/ENA primary metagenome ERZ761609 (study PRJEB28899, sample SAMN02445070) | bioreactor sludge metagenome | biome: EBPR sludge | place: Australia: Brisbane, Thorneside Wastewater Treatment Plant | collected 2011-12-16 ...
CACTGACTTCACGCTCAAAGTCACTGACTTCACGCTCAAAGTCACTGACTTCACGCTCAAAGTCACTGACTTCACGGTCAAAGTCACTGACTTTGAGCCTTCCGCAGTCAGTCTCGACGGTCTCTCCGAAGGCATTTTCGTGGATGTGATCAGCGTTCAAGGCGCAGTTTCTGTCATGGGGCTTTGAGTCGTAGTTCATTGATGCTCAGTCGCCGTATAAAATTACTACTTATGCCTTTCTTAATAATTCTGAACTTTGGTTTCTTTGCGGTTCTAAGGAGTCTAAGGCAGGCAGGAAGCGCGCTCAAAAGAGTCTGTGAAAATCAGTTCTTGCGGAGACATGAAAATTTAATTTGCGTAAACTATATAAATATTAGAATTTCCATTGCCATCATGGTTCGCTCTTCCACAGGGTCTTCTGTAGCCCCTGCCACAAACGCTCCGTGCGGCACTCCTACTGAGCCTGTCCGGACCGTGTCGGTTTCACTCTCTGGCAAGGCGCAGTTCAAACCAACCAAACCGATAGAACACACCCACCATGAAATCCAAAACACACACACAACCGCCCGCCTCCGGCAACGGACGCCACGGCGGCAGCAACGGCCGCCAGAACGGCGGCAATGGCAGCAATGGCAACCACGGCGGCCCTGCCGCCAGCATGGCTGGAAACGGCTCCAAGCCGAAGACCGGTCCCCTGCCCCCGACGGCGGCGGCCTTGCCGCCGAAGGAAATCCCGCTGACGGAGACGGCCCCCACCGGCCACTACGACAGCGGGGCGCTCTACGGCCAGATCACCTACGCGGACGGCGACCCCGTGCTGCCCGTCAACGACGGCGGCATCGTGAAGATGGGCCTGAACCGGAAAAACAACGAGCAGTTGACCGGCTATGTGCAGGCCTTTCTCGGGGACATGACGGGCAACCCGAACTTCACCACACCACAACCGCCGCTGGCGGATGTGCAGGCGGGTTTGACGGCCTTCAACGCCAAGCTGACCGAAGTGAGCAACCTGGAGTCGTCACTGCGCACCAGCATCACCCAGCGCAACACCCTGCGCACGGAACTGGAGCGGCTGATGGACGCCGCCGCCTATTATGTGCAGCAGACGAGCAACGGCAACAAGGCCGTCATCCTCAGCAGCGGCCTGGGCGTGCGCAACCCGCGCACCAACGTCCATGTCCTGGAAACGCCGGGCAACCTGCGCCTGACCCTGACCTCCAACCCCGGCCAGGCGCGCATCCAGTGGAACCGCGTGACCCACGCCATGACCTATGAGCTGCAGTGCAGCCTGGATGTGACGCCGCGTGTGTGGGAGACCATCCAGGCCTCCTCACGCACCTCGGCGCTCAAGACCCTGGCGGTGGGCCACGTCTATGCCTTCCGCGTCTGCGCCGTCGGCAGCCCGGGCCGCAGCGAGTGGAGCCTGGAACTCATCCGCGGCGCGGCGTGAACCCGGCCTGAGGGTGGGGCGGCGGCGGCGGTCACAGTGACCGGGTGACACGCCGCCCCGCCCTTCCCCCCAGGCGCGCCGCCCGGCGCCCGTCCTCAGTTTACAATTCCCTAGTTTTCACTTCCGCCGAACACAGGATTGTGAATTGGAAACTAAAAACGGAAAACTTCAAAATTACCCAGACCACACGCCCCCATTCCCCCCATCCCCATGAAACGTCCTCTTTCTCCTCCCGCCAGGCGCGCCGCCGCCGCGAATGTCTCCGCCTTTGACCCCGCGCAGCCGCAGGATGGCGCGCTGGTGGTGGCGGGTGTGCTGCGCGAGCAGTTCAACAGCCTCTTTGCCCTCATCCAGTCCATCCAGAGCGTCAACGCGGCGCAGGTGGACTCCGTGGGCACGCTCAACCCCGGCCAGCCGGCCACCGTCTCGGTGACGGTGACGGGCCAGACGCTGCACTTCCACTTCGGCATCCCGCGCGGCCTGACCGGGGAGCAGGGTCCGCCGGGGGAGGTGACGGGGCAGGAGCTGGCGGACGGGCTGGAGACGCGCGCTTTTGCCATCCCGAGTGTGGGCACGCTGGACCAGTCGGCGGAGCCGGAGTATTCGCCGACGCAGGCGCAGGACATCATCAACACGCTCAACGCGCTGATCACGGCGCTGAAGGGGAGCTGAGGGCGCGGGGCCGGGAGGCGCTCTGGCGCTGAGGCTGGCGGCGCGCCGGAGCCACTCCGCGCGCGCCACCACTTTTTGCGGGTCTTGGAGTGTTGGAGCGATGACGCTGTCTTTCCAATTCTCCCGCCTCCATGACTCCAATGGGGCATGGCTTCACAAAGGCGGCGGCTCAGCGCTGGAGCATCTGGAGGAGGTGCTGCGCGTCGTGGTATGCGGGGTCGCGGCTGAGGGCCTGGCGGGCGGCGTGGATGGCCGCCTCTTTCTGACCGAGGCGTGCGTGGATGGTGGCGCGGGCGTAAGGGATGCCGGGGTCGCGCGGGTCGGCCTGCTCGCCTTTGATGAGGGCGGCGATGGCTTCCTCGGGCTGGTTTTCGCCATTGAGGGCGAGGCCGAGATTGTACCAGGCGCGGGCGAAGGCGGGGTCAAGCCGCACGGTCTCGCGGAGGGCTGCGATGGTGCCGGGCATGTCCCCGGTCTCGCTGAGGGCGAGTCCGAGGGCGTAGTGGTACTCGGCATGGCGCGGGGCGAGGCGGATGGCATCGCGCAATTTGGCGATGGTTTTGGGGGTGTCGCCGGCGGCATTGTAGAGCATGGCGAGATCGTGATGGAAGGGGGGGGAGTTTGGGTCCCACTCGACGGCGGTGCGCATGTGCTGGATGGCTTTGGGCAAATCCCGCCGGGCGTAATGATACTGGCCGAGCTGCATCTGGCCGCTGGGCTGGTCGGAGTTCAGCCGGAGCATGTGCTGGAGGTCCTGCCCGGCGGCGGAGGCGGGGTCGAGCGTCTCGCGCAAGGCCCAGGCGGCGGTGACGCGGACGCTGCGGGCGGTGTCCTCCAGGAGTTTCTCCACCCGGCTGCGGATGCGGCCATCCGCGAGGGCGGGCTCAAGCACGCGCGCGGCGGACTGGCGCACGAGCGGATGCGGGTGGTCGAGTTGTGCGGCCACAGCCTCCTGGACGCGCGGCTCGCTGATCCAGCGATCCAGGGTGAGTGTTGCGCTGGCTTTCCAGTGGGGGATTTCATCGCTCTGGAGCAGGGCCAGCAGTCCATCCCGTCCGCTGGCTTTGCCCTGGCGGGCCTCGGCCATGGCGAAGGCGCGCTTGCGGGTGTGGCGCTCCATTTTCGGGCCGTACCATTGGTCCACGGCGGCGATGGCCCAGTCCACGGTTTGATCCTGGTGGCATTTGTTGCAGGCGTTGGGGACGCCGTGCTCCTTGGTGAGCAGAGGGTCGGGGATGACGAAGCCGTGGTCATGGCGGGGATCACGCTGCATGTAGGTGGTCTGGGACATGTGGCAGTTGACGCATTGGTTGCCGGTGCTGCCGGCTTTGTGAAAGCTGTGGACTTCGGGCAGGATGGGCGGGGAATTGGGGAAGCCGCCGGGGGTGTGGCACCTCATGCAGAGCTGGTTGCCGGGGAGGATGGTCCGCATGCTGTGCATGTCGTGGCAGTCCATGCAGCGGACGCCGGCGTGGTGCATGCGGCTGCTGAGGAAGGAGGCGAACTCGTAGTTCTCATCGCGGATCTGGCCGTCGGGGTGGTAGATGTCGGAGGGGTCGGTGATGGTGAGCAGGTAGTGGTCCCAGAAGGATTCGCCGGGGACGAAGTCGCCGGTGATCTCGCCGCGCCTGGCGTGGCAGCCGGCGCAGTTTTCGATGTGCTGGTCGCGGGTCCATTTGACGAGATGTGGGTCGCCTTTTTCCCCCTGATGGGCGCGCTGCCAGTCGTCGTGCGCTTTCATGGGGCCGTGGCAGGACTCGCAACTGACGGTGAGCTGGGCCATGCTGGTGCGGTAGCTGTCGGTGGCGGGATCGTAGTTTTTGCGCAGGCGTGTGTTGTGGCAGGAGGCGCACATTTGATTCCAGACCATGCCGCGCCCGGTCCAGTGCCCCCACTCGCCGGGTTTCCGATCCTCGTCTCCATAGACATTGAACCAGTCGCCCTTGTGCGGATCAAAGCAGGCCTCCATGGCGTGCAGGCGGCCGCTGGTGCCGTGGACGAGGAACTGGCGGAGGGGATCGTGCCCGATGACGCGCTCGACTTTCCAGGGCTCGCGGCGCCCGTCGAAGCCGAGGGAGAGGATTTCAAAAAAGTCGCCGTTTTTCCGCACCTCGGTGGTCTGGCTGCCGTGCTGGAAGGTCTGCGCGGGGTCGAAGGCGGCGAGGTCGAGCGCGGGGTCGGGCAGGCGCTCGGCGAGGCCGTGGTTGGAGCTTTTCCACTTCGCGTGCTCGGCGGCGTGGCACCCGGCGCAGGAGGCGTCCCCGGCGTATTGGGCGAAGGCGGCCTTTTCCTCCGGCATGACATAGGGGGTGATCTTCGCCGCCGGCGTGGATGGGCTGACCGGAAGCGGGATGTGGTCGGCCTGGGGCAGAAGCAGCCACACCACCAGGGCGATGAAGCCTGCGATGCCGAGCAGCAGGGGCAGCGCGCTGCTGCGGCTGGCGGCTGGCGGGGCGGCTGACGGCTTGGATTTGCTCATTCCAGGCTATTACGCGGGAGGGCGGCGGGTGTCCAAAGTTTCGTGGAACCATTGGACAGGCGGGAGGCGTTGCTTCATTCTGGCGGGCCTTTTCCCGCCCCCTGAAAAACCCCCGCTTTTTCGATGACCGAACTCCGCCTGACTTTCTGCGCGCTCGTGCTGGCCGCGCTGTGCTCGTGTGTGTCCACTTCCGGCCCGCGCGGCCAGACGCAGTATCTGGAGGCTTTCCACCCGTCCGCCGTGCCGACCTCGGCTTTGTACAACCAGGACCTGGACTCCTACTGGGATGGCGACGGGATGAGCGGGCCGCCGAGTGTGACGATAGACCTGAGCGACCAGAAGGCCTACTTTTACAAAGGCGGCCAGCTCGCGGGCGTGTCGGCGCTGTCCACAGGGGATGAGAAGCACCCGACCATCACGGGGAACTTCAAAATCATCCAGAAGAACCAGTGGCACAAATCCAACCTGTACGGGGACTTTGTGGACGCCTACGGCAACGTGGTGGTGGCGAACATAGACGTGACGAAGGACAAGCCGCCGCCCGGCACGCGCTTCGAGGGGTCGAAGATGCACTACTTCATGCGCTTCCACGGCGGCACGGGCATGCACGAGGGCTTCCTGCCCGGCTACCCGGCCTCCCACGGCTGCGTGCGCATGCCGGGCAGGATGGCGGCCATTTTTTACAACAATGTGGAGGTGGGCACGCCCGTGACGGTGCGGCCCTGATCCGGGAGCGAGGTGATGAATCCGCAGGAACTGCCGCTCGAAATCAGCGTGGATGACACGAGCTATCTGCTGACGCGGCCCGGCGCGCCGCCGCCGCGCCTCATAGACTGCCGCGAGCAGGACGAGTGGCAGGTGTGCAGGCTGGAGGGCGCCGAGCTGGTGCCGCTCTCCGCCTTCGGGGAGCTGGCGCCGCAAAGGTTCACCGACATCCATGAGCACCTCATCATCTACTGCCACCACGGCATGAGGAGCCAGCGCGCGGCGGCTTGGCTGCGCCAGCACGGCTTCCGCAACGCGCAGTCCATGCGCGGCGGCATTGACGCCTGGGCCGACCTCATTGACCCCGCCATGCCCCGCTACTGACGCCCATGACAGACTCCCCTGCCCTGCCCGCCCCGGAAAACGCCACCGGCTTCAAAGAATGGGCGCTCGTCTGCGACCTGCTCGTCCAGGGAAAACAGACGGTCATCCTGCGCAAAGGCGGCATTCACGAGGGGCGCGGCGGCTTTGAATGGAAGCACCGGGGCTTTTTCCTTTTCCCCACCTGGTTCCACACCCAGGCGGAGAAGCTGCGCGGCGAGTCTCCGCAGACGAGCTTCCCGCCGGAGGAGGAGCGGACCAGCGTGGATGTGGACGGCTTTGCCACGCTGGAGCAGGTGTGGAAAGTCACCGACTGGGCCAGGGTGGAGTCCATCTCCCGTTTCCATGCCTGGAACGAGGAGGTGGTGCGCGAGCGCTTCGCCTATGACGAGGAAAGCTGCCTGCACATCGCCCTCGTGCGCGCCTGGCGGCTGCCGGGGCGCTGGACTTTTCCATATTCCAAAAGCTACGGCGGCTGCCGCTCCTGGGTGAGCCTGCCTGCGGAAGGACTCGATCTCCTGCCCCAAGCCAGCCCCGCCATGTCCGAAGCCGAATGGCAGCAGACCGCCGGCGAACTGCGCGCGCTGCTGGACTGAGGCGGACGGCGGCGCCGGGCGCGCGGGTGTCTTTTCGTGGCGCGCTGATTTTTCGCTTTCCCAAGCTGGCGTCCGCTCCCTACCTTGGCGGACCGCATGAAACAGTACGCACTCGGCATAGACTACGGCACCAACTCCTGCCGCTCCCTCCTCATTGACCTCGCCGACGGCGCGGAGATCGGCTCCAGCGTTTTCAATTATCCCTCCGGCGAGATGGGCGTGCTGCTCGACCCGAAGGATCCTCATGTGGCCCGCCAGAATCCGCAAGACTACCTTGACGGTCTCATCGCCGTGACACACGGCGCTCTCAAACAGGCCGTTGGCAAAGTGCCCGGCTTCTCGCCATCTCAAGTCGTCGGCATCGGCATAGACACCACCGGCAGCACGCCCATCCCGGTGAACCGCGAGGGCACTCCGCTTGGCCTGCTGCCTGAATTCAAAGACAACCTCAATGCCATGGTCTGGCTGTGGAAGGACCACACCGCGCATGCCGAGGCTGCGGAGATCACCGCGCTCGCCCATCAGATGCGGCCGCACATCATCGCCAAATGCGGCGGCATCTACTCCAGCGAGTGGTTTTGGAGCAAAATCCTGCGCCTGCGCCGCTGCGACCCGCAAGTGTTCGAGTCCGCCTTCAGCTTTGTGGAGCATTGCGACTGGCTGCCCGCCGTGCTGGCGGGCGACACCAACCCTCTCACCCTCAAGCGCGGCGTCTGCGCCGCCGGGCACAAGGCCATGTTCAGCACCGAATGGGGCGGCCTGCCGGACAAGGAATTCCTCGCACAGCTCGACCCCTCGCTGGGCGATCTGCGCGACCGTCTTTACAGCGAGGCGCACACCTCTGACACACGCGCCGGGAGTCTTTGCGCCGAGTGGGCCGCCAAGATCGGCCTGCCCGAAGGCACCGCCATCGCCGCCGGCGCCTTCGACGCGCACATGGGCGCGGTGGGCGCCGGCGCCAAAGAGGGCACACTGGTGAAAATCCTCGGCACCAGCACCTGCGACCTCATGATCACACCCAACGACAAGCCCCTGGCCGACATCCCCGGCGTCTGCGGCATCGTCAATGGCAGCGTGCTCCCGGGTTTCTTCGGCATCGAGGCCGGCCAGAGCGCGGTGGGCGATCTTTTCCTGTGGCTGGTGAACCACCTCGTGCCCGAGGGCTACGGCGCCACCACCGGCGAAAAATTCGCCGCCATGGAAAAAGCCCTCTCCGCCCAAAAACCCGGCGCCAGCGGCCTGCTCGCGCTCGACTGGAACAATGGCAACAGAACCGTGCTCGTGGACGCCCGCCTCACCGGCCTGCTGCTCGGCCAGACCCTGCACACCGAAGCCCATGAGATTTACCGCGCCTACATCGAGGCCACCGCCTTCGGCGCGCTCACCATCATCCGGCGCGTCGAGGAGCACGGCGTCAAAATTGACGAGATCATCAACACCGGCGGCCTCTCCATCAAAAACGCCGCCCTCATGCAGATCTACGCCGATGTCATCGGCAAGCCCATGAAGGTCAGCCAAAGCGAGCAGACCTGCGCCCTCGGCGCCGCCATCTTCGGCGCGGCAGCCGCCGGCGTGGACAGCATCGGCGCCCTCCAAGCCCGCGTCACCGCCGTGCGTGAAAAGGTGTATCACCCCGATCCCGAAAACGCGGCTGTTTATCAAGAGTTGTATGCATTGTATCGAACGCTGCACGACGCCTTCGGCACACGCGAATGGAGCGGCAACCTCCACCACGTCATGAAGCGCCTGCTGGAGATCCGCGCGGGGCAGGGTTGAGCGCTCTCCGATCCCCCGCTTTACTCAAGCAGCGTCAGCGTCACGCGGCGCACATCCATGACGGATTTGCCTGGGATTTCCAGGGCGCGGAGGGTCAGTGTTCCCTGGCCGGACTCCAGGCGCATTTTGCCGAGGCTCAGCGTGCGGAACTCCTTCATCGTGCTTTCGCCGTGCGGGCGCGGCAGGGTGTCCTGGTTGGTGTAAAGCGGCGGATCCCAGCCCGGCTGCACCTTGCCGGAGAGGCGGCTGCCTTTAAACTCCAGTTCAATGACGGAACCGGCGTCGGTCAGAGGGCAGGTGTAATCCACGCTCACGTCATAAGATCCCGCGGTGTTCACATCAATGAGCCAGACCATGCTGTCATTGACGCTGGTCCAGTTGACGAAATATGAGCAGTTCGGAGCGCCACTGCTGCGCTGGACGCCACCGCGCGGCTCGCCGTCACGGGCGGGCAGCATGGTGACGGGAAACTCCCGCCAGCCGACAGGGAACGCGCGTGGATCAACCGCGTTGGCACCGCCTTTGCCTTTGCCCTTGCCTGCCTTGGCTGGAGATGCCGGAGCCTGGTCCGTGCCGAACATTTCCTTGCGCCACGCTTTGACCTCGGCTGCTAGGCGGGCAGCCAGATCAGGCTGCTTGTCATTGACGGGCGTCGTTTGCCCGGGATCGGCGATCATGTCGAAAAGTTTGCCCGTGTTGTCGAGCCGGTGCGTCTGCGTACGGGCGCTTATGTTTTGATTCCAGCAGTTGAAGATCGTCCGCTCAGACCACTCCACCGTTTGCCCGGCCAGCAGAGGAGAGAGATCGCGCCCGTCGAGGGGCTTGTCACCGACGCGGGCGACACCGGCCAGCGCGGTGAGGGTGGGCAGCAGGTCAATGGCGCCGCAAATTTGAGTGACTGTGTGTCCGGCCGGCAGTCTCGACGGCCAGCGGATGAAGCAGACGGAGCGCACGCCGCCCTCGTCCGTCTGGCCTTTCTTTCCCTTCATGCCTCCGGTCCAGCGGTTGCTGTTCGGGCCGTTGTCGGAGAAATAAACGACGATGGTGTTGTCCTCGACACCGGCCTCCTTGAGACGGGCGAGCACGCGGCCCACATTCCAGTCCTGGTTCTCCAGCATGGCGTAGGCGCAGCGTGTCTCATCCGCCACTTCCTGCTCCGCGAGCGTGGCGAACTGGGTGAGGGGCTTGTCTTTGAAGCGCTGCCAGTCCTTTTCCGGGGCGGCCCAGGGCGAGTGGGGCGTGGTGAAAGGGATGTAGCAGAAGAAGGGCTTCGAGGAGTTCCGCCCGATGAAATCGAGGGCGCGGTCGGTGCAGACATCCACGATGTAACCGCGCGTGCGGATCATGCGCCCGTTCTCCTCCAGAGGGGCGTCAAAGTACTCGCCCCAGTGGCCGGAGGTGTGGCCGAAGTATTCATCAAATCCGCGCGCCATCGGATGATAGGGCCACTGACTGCCATTGTGCCATTTGCCAAAGGCTCCGGTGGCGTAACCCGCCGCTTTGAAGGCGTCGGCCAGCGTTTTCTCACCAAAGTCCAGCCGCTCCTGGCCGGTCGAGACGCCGCGCACACCTCCGCGCGGATGATAGCGCCCGGTCAGAAACTCGGCGCGTGTCGGCGCGCAGACCGGACACACATAAAACCGGTCCAGCGTCACGCCGCCATGCGCCAGGGAGTCAATGTTCGGCGTGGCGAGCTGCTTGTTCCCGGAGGCGCCATAGTCGCCCCAGCCAGCGTCATCGGCGAGAAAGACCACCAAATTCGGCGGAGCCGCGGAAACCGGACCGGTGAAAGACAAGAGGAGGGCGAGAAGGAAAAAAGCGCGCATGACGGCTGATGGGAACAGCGCAACACGGCGGGGTCTTTCGCCGATTGCCGAGCGCGCGGAGCGATGCCGCCAGCAAAGCACTTGAGAGCGGGCGGCGCGGCGTTGATAGAGCCGGAGGCAATCCCTCCGACTCCATGACCTCCACCATCCTCACCGGCATCATCACTGTTTCCGACCGCGCCAGCCAGGGTCACTATGAGGACCTCGGCGGCCCGGCTTTGAAGGAGGCGGCGCTGGGCCACGGCTGGGAGGTGGCGGCGGAGGTCATCGTGCCGGACGATCTGGAGCGCATCCAGCAGGCGGTGCTGGCTCTGGAGGCGCAGGGTTGCGGACTCATTCTCACCACGGGCGGCACAGGCATCGCGGAGCGGGATGTCACGCCGGAGGCGCTGCGCGGCATCATGCGCGTGGAGATTCCCGGTTTTGGCGAGGTCATGCGCATGCGCTCCCTGGCCTCGACACCGAACGCCATTCTCAGCCGCTGTCTGGCCGCTGTGGTGGGCCGCAGCCTCGTCATCGCACTGCCGGGCAAGCCTGCGGGCGCGGTGGAGTGCCTCGGTTATGCGAGAGACGCCATCCCGCACTCCGTGAAGCTGGCGCGCGGAGTGCCGACGAGCTGCTGACGATGCGCGGCCTCACAACGAAAACGCGCGGACCGTGGAGGCCCGCGCGTTGAAAAAATTCCGGCTGATCACCGCTCTCACTGGGGAGTTGGCGGATCAGGATCGGTGCCTTTGGCTTTCTCCTCCTCGCCGGGCGCTCCAGCAATGCCCGCGCCCTGCGCGCTAATGGCACCTGGTGCCACAGACATCATGGGAGGCCCGGAACCGCCGTCCTCTCCGCCACCATCCTCGGTTTTGAAGGATTCGGTCCCCTCCCCGTCCTTGACGGTGGACTCGGTGTCGCCCTCTCCGTCGCCAGTGGTATCCACCTCGGTGTCACCATTGCGGTAGCTGACATCGCCAAATCCGTTGATCGAAATGTCATCCACAGTGAAGCCGGGCGGGTTGAAGTCAGGCTCCCAGCGCATGGCAATGTAGCGCGCCTTCACTGCGCTCTTCGGCTTGGCACGCACGACGCCCGTGCCCTTCCGGTCCTCAATGGTGGCCACCGGCTCGGCGGTGTCGAACACGGAGGGGTCAAACGCGAGGCGTCCACGCCAGTCTTCTTTCTCCGGCAGTTCGTCGAAAGCAAACACGCTCAAGCGCACAGGACGGGGCGAATGCACGGAGCCGAATTCATTGAGCGTCCGCACCTGGCCAAAATCATAAACCGCTGTGCGGTATTTCTCGTCGGATTCAGGGAATTCCAGTCTGCCAAGCCGGGCCGCGTCGCCTCGCGCGCCATAGAGTTCAGGATTGATGTAGAGAAGCCTTCCGCCACCGATGCCTGCGGCGAAGTTGACCGGCGCACCGGTGCCGTCAGCGTTTTGCTTGACCGTGTAGTTGGCGTCCGTGTCGGTGCCGATGACCTGGAAACTGCGCAGGCTGCCGCCGCGAACGAGATCGAAGTCGAGCCGAAGAAAGCGCCCCTGAGCGGCTCCGGCACTGAGTTTGACCAGCCTGTCTAGCGGAGTGAAGGCGCTGGTCTGCTGCTGCGACCAGGCTTTGCCATCCGCGCTGAGAGCCAGTTCCACCCTGCCCTCCAATCCCTCGGAGACAAACGAGACGCTGTGAACGACGGACTGGCGGGAGAGCTTCAGCGTGGCACTGCTCTTGCCGGCATTGAGGGCCACCGGCTTGAGCGGATCGGCAAGGATGAGATGGTTCGCCTGGCCGATGCGGGAGGACTCTTGGATGGAGGTGCCGTTGAGCACCGTGCTGATCGAGGTCGGGCGGCTGACCGGACTGGGCAGCCTGCTCCATTTGGCAATGGCCGGAACGACGGCCGAGGCAAGCAGGATGGCGGTAAGGATGGGGTTTAATTTCATGATGCCATGGGAAGTGGCCGCCTTCCAAAGATGGGGGGGAATGCGGCCGGGGTTTTCGATGCGGAGTTTATTGTGCATGGCAGGCGGCTGTAAACCCCTTTTTCTCGACATAAAGCCGCTCCCTATTGACCGCTTGCCCGAAACTCCCGGACGGGGTTAATTACCCCCCAAGGATGATGAACTGCCCGCATTGCTCTACGACGGTGGTGGCTGGAACCGCCAGTTGCCCGGCGTGCGGCTTTTCCACCCCGGCCATCCGCGCGCTGCTGGGCGGGGACTGGGTGCGTCTGGAGCGCATCACCGACCGCTCTCAGAGGCTGTCCCTGCGCGACACCCGGCATCTGGAGGTCTGCCTCGACGATTTCGAGCGCGCTTTCCCGCAATGCTTCCTCGCCCTCTATCTCGGCCCCCTGCCGGACAATCTGACCCCTTGCGACCTGGGATTCTGGATGCTGAATCACGGGGCTTTTCAGAGCCTGCAAATCATGAAACAAAATGAGTTTGGCATCGCCCTGGTTCTGGACACTCTTGGCCAGAGGGCCGGCATCACTGCGGGTTATGCCCTGGAGAGGCATCTGCCTCCCGACTTTCTCCATCTGCTCCTAATTTCCGTTGGACCAAGGCTGCGCAAGGGCGCTCTGGCATCAGCGGTGGAGTCGGTGGTCGCTCAAACGGCCAGGCGTCTGAAAACCTCCGCGCGTCCAGCCCCGCGTCCAGCCCCTGGACAAGCCGTGGTCCTGCCAGGATCCGGGCTTTCTTGCTTCGAGCCGCTGCGCCAGCGCTCCGATTCTGCAACCACCCTGAAATCATGAATGCGCGCTGGAAATTCCCTGCCGTCATGGCCGCCATGCTGCCACTGCTGATGACGCACGCGCGGAGTCATGCATCGGCGGACGAACCCGCTCTGCCAGTCTGGGATCCCCGGTCAAACGCACCCGGCTCCACAGGCGGCTCGCTGGTCCCATTTCTGCCGCCTCCAAGTGAGGCTCCCGCGGGAATGCCAAGCCCGGAAAAGCCTCCGACCCGTCTTTTCATGGAGGACGGCGCGCTCCAGTCCGATGACCTGAACCTCTTCCTGCAAGGCGGCCCGGAACAGGCGCGGCGCCCCGCACCAGACCCGGTCTCATCACCCCTGCGGGAGCTTTCACCCGCGCGCATCGCCGGATTGCGCTCCCTGCCGCGCGACACCTGGCTCATGGACCCGCTCGCACTCCTGCCGGCGCCGCAAAGCCAGAGCCTTCACCGTCTTCTTCAATACCACGCCGCTAATGCCACCAGCCGACTCCATCTGCTGGTCATCGAGCAAGATCAATTCCTTCCCGACCAGGCAAACCCCGGCCTTTTTGCCGGCGGCGCGTTGTCTGGAAACAACGTTGCACTGATCGTCTGCCCGCTGGGCGAGACTTGGCGCTCGCGGTTTTATCTCGGCAGCAGCCTCAGAGAGGGCGTGCCCGCGCATCTGGCGGCTGAAATGATCCGCGACTGTGTCAGAGACTCGCAACTCGTCCTCGAACCCGAGCAGCAGGTGCAGCGCCTCGCGGTGCGCGCCTCCACCTGGTTGTTCCGGCTCGAAAACTTCCTCAAACCAGCGCCGGCTCAAAGCCTCCGCAACCCGCTGCGTGAAATCGCTCCCGCCATCAACTCCAGCGCGGAAGCCCCCGGCAACCTGTCCGTCCTCTGGCTGCCGGCATTCGGCTTGGCATTCCTGCTCTCCCTCATGCTCTGGAGACACTCGCGCCGCGCCACCTTCCCCGATGAAAGGATCTGGCTGCTGGAGGAGCCGGAGATCGTGCCGCGGCTTGGCGGCGCGTTTTGCGGCGGCGGGGGAGCCGTGCTTCATCATGGGAAAACCGGCGGCCCGCGCTCAAAAGCGTGAGTTTTTTCTGGCCTTGGCCGCGTCTTCATGAGTATAGCATTTCAGCCACGGCTGAACCTCTCCAACCATGTCCAAAAACCTCAGCGCCCTATCCTTCCGCAAAGGCATCGAAAAGAACGTCTTCGAACGCATGGTCGAAGCCGCCGAAAAGCATGGCACGGCCGAAAAGAACGATCTCGTCCACCAGATGGGCCAGGATCACCTCTTTGGTGATGCCATCACGCTCGGCGCTGTGAGCTTCTACGACTTCCTCAAAAAGGAGAACGAGGGCAAGAAGGTCTTCGTGTGCAACGGCAGCGCCTGTTTGTGCGCAGGCACGCAAGACAAGCTGCACCACACGCTCGAAACGCACTTCAAGAAGGACGAGATCGGCCACATCTGCTGCCTCGGCCGCTGCCATGAGGGCGCGGCGCTGCAATACCAAGGCAAAAACTACTCGGGGCAGTCCGACGCGGCATTGGGCGATCTTTTCAGAACCGGCCAAGGTGACAGCGAAGACCGCTACGCCGTCGTTTCGCATCTGCAGCCCGCCATTCTGACTGCGGAGTTCAAAGGCATCGAGGACTACTACGCGCCCTTCAAGAAGCTGATCACCGAAGGCAATCGGGACGCGCTGGCCGCCGAATTGAAGGACAGCGGCCTCCGTGGTCGCGGCGGTGCCGGATTCCCGCTTTCCATCAAGTGGGCCGGCTGCCGCGCGGCGGAAGGCGCGGTGAAATATGTCGTCTGCAATGCCGACGAAGGCGATCCGGGCGCCTACATCGACAAATACCTCATGGAGAAGCAGCCGCACAGCGTGCTGCTCGGCATGATGGTGGCCGGTTGGTATGCCGGAGCGGAGACGGGCGTGCTCTACATCCGCGCCGAGTATCCCGACAGCGTCACCATCGTGAATCAAGCCATCACGGACCTGCATGAGGCGGGCTTGCTCGGCCAGAATATCCTCGGCACAGGCTTCAACTTCGCTTTGAAGTCCATCAAAGGCGCCGGAGCTTATATCTGCGGCGAGGAAACCGCGCTCCTCGCCAGCATTGAAGGCCAGCGGCCTGAGGTGCGCACGCGTCCGCCCTTCCCGGTGAATGAGGGCCTCTACCGCAAGCCCACCATCGTCAACAACGTCGAGACCTTCGCCAACCTCCGCGCCATCCTCACGGTCGGTGGCAAAGGCTACGCTCAAATCGGCACGCCACAGTCCACCGGCCCGAAGCTGCTCTCGCTCGACAGCCATTTTGTGAAGCCCGGCATCTACGAAGTCGCCATGGGCACGCCGTTGCAAACCGTCATCGACCTCGCGGGCGGCTTCAAAACGAAGATCAAAGCCATCCAAATCGGCGGCCCGCTCGGCGGCATCGTCCCGATGAGCCACATCGCCCAGCTCACGGTGGACTTCGAGAGCTTCAAGAAAGCTGGCTTTCTACTCGGCCACGCCGGTGTCGTCAGCATCCCGGAGACGATGCCGATGATCGAATACATCCAGCACCTCTTCCAATTCACCGCCGACGAAAGCTGCGGCAAATGCTTCCCCTGCCGCCTCGGCAGCACGCGCGGCAAGGAACTCATCGCCAAAGCTCGCGGCGACACAGCGTTCAAAATCGACCGCGAACTCCTCAGCGACCTGCTTGACACGATGGAACAGACCTCGCTCTGCGCCCTCGGCGGCGGTGTGCCGTTGCCGATCAAGAATGCATTGGAGCATTTTGATGGGGAGTTGAAGGGCTTTTTTCGCCCGTAGTTCGCGAATGCCCCGCAATTCACTCGATCATCCACGGCAGCCAGTACGCCTGTGCCATCACCAGCAGTCCCATCAGAATGGCCAGCGCCACGCTGTGCCAGAACACGCTGCGCAGCACCGTGCCGGCATCGGGACTGTCCGGATGACCGCCTGTCGCCACGGCGGCGACGACGATGCTCTGCGCGTCAATCATCTTGCCCATCACACCTCCACTGCTGTTCGACGCGGCCATGTGAACCGGCGAGAGATCCAGTTGGTTCGCCGTTACTTGCTGCAAGTTGCCAAAGAGCACGTTCGACGATGTGTCGCTGCCCGTCAGCGCCACTCCAAGCCAGCCGATGATCGGTGAGAAAAACGGGAACAGCACGCCCGTGCCCGCCATCATCAGGCCCATCGTCGTGTCCGTGCCGCTGTAGCGCGTCACATAGCCGAGCGCGAGCATGAGCGAGATCGTCAGCAGCGGCACTCGTAGCTTCCATATCGTCGCCGCATACAGTTTCGCGATGCGCACCGGCCCCAATCCGAGACAGAAACCCGCCAGCACACCCGCGAGCACCGCCGCCGTGCCCGTGGCCGAGAGCGCGTTGAATTTGAACACCGCCTTCTCGAATTCCGTGTGCACCACGACTGGCGGCACACGTTCGACCGCCTTGTGCAGCAGCGGCACCTCGATCTCCTGATTGAAGGCGGCGTTCAGTCCGTTCTTCACCGCCGGCATGCCCCACGCAAAGACGAATGCCGTGAGAAAAATCCACGGCAGCCACGCCTTCCATGCCGCGCCCAATGCACCACCCGCAGCTTCTTCATTCGCATGCGCATCTGCGGACTTCGGCCTCCAAACTTTCATGAACCCAACGAGCGCCGCCATCGCCACGACTGCGCTCACGATGTCCACCAACCATGGCCCGTGATAGTTGCTCATCACAAACTGCATCACGCCAAAGCTCAATCCCGTCACCAGGCACGCCGGCCACACGCCAAGCATGCCGCGCCAGCCTACCTGCGCCGCGACCAGCCAGAACGGCACGATGAGCGAGAACAACGGCAACTGCCTGCCCACCATCGCGCTGAGTTGCATCAGATCGAGCCCCGTGATGTCCGCCAGCGTCGTCAGTGGCGTGCCTAGCGATCCAAACGCCACCGGCGCCGTGTTGCCAATGAGCGCCAGCTTCGCCGCTTCGAGCGGTTTAAAGCCAAGGCCAATCATGAGCGCCCCCGTGATCGCCACCGGCGCGCCGAAACCAGCCGCGCCCTCGATGAACGCGCCGAAGCTGAACGCGATCAGCAGCGCCTGAACACGCCGATCACTCGACACACCCGCGATTTGCTTTTGCAGCACGGCGAACTGACCTGTCTCGACGCTCAGATTGTACACAAACATCGCGTTCAGCACGATCCAGCCGATGGGGAACAGCCCGAACGCCGCGCCATTCACCGCCGCCATGCCCGCAAGCTGCGCCGGCATGTGATAAACGAAGACCGCGATCAAAAGCGCCGCGAAAAGCCCCGCCAGTGCCGCAAGCTGCGCCCGCACATGCCAGAACGCCAGCAATCCAAGCAGCACCACCACCGGCAGCGCCGCGACGAGCGACGAAAGAATAAGACTGCCGAGAGGATCGTAGTTTTGGGACCAGGTCATGATGGGAGCATGGCATCACGGATCACTTGCATCGTGTGTTTCACCTGAATCGGTGATCCGAGTTTCTTCAGATGCAAATTCACCTGCGTCATGCAGCCGATGTTGCCGGTGACGACTGCCTCCGCGCCGGTCGCGATAATGTTCTTCGCCTTCTGCTCGCCGAGCGACGACGCGATGTCGGGCTGGTCCATGTTGTAGCTGCCCGCACTGCCGCAGCAAAGATGCGCGTCGCTGATTTCAAGCAGTTGCAGGCCCGGAATGGCTTTCAAAAGATCGCGCGGCTGCTTGCGGACGTTCTGCGCGTTCGAGAGATGACAGGCATCGTGGTAGGCTGCCTTGAGCTTTGTTTCACGCAATGATTCGCGCAGACCCAGCCTCGCCAAAAACACGCTCACATCCATCACGCGATGCCGGAAGGCCTCCGCACGCGTCTCATCCGGCGTCCCACGAAGCACGAGATGGTATTCATGCATCGCCGACCCGCAGCCTGCGGCGTTCGTGAGGATCGCGTCCACATCCTCCGGGAACGCGCCGAGATTCTGCCGTGCAAACGAACGCGCCGCCTCCAGATCGCCGGTGTGCCATGCGAGACCTCCGCAGCATCCCTGCGAGCGCGGAATCACCACTTCGACGCCATTTCGCGTCAGCACCTCGATCGTCGCCGTGTTGATGTCCGGATCGAGCACCTGCTGCGCACAGCCGAGCAGCAAGGCCACCCGTGCGCGCTTTTCTCCACTCGCCGGATAGCATTCCTCCCACGTCTGTTTCGGCGGGAGTTCGTCCGGAATCAGTTCCAGCATCGGTTTCATCATGGAGGGTGCCGGAACATGCTTTCCAAGCCACGCCGCCAGTCGAAACCGCCCCGGAAACGGCACCGTCTGTGCCGCCAAAAACCGCCGCAGCCGTTCCAGCCAGCCGCGTTTCATCTTCCCCGCCGCCAACGCACGAAACGGACTGATCAAATCGCGATACGGCACACCGCTCGGACACGCGGGCTCGCACGCGAGGCATCCCAGACAGCGATCCACATGCGGCTGCGCGGCCTCGAAACTCATCTTGCCCTCCAGCACCTCCTTCATCAGCACGATGCGACCGCGCGGCGTGTCCATCTCCTGCCCCAGCTCGCGATACGTCGGGCACGCCGACAGACAGAACCCGCAATGCACGCAGGCCGACACCGCCTTCGCCATCGGTTCGCCCAGCGGGCCGAGTTTGTCGGTTGGAATGGAGTGAAGCATGTTGAGCGTCGGCTTTGATATCAATCTTCTCTGCCTGCTAATGTTTTCAATTGCAACGCCCGGCGGTTCAAAAGAAAAGGCTTCCAGATTGTGTCACGGAGTGATAAAACTTGAGGCAAGTCATCCAGCAAGCCATGAAACTAACACTGTCCCGCGTCCTGCTCCTCCTTGTCGCCACCGTGCTTTTCGGCGTATTCACCCCGAATCATCAGTCGCTTTTCGCAGCAGGCCCGCCGAACAAAGAACCGGGCAAGGTGCCGCCGGATGCTGCAAAGGGGCGTCAACTCGCCGAGTTCATCAAGCAGGCGAAGGCGCGTGGCCTAAAAGGGAGTGAACTGGCCCGCGCCATCGCCGAGGAGCGTAAGCGCCTAGGCATGCCGCCGGAGGATGACTGAACCCTGTGGCATCAGCACGGGGTGGATCAGTTGTTATCGAGAGTTGGAAAACGGTTCTGCGGATCGAGCGCCTGCTTCACCGTGTCCTCGATGGCAAATCGAGGCCGGCCGCCGATCCACAGCGGCGAATCACCGCGCAGCGTCATCCCGCGAGGCGGTGGCGTGTTCGAGAGGGCGACGTTGCCGCCGCAGCTCACGTGTGCAGTCTTGAAATCGTTGATCTGGTCCGGTGTGATGTCGGTTTTGAAACTCCACGGCGTTTCACGAATCTCGCGCCACACCGCGTTGTCGATGATCTTACCGCCGATCTCCTTCGCCAGAGCTTCAAGTGCCTTGGCAGGTCCGGCAAGCCTCACGAGCATTGTTTCGCCACCGGGCGGCACGTCGAGTGCATCGATCTCGAAACGCGAATTGGCAAGCTTGCCCATCTTCTCGGCCGAGAAGGGCATTTGGAGCGTGAGTGTCGATTCCGGCTTCGGAAACACCTTGAAAGTCACTTCGCCGATAGCGCCGAATCGTCCGAGGCTGCCGACGAGAAATTTCGGCACATCAAAACCCGCCGCGTTTTTGACGACTTTGCCGCCGAGCTTCAACAAACGGCCCATGCCATCGACAAAGCGCACGCCGAGGATGAAATCGCGAACACCGCCGTAGCGGAAGCGCCCGGGTCCGCTTAATCCGCTCGCCACCACGCCGCCGATGGTGCTGCCGGCCTCAACGAGCATCGGATCGAAGGGCAAATACTGCCCTTTCGCATCCAGCGCCGCGATGATCTCGCGCACCGGCGTGCCAGCGAGCGCGGTGAAGGTGAACTCGCTTGGCTCATATTCCGTGATGCCGCTCAACTGCCGCGTCGAGATCTTCACCGCCTCCACCGCCGACAACCGCGGCTTCGTCTCCGCGCCCACGGCGATCACCCGCGGTGCGGAGAGCACGGCGTCGCGGAGTTCGGTGAGGGTGGAGGGAGCAATCATTCGCGTGAAATGACGCCGGCCTTTTCCAGCGGGTGCAGGCCGACATGGGACAACGAGGGCGCTTCGCTGCCGGGGAACATCTTGCCGGGATTGGCGATGCCCAGCGGATCGAAGGCGGCGCGCAGACGCTGCATGCAGTCGATCTCGTCGGCGGTGAACATGTCGGGCAGGAAGTCGCGTTTCTCGACACCGATGCCGTGCTCGCCGGTGATGGAGCCGCCCATTTCGACGCACATCTTCAGGATGCGGCCGGCTAAATCCTCGGCGCGATGCAGCGCGCCTTCTTCGCGGCCATCGAAAAGGATGAGCGGATGCAGATTGCCATCGCCTGCATGGAAGACATTCGCCACGCGGAGGCCGGTCTCTTGCGACATCTCGGCGATGCGGCGCAGTGCCTCGCCCAATCGACGACGCGGCACGACGCCATCCTGCACGATGAAATCCGGGGAGAGCCTGCCGACGGCGCTGAAGGCACTCTTGCGGCCTTTCCAAATGGCGAGCCGCTCCTCGGCATCGCGTGCGGGACGCATCTCAACCGGCGCACTTGCCGCAAGGATCGCATCAAGGCGTTCACGTTCGATGGCGACGACTTCGCGCGGGCCTTCGAGCTCGACGATGAGCACGGCCTCGCATCCCGGAGGATATTCGGCATGCACGGCGGCCACCGCCGCCTCCAGCGCAAGCGCGTCCATGATTTCGATGGCACCGGGCAGCAATCCGCTCGCGATCACGGCGGACACGGCATCGCCCGCCTGCTCGAGCGTGCGATAGCCCGCGAGCACGGTGTGAAAGCATTCAGCCTTTGGCAAAAGCTGCAGCGTGATCTCCAACGCGATGCCGAATAGACCTTCGTTGCCGGTGAAAAGCCCGCACCAGTCCGGCCCGAGCCGTTCGCGGCTGCCACCGCCCCACTCGACGATCTCGCCAGTGGCGAGCACGGCCTTGATGCCGAGCATGTGATTGGCGGTCATGCCGTATTTCAGGCAGTGCGCCCCGCCGGAGTTGAAGGCGACGTTGCCGCCGATGGTGCAGATGCTTTGCGAAGAAGGGTCTGGCGCGTAGTGCAATCCAAACGGCGCGGCAGCCGTCGTGACCTGCGTGTTCACCACACCCGGCTCCACCACGGCGATGCGCTGCTCTGGATCAAGCTTCAGGATGCGGTTGAGCCGGTTCAGCGCGATGACGATACCTTCTGCGATAGGCAGCGAGCCGCCAGAAAGGCTCGTGCCGCTGCCGCGTGCGACAAACGGCAGCTTCAACTCATGGCACAGCCGCACGATGGCGATCACTTCATCCGTCGTCTCCGGCACCACCACCGCGAGCGGTCGCGTGCGAAACGCGGTGAGACCGTCGCTTTCGTAAGCGGCGAGTTCCACCGGACGCATGAGCAGTCGCTCCGGCGGTAACACTGCAGCCAGACGATCAAGCGCGGTGGACATGAGCGACCGGTTATTTCAGCACGTTCTGCAACGCCGTGAGGACGAGATCAACGTTCCGCACGGTCGCGCCGTGGCCCATGAGGCCGATGCGCCAGGCTTTGCCGGCCATGACGCCGAGGCCGGCGCCGATTTCGATGCCGTATTCTTCGAGCAGGCGCTTGCGCGTGCCCGCGTCGTCGGCTCCAGCGGGGATGTGGATGCAGTTGAGCGTGTGCAGCGAGTGTTTCGGCACGTAGCTGATGCCCATCGCCTCCAGTCCGGCACGCAAGCGCTGGTGCATCTGCGCATGGCGTGTGATGCGGGCCTCCAGTCCCTCCTCCAGCACGATGGCGAGCGCCTCGCGCAAGGCGTAGGTCATGTTGATCGGCGCGGTGTGGTGATACACGCGGCCGCCACCGCCGGAGGTGTAGTATTTGCGCAGCATCGAGACGTCGAGATACCAGGACTGCACCTTCGTTTTGCGCGAGTCCATGATCGCGAGCGCACGGTCGCCAAAGCTGACAGGCGCGAGGCCGGGTGGGCAGCTCAGGCACTTCTGCGTGCCGCTGTAGATCGCATCGATGCCCCAGTCATCGACTTTCAATTCATGACCGCCGAGACTGGTGACGGCATCGACGACCAGCAGCGCGCCCTTGCTGTGCACGAGTTCTGCAAGACCTTCGAGCGGTTGCAGCGCGCCGGTGCTGGTCTCGGCATGCACGATGCCGACGAGCTTTGATTTCGGATGCTGGTCGAGCGCGGCGGCGATTTGATCAAACTGAATGACGTCACCCCAAGCAGCCTCGACCGCATGCACGGTGGCGCCGCAGCGTTCCATGACGTCCTTCATGCGGCCGCCGAAGACGCCGTTGACGCAGACGATCACTTCGTCGCCCGGTTCGATGAGATTCGTGGCGATGCATTCCATCCCCGCCATGCCGGTGCCGCTGACGGGAAAGGTGAGCGAGTTCTTCGTGCGAAACACCTGCCGCAGCATCTCGCAGACCTCGTCCATGATGGCGACATACTGCGGATCGAGATGACCGAGCGTCGGCGCGCCAAGCGCACGCAGCACGCGTGAAGGAACAGGACTGGGGCCGGGGCCGAGAAGGATGCGTTCAGCGGGGAATTGGGTGTTCATGTGTGAAGCTGGGAATTTGAAACTGAGGCAAAGTGCCGATGGAGTCGAGCTTTTATATGATCCGCGTTCGCGCCCCCCCCCCCCCCCCCCCCCCCCCCCCCATCGCGAGAAGACTCGCGAACTACCTCTTCCCAAGCGGCACCTTCCTGTGTAAAATGCGCAAAACTCAACGTTTTCCAGCCATGGTCCAGGATATCTCCACCCTCACCGCTTTCATCGATGGCGAACCGCATCGCTTCGAAACCGGCGACACCTTGCTCAACTTCATCGACCGGCATCGCGGGCGCGGCTTTGTGCCGACGCTGTGTGATGCACCGCAATTGGAGCCTTATGGCGCGTGCCGCGTGTGCAGCGTGGAGGTGGCTTTGCAGGCCGACGGGCCGCGCCGAGTGGTGGCGAGCTGCCACACGCCGATCTCCGCGGGCATGCACATCTTCACCGAGAGCCAAAAAGTGCGTCGTTTGCGCAAAAACATCGTCGAACTCGTGCTCACGGACCATCCGCTCGATTGTTTGACCTGCGAAGTCAGCGGGAACTGTGAACTCCAGACCGTGGCGGCGAAGGTGGGCATTCGCGGCGTGCGCTATCCGGCGGGGGCGAATCATCTGGACCGGGCGAAAGACCGCTCGCATCCCTACATGACCTCCGAATTGTCGAAGTGCATCAACTGCTCCCGCTGCGTGCGTGCCTGCGATGAAGTACAGGGGCAGCATGTGCTCTCGATGCATGGTCGCGGCTTCAATGCGCGCATCATCAAGGGGCTCGATCAATCGTTCATGGACTCGACCTGCGTGACGTGCGGCGCGTGCTCGCAGGCCTGCCCGACTTCGGCGATCAGCGACGTGTTTTTCTCCAAATCCATCGAAGCGACGAAAAAAACGCGCACCGTCTGCACTTACTGCGGCGTGGGCTGCAATCTCAACGTGGCGACGAAGGGCGATGAAGTGCTCTCCATCCAGGCGCCGACGGATTCCGAGGTGAATCACAGCCACACCTGCCTCAAAGGCCGCTACGCGTTCAAGTTCGTGAAGCACCCCGAGCGCCTGCGCAAGCCGCTCATCCGCTACAACGGCCATTTCACCGAGGCGACGTGGGACGAGGCTTATGATTACATCGCGAAGAATCTGAAGCGCATCAAAGAGGAGCACGGTGGCAATGCAGTGGGCGGCATTTCCTCCGCGCGTTGCACGAATGAGGAGAACTACCTCATGCAAAAATTCATCCGTGTGGGCTTCGGCACAAACAACATCGACGCATGCGCCCGCGTGTGCCATTCGCCGACCGCCTGGGGCATGCAGAAGGCCTTTGGCACCGGCGCGGCCACGAACAGCATCGAGGACCTCGAATACACCAACTGCATCCTCATCACCGGGGCAAACCCGACGGAAGGCCATCCCGTGACCGGTTCAAAGATCAAGCAGCGCGTGATGAAAGGCGTGCCGCTCATCGTGATCGACCCGCGCCAGATCGAGCTCGTGCCCTACGCCACGCATCACCTCCAGCTCCGCCCCGGCACGAACGTGGCGCTGCTCGACATGTTCGCGTATTACATCCTGGAGGCCGGCTTGATCGACCAGGACTTCATCAAAAAGCGCTGCGAGAACTGGGACGAGTTCGAGAAAGGCCTGCGCGCCCTCGATTTGGATGAGTTGGAGCGCATTAACGGCGTGCCGCGTGAAAAAGTCCGTGCCGCCGCCATCGAATACGCCAGCGCGGAGAACGCAATGGCCTTCCACGGTCTCGGCGTCACCGAGCACAGCCACGGCTCGAAGACCGTGATGACCATCGCCGACATCGCCATGATGACCGGCAACATCGGCCGTCCCGGCGTGGGCGTGTGTCCGTTGCGCGGCCAGAACAACGTGCAGGGCGCCGCTGACATGGGCTGCCAGCCGCATCAGGGCGCTGGCTACCTCCAGGTGAACGATCCTGGCTACCACAAGCTCTACGAGGAGTTTTACGGCGCGCACATCAGCAACGAGATCGGCTGGAAAATCCCGCAGATGTATGACGCCGCGTTGCGTGGCGATCTGAAAGCCATGTGGATCATGGGCGAGGACGTGGTGCAGACCGATCCAAACACCGAGCACGTCAAAAACGCGCTCAACGCCCTCGAATTCCTCGTCGTGCAGGAGCTGTTCATGACGCCCACCTGCGAGTTCGCCGATGTCGTGCTACCCGCATCGTCGTTCCTCGAAAAAAGCGGCACTTTCACCAATGGCGAACGCCGCGTGCAGCGCGTGAACGCCGTCATACCGCCGATCCCCGGCACAAAGCCCGATGGCGTCATCATGTGCGACATCATGCAGCGCATGGGCATCCCGCAGGACGATTACACGCCGGATGGAGTGCTGGCGGAGATCGCGCGCATCGTGCCCTTCTTCCAAGGCGCGACCTGGGAGAACCTCACCGACCAGGGCACGCAATGGCCCATCAAGGAAGGCGGCATCGGCACCGAGATCCTGCATGTGGACGCGTTCAAACGCGGCCTCGGCAAGTTCCACTTCTTCCGCTTCCAGGAATCGAAGGAGATCGAGAAGCACCACGACGACTTCCCCTTCATCCTCACTACCGGCCGCATCCTGGAGCACTACAACTGCGGCACCATGACCCGCCGCACCGGCAATTCGCAGATCGTCAGCGAGGACGTGCTCGCCATCCATCCCGACGACGCGAAGAAGAAGGGCATCGAGACAGGCGACCTCGTCCGCATCTTCTCCGCCCGTGGCGAGGTGAGCATCAAAGCCAAAGTCTCCACCGAGGTGAAGCCCGGCATCCTCTACACCACCTTCCACTTCCCCGAGCACCTCGTGAACATGGTCACCAGCAGTGAATGCGACGAGGACACCATGTGCCCTGAGTATAAAGTCGTGGCCGTGGATGTGGAAAAAGTGTCCTCGCCTGTGGCTAAAAAAGCACGCAAGAGCGATCTCGCTCCGGCGATGGTGTGATCGGGATACGCGACGCTTTGTCGCTTATGAAGATGCCCCGGCCCGCATCGCCACTTACCTGAACCAGCACGCGGCGCTTCTGCGGCGCAGGCGTAGGATTAGGACGGGCACGAACTGCGCGTGCATTGCCCAGGAAAGCGCTTCTGATTCATCACCGCAGGCATCACTCCAAAGGATTATTTCCTTTTTTGCGAATTGTCGAAAAGTGGCAGTCAACGATCCCCGCCATGCCAAACTCTTGCCTCACAATCCGCGCGGTCATCCTTGTCCTTGGCTGCGCCGCTTACGCCACGCGAGCGCTCGATTCGAACTCCAATCAGCAGAGCGACATCTGGGAGGCATTTTATAACGCGCACAACCTCCCGCCTGGAGGTGACGCCGACCTCGAAGGCTTCTCCAATTTCATCGAATGCATCTCCGGCACCAACCCGTTCGACGCCGCCTCTTTTCCCCGACTCGGCATCATCCACGGCCCGGATGACGGACTCAGTCTTCACTGGTCATCGCAGCCAGGCAAGAGCTACGGGATTCTCGGCAGCCCGGATTTGAACCCGGCCAATTTCACCTTGATCGGCACAGCCTACGGCGACGGTGCCGAGATGCTGCGGGAGCTGTCGGCCAACGGGCAGGACCGCTGGTTTTTCAAACTCGAAGCGCTTGATTTGGACAGCGACAGCGACGGTCTCACAGACTGGGAGGAGAACGCCATCGGGTTCAATCCCTTCCTCAATCACAGCGACCGTCACGACACCGCCGACCTGGCGCGCGTGCAGAGCACGCTCAACGCGGCCAGCGTCATCACCGCCGGTCTTGTTGACGGCGACATGCGCGAGGACTGGCCGGACAAGGGCGTCATCGCCATCCGGCGCGCGGGCGGCCTCGGCGCGTTGACGGTGAATGTCACCTTCACCGGCACGGCCACGCGGAATGTGGATTACACCGCCAGCATCCCAGGCACACAAGTCACACTACCTCTCGGCGCGCGCGAGGCATGGATCGAACTGGCGCCGGTCAATGACTCAGAGGTTGAGGGGTTGGAAAGCATCACGGTCACGGTGACAGCAGGCACAGGCTACAGTCTCGGCACCGTCACCAGCGACACCGCCATGCTGGGCGACTCGTCGCCGCTGCCCTCGGCAAAGGAGTCCGCGCGTTTTCTCATCCAGGCGGCCTTTGGCCCCGACCAGGATTATCCAGCGGATGGAGATGACATCCCGGAAAATGTCGAGGAGGTCATGGGCATGGGCATCGCGACCTGGATTGAGGATCAGTTCACGCGCCCGCTCGGTTATTTGCAGCCCTATGTGGACTGGGCGGTGGAAAATGCGAATGCCATCCAGCTCTACGGCAACTACAAGCAGCACTCCTGGTGGTCGCGCGCCATGGGCGTTCCGAAGCTGCGGCCGGATGCCGTGGAGACGCAGCTGCCCGACCTGCTGCGCCAGCGCGTGGCCTTTGCCCTCAGCGAGATCCTCGTCACCTCCGACAGGCCCGAGTCGCTCGCCGTGGATCATCGCGGCATGGCGAACTACTACGACATCTTCATCCGCCACGCCTTCGGCAACTACCGCGACATCCTCCATGAGGTCGCCATGCATCCGGTCATGGGGGTGTACCTGAGCCATCTGGGCAATCAAAAGGCCAACCCGGTACTGATGATCCACCCGGATGAAAACTTCGCGCGCGAGATCATGCAGCTTTTCAGCATCGGCCTGTGGGAGCTGAATGCCGACGGCACGCGCAAAACCTATCAGGCGCCGCATCCTTACGCGGGCCAGTTCATCCCCACCTATGACAATGGCGACATCACCGAACTTGCGCGCGTCTTCACCGGCCTGACTTTTGGCGACAGCATCGGCTTCAATCCCAACAACCTCACCAACGGCGACCGCACCCAGCCGATGAAGATGTGGGACGACTACCACGACTGCGAGGCCAAGACCCTGCTCGGCGGCCTGCAACTGCCCGCGCGCACCCCCAGCCCCGGCAGCACCGGCGCGGCGGGGCTGGCGGATGTGGAGGCGGCGGTGATCCATCTTTTCAATCATCCCAACGTTGGCCCCTTCATCGGTCGGCTGCTCATCCAGCGCTTCGTCACCTCGAATCCTAGCCATGCATACATCGGACGCGTGACGGCTGCTTTTAACGACAATGGATTCGGCGTGCGTGGCGACATGAAGGCGCTGATCCGGGCCATCCTGCTCGACCCGGAGGCGCGTGATCCGGCGATGATGGAACTGCCCTATTGGGGCAAAATGCGCGAGCCTTTCCTGCGTGTCGTCAATCTCGCCCGCGCCTTCAACGCCGCCTCCGCCTCGGGCTACTATCCTCTCGACCAGTTCGTGCTCGACCACGCGCAGGACCCGATGAATTCGCCCAGCGTCTTCAACTTTTTCCTGCCCGGCCACAGCCCGCCCGGACCGGTCACGCAGATGGGGCTGGTGGCGCCGGAGTTTCAGATTCTCAATGCCAGCACCGCCATCACCGGAGCCAACTACTTTTACAATGCCATCGGCGGCAACAACCTGCACCGCTGGGGCAGCGGAACCGCCGCCTACGCTGTGCAACTCAATCTCGCGCCCGAGCTGTCCATGGTGGTGCCCCCCGCCCACATCAACGAGGACACGCCCAGCGTCGCCAACCTGCTCGATACCGACACGCTCATCCGCCGGCTCGACATGAGCTTGCTGGGCGGTACCATGAGCCCGCGCCTCTTTCAAACCATCCGCGAGTCCGTAGACCGCATCAAACCACCGGACACCTCCTGGAGATGGCACCGCGAACGCCTGCGCCAGCTCATCAACCACATCGTCACCTCGGCCGAGTTCAACGTGATGCGCTGAGTCCCCGCCGCCCCAACCTCATGGTTCATCATCCTCCAGCGGCGGACGGCTTTCGTGCCGGATGTATAGGACGGTCACCGTCCTGGCCCCCTCATCGGCGCAGAACAGCACTTTCCAGCCGCGCCCGCTATTCCAGGGGCGGAACAGCATGCGTCGGAGCTGCCGTCCAGGCAGCACCTGGTCTTCTGGTGAAGCGGGAGGATGGCGTTCGGGATGCTGGCAGAGTTGATGAAGCGCGGAATCCAGTGTGCGAGTCCAGCGGTTTGCCAGAGACACGCCATCCTCAAGATTCTCGCGATACCACAGACACTGCTCGCGAATGTGCTGCCTGGCTTTCGAGGAAAGAAGCAGTATATGACTCATGCGTCGGAGTCCGCCGCCTGATCCTCAAGATAAAGGCCGTCAAAAAACTCGCGCGCTGGCATGCTCAATTCCCCTTCTTGAAAGCTTTTGGCTGCCTCCGCCAGATCGCTCCTCGACTGCTTGTCGTAAGCCTCCCAATCCATTTTGGACAAAGCTTCCGCCTCGCGGCGCGGCAACTCGTCATCGCCGGAAGCGCCATACTGCGCGGGCTGTTCCTGGAGGATCGTGCTCATGCGCGCAGCATAGCATGACGCTGCCATTGCCCGCAAACCTCATTTTCACACCCTCCCCACTCAATGATCACCTCCTTCTCTCCGAACCGCCGCCAGTTCCTCGGCCAGGCAAGCTGTGCTGCCGTGAGCTCCATCCCGGTGCTGAACACGCTGCTGAATCTCGCCGTGGCGGAAAAGGTTTCCGCGGTCACGGCGCCGGCCGATGGCGAATACCGCGCGCTGGTCTGCATCTTCCTCTCCGGTGGGAATGACAGCTACAACATGCTCGTGCCGCGCGAGGCTTCGGCCTATTCAGCATACCAAACAAGCCGGTCGAATCTGGCGCTGGCTCCAGGGCAGTTGATTGACATTCATCCGGTCGGTCTTCCGAACTTCGCGGTGCATTCGGCAATGCCTGAGGTGGCGGCTTTGTTTGAGGCGGGCAATGCCGCCTTTGTCGCCAACGTCGGTACGCTGATCGAACCGGTGCAAAACCGCGCGCAGGTCACGGCGATGAGCAAGCTGCTGCCGCTCGGCCTGTATTCGCATTCCGACCAGATCGAGCAATGGCAGACCAGCATGCCGCACCAGCGCAGCGGCATCGGCTGGGCCGGGCGAGTGGCGGACATCCTGCAGGACCTCAATTCCAACCAGGCCGTGCCGATGAACATCTCCCTCGACGGCAGCAACGTCTGGCAGACGGGCGATCGCGTGGCGGAGTACTCGATCACCCCGAACGGCGCGGTGGCTTTATCGAACTACAAGTTTGGCTGGCAGCAGTATGACACGGTGTCACAGGCATTCAGCCAGGGCGTGGACAGCCAGCTCGCGCAGCAGTACAGCAACGTGCTCATGCAGACCTTCAACGCGCGCAAGAAGTCGGCTCTCGAAGCCTACAACAGCTTCGCCACTGCCAGCGCGCCCGCCCTGCCCGGCGGCGTGTCTTTTCCCTCCAGCTACCTCGGCTCGCGCCTGCAAATGGTGGCGCGCGCCATCCAGGGGCGGAACGCGCTCGGCGCCACGCGGCAGACTTTCTTTTTGAACTGGGGTGGCTGGGATCATCACAGCGGTGTGCTCGGCTACCAGGCTGCGATGCTGCCGCAGGTCAGCGCGGCGATTGGCGCGTTTTACCAGGCGCTGGTGGCGATGGGTGTGCAAAACCAGGTCACCCTCTTCACCGCCTCCGACTTCGGCCGCACGCTCACCAGCAACGGCCAGGGCAGCGACCACGCCTGGGGCGGCAACCAGCTCGTGGTCGGCGGCTCGGTCATTGGCCAGCGCATCTACGGGCAGTATCCCAGCCTCTCCGTGAACCCCTCGTCCGGTCCCGAGGTGAACCCGCTCGACACCGGCCTTGGCCGCATGATCCCGACAACAAGCTGTGACGAATTCTTCGCCGAACTCGCGCTCTGGCTCGGAGTCGCCCCCGGTGATCTGCCGGTGATCCTGCCGAACATCGAGAACTTTTACACACCCGGCGGTGGCGCGGCACCCATCGGGTTCATGGCATGACGCGCGTCACGCGCCGGCGGTTTCGTCCTTCTTTTTTTCCTTCCAGGTGCTTTGCACATACAACTCGCGCAGTTGTTTGAAGTCCACCGTGGTCGGACTGTCGGTCATCAAATCGCAGGCTTTGTTGTTTTTCGGGAAGGCGATGACCTCGCGGATGCTCTCCTCACCCGCCACCAGCATGGCGATACGGTCGAGACCAAGCGCCAGGCCGCCGTGCGGAGGCGCGCCGAATTTGAAGGCCTCCAGGATGTGGCTGAACTTAAGTTCCTGCTCCTCTGAAGTCACTCCGAGCACTCCGAACATCTTCGCCTGAAGATCGCTCTCATGAATTCGAATGGAGCCGCCGCCGAGTTCGTAGCCGTTGAGCACCACGTCGTAGGCCTCGGCGCGGACTTTGGCGTATTCGCCGGCATCCAGCAGCGGCACGTCCTCAGACTTGGGGCGGGTGAAGGGGTGATGCACGGCCACCCAGCCCTGGTCTTCGGGGCTGAAGGCAAGCAGTGGGAAATCCACGACCCAGAGGAAATTCAACGCGGTGCTGTCCTTCGTGAGCTGCTGCATGGACGCGATCTCCAGGCGCACGCGACCGAGGATGTTGCATGCCTCGTCCCAGGTGCCGGCATAGAAGAAGACGATGTCATTTTCCTCGACACCGAGCTTTTCAATGAGGGCAGCTTTTTCGGCCTCGCCGAAAAACTTCCACAGCGGGCTTTTGTATTCGAGCACACCGTTGGCGTCACGCTCCACTTTGATGAAAGCGAGCTGCTTCACCTTCATGCCGGCCTGGATGGCCAGCTCGTTCAGGCGGATCATCTGCCCGGTGGTGATGCCGGCGAAGCTCTTGGCGTTGATGGCGCGCACGACGCCGCCGTTCTCCAGAGTGGCTCGGAAGATTTTGAACTCGGACGCGGCGAAGACATCCGCCATGTCGGTGATTTCCAGTCCAAAGCGGGTGTCAGGCTTGTCGGAGCCATAGCGGTCCATCGCCTCACGGTAGGTCATGCGCGGAAATGGCAGCGGGATGTCCACGCCCTGGCCCGCTTTGAACATGGCCGCCAGGAGGCCCTCGACCAGGCGGATGATGTCCTCCTGCCCGACAAAGCTGGCCTCAATGTCAATCTGGGTGAACTCCGGCTGGCGGTCGGCGCGCAGATCCTCGTCGCGGAAGCAGCGGGCGATCTGGAAGTAACGCTCCAGTCCGGCCACCATGAGGAGCTGCTTGTACTGCTGCGGCGCCTGCGGCAGGGCGAAAAATTTGCCGGGGCTGAGACGCGCGGGCACAAGGAAGTCGCGCGCTCCTTCCGGGGTCGGGTTGGAAAGGATGGGGGTCTCCACTTCCACGAAGCCCTCACCATCGAGGAAGTTGCGGGCGGCGTTGGTTATCTTGTGACGCTGGCGGATGTTCTTGTTCATGCGCTCGCGGCGCAGGTCCAGGTAGCGGTACTTCATCCGCAGATCCTCGTTCGAAAGCTCCCTGTCGAGCTGGAAGGGCAGCACATCGGCCTTGTTGAGGATGGTCAGCTCTGTGGCCACGACCTCCACTTCACCGGTGGGCAGCCTGGCGTTTTCCGTGCCTGCGAGGCGCCGCTCCACTCGGCCGGTGATTTGCAGCACATCCTCATCGCGCAAATGGTGGCTTTGCGCGGCCACCTCGCTGTTTTCCTCCGGGCGGAAGACCACCTGGGTGAGGCCCTCGCGGTCGCGCAGGTCAATGAAGATGACTCCGCCGTGGTCGCGCGCGGAATTCACCCAGCCGCACAGCGTGACGTTCTGGCCGGTGTGTTCGGCGCGGATGGCGTTGCAGTGGAGCGAGCGGTAGGCGTTCGGGATCATGGTGAAAAAGGGGCGGGGAGAATCGGGGAAAACCGCTGGAGTGCAAGGGCGGATGCAACCCGCGCGCTCCTCAAGCCAGCGTCACTTCCCGGGCACCGAGCAGCGCGTAATCACCGGGCGCACAGGTGAGCAGAATGATCTGCAGACCGCGGCGAGCGGCGAGGTCGAGCATGGCTTGCAGCCTGCGCACTCGCTCGGGATCCGAATAGGCGAAGGCGTCGTCAAACACCACCGGCAGGCAGCCATCGTGGGCCTGAGCCAGGATTTCTGCCATCGCCAGCCGGAAGGCGGCCGCCACCTGCTCCCTGGCGCCGCCGCTGAGCTGGTCGAAACCGATGGCCGCGGCGCTGCCGCGGCCGAGCGCGAGGCCGGAGAAAGTCGCGCCATCCATCGCGATCAGGATGCCAGCCTCAGGGCCAAAGACACGCTGGAGATAGCCGGTGACGCGCTCCGCCAGCGGGCGGGTGAGCTGGTCGGAAAGCGCCTGGCGCTCCTGAACATACAACTCGTGCAGGCGGCGGAGCGCGGCGGAGCGCAAAGCCAGAGTCTCTTGCCTGGCACGGGCCGCGTGCAGGCGCGACCGGGCGGTTTTCAAAGCGGCCACGGGATCGCTGCCACCATCGGCGCGGAGAGTGGATGCCGCGCCGGCATGGAGTTGCAGGGCGGAATCGCGCTTTTGATTTTGCTGCTGGATGGAGCGCTGGATGCGCGCGCGGTCGGCCTCCAGATCGGCTGGTGAAAGATCCGCGAGCCGGGTGCGCAACCCCTCCAGGACAGCCTCCTCCGCCTGTGCTTTTCCAGCTGATTCGGCAAGAGTGGCGGCGCGCGCGGCATCCTCTCCGTGCTGCTCGATGAGATAGCGCAGGCGGCTTTCCAAATCATCCGCGGCGGCCTCAGCCTGGCGCATCCCGGCGGCGAGATCGGCGGTTTGTTTTTCCAACTGCTGATGCTGGCGCAAAGCGGCGTCACGCGCGGCGCGGGCCGACTTCTCCACGCCCTCGGCCTGTGCCAGAAGGGCGCGCAGCTCAGAGACCGGCGTGCGGCAATCAGTCATGCCATCCAGCGCCTTGAGACGGCGCGCCGCCTCGGCCTCCGCGCTGGCAAGCGCCTGCCGCGCATGCTCCAGCTCGCGCGGCAAATGGTCAGCGCCGAGTCCTCGCAGCCCGGCCTCCTCAGCCTTGATGTCGGCCTGCGTCCGCGCGCGCGAGCCAGCGGGCGTGGAAATCCCCGGGAACGACGATGACCGCGTCCAGCTTGCCCTCCTTGATGCGGGCGGCGAAGTCCGCCGGCGCCTTCTCGATCTCAACGTCCGCCCGCTCGAGGAAGTTGACGAGCGCCGGGGCATGCTCGGCGCCCGAGATGCGCACCTTGAGGGTCGATCCCTTCTCCTCCAGGTCCGACACGAAGCTCGCCACCAGCACGAGGGTGACCGGCCCGGTGAGGACGGACGCGACGAGGATCATGAGGGCCGTTCGGCGGTCCCGGAGGGCATCCCGGAGTTCCTTGCGGACGACGGCGAAGAGGCGCGCGATCATTTGTCCTCGCTCGCGGTCTCGCCCGCCAGGCGCACGAAGGCTTCCTCGAGATCCTCGCAGCCGGCCCGCTCGCGGATCTCGGCCGGCGTGCCCGCCGCCACGACGATCCCGCCGCAGAAGAAGAGCTCGGCCGGCGTGTTCCTCGGCGCCGCCGCGCTCGTGGTGGCGATCGCAGGTGTCGCGTACTTCCTGTTGCGCAAGCCCGATGCGCCGCAGCAGGCGGCCGCCCCCGAGGTGGAGCTGACCGCGGCGCCGGCCCCGCCCGCGCCCGACGTGCAGGGATCGCTGCGCATCGAGAGCGAGCCTCCCGGCGCGTCGATCTGGATCAACGGCGACCTGAGGAAGG
>ERZ761609.777-NODE-777-length-33816-cov-48.631676_pt1 | contig 33816 bp, 30 predicted proteins | sample MGYA00511163_ERZ761609 | MGnify/ENA primary metagenome ERZ761609 (study PRJEB28899, sample SAMN02445070) | bioreactor sludge metagenome | biome: EBPR sludge | place: Australia: Brisbane, Thorneside Wastewater Treatment Plant | collected 2011-12-16 ...
TAAACGAACTATATTTTTACCATCCCTGGGTTACATTTAATTTGATTAAATGCGAAAAAAACAGAATAAAATATTATACCTTTTAATAAAATGACTTAAAGTTTAAATTACATGAATTTATTTAAAGGCTTTGACAAACTACAGGGCTGATTTACATTTACACACAAATTATTCCGACGGAGTGCTTTCTCCATCAAGACTGATTGATCTGGTAAGAAAGCATGACATTTCAGTAATAAGCATTACTGATCATGATAATGTAAGCGGAATTGATGAAGCTCTGGAATACGGTTCACTTAACGGCATAAAGGTCATTCCCGGAGTCGAAATCAGCGCAGATATTGAAGAACAGGAGATTCATATTCTGGGTTATTTTCTTGATTACAAAAACCCTGCACTCACAGAATTCTTAAAAAAATCCAGACAGAAAAGACTCGAAAGAAATGCAAAGATAGTATATAAACTAAATGAGCTGGGGAGTAAGATAAATTTTGAAGACATTCTGAAAAAAGTCGGAACGGGCTCTTCACTGGGGAGACCGCATATTGCAATGGAGCTTCATGATGAAGGTTTTGTCAAGACTTATTATGAAGCATTTTACAAATATATAGGAGATGATAAGACAGCTTTTGTAAGAAAATCAAATCCTGATACAAAGGAAGTGATAGATCTTATTTCTCAATGCAAAGGACTTTCCTTTATTGCTCATCCGGGCAAGCTGATAAGAGATGATTTATTAATGAAACTCATAGAGCAGGGAATTGACGGAATTGAGCTTGTGCATCCTTCGCATGACAAAGAATCAATGAGTTATTTTAACAAAATCATTTCGGAAAAATTTTTATTGTCGAGCGGAGGATCGGATTTTCACGGCGGCATAAAAAACGACTCCGGCAGTCTCGGGAAATTTGTAATCAGTGAAACGGAAATTATCAATATGAAAAGAAGATTATTCATTTAAATAAAATATGATAAAAGAGACAGAAGGAAATTTAAATACTCAGGATTTAAGAATAGGAATAATAATCAGTAAGTTCAATGAACCTGTTACAGGAAATCTTTTAAAAGGAGTATTGCAGGCGCTTAAAAACAACGGGATTGAGGAAAAGAATATTGAAGTTTTTTATGTGCCCGGCGCCTTTGAAATTCCGGCTGTATTAAAAAAACTTTGCAAAAAAAATACAGACGTTAAAACATTTGACGGATTCATAACTCTCGGCTGCGTTATAAAAGGCGAGACTGCTCACTTTGAATATATCTGCGACAGCGTTACGCACGGCATTAACAGCATTACGCGTGAATTTGAAATTCCCGTCGCTTTTTGCGTACTGACCTGTTACACTCCGGTTCAGGCTTTTGAGAGAAGTATGATCCCTCCGGATTCGGAAAATAATAAAGGTTATGAAGCCGCATTATCAGTTATAGAAATGATTAATTTAATGAGAAAGATCTGAAGAAAGTGCAATACATTGCCGCAGGTAAATTTAAAACCTATAAATCTGCAATTGAATATCTGTTCGGGCTCGAAAGAGCTGGTATTAAATATGACCTCACAAATATTTCAAAGCTTTTAAAGACAGCCGGAAACCCGCATCTGAATTTTAAGTCTATTCATATCGCCGGAACAAACGGGAAGGGTTCTGTATCTTCAATTTTAAATTCAGCTCTTATCGAATCAGGAATTAAAACAGGACTTTACACTTCGCCTCATATTACAGACTTCAGGGAAAGAATACTTGTGAACGGAAAATTCATTTCAAAAAAATTCATAACGGATTTTGTAAATGAAATGTATTCTCATATAGAAAAGATCAAACCGAGTTTTTTTGAAGTTACAACTGCACTGGCATTTGCTTATTTCAGTAAAATGAAAACGGAATATGCCGTTATAGAGACGGGACTCGGCGGAAGACTTGATTCTACAAATATTATTACCCCTGTTGTTTCAGTAATCACAGGTATTTCAATAGATCATACTGATTATCTGGGCAAAAGCATTTCATCCATTACCGCAGAGAAGGGCGGAATAATTAAGAAAGATATCCCGGCTGTTGCCGGAAAGCTTACTAATGTATCAAAAAGAATTCTTTCCAGGATCGCTTCAGAAAAAAATTCCTCAATAACTTTTTCTGACTTTAATAATTTAATTAGAATTACCCGAAGGAAGGAAAACGGTTTTTACTTTACAATTGAAAAAAATCCAGCGGAATATTTTTTTCCTGTTACAGGAGATTATCAGTCAATAAATATAAATACAGCAATATACTGTCTCAAAATTCTGAAAGACAATAAAGGTCCGGATGTCGGCATGAGAATTTTCAAAAAATCACTGTTCAGGTTAGTAAAGAATTCTCACTACAGAGGCAGGTTTGAGTTAATATCAAAGAATCCGAAAGTAATTATTGATATATCTCACAATCTTCAGGGAATAGAAAACATTGAAAATAATCTGAAGTATTTTAAATTTAATAAAGCGGTAATAATTTTCGGTATGATGAATAATAAAAATTATACCGGCTGTATTAATGAACTTAAGCGGCTGAAGCATCCCGTTATATTTACGAAACCTGATTACAAAAGAGCAGCAGAACCGGAAACATTGTTCAGCATTACAAAAAAAGACTCTGTAAAATTCGCTCTCAGAAAAAACGTAAAAGAAGCATTTGAGCTTGCAAGCAGTATGACAAGGAAAAATGATCTCATTCTTGTAACAGGTTCTTTTTTTCTTGTAAGTGATTTTCTGAGATTCTTTAATCAGTTAAAATAGTCGATATAAAATTTTATATTTAACAAATTATTTTTTACATAAAACAAATGAATACTGAAGACATCAGGAAAATCGGTATAATCGGTTCAGGTACGATGGGCAGGGGAATAGCGATTTGTTCGGCACTTGCCGGTTTCGAAACAGTTATAAATGACATCAGTGCTGAAGCGTTAACAAATTCCGGATCCGCAATAGAGAAAATACTATCCGTTTCCTCTGAAAAGAAAAAAATAACTGAAGAAGAAAAGAACGCGGCTTTGAGCAGAATTATTTATGCTTCTGATTTTAACTCGCTTAAAGATTGTGATTTCATAATTGAAGCAGCTGCGGAAGATGAGCTGATAAAGAAAGATATTTTCTCGCGTCTTGACAGCATCTGCAGATCCGATGCTATACTTTCTACAAACACTTCATCCCTGTCTGTTACAAATATCTCGGCTGCAGTAAAAAATAACCCGGGCAGGGTAATCGGGATGCATTTTTTTAACCCTGCTAACATTATGAAACTTGTAGAGATAGTAAAAGGTGATTTCACATCTGAAGATACTTTGAAGACAACAACTGAACTTACAAACAAGCTGAATAAAACTCCTGTAACGGCAAAGGATACTCCGGCATTTATAGTAAACAGGATAGCGCGTCCGTTTTACGGTGAAGCTTTGAAAATACTTGCTGAAGGAACGTCTGATCCGGAGACAATTGACAAAGTTATGAAAGAGTGCGGAAAGTTTGCAATGGGACCTTTTGAACTGATGGATCTGATAGGAATAGATGTGAATTTTTCAGTAACTAAGTCAGTATATGAAGCATTTTTCAATGACCCGAAATACAGACCGAGTTTTATTCAGAAAAAAATGACAGATGCAAATATGCTGGGCAGAAAGACCGGCAGAGGTTTTTATAATTACAATAAATGAAAATGCAGGCTGCAAAAAGCAATAACGGTAAATTTAAAGCCGGTGATACTGCAGAGTTCAGATCAATTCTGAATTCACATTCACTTAAGGTAACGAAACCCAGAATTGAAATTATGAAAATTCTGAAATCAAACCATAAACCTCTGACCATTTCGGAAATTTCCGGTAAACTAACAAATAAAAAAACTGACCTTGTAACAGTATACAGAACGATGAATCTGTTTGAAGAGCTTGGGATAGTAAATCAGATCGATTTTAAGGATGAGTATAAAAGATATGAACTGATTTATGACAGACATCACCATCACCATATAGTATGCAGAAAATGCAGGAAAGTTGAAAATGTAGAAACATGTCTTCCGGAAGGATTTGAAAAGTTACTTTTAAAAACAGGTTATTCTGAGATAACTCATTCGCTTGAATTTTTTGGAATTTGCGGAAGCTGTAAAACTGCATAGCGGGAATTTTTAAAAAAAATTAAAACCAAAAATTGATAAAAGCTATTATATTTGATCTTGATAACACTCTGGTGGATTTTATGCTGCTGAAGCGGGCTGCGGTAAACGCGGCTGTGTATGCAATGATTGACGCCGGATTGAAATTAACTCCTGATGAGATCCGTGATATGATAAACAATATTTATGACTCGGAAGGAATTGAGTATCAGCAGGTTTTTGATAAACTATTGAAAGAAGCGCTCGGCAAAGTGGATTATAAAATAATGTCAGCAGGAATAGTTGCATACAGGAAAGCGAGAGAAGCAGCTCTGAAGCCGTATCCGGGCGTGCTGCCTACGCTTATTGAACTTATAAAAATGGGATTAAAGCTTGCGGTAGTTTCAGACGCTCCTTCAAAGGAAGCATGGCTGAGACTGTCATATATTAATTTTCATCATTTGTTTGATGTAGTCATTACATATGATGAGACAAGAGAAAGAAAACCATCTCCGGTACCTTTCAATCTTGCATTAAAAGAGCTCGGATTGAAAGCTGACGAATGTCTTATGATAGGCGACTGGGCTGAAAGAGATATGGTCGGTGCAAAATCAGTCGGAATGAAAACCGTGTTTGCCAGATACGGAGATACGTTTAATACGGTTAATCCGGATTCAGATTATGATATAAACTCCATTTCGGAGCTGACGGATATTGTAAAAAAAGAAAATGGCATAACAAAATAATATTATTATGATCAGAGGAATGGGTATAGATATAATTGAAGTAAAGAGAATAAGAAAAATCATGGAAGATTACGGGGACAGATTTCTCAAAAGAATACTTACGGAAAATGAAATAAATTACTGCATGAAATTCTCAAAACCGGAGCTTCATCTTGCGGGCAGATTTGCCGCAAAGGAAGCTTATTCAAAAGCTATCGGCACAGGAGTAGGAAAAAGTTACAGCTGGAAGGATATTGAAATTCTTAATAATGAAAAGGGAAAACCGTATATCGTTCATATAAAGGAATCAGAGTATTCCGTTTTTAAATTTGAGGTAAGCATTTCGCATACTGAAGAATATGCATGCGCTGCAGTCAGCTGTGAGGAAACTGCTTAGATGAGATACTTATTATTTTTATTTTTAACATTAATTTTATTTTCTTGCGCATCTTCAGAATATGATATCAGAAAAGATATTACCGGCACATGGATCATTCAGCATCAGAATGCGGGAAACAGCAGCTATGAAAGAAATTATTATCAGTTCATATTTCAAAAAGATTCATTTTTTATAGAGATGGGATTAGTCAGTGATGATCCGGGTAAGAATGCCGAGCCATTCAGGGCAAAAGGTTTGTATAAAATTTACGGTAATGTAATAAGTATGAAAGGGGTTGCTAAAGCCGAAGGATTTACAAAATACAACGCAGACTTTGAAGAAAAATTTGATTACATATTTGATAAGAATACAATGGATTTATTCCCTCACGGTAATATTTTTTACAATGGTTTCTATCTTATCAGAAGATTCTGAGTATTTACATTAATCTACCCAGTCACATATAAAAACATTAGTCTCGCCTTTTACTTTACCGTTTCTGTTTGAGCAGAACGCTAACTTTTTACCATCAGGTGAAAACATAGGGAATCCGTCAAACTCATTATGAAAAGTAATTCTTTCAAGTCCTGTTCCGTCAATATTAATTTTAAAAATGTCAAAATTTCTTTTATCTTCATTATCTATATTTGAACAGAAGAGAATTTTCTGACCGTCAGGAAAAAAGAAAGGAGCGAAGTTAGCGGCGCCGTTGTTTGTTACCTGGATTTTATTTTTTCCGTCGGCATCCATTATCCAGATATCAAGTTTTGAAGGTTTAATAAGACCTTCGGAAAGCAGGTTTTTATATTCTTTAATCTCATCATCATTTGCAAAAGTTGTCCGTCGGTAAATAATTTTTTTCCCGTCATAAGAAAAAAACGGTCCGCCGTCATAACCTAACTCGTCAGTAAGCTGCTTGACATCGCTTCCGTCAATGTTCATGGTATATATATCAATATCACCGTTTCTTGTAGAAGTAAAAACTATTTTATCTTCAGCCGGCGAGACAGTTGCTTCGGCGTCATATCCTTTTTCCGAAGTTATCTGTTTCAGATTAGTGCCGTCTTCATTCGCGGAAAAAATATCATAAGAGTCATAAAGCGCCCAAACATAACCCTTTGAGAAATCCGGTTTATGCGGACATTCTGTGTCATTTAAATGCGTTGAAGCAAAAACAACTGTCTTATTATCGGAAAGATAATATGCGCAGGTAGTTCTGCCTGTTCCTGTACTGACAAGTTTTTTATTACTGCCGTCCGGATACATTGTGAAAATCTGATCACATTTCAGATCACCGTTTGTGGACTGAAAGGAAAACTTTTTCCCGTCAGGAGAAAAATAGCATTCGGCGTTTTCACCGCCGAAAGTAAGCTGTGTAATATTTTTTAAATGGACTTCTTCCGGCAACCGAAGTGAATCACTAATTGAATCTGAAGTTTGTTTTTCGGCATTATTGCCGCAAGAGCTGAAACAGATAAAGAAAGCTGAAAATACTGAAACAATAATTCTAAAGTTCAAATCTTGTAACACTGAATACTCCTTCCTGATTCGTAATTTTATCAATTATCTGATTAAGTTGTTTTAGATTTTGAATACTGAGAATCAATGTCCCTTCAAACATCGAACTCTTTGTTTTAATGTCAACACTTTTTATGTTGGTATGGAAATTTTTGGAAATTGTTTTGGTGATTTCGTTAAGTATTCCCGGTCTGTCTTCGCCGATAATTTTTACGCCGCCTGTGAATTCACCGGAATCCGCTTCATTCCAGTTAATATTAATGATTCTCTCCGGTTCTTTAAGATAAAGGTTAAGAATATTTTTACATGTCTTTCTGTGAATTCTGATTCCTTTTTCCTGACTAATAAAACCGATGACTTCATCTCCGGGTATCGGATTGCAGCATTTAGCATATTCATATTTTATGCCTTTAATATTCTGAGATGAGCCGTTACCAATGAAAATACCGTTAGTAGAATTTCTGGCTTCATCAACATATTTATCAAAATTATCAGCATCATTCTCACTTCCTGCATCCTGCGAGGGTGATTTCTGATCAAGGGTTGTGATCCTGTTTTTATCTGACAGGAAATCAAGTACTGCATTTACTTTAGATTCATCAATAGAAATTGAATGAAAGAAATTGCCGGTATCCTTATACTTAAATTTATGAACGACTTTAGAAAGGTCCTCGTCAGAAAGTTTCAATTTTAATTTTTTTACTTTCTTTTCCCAGAGTTCTTTTCCTTTCTGTATCAGGTTTCTTTTTTCCGTGTTAAAAAATTTTCTGATATCAGATTTTGCTTTATGCGTTACAGCAAATTTTTCCCAGTCAATTTTCGGACTCTGATTTTTTGAAGTAAGAATTTCTATCTGGTCACCGCTTTTCAGAAGCGTATCAAGTGTAACAATTTTACCGTTAACTTTTGCTCCGATACACTTCATGCCGACCTGAGTGTGGATGTCAAAAGCAAAATCGATTGCAGTAGCGCCGGCGGGAAGAATTTTCAGATCACCTTTTGGAGTAAAGCAATAAATTTCGTCCTGATATAAATTAAGTTTAAAGCTTTCCATCACCTGAGACGAAGTTTCGTCTTTAGAAGAGTTCTCAATACTTTCCCTGACAGCTTTCATCCATTCCTCAAGTTTTTTATCATGAATGTTATTATTCTCTTTGTATTTCCAGTGAGCGGCAATACCTTTTTCTGCAACTTCATTCATCTCTCTGGTGCGGATCTGGACTTCAAACATTTTCCCTTCTTTACTGATTAGTGTAGTATGAATGGACTGATATCCATTCTGTTTCGGAAGGGAGATATAATCTTTAAATCTTTCAGGAACCGGGATATAAATTTCCGAACAGATGCCGTAAACTGAAAAGCAGTCATTTTTATTTTCTGTGTCAAGCACGATTCTGATAGCAAACAGGTCGAAAAGTTCTTCGAATGATTTATTTCTGCTGATTATTTTTTTATAAATGCTGTAAAGATGTTTAGCTCTTCCGTAAATTTCAAATTTGTAGCCATCTTCATTTAATCTTTCTTTAAGAGGTTCAATAAATTTTTTAATGATTTTCTCACGCTCTCTTTTTTTTGCCTGAAGTTTTTTGGCAATTTCGTCATAAGCAGATCGGTTAAGATATTTGAAGGACATGTCTTCAAGTTCGGTTTTTACAGAAGAAAGTCCGAATCTGTTAGCAAGGGGAGCAAAAATTTCAAGAGTTTCCTGCGCGAGTCTCATTTGTCTTTCATTAGAAAGGAACTCCAGAGTTCTTAAATTATGAAGTCTGTCAGCAAATTTTATCAGAATGACTCTGATATCAGAGGTCATAGAGAGAAGCATTTTTTTATACGACTCCACCTGCTTCATTTCATAATTCTCAAACATACCTTCGATCTTAGTGGCTCCGTCCACAATGTCGGCGATTTCAGGTCCGAACTCTGCGCTGATATCATCCAGAGTAAACGGAGTATCTTCAACAACATCATGAAGTAATGCAGAAGCTATAGAAACAGCATCCAGCGGAATTTCCTGAGCAAGAATAATAGCAACTTCATACGGATGTGAAAAGAAAGGTTCACCTGAAGCACGCTTGGCATTTTTATGAGCTTCATAAGCAAATTTAAACGCCCTTGTGATCAGCTTTTCATTTGAGAGACCTGCCGGTAAATTTTTTTTACTGTGATAAAGCAGATCGTCTAATTTCTTTTTATAAAAATTATTAAACATTTAGTATGAAATATCCTAATTCAGGTTTGCTCTTAATTTAACAAAACAAATTGATAAAGTGAATAGATGAAAAAGGACTTAACTTTTAATTTTAGTGCAGGAAACGTTAAAAAATGGGGATCCGGAGACGGAAGGGTAATGCCGGGAGTTAAAAATCAGAAAAAAAAATTTTAATTTACTTTCTATGTTCCGAAAATCCGGTCTCCGGCATCACCGAGACCCGGGATGATATAACCTTTTTCATTGAGTTTTTCATCGAGACTACAGGAAGTAATTTCAATATATTTTTTTTCATTTTTCCCGAATCTTTTTTCAATCGCTTCAATACCTTCCGGAGCACAGAGCAGTGAAACCACTTTTATTTTTCTTATGCCCATATTTAAAAGGTATTCAATTGTAAAAATCACACTGCCTCCGGTTGCGATCATCGGATCAAGGATAATTACAGTTGCATCTTTTTTATTCTGAATTTTAGGAAAGCGGAAATAATACTGAACGGGTTTCAGAGATTTTTCGTCACGGTAAATTCCGATATGGCTTGTAATAATTTCAGGGTAGAGATCAGTAAAACCTTTTGTCAGTCCGAGCCCTGCTCTCAGTATAGGAAGAAGGACAATGGTTTCGTTTATCTTCTTTCCTTCAATTTTTTTAAAAGGAGTATTAACGGATTTATTTACAAGCTTAAGAGAGGAAAAAGATTCAGCAGCAAGGATATATGAGATCCTGTCCAGCGATTCTTTAAATTCAGCCTGCGGAGTTTTTTTATCTCTCATAACGGAGAGATAATGCTGAACAAGCGGATGAGATATTAACTTAATCTTCTTCAAATTTAATTACTGTAAAAGGTTCACTATTAATTCCGTATTAACATTCTGAGTGGTTTTTACGGACTGACTTCCAGCGGAAATTTTCATAGTAAGATCAAGATTTGTATTTGTTTCTTTTTTTGTCACGCAACCTTTTGTAATATTAAAAATTATCACTCCTTTACCACCGGTTTTGGAATCTTCTACTTTGTAACTCATATCTTTATCCTTAATTTCTTTTTCAATGAAATCAACTGCCAAATCAGCGTCAATAGTCAGAAAGGTCTGTTTGTTATCTTCTTTGACTTCTTTAAGTTTGTAGCTAAGTGAATTTCTCACCGGGAAAATGAGCATTTGAGTTTCATAAGATCTTGTCCAGGATGAATCCACATAGACCGGATTATCGGGAAACATCTGAAACTGCTGCTGCAGAACTGCTTTGATAGCGTCTTTTCCGAAAGAGTCTTTAAGAGTTTCTTTTTGTTCCTTGGTCAGGGTATCACCGAGAGCTTTAAACATTTTTTCATAAACGCTTTCAAGACCGTAGACATCTGATATTTCACCATTCGGAGTAACTCTTGCATAAAAATCTTCACCCATTATAGCATTATACTGAAGGAAATCCGGTTTGGAATAGATTGAATCTTTTATGTTTGAATTGTAAGTAAGACTTACGGAAGAATCAGCTGAAGACAGATTGGAAATAATGGTGATACTGTCGAAAGTAATTTTGTAACTTACAATACCTGCAGATGTAATTTCAGTAACTTCTTCCTTATAATAATAATTAATATCCTGCACTGAAGTGATTTCTTTATCCTGAGTCATGGGGCTTTTTTCCTTAGAAGTTGTTTTTGCATTCATTCTGTAACTGAGAACGTCACCTACTTTCGGTTTAAGAAGGAGATTCACTTTTACGCCAATGTCATCTTTAGTAATAAGATTTGTATTAACTGTATCGGATCCTTTTCCGGAATTTCCGTTATCTTTTTTTTCATCGCATCCCTGAAAAATTATAAATGAAAACACAGTGAAAAAGAGGGTTGATAAAATGTATTTGATTGAAATATTAGGCATTGAATAGTATTGGTTTGATTGTAAAAAGTCAGGTAATATACCATTAATAGGCTAGAGTTTCAAAGTAAATTTGCGGTGTGGTTATTAATTTTAGGGAGTTTTGGAATAAATGAGCCGGAATTGGTTTGGTAGCACGGAATTAAATTCCGTGCTACAGGTCATAAACCATTTAAATGGTTTATGACCCCGACACCTCATCATTTATCATTCAACCAATCCCCACAAAAAATACCATATCTAATTTTAAGTGGTTTGAAATTCAAAATATAAAAATATATTTTACCAACTTAATTTATAAGGGCGATTAGCTCAATTGGCTAGAGCACCTCGCTTACACCGAGGGGGTTATAGGTTCGAGTCCTTTATCGCCCACTTAGTTTCAGAAAATAAGTAATCCGGTGTATTACCGGACTACTTATTTCTTTTTAAACCTCTCATAAATTAAAGAAATCTGAAAATTCTCATTGAAAAATTCAAAAGTAAATTAAGTTTTTAATGAAGAATAAATTATTATTTCTTTCTTCCCTTGTCTTGGTTTTTATAATTAATTTATTCGCCGGTAATATTGATCCATACTACTACACGATACTTATTTATATAGGCATTAATATTATACTCGCTTCAAGTCTTAATCTCATAAATGGATATACTGGTCAGTTCTCTCTGGGACATGCGGGGTTTATGGCAATCGGAGCTTATCTTTCTGTTTCATTCAGTACTTACTTCGCTCCGTTTTTTATTGAATCTTTCGGTCAGGGTATTTTCGGAAATACAATTTCATTTATTATTCTTCTTCTGATAGGAGGAATTGCTGCTGCTATTGCCGGAATTATTGTCGGCGTTCCTTCACTTAGACTTAAAGGTGATTATCTTGCAATTACTACTTTAGGATTTGCCGAGATCATCAGGGTTATTATTCAGAGTCTTGATGTAGTCGGCGCTTCGCAGGGATTCAGAGGTGCTTACATTTTTGAAAACGGAATGAAAGCTGCAATGATACCTGCTGATATGTCTTCTGTTCCTTATGTATTTTATTCAGTACCTAAATACACTAACTTTTTCTGGACCTTTGCTTTTGTCGTTATAATAATTTTCTTTATCAGCAATCTCATGAGCTCTTCTTACGGAAGAGGTTTTCTTGCTGTTAAAGATGATGAGATCGCAGCCGAATCAATGGGAGTCAATACTACTAAATTCAAAGTAATAGCATTTGTCAGCGGTGCTTTCTTTGCGGGAATTGCAGGCGCGCTTTACGGTCACTTTAATCTTTATATTAATCCTGAAGATTTTAATTTCCTGAAATCCGTTGAAATAGTTGTCATGGTTATACTCGGAGGAATGGGTAGTATGATAGGTGTTATCATAGCCGCTGTTATTTTAACGATCCTTCCCGAATTCCTTAGAGGCATTTCTGAATACAGGATGATCATTTATGCGCTGCTGCTTATTATTATGATGCTGCTGAGACCGCAGGGTTTGTTCGGTGTTCAGTTAAGACCCGGGAAAAAAAATAAAAATAAATAAATGAGTTTACTTGATATAAAAAATTGCACAATGAAATTCGGCGGACTCACATGTGTGGACAGTTTAAATACTCATGTAGGAAAAGATGAACTTGTGGGTATGATCGGTCCGAACGGCGCCGGCAAAACGACTGTATTTAATATTATTACAGGTGTATATAATCCAAGCAGTGGAGATGTCCTTTTCAAAGAAAAAAGCGTTGTTCCTTTAAAACCTTATGAAGTCGCTGAAACCGGTATCAGCAGGACATTTCAGAATATCCGGCTTTTTCAGAGTCTTAGTGTCCGTGATAATATCAGAGTTTCTTTTGTCAAAAGCATAAATGCAGGTTTTTTTATTTCAACGCTGCAAATTGGAAATTATCTGAATGAAGAAAATGAAATTGAAGATAAAATTGATGAACTGTTGGAAATATTCGGGCTGATTGATGTAAGGGATGAATATGCAGTTTCACTTCCATACGGTGAACAAAGGAAAGTTGAAATTGTAAGAGCGCTTGCAACATCACCGGAATTGCTGCTTCTTGATGAACCGGCAGCTGGAATGAATCCCACGGAAAAGACTGAACTTATGAATCTGATCAAAATGGTAAAGGACAAATTTAAAATTTCCATCCTTTTAATTGAACATGATATGAAAGTAGTGATGGGTGTCTGCGAAAGAATAATAGTGCTTGATTACGGAAAAAAAATAGCTGAGGGAAATCCTGAAAATATTAAGAATGATCCGAAAGTAATTGAAGCTTATCTGGGAGAGTCGCATCATTGAATATTCTTGACATTAAAAATCTGCATGTTAATTACGGTGCAATCAAAGCTTTAAAAGGAATTGATCTTCATGTAAAAGACAAATCCATCGTAACTCTTATAGGAGCAAACGGTGCTGGCAAGACTACATTACTCAGAACAATCTCTTCACTTTTAAAACCTGTATCCGGAGAAATTCTATTTCATGGAAAAGACATAACTAATCTTTCACCGGATAAAATTGTCGAGACAGGAATTTCGCAATCTCCCGAAGGAAGAATGATATTTTCAAATCTTACCGTTAAGGAAAATCTGGAAATGGGAGCTTATACCAGAAAGGATAAACATAATCTTAAGGATGATCTTGATTTTGTTTATGAATTTTTTCCAAGACTTAAAGAAAGATTGAAACAGATGGGCGGAACACTAAGCGGTGGTGAACAGCAGATGCTTGCTATCTCAAGAGCGCTTATGTCGAAACCAAAACTTCTCCTTCTTGATGAACCTTCGCTCGGCATCGCGCCGCTTTTGGTTAAGTCAATATTTGAACAAATTGTTGAATTAAATAAGAAAACTGGAATTACTATCTTACTGGTAGAACAAAATGCCAATATTGCTTTATCCGTTGCAGATTACGGTTATGTAATGGAAACAGGAGAAATTATTCTCGAAGGTGATGCGAAATCGCTTTCTCAAAATGAAGAAGTAAGAAAAGCATATCTTGGCGAATAATTAAATTCTATTTTTTATATTTTCAGACTTTTGTTCAGAAATAATTTTTTACCTTTTAAATTTTTAAGACTATTCATTAAATCAGATTTCAATAATTTAAAACATAGAAAGTAATGAAATTAGCAGACAGAATGGGTAACCTCGGAACCGAAACAGCGTTTGAAGTTTTGGCAAAAGCCAGAAAGCTCGAAGCTGAAGGCAAAAGTATTATTCACCTTGAAATCGGCGAACCGGATTTTCCGACTCCGGAAAACATCTGTAATGCTGCAATTGAATCTATAAAAGCAGGTGATACTCATTACACGCCTTCTGCCGGAATTCCCGAAGTCAGAAAATCAATTGCGGATTATATCAGCAGGACAAGGGGTATTGAAGTTCATCCCGATGAAATTGTGATGACTCCGGGAGCAAAGCCGATCATGTTTTATGCAATACTCGCTCTTGTTAATCCCGGCGATGAAGTAATTTATCCGAATCCCGGTTTTCCTATTTATGAATCCATGATAAGATTTGTCGATGGCATTCCGGTTCCGCTTAAGCTGGAAGAAGATAAAAACTTTGCATTCGATCCGGAGGATCTGAGGAAACTTATTTCGCCTAAAACGAAAATGCTTATTATTAACACTCCTCAAAATCCTACCGGCGGTATCCTGACTGAAGATGTAATAAGAAAAATTGCTGACATAATCAAAGACAGGGAAGATATAGTAATATTAAGCGATGAAATTTACAGCAGACTTATTTTCCAGGGAGAGCATTTCAGCATTACGCAGATCCCCGGATTTAAAGACAGGACGATTATATTAGACGGATTCTCAAAAACATATGCAATGACAGGATGGAGAGCCGGATACGGAGTCATGAATAAAGAACTTGCGCAGTTAACTGCAAAGCTTATGACAAACAGTAATTCCTGTACAAATGCCGTTGTTCAGAAAGCGTGTATCGAGGCTTATGAAGGTCCGCAGGATTCAGTAGATGAAATGAAGAAGGAATTTATGGCGAGAAGAGATATAATAGTGGAAGGACTGAACTCTGTAAAAGGTTTTAAATGCAATATTCCGCTTGGAGCGTTTTACGCTTTTCCTAATATTACCGGTACAGGGATGAGCTCAAAAGAACTCAGCGATCATCTGCTTTATAAAGGTGGTGTTGCTGCATTATCCGGTACGGCATTCGGTGAATTCGGCGAAGGTTATCTCAGATTCTCTTATGCAAACTCAAGAGAAAATATTAAAGAAGCGATCAGAAGAATTAAAGAAGTGATCTGATTTTAGATTTTTTAATCTGAAATTTTTTAATTTAAAAATAAAACTTAATTACATTACGAGCGGATATTGTCCGCTCTTCTTATTTTTAAAATATATAATTTTAATAAACTAAAATATTTCGTGACAGCGGATTTTTTAATTATTGGCAGCGGGATAGCAGGGTTATCACTGGCATTAAAGCTTGGTAATTTAGGCACTGTTATAATCATTACTAAAAAGCAAAAGACCGAATCAAATACTAACTATGCGCAGGGCGGCATTGCAGCTGTCATGGGCGAAGATGATAATTTTGAAATGCATATCAATGATACTCTTGAATGCGGAGCCGGACTTTGTAATACGGAAGCGGTGAGGAAAATTGTTGAAGAAGGTCCGGGTATGATCAGAGAACTTATTGAGATCGGCGCAAAGTTTTCCAGAGAAAAAGGCGTTCTGATGCTGGGAAAAGAAGGCGGTCATTCAAAAAACAGAATTATTCATGCAAAAGATCTTACCGGCAAGGAGATCGAAAGAGCTCTGCTGAATAAAATATCAAAAAGTAAAAGAATCAGATTGTTTGAATACTATTTTGCAATTGACCTGCTTACAAAAAAAAATCTTAAGAAAAAACTGAGCAATGATCTGAGATGTTACGGCATATATGCATTCAATGTAAAGACCGGACAGGTCGATAAAATAATAGCTGGTACAACTATTCTGGCAACAGGAGGAGCAGGTCAGATCTATCTCCATACAACAAATCCTGCGATTGCAACTGGTGACGGTATTGCAATGGGTTACCGCGCCGGATGTAAAATTTCAAACATGGAGTTTATTCAGTTCCATCCGACTGCTCTATATGATCCTGAAAATGATGAACGAACAGGACAGGTATTTCTTATTTCTGAAGCTGTGCGCGGAGCAGGAGCAGTTCTTAAAACTTTAAAAGGAAAAGAATTTATGAGAGCATATGATAAAAGAGGTTCTCTTGCTCCAAGAGATATTGTCGCAAGAGCAATTGATAACGAAATGAAAAAAAGCGGAGACACTCATGTTCTGCTCGACCTTTCGAAAATTGGAATTGAGAAAATCAAACATGAATTCCCAAACATTTATAAATATTGTCTGAACAAAGGAATAGATATTACAAAACAAATGATCCCTGTTGTCCCTGCTGCGCATTATACCTGCGGCGGGATTAAGACGGATCTGAACGGTAAAACAAATGTGAAAGATCTTTATGCAAGCGGTGAAGTTACAATGACAGGTGTTCACGGAGCTAACAGACTGGCTTCAAACTCACTGCTTGAAGCAATGGTTTTTTCAAATGCTATTTATAAAGACATAAGCGGCAAAATGAATTCTAAAAATTATTCCCGGAAAAATCTTGCAGAAACAAAAAAAAATATATATGACTGGAATGATGACGGTATGGAAAATACAGAAGAATGGATTTTGATTTCGCATAATAAGAAAGAAATAAAGGAAATAATGAGTGACTATATTGGCATTGTCAGAAACACTCTGAGACTGGAAAGGGCATACAGAAGGATAAGAATGATGAATGATGAGATCAAGGATTTTTATGACAAGACAAAAGTTAATGTTGAACTTCTGGAGCTGAGGAATCTTGTAACGGTTGCCTTCCTGGTGATTAGCTCAGCTATGAAAAGAAAAGAATCAAGAGGTTTACATTTTATGTCGGATTTTCCTGAAAGAGATGATAATAATTTTTTAAAAGATACGGTGATATCAAAAAGTAAATTATAGACTTTTGATTATAAGTATTGCAAGGAATATATTTGAAAACGAAAATGATTATAAATCAATGTAATGAATATTGAGTAAGAAATTAGTAAGTTATAAAAATGAATAAAGTAAAAATGAAAAAAATTATTTTAATGGTTTTTTCGCTGATGGTTTTTATTTCATCTTGCAGCAAGACAGGTGAAGAGAAAACTGACACAGGTGAAAATTCAGATCCGCAAAAATTATCTTCCGCCGGAGTAAAAGAAAGCGGAACTGAATTTGACGTTAGATATGAATTTCCCCGAAAAATTTTTAAAATTGAAAAAGAAGATGTCAACAGTGACGGGAACAGGGAAATTTTCGTCCTGAGCGTCTTGAAAGATACTTCGGATAAGTTCAGCAGTTACTATAACTTTGATATGGTTGAAGTATTTTCTCTTGACAGGGCAAAGGAAAAATATGTTAAGATTCTGACTGATACAGTTGATTATTCAACGGAAATTAATTTTAAAAATCTTAGCAACAGCAAAGATAAGCTGATTTTTATAAAAACGAATACAGGCGGAAATGATCCGGTTAATTCTGAAGGAATGTTTGTATATCAAATGAAGGATTCTGCAAATATAGAACTGATGAAATATTTCGAAGCCGGCTCTCCGGAAGTTTCTGATTTTGGTAATCAGGGAAACAATGTAATTGTAGTGAAAGATCAGTTCCTCGGAGTAATGCCGCAGGTAAACGCTGTTAGTTTTGTAAAGGAAATATATACCTTGCAGGATAACAAACTTGTAATAAGCAATGAAAAATATCCGGAAGTTTATGATAAAAAAATAAATGAAATAACTGAAGAGTATAATTCTCTGAAAAGAAAAGTTGAAACCGGTATGCAGGCACTGGATATGTCATATCCGCTTTACAGGGAAGCGGCAGAGATATTTGTAAATTATTATTACAAAGGAGATACGCAGGGATTAAGAAAATTCTGGGAACAGGAAAAAGAATCTTTAAAAAGAAATATCCCTCAGGATGAATTTCAGGATCTGAATAATTTTATATCAAAAGCGCTTCCGACAGTCAAAAATGCCTGAGAATCCTGAAGTATCAGTTGTAATCGTTACATGGAATAGCGCTGAAGAAATAATGCGGTGCGTAAACTCTGTAATAAAAAATTCAGATGTAAAAACGGAAATAATTGCAGTTGATAATAATTCATCTGACGATACTAAGGAAAAACTTGAGGAGTTAAAAAATCAAAATGATAATAAATTAATCCTGATTTTTAACTCTGACAACAGAGGTTATACAAAAGCATGCAATCAGGGAATGAAGATCGCCAAAGGAGAATATATATTTTTGCTAAACCCTGACACTGAATTGACTGACGGTTCATTAGATATATTAACTTCAAAATTAAATTTAAATAAATCATACGGAGCTGTCGCGCCGAAACTTCTGAATGAGGACGGCACTATTCAGAAGTCCTGCAGGAATTTCCCGGAATATCGGGATATGTTTTTTGAAATGACACTGCTCTCCAGAATTTTTCCGCGAAGCAAAATATTCAGCAGATGGAAAATGAATTATTTTGATCACGATTCGGAAAGAGAAGTCGATCAGCCAATGGCTGCGGCTTTACTACTTAAAAAAAGCGCAGCAGAGGAAATTGGTTTTTTTGACAGTAGATTCAGAATGTTTTTCAATGATGTGGATATCTGTAAAAAATTAAGTCATCACGGATATAAAATAATATTTTGTCCGGATGCTAAAGTTATTCATAAAAAGGGAGTAAGCATATATAAAGACAGGGCAAATATGATCCGGATTTGGAATACCGATTGCGCGGAATATTTCAATAAACATCATAAAAATTATATACTGCAGGTTCTGCTTTCGGCAGGCCTGAAACTGACTGGAATAGTTAGAATTTTATTATATAAATTAAAAAAATGAAAGCAGCCGTAGCGCAGATTACTTCCGTAATTGGTGATCTACAGAAAAACATCAAGCATCATCTTGATTATTGTGATGAAGCGATAAAGAAAAATGCAGACATCATTGTATTCCCCGAACTTTCTCTGACGGGATATTCTCTTAAAGACCTGAATTATGTGATTTCTTTAAATCTGAAAGATACAAAATTGTTAAATGAGCTGAAAAAAAAGAGCAATAAAATTTCGATTGTATGCGGACTTGCTGAAGAGGGAGACGATTTCGGAATTTATAATACAGGAATTTTTATTTCAGACGGTAAAATTGAATTTTCTCACAGAAAAATTTATCCTCCCACTTACGGACTGTTTGAGGAATTCAGATATTTCTCGAGAGGAAATCAATGCAAAGCGCATGAAACAAAATTTGGTAAACTGGGGTTACTTGTATGCGAAGATATGTGGCATATGTCACTTCCTTATACATTAGCTTATGACGGCGCGAAAATACTGATTGGAATTGCAGCATCTCCGACGAGACTGGCAGCGGATCACGAAGGATTTAAAAACTATGAGATAAATTCCGAACATCACAGGACATTTGCAAGAATGCTTTCCGGTTATTTTCTGTTTTCAAACAGAGTCGGATTTGAAGACGGTATTAATTTCTGGGGAGGAAGCGAAATTGTGGATCCTTTTGGTAATGTAATATCTGCAGCTAAATTGTTTGAGGAAGATATAGTTTATGGTGAAATAGATATGGAGGAAGTAAAAAGAGCAAGACATCAGGCAAGGCATTTTCTTGATGAAGATCTTGATCTGACAATTAAAAATCTCAAAAAAATCAGTAAGCCCTGAAAAATTGAATTTTAAAAAGTTTTAAAATTAAGTATTTTTCCAGTTCAAAAAATGATAACATTAACAGACAGAGAAAAAGAAGTTTTGAGATATGTTGTGGATAATTTTATCCAGAGCGCAGCTCCGGTTGGATCCCGAAGCGTTTCAAAAAAGACTGATTTGAATCTTTCTTCGGCGACTATAAGAAATGTCATGAGCGATCTTGAGGAAATGGAATTTTTAGATACCCCTCATACATCTGCCGGAAGGATTCCAACTGATAAAGGTTACCGTTATTATGTTGATATGCTTATGAATCATGAAAATATTTCAAAAAAGGATGTTTATTTATTTAAAGAGTTTTTTAATGATAAGAATCTGAACTTTCTGGATAGTCAGGACATTTTTAACGAAACCTCCAGGCTGCTTGGTAAAATAACCCGTTTGCTTTCTGTGGTTTCTCAGCCGAATATTTCAAAAGGAGTATTCGAAAAACTGGAATTTGTCAGTGTAGCTTCGGATAAAATTCTGGTAGTGCTGAAAATAAAATCGGGTATTTTAAAAACTGTTATTATGGAAATTACCAGCGAAATACCTAAGTCAAAACTGGAGAAACTTTCAACATATATTAATGAAAAATTAAGCGGTCTTACTCTTGAGCTTATCAGAAATACTTATGTCGAAAGAATAGGTGAATACAGGCATAAAGAACCGGAGCTTATACAGTCTTTTATCGATTCATTTGAAAAACTTTATGCAGATGAAGAAAGCTGCAATAAAATTTATATCGGGGGAACAGGAGATCTGATAATGCAGCCGGAATTTGAAGATCCGAAAAATTTTAAAGAAATTATTAATCTTGCTGAAGACAAAAATCTGGTAATACATATTTTTGATAAAGATATGTCCGTAGAAAATAAAGTCCAGATTTCAATCGGTGAAGAGAATAAAGATGCTAAATTAAAAAATTACAGTGTGATAACCACTTCATATAATTTAGGCGGTGTAAAAGGTAATATAGGAGTGATCGGTCCTAAGAGAATGAATTACGCAAAAATGGTCTCGCTGCTGGAATACACATCAAAATTAATTAATGATAAATCAATATAACCCAATTTTAAAAAAAATTATGACCAATAAAAATAAACATAATGTAAAAATTAAAGATGCGAAAGCGGATCACGGCTTAAAGGAAAATGAAAAGACGGATTCGGATGAGGATGTAATACAAAATAATTCTTCTGATGGAATCTCAGCTGAAGCTGAGATAACAAAGCTGAAGGACACTCTGCTTAGAAAAGCAGCTGAGTTTGAAAATTATAAAAGAAGAACTGAATCTGAAATTTCAAATTATATAAAATACGCTTCTGAAAATTTAATCAGTGAACTCTTGCCGGTATATGATGATCTGGGAAGGTCCATTGATTCTATTAACAGAGGAGAAACAAAAGATTTCGAAACACTTAAAAAAGGAGTAATCCTGATCTATGAAAAATTCAAAGGAGTAATGGAAAGAGAAGGTCTGAAAGAAATAAATTCTCTCGGTAAAGAATTTGATGTGGATCTGAACTCAGCGATGATGCAGATACCGAAAGATGATGTAAAACCGAATACTGTGCTGGAAGTGATTGAGAAAGGTTATAAATTAAAAGACAAAGTTATCAGACATGAAAAAGTACTGGTATCAAGCGAACCAAACTAAAAAGGAATAATTAAAAAATGACAAAAAGAGATTATTACGAAATATTATCCGTCAGCAGAACTTCAACAACGGATGAAATAAAAACTTCTTACAGAAAGCTTGCAATGAAATACCACCCTGATAAAAATCCGGGAGACAGTGAAGCTGAGGAAAAATTTAAAGAGCTTGCAGAAGCTTATGAAGTTTTGTCAAGTCCGGAAAAGCGGCAGAGGTATGATCAGTTCGGACATCAGGGAGTTAACGGCGGCGGATATCAGGGGTTCAGCAATATCAACGATATATTTTCACAGTTTGGTGATATCTTTGGCGGCGGCAGAGGCGGCAGTATATTTGATGAATTTTTCGGCGGGGGATCAAGAAACGCCGGAAGACAGAGCAATAACAGAGGAAGCGATCTGAAAATAACTTTGAAACTTACTCTTGAAGAAATTGCCGAAGGTGTAGAAAAAACAGTAAACATAAAAAAATTAAAAGCATGCACGTCGTGTCAGGGCACCGGTGCGAAAAGCGGGAGCGGATATTCCAATTGCTCGCACTGCAGCGGAACAGGTGAAGTCAGACATATCTCAAGATCAATTTTCGGACAGATAGTAAACGTGAGTATGTGCAGTTACTGCAACGGCGAGGGTAAGATTATAAAAGAAAAATGTCATGACTGCAGAGGAGAAGGACTTGTTAAATCTGAAGTTAAAATTAAAATAAATGTACCTGCCGGTGTGCAGCAGGGTAATTATATCCCGCTGAGAGGTCAGGGTAACGCCGGAAAGAGAGGCGGACAAAGCGGTGATCTGCTTGCATTTATTGAAGAAGAACAGCATAAATATTTTATAAGAGATGAAGATGATATTTTTTACGATCTTGAAGTCAGTTTAATCGATGCTATAACCGGTGCTGATGTAGTGGTCCCGACACTTGGAGGGAAAGCAAAGCTTAGCGTGGAACCCGGCACTAAATCAGGAAGTCTGCTGAGAATGAAAAATAAAGGAATCAAATCTCTTGACGGTTACAGCAGAGGTGATCAGATCATCAGAGTTAATATTCATATTCCGAAAAAAATAAGTTCGGAAGAAAAGAAACTTCTGATGGAATTAAGCAAGCATGAAAATTTCAAGCCACGGTCAGAAAAATTTAACGACGAAGATAATAATTCAGGCAAAGACAAAAAAACTTCCGGTAAAAAATCCAAAAAAGAAGACAAAGGATTTTTCAAGACCGTCTTTAGTTAGAATATTTATAAGGTTAATATTTAACGCACTAAGGAGTTAATCTCTTTAGTGCGTTTTTTGTTGATTCATAAAGTTAAAAACCGGATTTATTAAACTGGGAGCAATTCGCTTCATTATTATTCCGCTGTTTAAAAAATATTCTTCAAAAAAATTTTTATATCAGCCGGCTGAAGTCACTTTACAATTTGGTAATGATATAATAATGTTGTTTACAATAAATTTACCTGCTCTTGAAAAGGATTGCTTAGATTTGGTCATAATTTAAATCAGAAAATGACCATATACATAAAGCTTTTTATAACCTGCCTGTTTTTTCTATACACTTCAGATATATATTCTCAGTCAATTTCCGGAAAAGTTTCGGATTTTTCAAATTCAGATCCTCTTATAGGCGCTGTAGTAAAGATTTCCGGCACTAGCATTGGCACTCTGACAGACTATGACGGAACATATCTTCTGGAATCTCTTTCTCCCGGTAATTACGAGCTTGAAATTTCATACATCGGATATACAACTTTAAAAATCAAAAATGCATCGGTTGCCAAAGGTGAGAACAAGGTAATAAACGTAACGCTTAAAGTTGACGGACTAACAACTGAGGAAATAACTGTCGAATCCTCACCGACTTTATCAAATGAGCAGTCACTTTTGACTGAGCAGAAAAATTCATCGAAGATACAGGACGGAATAAGTGAGCAGCAGATCAAAAGAGCGCCGGATGCTTCAGCATCCGATGTCCTGAAAAGAGTGATTGGAGTGAATATAGTTGATAACAAATATGTATTCATCAGAGGAACTTCCGAAAGATACAATAATACCACATTAAACGGAGTAGAGGTGCCGAGTACAGAAGCAGACAAAAAATCTTTTTCCTTTGACCTCTTCCCTTCAAAACTTCTTGAAAATATTATCATTGCAAAATCATTTACGCCGGACCTTCCCGGTAATTTTTCAGGAGGACTTGTTCAGTTAAATACAAAGGATTTCGTTGATCAGATGATAATAAATTTTGAAACAGGCGGATCTTATCTAAACGGAACCACTTCCAAAGGAAATTATTACAGCTATAATGCAGGACAGGAAAAGTTACTTTTTTTTAATTCCGGAATAGATGACGGGGGCAGAAGCATTCCTTCAAATTTCCCTTCGGAAAAATTCACAGGAAAAAATAATTACGGGAAAACATTAAGGAATAACTGGATGCAGGAAAACAGGAAAGCGCCTGTTAACGGCGGGTTCCAGTTGTCACTTGGAAACAGATTTAATATTGCGGACAATCCGCTCGGCGTATTGTTTTCATACACTTACAGAAACGGATTTGAAAATTCTGATATTCAGAGAAATGAATATAATTCAGATACTACTACTCTGATAAATTACAAAGGCAGATCTTCCAAATACACCGTATTGAACGGCGGTCTGTTTAATTTGAATTATAAAGCAGGAAATAACAACAAATTCAGTTTTAAGAATACATATTCAATTAATTCCGAAGATTATACTCAGTTTTATGAAGGACAATATAAAGTTGTAGCAGATTATGACAGGAAATTATACGGCACTGAATTTATAGAAAGAAGTCTCCTCTCATCTCAGATCTCGGGAAGTCATTATATAAGCAATTTGTCTTCACTTAATATTAACTGGAACGCATCTTATTCCGAATCGGACAGGAACGAACCGGATACAAAAACTACATTTTATCAGAGAGAGCTCGGAACTGAAGATCCCTTTTTTACTCCGCTTACTACCATACCTTCGGCAAATGTAGGTCAGAGATTTTATTCGAAATTAAAAGACATCAAAAGGAATTTCGGTACTGATTTCGAAATGAAATTTTTAAAGACAGGAAAGAGAAATTTTTCAAAAATAAAATTAGGAACATTTGCTGTCGGGACTGACAGAAATTTTGAAGCCAGAAATTTTGCTCCTGCAAACGCCGGATCTTTTATGATAGGATTCGAACCGCTCGAAACTATTTTCGGAGAACAAAACATTGATTCAACAAAACTATACTATGTTGAGATAACTGATAAGAGTGACAAGTATGCAGCAGTTGAAAATCTTTACGCCGGATATTTAATGTTTGACATTCCTCTTGACAGACTGAGAGTGATTGCAGGGCTAAGATACGAATACAATGAGCAGAAGCTGAACGGATTTATAAGGCAGACAGGTGAGCCAATAAATGTAAATCACAGGAATAATGATTATCTGCCTTCAGTTAATCTTACTTATTCTCTGAATGACAAATCAAACATCAGAATTTCAGCGTCTCAGACAGTATCAAGACCTGAGCTGAGAGAGATCGCTCCGTTTGCATTTATTGATTTTACTACGGAAGGGCAACTTGCCGGTAATCCCGAACTTGAGGAAAGTCTTATACAGAATTATGATGTCAGATATGAAATGTTTCCTGATGCCGGTGAGATAATTTCACTAAGTCTTTTTTACAAACATTTTAACCAGCCGATTGAGAAAATAATCGTGCCGACGCTTCAGATTCCAATCCCGTCTTATACTTTTGGAAATGCAAAAGAAGGTGCTGTAAATTACGGACTTGAGATCGAACTCAGAAAAAAATTAGGATTTATAAGCAGATCATTAAATAATTTGACATTTAATGCAAATCTATCGCTTGTAAATTCAAAAGTAAATCTTGAAGGACTGCAGACTGCGGTTTCTGAAAAGGAAAGAAGACTGCAGGGACAGTCTCCATACACTATAAATACCGGATTATTTTATGATAATTACGAACTCGGAATAAGCGCAAACCTTCTGTATAACAGATTCGGTGATAAAATTTCAGAGGTTGGAAGAAGCGGATTTTATGATGTAATGGAAAAAGGCAGAGACCAGCTCGATCTGAGTATTTCAAAAACTTTTTTTGAGAATTTTGAAGCAAAGTTTGCTGTGAAGGATCTTTTTAATCAGGATAAAATATACACACAGAAATTTATTATAAACGGAAATCAGGAAGTCGAAAAAGAAGTGAGAAGATACAGCTCAGGTTCAAGCATTGGATTTACACTTTCTTACAAGTACTAAAAATAAAAAATCTATTAACTAAAATATAAAAATGAAAAAGAAACTATTTATTTTATTCGTAATGCTATTAGCATTAGGGGCTGCTGAAACTCATTCTGCAGTGGATTCAACAACTATGAATTCAAGCAGTATTAGCAGCAATATAACATTGTCTAGATCTACAACCTATATAATGAAAGGTTATAATTACGTAAAAAGCGGGGCAACATTAACAATTGAAGCAGGAACAAAAATCTTCGGAGATTTTGAAACAAAAGGAACACTTATCATCGAGAGAGACGGAAAGATCTATGCTAACGGAAACGCAAATGATCCGATATTATTTACAAGCGACAGACCTGTCGGTCAGAGAAACGCCGGAGACTGGGGCGGAATTATTATATTAGGCAGATCAGGTATTAATACATCTACCGGTGTTGACTCAGCTGAGATTGAAGGATTCGGGGCAGGACTCGGTCCTGTTTACGGAGGTCAGCCGAGAATTGATGATGACAGCTCCGGTGTATTCAGATTTGTAAGAATCGAATTTCCGGGAATAAATCTGACCGGTATTTCGGGAAATGAGATCAATGGTCTTACTATGGGCGGAGTCGGAAACAGAACGGTTATTGAATATGTGCAGGTAAGTTATTGCGGTGACGATTCCTTTGAATGGTTTGGAGGAAATGTGAACTGCAGAAACTTAGTTTCATACAAAGCAATTGATGATGACTGGGACTGTGATAACGGATTCAGGGGAAACATACAGTTTGGATTCAGCATAAGAGACAGTGCACTGGCAGACGTGAGCTCATCTAACGGATTTGAAATTGATAATAATAATAATTCACCTTCAAACTTTTACGCTCCCAGGACAAGACCAATATTCTCGAATATGACAGTTATAGGACCATTTATAACAACATCAAATGTAGTTAATCCGTTGTTTCAAAGAGGCGGACATTTAAGAAGAAATAATCTTGCAAATATTTACAACTCGATAATAATGGGATGGAGAGTCGGATTCAGATTTGACGGTTCGGGTGTTGGAAATGCCGCTGCATCGGATTCTATGCAAATTAGAAATAATATTATGGCGGGTAATCTCAGACTTGCCGACAGTACAGGTACTGGTTCATTCGCGCCGCATGTATGGCTTCAGACCGGTTCATTCCAAAATACAATTTTTTCAGATAACAGTTCTGTAATGTTAAATTCTCCTTTTAGCATTTATCCTGACGTCCCTTTGCCGGCGAACAATGTAAACTACTGGATGCCTATGGGCGGATCTCCGGCATTGTCGGGCGCTTCTTTCTCTAATCCAAATCTTACAGGATTTGTAAACGTTTCTTTCAGAGGAGCATTCGGAACAGATAACTGGACTTCAGGATGGACACAATTTAATCCCAGAAACTATGAAATTATTGGAATAAATCAGATAACATCTGTAGTTCCTGAGAGTTTTTCACTCGAGCAAAACTATCCGAATCCGTTCAATCCCAACACAATTATTAAGTTTAGTTTAACTTCTCAGAATAACGTACTTTTAAAAATATATGATGTTCTTGGCAATGAAGTTATGACGTTGGTAAATCAAAAACTGAGCCCGGGTAGCTATAACTATGAATTTAATGCAAGCGGACTTTCCAGCGGAGTTTATTTTTACAGACTGCAGGCAGGAAATTTCAGCGAAGTCAAAAAAATGACATTATTAAAATAAGCACAATGCGGTCTTACTGATTTTAACTTAGAATTGAAATTCGAAACAGAAAATTATCAGCCGGAAAAATTGATCCGGCTGTTTTTTTTATATTTTAATTTATGATTTAATAAAAATTAATTAACGTTTTCATTAATCAGTAAAACTATTTTTGAAATAAAAAACAAATATGAAAATGTATATAAACACTTTGATAGTTTCAGATATTCATCTCGGCTCACCTGTAGCAAGGCCAAAAGAAGTGTTAGAACTGCTCCAGGGATTTAACTTCAAACGCCTGATTCTCCTTGGCGATATATTCGATGATTTAAATTTTAAGAGACTGAAGAAGGAACATTGGAATCTTCTCTCATATATTAGAAAACTTTCAAATCCGGGAAAAAATATTGAAGTTGTATGGGTGGAAGGAAATCATGATGAAGGATTGATTGATAAGCTCTCGCATCTTATCGGCATTGAGGCATATTCTGAATATGAATTTGAGATCAGCGGAAATAAAATAATTGCCGTACACGGTCATCAGTTTGACAGATTCCTGAATGAGAATATTTTTATCAGTAATATTTCTTCCTTTATATATAATAAGATACAGAAGTATGACAGGGAAAATCAGGCGTTATCAAGATTCATAAAAAGAAAAAGCAAAGGCTGGCTGAGACTTTCACATAAAGTAGCGGACAGCGCAATAGAGTATGCTAAGAAAAAAAACAGGGACACCGTGATCTGCGGTCACACTCATCAGATACTTCAAAAGAATACCGGAGGTATAAAATATTTTAACACAGGCTGCTGGACTGATATTCCCTCAACTTACATCACTATTGATTTTGAAGGGAATGTAAGAATAAGCGAATTCTTTGAACTTGAAAAATTAAAACTTGCATCATAAAACCTTGTTCCAAACTTTTTAAATTAACCCTCTTCGGTAAACCAAAAAGCGCTTTCAATCCATTTTTATAATTTAGTAATAATCCGGTAACAAAATTTACACTTCCATTAAGCTGAATTCATATTCGGTTTTTATCTTTGTATAGATTTTTAAAAAATTTATTAACTATAAAACTCAGAGGAGAAAAAATGCAGTCAGTTTTAAAAATTATCTTAATTGCAATATTGTTTCTTTCGGTTAAAACAACATCTGCAGTTACAGATTCTGTGACTTTAAATTCTGCCAATATCACAGGGCTTGTAACATTGAACCGGACTACAACATATTTAATGAAAGGTTATAATAATGTATTGAGCGGAGGGAAGTTAGTAATTCCCGAAGGAACAGTAATAAAAGGAGATTTCGAGACAAAGGGAACTTTGATTATTCAAAGAGGAGGAATCATTTATGCAAACGGAACTAAGGATAATCCGATTATTTTTACAAGTGAGAGACCTGCAGGACTTAGAGCAACCGGCGACTGGGGGGGAATAATCATTTTAGGTAGATCAGCTATTAATACTTCTACAGGTCTTGACTCAGCAGAGATAGAAGGATTCGGTCCGGGACTCGGACCAATCTACGGAGGTCAGCCTGTAATAAATGATGACAGCTCCGGCGTATTCAGATATGTAAGGCTTGAATTTCCCGGAGTAAATCTAACAGGAATCTCCGGTAACGAAATCAACGGACTCACAATGGGCGGTGTCGGAAGCAGGACGGTGATTGAATATGTTATGGTGAGTTACTGTGGTGATGACGCATTTGAGTGGTTCGGAGGAAATGTTAATTGTAAATATCTGATAGCTTATAAAACTCTTGATGATGACTGGGATTGTGATAACGGATACAGAGGAAGAGTTCAGTTCGGACTGAGCGTCAGAGATAAAGACATTGCCGACATAAGTTCTTCAAACGGATTTGAGATTGATAACAACAACAATTCACCGTCAAATACAAACGGTCCAAGGACAAGACCTATATTTTCAAATATGACAGTAGTCGGTCCGTTTGAAACTACGTCAACTACTGTAAATCCATTGTTTCAAAGAGGCGGTCATCTGAGAAGAAATATGCAGGCTTGTATATACAATTCTTTAATAATGGGTTGGAGAACCGGGATCAGATTTGACGGATCCGGAGTCTGTAATGATGCAAACGACGGAACGGTTCAGTTAAGAGATAATATTTTTTCAGGGAACCTAACGCTTGCGGACCAAACCGGAGGTACTGTAATTCCTGATCCGGTTTCATACATAAACACATGGAATACTTCCTATACAAACAATACAGATGTACAGCTTACAAGTCCGTTTAACATTTATCCGGATCCAGCGTCGAGCTCAGTAAATCACTGGATGCCCGTTGGCGGCTCTCCTGCATTATCCGGGGCAGGTTTTGCGAATCCAAATTTAGCCGGATTTGAAACCGTTTCTTTCAGAGGAGCATTTGGAACAAATAACTGGTCACTTGTATGGTCACAGTTTAATCCAATAAATTACAACTTACCAGTTCCATCTGATTTCAACGTTACGGTAATACCGGAAGCATTTTTAAATATATCTACAGGTCAGTTAAATTCAGCTGATACAATAAGAGTAAAACTGCGACAGAATTTTGCACCTTTTAATGTTGTCGATTCGGCGAAAGCAGTTATAAATCAGGTTACTTTTACAGGCACTTTTATTTTTAACAACGCGCCATCCGGCACTTATTATCTGCAGGTAATTCACAGAAATTCATTAGAGACATGGAGTAAATCAGGCGGAGAATCTTTTACTCAGGGAGGAGTAAACAATTTCAATTTCACAACAGCGGGATCACAGGCATTCGGAAGCAATCAGGTTTTAAGATTGGGAAAACACTGTATGTGGAGCGGAGATGTAGATCAGGACGGTATAATAGATATTAATGATGCATCAATAACAGATAATGATATATTTAATTTTACAACTGGTTACGTAAGATCGGATGTAAACGGAGATGATATTGTAGATCTGGCTGATGTTTCTACTGTAGATAACAACAGCTCATTCTTTTTAGCAGTGATAAGACCCTAAGCTAACGCTTAGTTAATAGATGGAATGCAGAGAAGGATGAGTTCCTTTTCTGCGTTCTTTATATTTATTTCAGTTTTTAAATTTTATTTTTTATTAACTTTAATTTATTAAAATGATCATTCGAAAATACTTAATTTTATTAATTCTAACCATAATTTCATTTAATGAATCGTATTCGCAGAATCCTGAATACACTTTGACAGCAAAAAATTTTAACAGACAGGCGGCTGATTCACTAACTTTTGAAGTATATCTTCACCATACAAATTCCGGATCTGTAAGTCAGTTTCAGTATGCATCCGGTCAGTACTTTTTTCTGTTCAACCCGGCTATTGCAAACGGAGGAACACTTACATACAGAATAATAGGATCAGGATTACCACAAAATCAAATACCGAGAAATCCAACAGTTTTTAATAATGAGCTAAGACTGGCAGGTAATGCAACAGTAGGACAGGGAAACGGATTTATACTTTCATCAGTGACTCCGGGCACTTTGATTGTTAAAATGAGCTTAAAGACTACCGCATCTTCATTTGCTCCGGGAGTAAATCTTGATCTTCAATGGAAGAATGCTCCGGGTCCCGGATTTTATACAAGAATTTATGCATATGTGAATATGCTGAATACAGAAGTTACAACTCCTGCAAACCATTTTATAGATACAGCAACGGTTTCAGTAAATCAGATATCACAGACAGTGCCTTCTAATTATGATCTAAAGCAGAATTATCCAAACCCGTTTAACCCTTCTACAAAAATTAATTTTGCAATCCCAAAGACGGGAAATGTCAGTTTGAAAATTTTTGACATAGCCGGTAAGGAGGTTGCAAATCTTTTAAATGAAGTTCTTCCTCCGGGTGAATATGAATATAAATTTAACGCTGAGAATTTATCTTCCGGTGCATATTTCTATATTTTAAGATCAGGACAGTTTAGTCAGACCAGTAGGATGATGATTCTGAAATGAAATTATGTTAAGGCATTAGAATACAGACTTTCAATAATTAATAATCCGGTCTTTAACTTATAAAACAAGGGATCATCTTCCCTTGTTTTTTAGTGCATTAAAAAAAGAGTTTGACTTTAAATTAATTCATCGTATATTTGCGATAAACAATTAAGATCATATTAAAATGGCGCAGAATAAAAAAAACGAATTTGTAAGAAGCGAAATAGAGCTTGCTGAATTTGCAAAAGCGCTGAGTCATCCGGCAAGAGTGGCAATAATAAAAGCTATTGCAAAAAGAAACAGCTGTATATGCGGAGAGATTGTGGAAGTAATGCCTCTTGCTCAGTCCACAGTATCCCAGCATTTAAAAGAACTGCTGAATGCCGGTCTGATACAGGGCTCAATTGATGGAACAAAGTCATGCTACTGTATTAACAGCAGAATGTTTGAAAAATTTTCAAAAAGTATAAACAAGCTTTTTGTTATCACGCAGGATCAGGAATAATAAAATATATTGATCAGGCAGATCAAAATTCATGTATCAAAAATTGATATTAATATGAAACAATTTTTAACTAAGTAAGGCAAAACTAACTATATTAAAATTAAATAAATAATAATGGAAAAGACAATAAAAAAAACCGAAGAAAAACAAACTAATGAAGTAACAAAAAAAGAAACCGGCTGCTGCGGACCGGAATGCTGCACAGACAGCTCTGAAGCAACTGAAACATTGACGTATGAAAAATCTCAAAATTCAGCCGGTACAAAATCTTCCGATGAAATAAAGGAAATGGTAAAAAGAAAATACAGTGAAATTGCGCTTCAAAGCAGAGATGATAACGCTTCTTCATGCTGCGGATCGGGAGGATGCTCTGATGAAGTATATAACATTATGACAGATGATTATGAGAATCTGAGAGGATATAACCCTGACGCGGATCTTGGATTAGGATGCGGTCTGCCTACACAGTTTGCAAAAATAAAAAAAGGCGATACTGTATTGGATCTTGGATCAGGAGCAGGAAATGACTGCTTTGTAGCAAGAGCTGAAACCGGAGAGACGGGTAAAGTGATCGGCGTAGATTTTTCAGAAGCAATGATTGCAAAAGCAAGAGTAAATGCGGAGAAAATGAAATTCAATAATATAGAATTCAGACACGGAGAAATAGAAGATCTGCCGGTTAATGATTCTTCTGTCGATGTGGTAGTGAGTAACTGTGTGCTTAATCTTGTCCCGGAAAAACTTAATGCATTTTCTGAAATGTACAGAGTACTGAAGCCCGGAGGACATTTCAGCGTTTCAGACATTGTACTGACCGGTGTACTTCCGGAGAAAATTCAATCTGCAGCGGCGTTTTACGCAGGATGCGTAACCGGAGCAATTCAGAAAAATGAATATATCAGTCTCCTTGAGAAGACCGGATTTGTGAATGTACAGATTCAGAAAGAAAAAATAATAAGAATACCTGATGACATTTTAAAAAAATATCTTACGGATGATGAAGTGACATTTTTTAATAATTCGGAATCAGGAATTTTTAGTATAACGGTGTATGGTGAGAAAAGTGATTATTAGTTTAGACAAATTTTACTTGCAGTATAACTGAAAGCTTGTTAATAATGAAAGTGAAGACTTTTCATTGGCTTAAACAAACTTTCAGAAAACCAATTAAGGTTCGAAAAATATAAATAGGTATAGAATGAGCCGTTAATATGGCAATTACCTTTTAAAATTTTTCTTTTCTTTTTGATACTTTTTTCTTTTCTTTTTAAACTACCGTTGTGATTTGCTTTCAAAAGTTCTTTTTACAATATTTGTCACAGCTTTGTGCGGAGACAATCATTTTCGGGAACACGAAGCAAAGATCAGAAAAATGAAAATGTCACAAATGGCAATAAAAATGATAATCAGGGAAAAAGAAAGTTTCAGGAACTGGGTTGAAAGGGAGAAAGCAGGAATAGGCAATAGATGAATAATTATTTCTTCTTATTCTTCTTTCTGTCCTGGTACCAATCAAGCCACCCCTCAAGCTTCTTAAGCTTAGCAAAGAAGTATGCAGCAGCAATGAGTAGTAATAATAAAAAAATTGGATCCATTTTTTCTTTTAAATTAATAAACCTGTAATTTACTAACAATGATTTTAGGTGAGATCTCATTATCTCTTCAGCTTAACAGTTGTGATTTGCTTTCAAAAGTTCTTTTTACAATATTTGTCACAGCATAGAACGGAGATAGTCGATTGCAAAATAAGTTGTGATTTGCTTTCAAAAGTTCTTTTTACAATATTTGTCACAGCGCAAAAACATTTTCAGCAATTCAAACATTCGTTGTGATTTGCTTTCAAAAGTTCTTTTTACAATATTTGTCACAGCTGAACGAAAAATTAACCTTAGCGGATTGTAGTTGTGATTTGCTTTCAAAAGTTCTTTTTACAATATTTGTCACAGCTTCCTTCTGTGCCACATAAACATTTTATAGTTGTGATTTGCTTTCAAAAGTTCTTTTTACAATATTTGTCACAGCAAAACTTTATTTAATGAACCATAATCTGTAGTTGTGATTTGCTTTCAAAAGTTCTTTTTACAATATTTGTCACAGC
>ERZ761609.778-NODE-778-length-33803-cov-14.807900_pt1 | contig 33803 bp, 43 predicted proteins | sample MGYA00511163_ERZ761609 | MGnify/ENA primary metagenome ERZ761609 (study PRJEB28899, sample SAMN02445070) | bioreactor sludge metagenome | biome: EBPR sludge | place: Australia: Brisbane, Thorneside Wastewater Treatment Plant | collected 2011-12-16 ...
GGTCGTGATCTGCACCCCCGGCTCGTCGCCTGCGCCCCGCGCGTCCAGGTCCGCCGCGGGAATCGTGACGACCGGCGCCCCTCCGCGGGCAACAAAGCGGATCACATACCCGTGCTGAACCACGTCGAACGGCCAGGCCGCCTGCAGCGGTTCAAGCGCCGCCCGGATCGCGCCGATGCTGCCCACGCGGTAACCGCGCACCGATTGAGTCAGCGACGCAACATCGATGTCGCTGCTGCTCAGCAGAGCCGATTTCAGACACTCGGCGGAAACGATGGCGCCCAACGACGTATCGGTCGGCGTGATGCCGCTGGTCGCCGAGGTGAACAGAAATGCCCCACCGACTTCGTGGCTGAAGGAGCCCCAGGCCGACCCGTTCCAGCCTTTCTGGAACGAGTCCGGCCGGTGGGTCGGCAGGCCGACGGTTGTCGTGTGCGCCTCCCAGTTCACGCCGTCCGGGCTCGTCGCCCATTGCGAGGTGCCGTGTTCGCAGAGGAAGAATTCAGCGCCGTTCCAGTTCGGATTTCGCCATCCGCCCACCCCGAGACAAGGCGGCAGATTGACCCATGCACTCCAGCTGACACCCGAGTCGGTCGATACGGCCACTTTGCCCGTATTGGTGCTCTGCTCAAATGCCGCCATCAGCAACGACGATGATCCGAAGGCACAGATCCCGTAGATGTGGGAAACGCCAGCCGGGACGGCTTGTTCCGACCAAGTACCCACGCCTGTGGTGGATATGAAGAGCCGCGGCACGGCCCCCACATTCCCTCCGACGATGAATACCGCGCCGTTATGGCACGGTTGCGAATTGGCACAATCGAAGTTCGGAACAATCCAGCCGTAGTTCACGAGCGCGAAATTGACATCCAGAAGGACTGAACGTGTTCCAGCAGCGCTGTTGCCATCCGTTCCTTGTTGACCCTCAATGAATAAAACGCCGCCGTTGCCAGGAACGATCCATTTCAAAGTCCAGCGGCCGAATGACCCACTCCAGCGAACCACCCAGTTCACCTTGTCGCTTGAGGTGGCGACGCCTGCGCCAGAGAACGAAGGTGTCGTCGGCGCGCTGGCGATGTACACCCCCTGGTGATAGAGAATCCGGGACCATGACCGCGCGGGCATGGTGGCGATTTGAGTCCACGACACCATGTCCGGCGATGTCACCATCCTCGCGGTTGAGGTGTTGAGCAAGATCACGCCGTACCAATCAACCCCATCCCACAAGGGCCCCGAGTGCGACGTCAAACTCGGCAGAGAAAAGAAGCTCACGTCGGCAGGCCCGCCGACCACGCCTTGCTCGACCAACTCGACCTTGACCTGCGCACCGGCCAGACTGTTGGCGTAGCGCTCCAAAGCCAGGTCGTAGAACACGAGGTAGGCGAGCCCGCGCCAGGCCGGCGTATTGGCCACACCGAGCGTCGCCTGCATGCGCGCATCCGCCGCCTGGTTGTCGGTGCCGAGGTAGACCTGGAAACCGCTGGCCGCCGCGTTGCTCGCCGCGAGCGTATCGGGGTCCGAAGATCCCGCGTCGTAGATCAGATCCGGTCCGACCCAGATGCGGCGCACGCCGACGATCGGCCCCTGGCACAGACCGACGGCAAAGGTCGCCGAGTAGGTGTAGGTGCGCGTGGTCGTCTTGCCGCCGCCGCCCTTGCCACCGGACTTCTTCCGGGTGACCGTTTCCTTCAGCCGGTTGTTCTCCAGCCAGAAGACGTTGCCGTTGACCGTCACCGTGCCGTAGACGCGCGGGATGACCGCACCGTAGGTGCTGGTCTGGACCGACAGATCGTTGAGCCGCGGGCCATTGACGGTCGGCCCTTTGGGCGGATCGAGGTAGCCGCCGAGCGTCATTCCGATCTGCGCCCCGTACAGCGCGCCGCCGGGGCTGCCGCCGCCGAGGAAGAAACCGGCCACCGCCCCGACAAGTCCGCCGACCACCTGCCCGCCGCTGCTCATTCGATCCCCCGGAAGCGATAGACCTGCACGATGCGCGCCGCCCACAGTCCCGACAGCCGGTGCTCGCAGCACTGGCCCACCGATTCGTAGGCGTGGATGAGGGTGTCGCCGGCGGTAATCGCGAGATGCTGCGGGTCGCCCGCAAAGCGCATCAAGAGCAGATCACCGGGAAGCCGGTCGTCGACCATTGCGACGCGCTCCAGACATGGCTGGCTATCGAGCGAGTGCTCCAACTGGCCGCTGGCCGGCGTGCGCCCGTAACCGGAAACGTCGAGGTGCCCGACACCGATCTGGCGCGCGACGTGGATCGCCACTCCGGCACAATCCAGACCAAAACCGAGCAGCCGCCCCTGGTGGCGAAACGGCGTGCCGAGGCACTGCCGCGCGGCAGCGAGAATGTCGTCGGCCGTCATCAGCCGCCCTGTCCGACCTGTGCATAGGTGCTGCCGGTGGGAATCCACGGAAAGCCGCCAAAATTCGCCACGTTCGAGACGATGCCGGAGCCGTTCCAGCGGGCCTGGCAATCGGACAGGCGCTTGCGGCAGCCGCGCACCATGCTGTAGGCGTTGCCGGCCACCGGCAGGGTGTAGAACGGCTCGAAGGTGGTGATCACCCCACCCGCAAAACTCTTGATCTCCAGCGCCTTCAGCCCGGCATTCGGCCCACTGGTGAATTGGATCGTCCCCGCGCCGACGGTGTCGTCCGCTTCCGTTCGTGCGGCCGAAGTGAACACCGACGCACTGGTCACGCTGGTCAATGTGCCGGTCACGGTGTTGGCGGCCAGCGATACGCCGCAGCCGGCGTACTCGGTCCCACAGAAGACCTTGGGGCACTGCGCGCCATAGGTCTGCCCGACGCTCTGGTTCAGCGCGTCGATCAACGACACGCCGCCGATCTGGAAGCGGTGGTCGAGCAATGTCGCCTTGCCGAAGATTCCGGCGACGACGGATTCCTGGTCCTCGACCGGCGCTGCCCAGGACGTCGCGAAAACGTAGCAGCGCGCACCGTCGAACAGGCCGCTGCCGACGGCGGCGCGCGAAAGCCCGGAGGCCCCGGCAATGCCTTCGATGTCGACCGACGCCGGCGAGAAGCCGGCGGTCGCCGACTGGCCGGTGAACTGGTAGCCGGCCGTCGACAGGTAAGTGTGCCCGCTCATCACCAGATCCCGAGGATGGTCGGTCAGATAGATCGGGCTACCCGTGACCGGAACGATGCGCAGGCACTGGGTGCGGTAGCGGTAATCAGCAACGACGGATTTCATGGCTGAAGCAACTCGATGATGTCGATCGAACCGCAATCGCGCATGGACTTGCTCAAGGCGGTAATCTCGATCGAGGAATTGAAGCGACACGGCAGGTCGAACTCGCAGCCGCCCTTGATCACCTCGGTGGTGGGCGCCGGGGTGACCGTCACCCGGCCAGTGGCGTAATCGACCGACACGCCGGAGCTCAGCGTGACGTCGTTCCTGGAAACGACCACCGTGCCGGAAACCGGTTTGCTCAGCTTGCGATACGGCAGGCCGATGGCGAGCGGCGTGGCCCCGCTGCCGTAGCCCTTGATCAGCTGATACACGCCGCTGGAGAGCTTCGGCAGCACCCAGTCGGTGGGCGTAGGCATGCCGATGTGGGCGTTGGTCGAGAAATCGTCGGCGCAGCGCACCCGGAAACCGGCGAACTTGCCGTAGGCGCGGTGATAGAGCGCCAGCACCCGGGCGGCCAGGTCGTCCCTCAGCAAGGTGTAGTTGATCGTGAAGCGCCGCGCCGGAAAGCCGTGGATCAGCCGCCGATACTCGGCGCCACCGGCGGTGGTGGTGATCTCCACCGCGTAGTCGTCGGCGTAGCTGGCGCCCATGCGGACGTCGACCGGCAGGCGCTCGTCAAGAAATTCAGCCATGACGTTCTCTACGCGAAGCGCTGCGCGCGGGCGATGGCGCCAAGCACTTCACGCCCGACCTGGCCACCGGCGCGACGCACTTCGCTCGCGTTGTTGATCCCGTAGATATTGACGGTGACGCTGTTCGCGCTACCGCCGCGCACGCCGAGCTTGCCGTCGGATCCGCGCGCGAGCGGCAGGATGGCCTCCGGCCCTGCCTCGCCGATCACCCCGGCCCCAGCCGCAAAGGCAAAGAGACGTGGGCTGGAAACGATCTGCCCGGAGAACCGCGAGAGATCCGGCGAGCGATAGACGCCGCCATCGGCATTCGGCAGCAGGCCGCCAAGCCACTTGAAAGCGCCGCCCAACAGCCCGTCACCGACACCGCCCTTGGCAAGGTCGCCAAACAACCTCTTGCTGAGGTCGGCGGCGACCGCCTCGGCGATCATCCGCTTGATCGTCTCCCCAAAACTCCTGAGCATGCCGCTCATGCCGTCCTTGAACGGGTCGAAGAGGAAATCGGCGAACGCTGACTGGATGTTCGTGGCGGCAGATTTGGCGAACTCGTCCATGACGTTGCTGGTCTCTTTCGCCTTCTCGCCCATCTGGATGAAACCCTCACCGGCTCTGGACGCGGCACGGCCGAAGGTGTCCATGCGGATCGCCCCGGCATCGAGCAATTCGACCAGGTGAGTGATCTCGGCATCCAGCGCTTCGACGGGTGTGCGCACCGACTCGAAAACGCGCTGCCCTTCGGCGAAGACCGCCAGACGCTGGCGCTGCACTTCGGTTTCTTCCTCGGCGGCGACCTTGCTGGCCTGGATCGCGTCCAGCGTCTCGGCATAGCCGCGGGCGAGCTCGAGGTTGGCCGCGGTGGCCGTCTTGTACTTGCCGTCGGCGATCGCCAGCTCGAGTTTCTCGACCTCGGTGAGTTCCTGCGTCGCCCGAATGCGGTCGCGCAATTGATCGACCAGGCGCTGGCCGTCATCGATCGCCTTGGCAGCGCGCCCGCCACCGCCCGTCTTTGGCTTGGGAACATTGAAATTGGGCGCGGCCTGCCTGGCTGGCGAGGCGACGCCGCGCCCTCGGCCTTCGTTGCTGTAGTCGTCGAATGTCTGGCCAGCAAGGCGGCCTGCCGACACGACGCGTGCCGACCAGGCGTCGATCGCCTTGCGGCTCTTCTCGGCGTCTTCGCGCATCGCTTCGCCGATGTTCGAGAAACCCTGGAAATCGAGCCTGCCCAGGGCGGCCAGCTGCGCCGCCATACCACCAATCTCGGTGCCGATCGATTTGAAGACGTAGGCGACATGGCCGCCGATGACGATGATCGCCCGGAAGGCTTCGGACAAGGGGTTGAACGAATGGCTGGCGCCGCTCCCCTCCTTGGCGATGGCGACCAGCGAGTCGGCCAGTTCATTGAGTACCGGCAACAGATCGGCAGCGGTCTGCCTGGCGATCGAGCCGAGCGCGGTATTGACCCGCGTCATCTGGTCGTTGAAACGCTCGGCAGCCTGCGCGGTTTCGGTGGAGACGACGACGCCGAGCCGCGCGGCCTCGTCGCCCATTTCTTTCAGCCCTTGCGATCCGGCGTTGAGCAGCGGAATCAGGTCGGCACCGCTGCGGCCAAAAATGGCCTGCGCCAGGGCGGCCTTGGCGGCCGAGTCTTCGTAGCCGGCGAATCGGTCGGCAATGTCGTTGAGTACGTCGCCGGAACTGCGCAGCTTCCCGTTGGAATCGACGACCGAAACACCAATTGCCTTGAAGGCGTCTGCCACCTCACCGCTGCCGCCGGCGGCTTCAGCCATATTCTTCGAGAGCTTCTTGAGGCTGGTGGCCAGTGCTTCGTTGCTGACATCGGCAAGACTGCCGGCGTACTGCAGGCGGGCGAGATTCTCGACCGTCTCGCCGGTGCGTTGCGAGAGTTTCGACAGACCGTCGGCGGCGTCAATCGACGACTTGACCATCGCGACCATGGCGCCGACGGAGAACGCACTGGCGAGGCCAGCGAAAGCGTTCGCGATGACCGACGAGGCACCGGCAAAAGCGCTCTCCATGCGCTTCGCACTCTTCTCGGCAATGCCGGAAACCCTGCCCAGATCGCGCTCGATGTTCGCCAGCTTGGCGATAATGTCGATGGTCAGCGTGGCGAGGGCCATGGTTCAGTCTTCCCGGTGGGCAGTTTGGTGGTCGCGGATGGCGACCAGTTGGGTGATGAGGGTCTCGGGGTCCGAGACACCGAGCAGGTCAATCACGATCGGCAGGGCGGACCAGTCGATACCGCCCATCAGGTTCCAGGCCTCGACGGCGGTCGCGATGGGCAGTGGAGTAAGCTGCTTGCCTGGCTGAAGCGGCGCCGGAAGGTCACGCGCCGCCAGCCAGGCGCTCAGTTTTTTAGCGCGTCCTCAAGCTTCAGGACGTGTGCCTCGAAGCCCTTGACGACGGCGTCGGCGATCTCGGCAAAGAGATCGGGGCGATCCGAGAGCCACTCGGCGCAGGCCTCCGCGTCGAACGGCAGCGGGTGCGGGTCACCGCCCGGAATCAGGTCGCCCTCGGTGACGTTCTCCCAGCCGACAACGAGCGAGAGGATGCCGCGCGCGGCGTTGTCGCCGCGGATCTTCTCCTCGCGTTCGAGCGGCGTCGGCCGCAGGACCGTGAACACGAAGCCCCCGGTTTCCACGCGCAACTCGCGCGCCTTGCGGATCTTTGCGGAGAGCGCGCTCATGAGGCGTAGTAGTTCGGCGTGCCAGACAGGGTGATAACTGTCGGCGTGGTGACCAGTGCCTGCGCCTGACCTCCCGGCAGGAGCTGTCCGGCGGGGTAACCGTTGAAACACATGATCGGACCGCCCGCGCCGAAGGTGAATTTGACGGCACGTTTGGTCTGCGTGTCCGAAGCGGCCTTGATCGCCAGCAGACCGGCGTCGCTGATGTCCCATATGTTGGTGAAGGTGTAGACCCCGGCGGTCGGGGTGCCCGGGATTTGCGTCTGCTGGGCGGCGTGAATGGTCGTCGTCGGGATGAAATCAAACTCGCCCCCGGACGGACTGACTTCGGTCGCCGTGGTGACGCTGACCCCGAAGGTGATCTTTTGCGCGCTACCGCTGGTGAAAGTGTCGAACAGCGTGGTGTCGATGCCTTCGAGGGTGAATCCAGACCCGGAGACCGCCTTGACCCGGGCCACCATGTCGTTCACCTGCCACATCCCATTGGCGGCGAGCAGGACGAACTCGCCATTGGCGAGGGTGTTGGTGGCGGCGACGATACCTTCCGTCGCCTTGGTGATGGCGGTGACGGTGATCGCCGCACCAAGCGCTGACTGCATGGCGACCGCGACATTCGACCACTTGCGGGGGTTGGACATGATTTCGTGCTCCGAAAAAGAAAAACCCGCCAATAGGCGGGCGGGTGGTTTGTCGGTGACGGCTCAGAAGACGTGCCACCAGTCGACCTCGACGGTGGCGGACTTGAGATCGCTCTCCGGGTCGATGCCGCTCGACCGATCGGCAAGGCGAACGCCGGCAGTGGCCAGGGCGGTGGCGACTTCATCGGCCACGGCGTCGGCCGCGGTGCGCGTTAGCGCCCAGGCGCTGATCTGGAAACGGACTTCCTCGGCCACCGGCTGGACGTCATGGAGCGTGCTGATCGGCGTCGTGCCGGTCCGCTGGTAGACGACCGCCGGCAGGGGGTTGCCCTCGGGAATGAAGTCCGGGGTGATCCGGGTAGCGACCAGGACGGCCAGAGACGCGCTGGCGGCCAAGGCCGCATGCAGTTCGGTTTCGGCGGACATCAGGGACTCCCCAAATTGAGCCGGTTGATTTCGGCGGTGGCTGCGACGATGAAGGTTTCAGCGACCTGCGGCAGCTTGCTGCCGGCCGGGCGCAGGAACGGCCGCGCGGTGAGCTTGCGCGTGCCGAACTCGTGGAAGCGCCAGTAGTAGGGATCGTTCGGGTTGTTCGCGCCGGCCGCACCGAGCCGCTTCTGGCGGGCGCCGCGCAAGGGGCGAACGTTCACGAAAACCCCGACATCGCCGGCCCGTCGCGCGAACTTCGAGGTGCGGATGCTGATTGCCCGTTTGACGGTGCCCGGCCGGCCGTTCTGCTTCGGCTTCTGCCGTACTGGCGCTGTCCGACGGGCCTCGTCGCGCACCAGCCGCGCCGACAGGCGCAGGGCTTTGAGCAGTCCCTTGCGCCTGAGCCGGTCGGGGACCTGCGCAAGGATGCGCCTGAGTTCATCGACGCCTTGCAGTTGGACGGTGATGTCGGAAGCCATGCTCACAGCCCGTTTCGGATGCCGTTGACGGCGAGGATTTCCAGCGTGTGGCGGGCGGCGCCGACGTCGACCAGCATCACGATGTCGTAGGGCTCGTCGCGCCACAGGATGCGCTGCTCGCGCACGACATCCGCCCGAAAACGGATAAGAAACCGCACGTCGGCGGCGTAGCGGGTTTGCTGGGCAGCAAAGAACTCGCGCCCCTTCAGTGGCCAGGCCTCGGCCCAAAGCGCGTGATCGGTGGTGTCGGTGACGACGTCTGTCCAGGTGACCAGTTCTTCGCCGATGGCGTTGCGAATGACGCTCTTGGCCTGCAGCCGGATGCGCTGATTGGCACGGCCCGGATTGAAGGTCGCGCTCATACGAGGATCACCTTGTACGGGTCGAGCAGACCGTCGATGAAGGCCAGCGGTTCGATCTTGCCGCTTGCCAGCAGGGCGACTTCCTCGCGGTGCGCATAGAGACTGCCGACGCGCAGCTTGATCCAGCTCTTGATGCCCTCGGGGACACTGGCGGCGTCGCCATAGCCGGCATCGAAGATGACCGACACGGCGCCGATCTGCGGCAGGCTGATCGGCCAAATCTTGCCGAACACGGGCGTCACGCGCGCCGGCTCGCAGGCCGTGTCAACGATGTAGTCTGCTCGCGGCATGAGTTGTGTGGTGCCGGCCATGTCGAGGTAGCGTATGGCGGCCACTGACCGGACCGGGCATTTCGGCAGCAGGATGGCGTGCCCGGGCAGCGAGAACGGCAGCCCTGCCGGTGTGCCCATCAGGCTCGGCCCGGGAAAGCTGTCGAGCACCAGTTTCCAGCGGGCGGTGACGAACTGGCGGCCGGTGAGCGTCTCGGCGGCTTGCCGTGCCGCTGAGATCAGCGCGGTGATCAGCGCATCGTCGTCGGTAGACTCCACCCGCAGATGGCGTTTGGCTTCGGCGAGCGATACCGGCTCCTGTGCAGGTGGAGTGACGAGTTGCAGGGGCATGGCTCAGATGACCTGGACCACCGCCGGCGAGTTGAAGATCTCCGCCGTGGCATAGCGCGGATGCACACCGATGAGCTTGCCGGCGACGATGCTGGCGGCAACCTCGACGGTCAGCGACAGACGCAGGAAGGCGAAGCCGTTGTTGCTGTCGAGGTTCTCGGGCCTCAGGTTAATCAGCGCCTGCTTGTTGTCGCCGCTGGCCTTGACGATCTGCCGGATTGCTTTGCCGCTGACATCCTTGGCGCCGGTACCGGTGGCGTCGCGCGCCTGCTGGATCTTGGCGTCCAGCGTCGCCGCAGCGCCGAGGACGCCGGTCTCGACAAGCGCCAGAAACGCGTGGAAGTTGGCGGCCGATACCCAGGCAGTGGTGACGGTACCGACCGCCTGGCTGGCCGGGTCGATGGTGGCGAGAATCGACAGCTGTTCGCTGCCCTTGGCATTGGGAAACATGGACATCTCCTGTGGGGATCAGAAAGGGGCAAACCAGAGCGAGGCATCGCTGCCCCACCCGGGGCTCAGCGCGCGCCGAGCTGGATGTAGGGCGAGAGGGTGTTGGCTCCCTTGGCCGGTGCGATCGGGTTCTGGATCTTCGACTGGCCGTCCATGCGGAAGGTGGTACGAAACGCGGTGAGATCCGCGTCGAAATACAGATGCATCGAGGTCGCGGTCTGCATGCCGCCGGCCTTGGTGATCGTCTGGTAGTACGACAGATCGACCAGCAGCACGTCGCCCTGCGAGGAGAAGGTGTTGGCGTGCTGAGAGACGAACACCGGGCGACCGAGCAGCGTGCCGTAGGGCGAGCCCTGGATGCCGCCGGCGGACTGGCCGATCGGCAGGTAGATCGGGTAGTTGCCCAGGCTGAGCGTGAACAGTGCCGGCAGGACGTCGTTATTGACGATCCACACCGCGTTGGTAAAGGAACCCGGCGGCAGGCGGGCGATCATCTTGGCGAGGTTCTGCGGTACCAGGGTTTGCGTTGCCTGGCCGGATTCCTTGACCACCGTGACGATGGCGCCGCCGTTCATGCAGCCGACCGGGATGCCGTTGCCGGCGCCGAAGAGGATCGACTCGTTGGCTTTCCAGCGAATCGACAGGGCGACCTTCTCCGGCAGGTAGCTCGTCAGCGCGTTGGCGTCATCGAGCAGTTCGTCGGTCGTCGGGACCAGCGCCATCAGTTTCTTGAGACGCAAGGTGGCCAGACCCAGCACCGGTTTGGTGGGGACGCCCGAGGACGCTTCCCCCTGCCAGTAGGCGCGAATGCCGTTGGTGCCCCAGGGCGTCGTCTCGTCCTTCGGAAACGCCATGCTGTTGCCGCTGATCTCGACGTTGTCGGTGAGCGGCAGCAGCGAGTCCTCGCCGAGGGAGAGCTTGAAGATCTCCTGCGAGAACTGTGGCGGCACGAGAAAGCCGCCGTCCTGGCCGACGGCCTCGTTACCGTAGTTGCTCGGTGCGGCGGCGCCGATGCCACCCAGCAGCAACCGGGCGTCGATCGACTGCCCGGGTTTGTCGGCCTGGTACACCGCCTGCATGAATTCGCCGACGGAGCCGAAGCCGCGCCGCGGATCCGCTTCGCGGTTGTCGGTGACGATCGGGCCGATGACGTGGTCGACACCGATGCGTGCTTCGTCGGCGATCAGGGCCGCTTCGCGGTCGATGGCCGCCGAGGCGGCGTCGATGCGGGCGCGCAGGGCGTCGAAGGCGGTGACTTCGTCGTCGCTCAGGTCGCGGTTCTCGGAAGCGGCGTGGTTGGTCAGCCCGCGGGCCTCCTTGACCAAGTTGGTCTTGCGAGCCTGAAGCTCGCGCAGTTGTTTGCTCATGTGGATCTCCAAAAGCAAAAGCCCGCACGAGGCGGGTTCGAGGGGCGTAAAAAAACCGCCGGGAGGCGGTTGGGGTGGGGGACGACCGGCGGGTCGTTTCAGGATGGGGCGAGGCTCAATGGGGCGCTGCCGGAAAGCATGGCAACAGTGCTCAAGTCCAAATTAGGGCTTTGACGGATGGGGACTTTCGAATACCTTCTCAATTTGCATGTCGTGTTCACCCTCGTGATAGATCCTGAGGACTTCTTCGTGTAGGGAACACCCGAGGGGGGAAACATCGTTTCGCCGGCCCTTCGCTAGGCACTGGAACCCCTGGTCGTAACGGATCCCGCCCCTTATTGAGAACATATAGCGCGGGTGCATCTTGGTTCTGGCGGTTGCGTCGTCGACGAGTACGTAACGGAACTCCCTGTCCGCGGGCCATCGCGAGTCGGCCAGTATCGTCGTCAGCGCCGCTTGTACTTCCTCCCAGGAATGACGCCTTTCGCCGACAATATCCGAATGCCTTGCCCAACAGGTGATCCGCCGACACTTGCCCCGCGCTGCAACGCCGAACATCGAAACGAGCAAGCCCCTTCGATCGCTTTTGCAGGGATTGAGGTAGGGGTCAACGAAGACGAGTTCAGGGCCGAGTAGAAGCAAGGTCCTGCTGACCCGCACGTACTCGGAGGAGACGGCCTGGATCGACTCGTCAGCCGTGGGCGACAGGTTGAGGTCGTCAATCGTCGCCATCCCCTCGGTTTTCGCCAAGCGGGGCACGATCGCTTGAGCGAATCCGCCCGGGCGTTGTCGTGTCAAGTTGCGGAAGTTGCCAATCCAGTCGCTTCGCTCATCCCAAAGGAGCGTAGCGTTTCCGAGCAGCGCGGCCTTCTCACGTGCCCGACGGAGTAGCAGCTTGACGCGCTCACCCTCCACGGGGCCCAGTGCCTCGCAGTGCTTCCCAACGTCCTTCGCCCATGTTGCGGGATAAGCCGCCAGGTAACGACCGGCCTGCGGTCCGAAATGGCCAAGCAGGAAGCGTAGCTCGCCGGAGTTGTCGCAACTCGCCGGATCGGCCGCGAAGAAGTCATTCATCAAACAACTCCCCGTCTCGCTCAGTGAAGAATCCGCGCGGCCAGCGGTCAAGAAACTCCCCGTCTTCGGAGATTCGAAGGTGTTTCACGGAGGTAGTCCCGTCTGGTTTTGGGTCGAAGTAGGCGACAACCACGTCGTCCGCCTTCAGGCGTAGCTCCGGCACTGGCGGGTTCACACCCGAGGTCTGTCGGATACGCTTAAGGATTCTTAGGAGCAGATGCTCGCTGTGGGTCTCGATGATTATTTGATTCTCTGGTCCCGCGGCTTCGATGAAGACGTCCCCGAGGGCGGATTGGAGGGCCGGATGCAGGTGCAACTCCGGCTGTTGCAGCAGACATATCTCCGCACGTGAGTCGCCGACCGAGCAGAGCACGGGCAGCACGTACCCGAGACCGCTCCCTACTTCGTCGAATGAGTAGCGTCTGTCTTGCGCGTCGATTAGGTGTAGCTGAACCAAAGCCGGATAGTTCCTCGCGTCTGCGAGGGCAGGACGGGAAAGATTCGAGAACTCGTCGATATCAAGTACCAGGCGCACGTCCGCGGCTACTCTATAGCCGTGATCAAGAAATAGGTGGTCGCTTAGCGCCCGATTTACGTTATCCAACAGATCTCGGCCGACCGACAAGGGAGGCTTTTCCCCACCGATCCGCTCGTGGAGGCATGATTCTGCGAGGTCGTGGTACGTCGAATCCGAGTCGGGTAGCAGGTCAAATTTTGCGATCGCGGACTCTCCCCATGATAATGGGGTGCAGAGGTGAGTGAGGTTCCTCCCGGAGGGGGTGGTCCTCGATGCGGCTACGAGGCGCGGCTCAATGGACGTGTTGCCTACGGCTATGTCGTTGATGTTGTCGAAGAAGTCGACCAGTTCGTCCACAGCAGGCCTAACTTTTCTGGTGCGCTCCTGCCAATTCGAAGGTTTCAGCATGCTCTCCGCTTGTTTGATGCCCAGGCCAACGAGGATCGAGCCGCGGTTGGTGCCGAGTCTTTTCAGGCAAACGTGTATGGAATAAAGCCAAATCCAGCCTTTGTCGTGGCTGAAGCAGTCCGGCAGTTCATCTGCAAGCGCAGCGAAATCGTTCGCCAGCCTGAAACCGCGCAACAGCGGGTGCGCAAAATTGACTCCCATGGCCTTGCCTTCATCAAGGCACAGGATGTCTTGTCCGTCCACTCCCAGGACGTAGTTCCGTTCGCTGCTTATGCTCCATCCGTCGAGATAGTCCTCACTGAGCTTGTATCGGAAGGTGGCACTTACGTCGTGCCCCCACTGATCCTCTTTGGTCAACCGATCGCGAACCGTATCGAACGCGGCTTCCAAAGCACCCGCGAGATTCGTCTGGATCGTGGCCGTCAGTCCCATCGTAAGAACGGGTGCGTATCCTTCCGAAGTACCGTTGACCCTGCGCCAGTGGGGTGTCAGAGCAAGCAAATTCCAACCGCCCTCAGCAGAGCTGCTGAGGGCCTCGCACAGCATTACTAGTCCGTCTTCGACCGCGCTCTTGCCCGCTGAATTCGGCCCAAACAGGAACGTGAGTTGCCCTAACGGGATAGTCGTCGATTCGTTGAATACCTGAAACCCACCCAGAGTGATGCTCGTGATGAAGGGCTTGGAAGCGTCTTTGTTGGAATCACCTGTTTCCATGTTCGGGCTTGCCGCGGGAAAACGTATTTATAGCACGTTATCGCAATGACATTTGTATTGTCATAAAACTTGTGATCATGAAAGCGGCTATGTTACCGCCAGCGCCGTACCAAGCCCCCCGCGCAAAAAGCTGCCAACCACGGCTTTACGCCGTCACAGAATCGCAAGGGCATTCCTCGCCTGTGCTAGGCGGGACGCTCGCGGCCTAGCGATGGACCTGGCATCCCGCCGCATCTTCCTGACGACATCGTCGAATGTGGCGACCCCATCGATCATGCCTTGCGCCTGCGCCGTGTCGGCACCGAGCACTCGCCCCTGGCCCATCCCTTCGCGCACTTGCCCAATCTGCACGCCTCGCCCGCGCGCCACCGCCTTGGTGAAACTGGCGTAGTAATCATCCACCCGCGACTGCATGAAGCCCTGCGCCTCCTCGTCGAGCGGCACATACGGGTTGCCCTCGACCTTGTACTTGCCCGCCGAGATCAGTGTCGGCTTGACGCCCTTGGTGACAAACGCCTGCGAGTAATCGAAGTGCGCCTGCCAGACGCCGATCGAACCGACCTCGCCGCCTGGCGTGACGTAGAACTCGGATGCCGAGCAGCCAATCCAGTAGGCAGCGCTGGCGGCGAGACTGTTGGCGATGGCCACGACCGGCTTCTGTGCCCGGGCGCTGACGATCTCGTCGGCGAGTTCGGACACGCCATAGACACTGCCACCCGGACTGTCGATATCGATCAGGATCTGGCTGACCGAGTCGTCCGCCAGCGCCTGGCGCAGAGCAGAGGCAAACTGCTGCGTGCTGATACTCCCCGGCCCAGAAACATCGTCGACCATGTTGCCGCGCTGGGTGATCACACCGTACAGCGGCAGCACCGCAATTCCGCCGCTGGAAACTGCGGTGGCTGCCTCCCGGCGCGCTTCCCGCACCGCGCGATCTGCCCCGATGCCAACGAGAACGTCCTCGCCAGCCGGGATGTCCTGCGACCAGCGCGCAAGCACTGCCGCGACCGCATTCAGCCGTTCGGGCATCAAGGCCCAGGGGGTGGCCAGAAACTCGGCGATCAGCAAGTGGTGGTTCATCGTGTCATTTCCATCAGTCATTCGTCGATCGGCTCTGCCGCTTCCTGCGTCGGCGGTTCAGCTTGCTCGCCATCGCCTTCCAGGTTCTCTGCCGAACCTTCCTCGACCATATTCAACGGTCGCAGCGGCTCATCCAGTCCTTCGAGCGGATTGAGGTTCTCGGCGATGCGCGCCTCGTTGCGCGTCAGCCAGCCGTTCTGGATGCCGCTCTGGTAGTACGACGAGCGGCTCGCGGCATCACCGCGCATCAGGTTCGCAAAGTCAAACTCGACTTCGAGATCGTCGCCGTCGAGCAGCAACTCGGATTCGATGCTCGCTTCCCATCGTTCGGCCCAGGGCGTCATCGTGTGCATCACGAATTCCAGGCTCTGCTGCTCAATGTTCGAGAAGGTCGCGCGATCGAGATCCGCGATCATGTGCGGCGGTACGCGAAACAGCCGCGCGATGTCGGTGATCTGGAACTTTCGAAGTTCGAGAAACTGCGCGTCCCGGTTGGTCACCCCGACCTCGTGGAACTTCATGCCGTTTTCCAGCACCAGCACCTTGCCGCGGTTGGCTCCGGACTGCGCCGCCTGGTAGGACTCACGAAAGACCTTCTTGGCCTCGCTGTCCTTGAACGACCCCGGAAACTCGATCCAGCCACCGGTGGGCTTGGCGTCGTTGGCGAAGAAGCGTGCACCGTAGTCCTGCGCGGCCAGTGCCATGCCCAGACTCTCGCGGGCCAGATCGATCGGGCTCATCCCCATCAGACCGTCCGACGACAGACCACGCAGATGCCAGATCTCGCCGCGCGGCAGTATGGCCTCTACCCCGAGGCGGTCGGTCACCCGATAGCGGTAGTCACCGGACGGCGTCAGTTCCATCCGGATCCGGTCGGGGTGGATCGGCATCAGTTCGACGATCTCGCCGCGGCGGTTGGCCACGATCCGGTTGTAAGCGTTGCCCCGCAGCGCCAGATGACCCTGCAACATCTCGCGCCACTCATACGGGTTCTGATAAGGATTCGGGCGCTTCGCCAGCACACGGTAAAGCCAGTGATCCGTCACCCGATCCTTGCCGCCATCGGCGCGTTGCCTGTAGAGCACGAACGGCAAGGACGCCATCGTCTCGGCCAGGATGCGCACGCTGGCGTACACCGCCGCCAGGCGCATGGCGTTGTCCGCCGACACCCGCATGCCGCTGGAGGTGCGCATCGTGACCGGCTCGAACCAGAAGTCACCCCCTGGCGAACGGTCGTCACTCGAGGCCATCCAGCGCGAGAGAAAGCTGAACATTCCCATCAGAGCATCACCAGCTCGTAGTCGGCGCCGAGCACCACCTGGGTCCCGGGCGTGATCGCCCGCGACAGTGCCATGATCAGTGCGACGATGCCGTCGATCTTGTTCTCCGGGCGTTCCTTGCGCGGGTAGATGTTGTCCTTGGCGTCGAGATGCGCGACGACGTTACTCACCATCCAGCCCAGCACCGGGTCACCGTCGTGGATCAGCTTGCCCTGCAGGACCAGCGCTTCGAGCGTCTTCATCGGTTCCGAAAAGTTGAGCACCGTCGGTCTGACTTCGATCATCGGTAGGCCCTCGGCCAACATGCGGGTCGACAACTGCGTCGCCTGGAAGGGGTCAAAGGCGACCGCCTGGATGGCAAAGCGCGAGGCGAAGTCCACCAGGTCGGCTTCGATCCACGAGAAATCAATCACGTTGCCCGGCGTCACCGTCAGCCGTCCGCTGCCCATCCACCCGGGGTACTGGCTGTTGCCCGTGGCGTGCACCGTGTCCTCGGGCAGGTAGTAGCGACCGAAGACTGCAAAGCCGCCGTCGATCTCCAAGTGTGCGAAGACCAGCAGCAAGGCGGCGATGTCGGTCTTGCTGGCCAGATCCAGTCCGATCCAGCACGGCTGCCCCGCATAGGACTCGATATCCAGCCCCGAGTCGGCGCAGCGATCCCAGGAGCGCATGTCCATCCACGCGGTGTCCGCATTAAACTACTCGTTCAGGTGCTTGGTCTTGAAGTTGTTCACCGCACTCGGCATCTGCATGGCCTTGGCCTGCAGCGGCGCCAGCACTTCCGGACGCACCGAAATGCCCCAGTTGGGGTTGGCCTTGATCAGCGACTCTTCGAGCGTCCAGTCGTCCCCGTCATCGAGCCCGTACACGATGCCGAACTGGCTGTCGTCTGCGAGTACGCCGTCGAGCAGGCGGGTGACGAAGGTCCGGATCTCGTAGCAGATCCCCGAGCGGTTGCTGCCGGCGGTGGTGATCACCCACAAGAGCGAGTTGTCGCGCTTGCCGGTGCCGGTCTCGACCACGTCGTAGACGGTGCGCGTCTTGTGCGCGTGCAACTCGTCGATGCAGCCGAGGTGGATGTTCAACCCATCGAGCGTCGAGCCTTCCGCCGACAGTGCCTCGAACTTCGAGCCGCTGGCCAGCACATGAATGTTGTGCGCCCCGACGCCCACCCCGAAGCGGGTCCGAAATCCGGCCGACTGGCGGGCCATCGCCTGCGCATCGCCGAAGACGATGCGCGCCTGGTCGCGGGTGGTGGCCAGAGAATAGACCTCCGCACCGCCCTCGCCATCGGCCGCCAGCATGTAAAGGGCCAGGGCAGACGATAGGGTCGATTTGGCATTGCCGCGCGGCACTTCGATATAGGCGCGGCGAAAGCGCCGCTTGCCATCGGGCTTCACCCAGCCGAAGACGGTGGTCAGGATGAACACCTGCCAGGGCTCCAGTCGGATCGGCTGTCCCGCCAGTGGCCCCTTGACGTGCGGCAGGCGCTCGATGAAGGCGCACAGGTTGTCGGCAGGCCGAAAACTGCGCCCCAACTTGTCGGTCAGCGTCGGGTTGAAGCGGTAGGGACTGTCCCTGCCCGTGAAGCGCGCCAGATCGTCGAGTTGCCGCTGGCAGGCCTCGCGCACCCACTTGCCGGTCAGGATCTTGCCGGTGACGACGGCCTTGGCGTACTGGCGGGCGATCGTGGCGTAACTTCGGTTGGTCGTCATCCGGCAATCTCCGACCACGGATCCGACTCGGTCGTCGATTCCGCCGGCAGAGAGATGCGTGAGCGCGCCGCCGGGGTGAATCCCATCTCGGCCTCGTAGCCCTTCATCTCCAGCGCCAGATCCCGGATCACGTCCATCAGGGGCGAGCGTCGAAGGATGCCGCTGGGCGTTTTGATCATCATCCCGGAGACGCCGGCCTTGTTGATTTTGGACAGCGCCTCGCGGTACATCCCAGAGCAGTTCGCCCAACGCTCCAGCACCGCGCCGTCGAGTGCCGACAGCAAACCGGGCGGCGAATTGGCCACCGCGTAGTTCCACGCTTCCTTGGCGCTGTCCGACATGTACTCGGGCGGGGCGCAGAGCACCGTTGTCGGCTTTGGTTCGCGCACGTTGGTCCGGCACTTCTGCAGCGTTCCCTTGATGTTCTTGACAATCACGGGCAGAGGCTTTCGTCCGGGCATGATTTCAGGGGTCTCGAAAATGGCTGAAAGCCTTGTTAACAGGGGCTTTCAGGGCCAAATCGCATCAAAAAAAGTTTTTCATTTTGCACGCACAAAAATCTGTGCACGCGCACGCATCTGGCATATTCATATGTAGAGATTGTAGGCCCCTAGGGGCCTGCAGCCCGGCGGCTCGCTGTCTCTCTCGCCGTTTTAGCGTTATGGCATTTAATACAAACGCATTGCAGAGCGCTCATGTCATATCTTGCGCCGCCGTCCTTGATAGGGACGATGTGGTCCACGACCTTGGCGGGAACCAGCAGCCCCCGTGCTGCGCACAGCTGGCACACCGGGTGCGCACGCAGCATGGCCGCACGCACGGCACGCCACTTGGCGGACTGGTAAAAGCCGAGTTCGGTGTCGAAGGCACGCCGTGCGCGACCGTAGTCCCGATGCTGGCCGGCACGGTGCGCATCGCAGTAGCCGGGGCTGTTCAGCACCGCACCACAACCTGGGTGTCGGCAGGGCGTGGGCGCACGCAGCGGCATTCGCATCTTCCTTTGTGGAAACGCTTGGCTTCGGCAGCGAACAGCGTGTTCATGTGTTCGTCATCAACCACGATCAAGGAGATCGCCATGACCACGAAGATCCAACTCACCGACACCCAGCGCATCGTCCTCGAACACGCCGCCGACCAACCTCATGGACGCCTAGCTTGGTTCCCCGACAACGTCAAGGGTGGCGCCCGCAAGAAGGTGATCGAGGGCCTGTGCAACAAGGCCTTGATTACCGGCAGCGACGCCGACTGGTTTATCTCGCCGGGCGGCTACGACGCCATGGGGCGTACGCAGCCGGTGGCGACCACACATCCCGACCCCGACGTCGAGGCCGCCCTGGTGGCCACCGAGGCGCAATGGGTGGCAGAGAAAGCCGATGCGGATCCGCAGCCCCGCACCCGCGCGAACAGCAAGCAAGCGACGGTACTGCAGATGCTCAAGCGGCCCGAGGGGGCGACGATTCCGCAGATCTGTGAAACCACCGGCTGGCAGAGTCACACTGTGCGCGGCACGTTTGCCGGGGCTTTCAAGAGGAAGCTCGGGCTGACGATCACGTCCGAGAAGCAAGACGGCAGCGATCGCGTTTATCGCGTGGCTTGATCCGGAGCGGCGACCATGATGAATCTCGGCAGCCTCCTCAATGACCTCAAACGCAAGCCCCGACCGGTCACCACCGATGAAGACATCTACCTCAACGAAATTGCGCAGGAAATTAGACGGGCGCCAAACGACACGGCGCGCTGGCGCATCCTTGAACGGGAAGGGATCAACAAAGTCGACTGGTCGGATGCTGAAAAAGATGTGCTGGAGAAAATGCTTGCGTTGCAGCGCAAGGCGCTGAACTGACACGCTTGAGATGACCGTCGGCGCTTAGGCGCCGGTGGTTCTGAGCGTGTTCCATGGAAAGCGACGTGAGCTGTGGCGCCACTTCTACAAAGATGCAGAAGACGCTTGGCTTCGGCACCGAACAGCGCGTTCATACGATCGTCATCAACGCCAGCAGGAGACCACCATGAATACCCTCAGCGCCCAAACCATCCAGCACCTGATGCGCAAGCATCACAAGACGATCCGCGGCATTGCCAAGGAGTGGAATCTCACCATGACGCGTGTGCGTGAGGTGCGCCTGCATGGCGTCCAGGGTGACGTGTTCGTCATGGACTGGCTCGAAATCCTGACCGGCGACCCCGGTCCGATGCCCTCCTGGGCGTGGCGTCCTGATTGAACAGCGCAGTCCGTAACCCCCCACCCAAACGCCCCGGCCGCCGGGCGTTCTCGCGTCTGGTGGCCGGAAAGAAAGGATTGAGAAGAGGCTTGGCTTCTCGATCGCATAGCGCGTTCATGTGATCGTCATCAACCCGACGCCAACCAGGAGGCCACCATGAACGCTGCACCGAAGATCACGCAATCCGACATCGACGTGGGGACACTCACCAAGACCGGACTCTTCAAGTTCGCAACAGACGCCAGCGAAGTCGGCATCAGGCCAGGAGCAGTGCCGCGCCGCATCGAGACGACCATCGGCAACGGGCTGCCTTTCATCCTGACTGACCGATCGCCGCAGGTCTTCAAGTATCGCCAGGACTGCGGGTGCATCGAACTCGACGTTTACAACGAGTGACGATCACTTGGCAGTAACCAGACGCCCGGGCCACCGGGCGTCCTTGCGTTTGGGCGGCCGCATGCGCGTGGTTGGCCAAGTGCTCGCCCGTCGTTGAACGTCGTCACGCGGCGCCACCGTGCAAGCCCCAGGGCCAACACCGAAGGGCAGGCGAGTGTCGCGCCACCTCATGCGCCAGAAGACGATTGACGAAACGCTTGGCTTCGGCAGCGAACAGCGTGTTCATGTGTTCGTCATCAACCACGCCACCAGGAGCAGCGCCATGACCCCGACCGAAGCCAGCAACCTCGACACTCTCGGTAACAAGCTTGCCAACGCCGCCCTCACCACTTTGATCCGCCTCTGCCCGGAAATCCGGACCGCCAGCGACGAACTGCGCGAAGCCGCGTGTGCTGCGATGCGCGCCAAGTCTGGTGAGGCGATCGATGAATTGCTCAAGGACACGCAGGCCGCGCCACACCTTGCCCACGTCAGCTTTACCAGCGCCGTGCTCACCCTGGCCACCGAGGGCGTCAAAGTCCTGCGGGGCGTTTGAACCGATTGGCCACGCACCGAAGGAGTCCATCATGAACACCAGCACCAGACCATCTGCCGCCGACTTCCATCTCAAGCAACTGCGCCCTTTGGTGGGCGGGACGATCACCAACCTGGCCAGAACGGGCGTCGACGAGTACGGCGACGAATTCTTCGGGCTGGTCATCACTCTTCCCAATGGCCAGAAGCGAACTCTCATCTTCCTCGCTGACGACGAAGGGAATGGTCCCGGCAGCTTCCAGCTTGACGGCCAAGGCTGAGGCGATCACGAGCAGGACGCCCGGGCGCTCAATTGATCGTTATTGCGCTTGGCTTCGCAATCAAACAGCGCGTTCATCGGGGTGTCACCACCAACCACGCCAGGGAGCCACACCATGAGCATCACCATCCGCATCGACCAGCAGCCCGAAACGGAGGTCAACTACTCCAATCGCAATGCCGCTATCGTGCTGGGCGCCCTGGGCATCGACACCTCCGACGGCTACGGCGAGATCGACTTCGCCGAATTACCGCGCCTGCGTCAACGGGCCATCCGGGCGCTGCATCAGGCCTGGGGAATTCAGACCGTCGCACCGACCGACGAGCGCGGGCCGAGCCGCATCGTTGAGATTGGTGGCCAGCCGACTATCCAGCGGGGCGTTCGCGTCATCGACCCAGGAATTGACCAGGAGGGCGTGGTCCGGCGCCTCAAGGAAGTCTTTCACCTGCTGGCGGTTGCCCACGAACTGCGGTCTGGCGTCACGTGGTGCTGAATCGGCGTCGCCAAGCAAGGGGACTCGCCGGCGACACGACGACGCCACACGACGCGTCTGTGCAAGCCCCGGCGCCCTGGGCCCGCAATGATTGAAACGCACTTGGCTTCTCAATCGAACAGCGCGTTCATACGGGTGTCGCAGCCAACCACCCCGAGGAGCCAGCCATGACCGCCAAGACCACCCTCCAGGCCACCGTCACCGATACCAACGGTCGCAACCGCGGCGTGATGGACATCCTGGTCGAGTTCAGCAAGTTGGCGCCGAACATCATCATCCACGACGGAAAGACTTTCTTCGCAACTGGCAAAGAGGGCGTCAACACGAAGACAGGCAGCGCAGTGGTCGAAGCAGCAAGCGACGACGATCGGGCGCGCATCTGGATTGCACGCGATGCAACGTCCATTTGGGAAGACTGAACGCCACGCAAAGTGATTGAGAAAGCGCTTGGCTTGTGTTCCTGGTAGAGCAATCATGTCTCTGTCATTAACGCAAACGCAACCGGGAGAAACACCATGACCACCAACCAAACCATCCACAAGCACACCAACTTCAACAACGACGACTACGCCTACCTCGCCGCCAAAGGCTGGACAGACGACGCGATCATCGAGCGTTGGGACGCCGAAGCCAAAAGCGGCAAAGGCCCCTGCTTCTGGACCGGGCCCGCGCGCAGCAAACTGACCGCAGTGACCGGTCGCAAGTAATCAGCCAAACACAACAAGGAGAGACGCCATGACCACCGCCAACACCGCCAACCTGATCCCCGCCACCGAGAACGAAGCCTGGGGCTTCTTTGGCGGTATGAAGGACAACGCCGAACTCGCATGGCCTTTGGCGATCAGCGCAATCTCGGAGGCCACCGGCGAGCCTCTCGAATCGGTCAGGCTCTTTCTCGACAGCCGCCACGGGCGATACTTTTCTGATGACGTCCGTAACCAGATACTGGTCGGCAGGGAAGTCGAGCAGGCGATTCACGCCGCCATCACGCAATGGATGGGCTGGACGATCAATCGCCAGACCAGCAACGACTCCGGCATCCCGCAAGGCTTGCCCTACCTGACCGGGTTCGTGATTCACTGCGTGATCACCGAGGACGCACTCTCGGCCTGACCGAACACAGCATCAAACTCAACGCCATCCGCTTCCCGGGTGGCTTTCTGCCCGGCATACTCCTGCCAGCGACGAACAATCACGTCGCAGTATTTCGGGTCCAGTTCCATCAACCTCGCGAACCGGCCCGACTTTTCCGCGGCGATCAAAGTGGTGCCGGAACCGCCGAAGGCGTCCAGTACCAGGTCGCCCGGGCGGCTCGAATTGCGAATCGCCCGTTCCACCAGTTCCACCGGCTTCATCGTCGGATGCAGATCGTTCTTGACCGGCTTCTTGATCTGCCAGACATCACCCTGATCACGGTCGCCGCACCAGTGGCGCTTGGCGCCCTCGGGCCAGCCGTAGAGCATCGGCTCGTACTGGCGCTGGTAGTCGGCGCGACCCAGGGTGAACGTGTTTTTCGCCCAGATGATGAACGTCGACCAGTGGCCGCCAGCGGCGCGAAACGCGGACTGCAGCACGTCGAGTTCACTGGAGGACATCGCGACGTAGACCGCGCCACTGCAACGCGCCAGCGCGGGGGTGAGTGCGGCTACCAGAAAGTCGTAGAACCCCTCGCCAAGGTTGTCGTTCAAGATCGCGCGGTTCTTGCCACGCAGTTTGTCCTTCGGCGTGTTGGCGTAATTCACGTTGTACGGCGGGTCTTGCCAGAGCATCGACACGCGATCGGTGCCGAGCAACGCTTGGTAGCTCGCTTCTTGCGTGGCATCCCCACACAGCAGCCGGTGCTTGTCGAGCACCCACACATCGCCCGACTGCGACACCGGCGTTTCCGGAACGTCCGGCACGGCATCGTCGTCGGTGTTGCCTTCGGTGCAGGTCTCCTCGCCGGCCATGATCTGCAGTAACTGGTCGGCATCGAAGCCGGTCAGCGCCAGGTCGAAGTCGTCGAGTTTCAACTCCTCCAGTTCCAGGCGCAGCAGATCGTCGTCCCACTCTGCCCAGGTCGCCGAGCGGTTGGCCAGCAGGCGAAAAGCCTTGATCTGCGTCGGTGTCAGGTCGTCGGCGAGGATCACCGGCACGGTCGCGAGGCCGAGCTTACGGGCCGCCTTCAAACGCAAATGGCCATCCACGAGACGCCCATCGGACTGCGCGATGCAGGGAATGCGAAAGCCAAACTCCTGGATCGCGGCGGCCATCTGATCGACGGCATGATCGTTCTTGCGCGGGTTGCGCGCGTACTCGATCAGCCGGTCAATCGGCCACTGCTCAAAGGTCAGCATTGTCACTCTCCAGTCGCTGGCCGGCGACCTCGGCAAAGTTCTTGCCGGTCGCTACGAGCGTCACCGGCACGGCAGGGAAATTCTGCTGAAAACGTTTGATCGCCACATCGACGTACTCGGGAGCGATCTCAACGGACCGCGAAATGCGGCCAGTACGCTGTGCGGCGAGCATCGTTGTGCCTGAACCGCAGAAGGGTTCGAAGACAATGTCGCCTGCGTCCGAGTAGGCCTCGAGGACAAACTCCGGTAGCGCGATGGGAAAGACAGCCGGATGGTCGATGCCCTCGCCGATCTTGCCTTTGTGGCGCATCACCCGGATCACCGAGTCGGGGATCCGGGTGTCCTGCGTGGGTTGGCCCGCTGCCGTCCAGCCGCCGACCTCGCCGTTCTTACCGCGCATCGCAGTGGAGGAGCCGTCTGCGCGCAGGTGCGATTCCTGACCGGCGTGCTTGCAGGGCACGATCTTGTTCGGTTTGCGGCTCTGCTGGTTGAAGTGGAAGACGAACTCGAAACTCGGGGCAAAACGTCCGGCCCAGTCGCCGGGCATCCCGGGCCCCTGATCCCAGACGTACCACGCGAACCGCCGCCAGCGCTGGGTGCGCATCCACGCCAGCCAGTTGTCCCAGTACGGAATCACTTCGTTGTCGCGGTGGATCAAGCCCAGGTTGACCAGCAACTGGCCATCGTCGGTCATCCGGATATTTGCGAACACGCCGCGCATCAACCCATCCCAATCGGTGATCCCGCCGCTGGTGTAGTCGCGCTGGTTGCCGTAGGGCGGAGACGTGAAGCAGACCCGCGCCCGATCGCCGGCCATCAGCGTCGTGATTACGCTGGCGTCCGTCGCGTCACCGCAGATCAGCCGGTGCGGGCCCAAGGCCCACACGTCGCCGGGACGCGAGACTGGATTGGCCGGAACCTCGGGCACATCGTCGGCGGCATCGGGCGGGTTGCCATTGCCCGGCTGCTCCGCGTCGGTGTGACTATTAGCCAGCAAGGCGTCGATCTCGTCGGCGTCGAATCCGGTCAACGACAGATCAAAGTCGGCCAGTTTCAGGTCTTCGAGTTCCAGCGTCAGCAGGGCGTCGTCCCAGCCGGCATCCAGCGCCATGCGGTTGTCCGCGATGAGATAGGCGCGCTTCTGGGTCGGCGTGAGGTGGGCAAGTTCGATGACCGGCACATCGTCCAGATTCAGCTTGCGCGCCGCGGCGAGTCGGCCGTGACCGGCGACGATGCCATTGTCGCCATCGACCAGGATCGGGTTGGTCCACCCGTATTCGACGATGCTGGCGGCGATCTTGGCCACCTGCTCGGCGGTGTGGGTACGCGGATTCCGGGCGCAGGGAATCAGCGTCTCGACCTTGCGGTACTCGACGTTGAGCATGGTGTTCCGATGTTCCGAAAAGGGGGGGGGCGGGGCGATTACGTCGCCGGCCGCAATGCTGCGCATTGGCGAGGCTGATATCACCCCAAGCGTGTCAGTCCGAGCGTCTGCAGGCGAAGTCGTTGCTCACGGGCTTGACGCCCGGAGCGTTTCAAAAAGCGAAACGGAAAAGGCTATAATTCGCGCGTGCGGCTCGTGATCGACCGCGTGTAGGGCCATGCCGGAGCGGTTCGGCTGGTACCCGTTTTGTGCGGCTGATGCAGCTAACGGGGTTCACTTTGATTCTTAAAGGAGCCTTCTATGCCATCCACGCCACTAGTCCGCAATCGAAAAACCGCTTACCTTGCTCAATTGGGCCGCTGCTATTACTGCGGCTTGCAGATGTGGCAAGACGATCTTGACTCGTTTTCCCGAGCCCACAACATAACGCCTTCGCAGGCGAAATGGCTGAAGTGCACCGCAGAGCACCTTGAGGCGCGGCAGGACGGCGGCCTCGATACGGCAGCGAATATCGTTGCTGCTTGTCTCCGCTGCAACCGCATGAGACATCTCGGGAAACGAAATCCGAGCCCCAGCGTTTATGCTCAGCAAGTGCGAAAAGAAATTCGCAAAGGCCGTTGGCATTGTGCTCCTTTGCTGACGGCTTTCGGAGCGTTACTCGCTGGTGGCCACGACAGCCGGGGTGAGGCTACGTCGTGACATAGATTGCTCCCGATCCTGTGTGCAGGCCTGACTGAAAAAACCCGCCACATTGGCGGGTCGATGGTGAGGGCTGAAACCCTACAATCTCGGTTTGCGATTTAGGAGATTTTGGCGGTGTTTTCTATCTCCGCACCACTGTCCAGATCATAGCCAGAATCTTACCCAGAAGCGGGGGTGGATGTTGCACGGCAAAAAGACAGCGATCACCTCTGATGTACGCTCCTTTGCTCGCATTTCCGCCGATCCGCGCTAAATCCCGCTCTCAAGATCAACCGTTCACGACTGCGTCTTGACCTGCTATCCTAACTGCTGGCTAGATCGAAGCCTGCTGCCCACCTTGGCGCACCCGGACGGGACGATCGCTACCGATTTGTGTTTGAGATTCCTAACCAGCGGGTCTCGGCAGTGGGCACCGGTTTTCCGCGCATGGAATAGGAGTTGCACAATGCGTACACAGATCGTCATTTCCTCGGCTGACGTCGAGAAGCTCAAGCAGAGGGCACGCAAGCTCAAGAAGGACAGCGGGACACCCCACCACGAAGCCTTGGATCAGGTCGCGCAGGCGGCGGGCTTCAACCACTGGCACCACGTTTCGGAGTCAGCCAAGACCTTCAAGCCGACGGAGCAGGCTTACTACTTCGGCGTCATCATTGCGATGGACCTGAAGGACTCGGAAACCTTTCACGACACCTCGGGTTCATTCGTCGAAGATGAGTTCGCGTTCTCTCTTTGTGCCGACGATCTATACGAAAGCCTCTGCGAGTCGGTGGACGACGATGGCGTGCTGATACGCGACAGGTACTCCGAAGCAGAACTGAAAGAGATGGCGCAGGATGACCTCATGAACTACGTCTTCTATCGCTTCACAGGGACGAATATCCCGAAGCGAGTCCAAGGAGTCGTTGATATGGTTCGGCCATACTCCTTCTGGCCACCGACTTTAATATGGCTACGCGGTGTCCTTGAGGACGGTCCCAGTGATCACGCCCTCGATGAGGACGGCGAGATCGCCGGCATTCGGTTCTGATCATCGCCTTGCCGAGAGAGGTGGCTTGGCGCTAAGTTGCTGGGCCACCACCTGCAGCGCCTTCTGCCACCGCCGCCATGCCGTTGTCCGGTCGCAGCCCATCTGGCGACAGATGTCCTTCCACTCGCGTTGCCTGGCCCGCATCCAGACGAGATGGCGTTGCTCGACTTCCAGCCACTGCACCCAGCGCATCGTCTCCAGCATCCGGTCGATGGCATCAGGGCTGGGCGGCAACGGACGGTAGTCACGGTCGTCCTCGGGATAGGCTTCCCATGTGTCTCGGGCAAAGGTTGGCCAGACGTTGAAGTAGCCCTGCACCCGAACGCGCGGCAGTCGCCGGCCCGTCTCGGCCGCCTCGGCGAATCGCGCCGCGACGTCTTCGAGGGTCCAGTCAGCCATGACGCCGACCTCCTGTGCCGTAGAGCCGTTCGCCCAGTCGCCGGACCAACTCCCGTTCGACGAAGTCCAGCCGCTCGTCGGTGTCGGACACCACCAGGATGCGCTGCTCGCGCCAGCCGGTTTCCTTCACCGCTTCGAGATTCGTGACATCTGGCTGCAACCGCCCCAGCGGGCAGCGATAGCGTTGCGGAGGAATTTTCATGACGCCGCCTCCTGAGCCACTGCCCACGCCAGCAGAGCGAGCGCATCGGCTTCGTTGTCGTCTTGCGGGTCGAACCCGCGTGCCTTGGCGGCGGCGATCATCGCGTCCTTGCCGGCGTTGCCCTTGCCAGTGGCGTGTTTCTTGATGGTGCCGACGGGCACTCCCTGGTACGGAATCTGGTGGTGTTCGCACCACGCGGTCAGATGCGCCAGAAATCCGCCGTAAGCGTGCGCCGCATCGACACCGGCGTGACGACGCACCTCTTCGAAGTACACCGCATCGATGCCGTCGACGGAGTGCTTGATCTCGGTGAGCCAGCGCTTGAATCGCAGGAAGCGCATCCCGCCTCCCTCGAACCGTCGGGGCGTGAAATCTGCGGTGCCGCTGGTAATCGTGTCGTCCAGGTGGTGCAGCGCCCACCCCGTATGTGTGCCCAGATCCAGGGCCAGAATGCTCGTACGCATCGTTCGGTGCTCCATGTCATTTGAGTGCGTGACGGATCGGACGGGCTTACCCATTACCGTGTACACGTGTACGTAAGGGCGGTTAATGTTTAAGCCTGTCAAAACCGTCACTCCCCGATTTTTCTAGTCATCGCGATAGGGGTAGGCGGGGCTGCCGGGGCCGGGGCGCAGTGACAGTCCAGTGAGCGCACGAGCGCCACCAGTCAGACGGCACTTCTCGAACTTGCGCGCCGCCATCGACTCGGAGAATCGCTTGACCGAGCCCACGTACTCGCCGGCGCGTTCCGCCCATTCACGCCAGTCGGCGAAGAGTTCAGAAACCCCTTCGCGACAGGCCTTCGCCAGCAGGCAGCGCTCATCGATCCATTGCCCCAGCGCATCTTCGGCCTCGAAGTACTCGTCGGTCGCCGACAACACACAAGCCGGCTGCTTGAGCCCTCCTCGTTGCCAGGCGAGACACCCCTCGACGGCCCAGGCCAGAATGCCGTCGCGTTCCTGGAGGAGCTTCTCGGTGAGCTTGCCGTCGCGCTTCTCCGGCGGCACCGTGACGGTGAACGGTATGAGGTGCAGCCGGCGTTTCATCGCCTCATCGACGTTACGGATCGAGGGCTTATGGTTGCCGGCGATCACCAGCTTGAACTGCGGTACGTACTCGAAGAAATCCTGGCGCATGAAGCGCGCCGAGACCTTGTCGCCGCCGGTGATCGCTTTCACCTTCGACTCGTTCCAGCGCCGCCCTTGCTCGGTTTCGATTGAGGAGACGAAACGGGCGCCGCGCAGCCCCGCGAGGTCGGTCGGATGCCGGTCGGTGCGCGCTTCCATGAACGTATCCATCGGCGCGTTGGCGGCGTAGTCCCCGAGGATGGTGGTAATCACGTTCACGAACACCGACTTGCCATTGGCCCCGGTGCCGTACAGAAAGAACAGGGCATGCGCGGAGGTGACACCCGTCAGGCAGTAGCCGACGACCCGCTGCAAGTAAGTGATCAGTTCCGCGTCGCCGCGGGTAATGTCGGACAGGAACGCCAGCCACCGCGGACAAGCGCCGTTCGGCGTAGCCGTGGTGATCTTGGTCATCCGGTCGGCACGGTCGTGCGGCCGCAGTCGGCCGGTGCGTAGATCGACCACACCGCCGGGCGTGTTGGCGCGCCACGGATCGCCGTCCCATTCGGCCGACGTCGCGGCATGTCTTCGTTCGCTGCGTGCGAGGCGTTCGACGCCGCTCACCGTGCTGCTCGAGGCGAGCTTGGCGGCCAGCCGGTGCGCGTTCGCTTTTAATGAGGCCTCGCGGCACACCTGCCGCATCAGATGAGTGACCAGCAAGGTTTCGTCGGGCTGCCAGCGGCTGCCGGTCCACACCAGCCACTTGCCCCACTGCGCGCAGTAGCGCCAATCCAGCGCATAGCGCTGAGTAAAGGACAAGGCCAAGGCGTCGTCGGTTGCCCAGACCGCATTCTCGTCGGGTTCCTCGGCGCCCTCCTGGAACGGTGGTTGAATGGTGATGCGGGGACCGATGGCCAGAAACGCCGGCACATCGAATCCTTCCGCCAGGGCGTCGGCTGCGTCCCACCCCGCAGCCTTGTCATCCGGTGGCATCAAGACTTCACAAGACCGTGCGCCGGCCATCAGCACGGCGTCCGCCGCGGCCATCGCGTAGTCCCACCCAGCCTTGTCGAGATCGGGCCAGATCAGGACGCATTTGCTGTTCAGTGGAGTCCAGTCGGTCTTGTCGACAGGCGCTTTCGCGCCGTGCATCGCAGTGGTCGCCGCGACGTCGGTGTCGATCAGGGCCTGCGCGCATTTCTCACCTTCGACGAGTACCACCGTCTCGGCGCCGACCATCCCCGGCTGGTTGTAGAGCGGACGCGGGTCGGGCGGCGCCATCTTGCGCCGTTGGGCGTCCCAAGGTCTGAACTCCTTGCGCCCTCCGGGCGGGTCGTAGCGATAGACACAGGCGATCAGGCTGCCGTCGGCCGCGAAATAGTCCCACTTGGCGGTCGCCGGGCCGAGATCATCGACCAGCATCTCCTTCCTGCGCTGCCGTTTCGGCGGCACCACGGCCGGACAGCCGGCCAGCGCTCGCGCTTCCTCGATCACTCGGGGAAAGTCATTCCGGGAATCCAGGCCGCGCTGACGGGCGATCAGATCGAAGATGTCGCCCCCTTCGCCCGTCGCCCGGTCCGTCCACAGCCCGGCCTTGTCGCCGTCCAGCACCACTTCGAGGCTGCGGCCCGGTTTGCCGAGTACGTCGCCAATCGTGAATCGTCCGCTGCGGACTTCGCCGGCTGGAAACAGGTGCCGAAGCACACTTTCCAGACGGGCGAGCAGTGCCCCGCGCAGTTCGTCCCGGGCGCCCTCGGCGAGCTGGAACGTAGGCGATTCGGAATCGTTGTAGTCAAGCATGCGGTTCTTCCTCCGAATCCAGGGGGAGATAGCCGGCCTTCAATGCGATCTCGCGCACGAAGTCCGGATTGAGATCGAGCACGTCGCACCAGGCATTCAGACGGCCGTCACGAAAGAAGCGTCGTGCATCGCGCCGGGTACCCAAAGACGCGCTCCGCAGGTCGACAAAGGCCTGCTTGATGACCCCGGCACACAGCCGGGACTCGGGGCACACGTGATCGACGTGGCGAAGCAGCAGTCGCTCGATCGTTCCCGTTGCGACCAGCGGTCGGGAACGGGGCGTGGTCAGCACGGCCACCGACGCGGGAGCATTCATGCCGCCCTCCAGCATCGAGTCGCCCAAGAGCAGTACTTGCATTCGTAGTAGCTCGAATCGGTCGCGATCCGCGGCAGCAGTTCGCCGGCCTCGGTCGCTTGAATCACCCGCACCGCACGGTCCGACATGCGCTGTGCCAAGCCGCCGTCAAACGGCACGAGCTCGAACCACAGCTCCTGGGTGTCCTTGTTGATCGCGGTGAATAGCGCCGGGTTGTCGGAAATGCCGGCGATTGCCGGTTCCATGTACGCCTGGTAGATCGCCACCTGCGCCGCATACACGGGCTTGCTGACCGCCACGCCGGATTTCACACAGGCCTTCCAGTTCCGGTCGTTCATCGTCTTGAACTCCCACAGCGTCGGGAACGTCAGGCCGAGATCGGTAGGCGCGTCAGCGATCACGCCGTCGACGTGTCCCTGGATGCGGCCGTTGGCCACTGAAAAACCGAACTGCCCGCCATCCTTGCGGCGGGTGTGAAGGTCGATCCCGGCCAGCCGCAGCCAGCGAATGGCGAGTTCTTCGAGGGCATGCCCAACGTCGAAGATGCGCAGCGTGCGGCCGGCGAACTCGGCACCGGGATCGACGGGCGCATCGGCATACTCGAACTGCAGGGCACGCTCGCAGGCGACGCCGAGACGCGAGGCGCCGAGATAGCGACGCTTTTCCCGCGTGCTGCTTTCCACCTGAAGCGCGGCATCCACGCGCGCGGTGACCTTTTCGTGAAACCTGGGTTGATGGTTCAGATCGATCATCAGAAGGGAATCCTTGTAGGGATGCCGGACACCGGCAAGGGGTGGGCGGCAAGGCGCTGTTCGAGAAAGGCGCGATCGGTCGCCGCCAAGCGCTCGTGCTCGATGAGCATGTGCGCCTGGTAGGCGTCGATCACGACCTCGACCAGACGCAGGACTTCCGTTTTGCCGTAGTCAGCCAGAGGCCGCTCCATACCGATCGAAGCGACGTAGTCACCGAGCGGTGCCAGTGCGGCGCGCATGGCGGCAATTTCCAGATCGGTGGGATCAAGCACAGCGCCCTCCTGAAGTCCGGTCAGCCGTTCCAATGCTTTGGAGAACACCTCCATGCAGCGCATCGAACAGAACACCCAGCGCTCCAGGAAGCGCCGCGGATCGGTGCGGTGTAGCGCGGGGTTGAAGATGCCGAAGCCGCGCGCTTCGCGAGAGCAGACGGCACATGTCATGCGGCCTCCAGGTGATGCTGATTGGCGGCATGAACGACCCGCTGGATAGCGTGCTTGTTGAACCGGAACGTCAGCAGTGCCGACGCCTGGTAGCGGGTCAGGCCGAAATCGGCGCGCAGCGCTGGCGGCAGGTAGCGCAACTGGTTCTCGGTCGGCACCTCGCTCAGCCAACGCCGGGATTTGTGGGCGGCGTCATCCGTTTCCAGATCGTTGAGCCAGTCGTTGGCCTGCGCCAGGCACACCGTGCGTTCGCCGACACCCAGAAGCCGAACCGGCACTGTCCCGTGGCCGCCGACCGCGTACCAGCGGCCTTCGAGGAAGAACACCCCGGCCCAGGCCTTGAAACCGGCGGCGAGCAAGGCACAGTCGTCCCCGAAGAGGTCGCACCAAGAGAAGTTCGAGCGCTTCAGGAGATCGATCTCGCTCATCACGAAGTCTTCGAGGGCGGCTTTCTCGTCGCCCGTCTCTGCCCGTTCGAAGAGGTGCCCGCACAGCGGACACTCGCGCGACGCTTGCGGGATCTCGGCGTCGCATGCGGGACAGGTCTTGGTCGGTGCCTCACCATCGACCGCGAAGCCATCGAGATCGACTTCCTGCTCCAGGCTGCCGTGCTTGAGCGAGGCCGTCCCGAAATCGAGGACGATGCAGTCGGTCTTGACCACACCGGGATGCTCGGCGGGATCGACGACCCTCAGCCCGCGTCCGACCATCTGGATCAGCGTCGATTTGTAGGAGCTCGGGCGCAACAGGACGATGCAGGCGGTTGGCGTGTAGTCGTAACCTTCGGTCAACACTGCGACATTGACGAGGACCGTCGTATTCCCAGTCTCGAAGGCGGCGAGCGTCGCCTTACGATCTGCCTCGGACATCTCGCCATGCACGACGGCGGCTGCCACGCCACCGGCGAGGAAGGCGTCGCGAACGGCTTCGGCGTGGGCAACGGTGGCGCCGAAAGCGATGGTCTTGCGACCGGCGGCCTTGTCCTTCCAGTGCCGCACGACGGCCTCGTTGACCGGGGCGTTGTTCATGATCGAGGCCACAGCATTCATGTCGTAGTCCTCGGCGAGTTTCTTCACCCCGTCGAGTGCTTCGCGGGTGCCGACGTCAATGACGAAGGTGCGGGGCGACACCAGGTGGCCCGAACGGATGAGTTCTCCGAGCCGGATCTGGTCAGCGACGTTCGAGAACACCTCGCGCAGGCCTTTGCCATCGCCGCGATTGGGCGTCGCCGTGACGCCGTAGATCAGCGCCTTGGGATTTCTGGCGAGCGTCTTGTCGATCACCTGCCGATAGGTCGGCGCGGCGCAATGGTGGGCCTCGTCGATGACCAGCAGGTCCAGGATCGGCATCTGATCCAGATTGCGCACTAGCGTCTGGACCATCGCGAAGGTGGCCTGGCCCGCCCATGATTTTTGGTGGGAATCGAACACCGACGTCGAGATGCCCGGATTCACCCGTGAGAACTTGCTCTGGTTCTGCGCGGTGAGTTCGTCCCGATGGGCCAGCACGCAGGCCTTGGCGTCGGGATGGGTGAGGAACTCACCGGCGGTGCCGGAGAGGCATATCGTCTTACCGCTGCCTGTCGGAGCGACCCCGAGGGTGTTGCCGTGGGTTCGCAGGGCTTCGATAGAACGGGTGACGAATTCGCGCTGGCGCGGTCGGAGCATCATGGCCGTGCCTCCTCACTGTGCCCAGGCGGGACGCGTGGGTACGCGCGATGCCGCTGGTGAGGTGGAGGCCGCGGGTGCCATCGGCGCTGCCGGCGCACCGCTGCCGAAGCCGCTC
>ERZ761609.780-NODE-780-length-33782-cov-49.651911_pt1 | contig 33782 bp, 25 predicted proteins | sample MGYA00511163_ERZ761609 | MGnify/ENA primary metagenome ERZ761609 (study PRJEB28899, sample SAMN02445070) | bioreactor sludge metagenome | biome: EBPR sludge | place: Australia: Brisbane, Thorneside Wastewater Treatment Plant | collected 2011-12-16 ...
TTTAATGGGGATAGTTACCAGATATTAAACCATGCATCACTTCCGGTCACACCCTACGTCGTGATGTTTACCGGGATTAGCAGTGCTTAGAAACCAATCACCAAGCCGACTGAGAGTTGGGTGACAGCTTCATCGGGCATGAAGGTGTGTTGCAGCGTTCCTTCGAGGCTTGTCCGGGGGGTGATACGGTAGCCTAACCCGGCTTGGACGAGTGGGCTGATGCCATCGCGGTTGCTGGTGTGGCTTGTGCCGTTGACGGTGATTTTGCGTTCGCTGTGCCACATAAACGCGCCACCACCGAGGTGGCTTGTCCAGTTGCCGTTATGGGCGTGGTGGTGCAATGCCGCCACACTGATGCCTTGCCCTCGTTTGGGGAGTGATTCCGCCATGTCTTGCGCGGCTTGGGCGTTGCTTTTGCCTGCGGGTAAGGTGGCGGTGAGGTTGGGTTTGGCTTCGCCTTGGTTAAGGTATTGTGTGTCCACACTCCAGTGATTGGCTAACGGGTGGCGGTAGCCGATGCTGCCGCTGGTGGCGGTTTTGTCGGCTTGGTAATTGATCGCGGTGTAGCCCTTGGCGGTGAGTTCCGCCACGCTGTCACCAGCAGCTTGTTGGGTTTGCCCAAGGCTGAATAAAACAGCGCGGTGGTTGGGGGCGGTACTGTTTGCACCGTCAGCGTAGATGGCTGCTGGTACGGCTAACAGCAGGGTTGCGCCGATAAGGGCGCAAACGTGGGTGCTAGGTTTTTTTCGTTGGTGTTGCATGGTTGTTTCCCCTTAGTTGCCAAACACGTTGATGCGACGGCGCAGGGTTGCGCCCATGATTGAGAAGGCGAACAGCAGTTCCAGCCAGCCGAAGCTACCGCCACCGCCGCTGCTGGCTGTGCCGCCACCTGTGCCGCCACCAGCAGGTGCGCCGAGGGCTACGGGGTCAACAATCGTGCCGTTGTGTACGCCGTCCGCATCCAAACTACCGCCGTCGGTAATATCAAAGGTGGCGGTGTTGCCGATCAACGTTACTCCTACTCCTGTGATTTCGGTGTAGCCTGTGTTGCTGACTTTGTAGAGCTTTGCACCCGTGGGAATGGGGCTAGCGAAAGTTAAGGTGATGGTAATGGTTTCCGGGATGGTGGTATTTAAGCCGACGACACGGTAGCTGTATGAGCCAAGGGCAAATTCCATACCACTGGGCTTGCCCGTGGTATAGGAGCCAACACTGACCTCCTCCAACTCCAGTAAGTGTCCCCGGCTGATGGTGAGACTTGTACTCCCCGCGCTGTCTTGGGTGGTGGCGTTGACGGTAATGTCTTTAGTCACTTGCGCGGCAGCGTTATAGCTATCATCACCCTCTTGGTTGGCGGTTAGGGTGCAAGTACCTGCTGCCAACAGGGTCACGGTGCTACCGGAGACAGTACACACATTCGTGGTGCTGCTGCCCAAGGTCGGGGTCAAGTCGCTACTGGCGGTGGTGGTGACGTTGAACGTTGTATCGCCCAGCGTTTTGCTGGTGGGGGTGGCGGCATCAAAGGCAACAGTTTGGTTGCTTTTGCCTGTGGTAAATGTCCACGCATTAGAGTCAGTCAAGCCTGAAAACGCCCCGCTTTCTGCCCCGGTGAAAGCCCCTGCTGGCACCGTGACGTAATACCCTGTGTTGGGTGACAACACATTGGCAAGCAAACTGATGGTGGCGGTCTGCCCGTTGATGGTCACACCACTGGTGGTGACGTCGATGCTGTCCACTTGGTCGTTGTTGTTGATTCCTTGGGCAATGGTGCGGTTAATCCCGGTGACACCAGCTTTGCGGACAACGATATTACCAGCCCCAGCGGTAATAGTTTCGTTGAAAGTCAAGCTCAGGCTGCTGATATTAGCGGCAACCCCGGTCGCACCATGGGCAGGACTCCGGTCAGTGACTTGCAGCGGACTCAATGCCCATAACTCGTAGCCGTTGATACCATCATTAGCACCGAAATACAGCTTGTCGTTATACACCGTGAAGTCAGCGGGATCACTGTTGCCACTGCCTGACCTGATGTCTTTCACCAGCTTGGTGCCTTCTGCCGTGCCGTCACTTTCCCACAACTCGTTGCCATTGTCGCCGTTATTAGCACTGAAATACAGCTTGTTGTTGTATACCGTAAGGTAAGCAGGATCACTGCCGACACTGCCTGACCTGATGTCTTTCACCAGCTTGGTGCCTTCTGCCGTGCCGTCACTTTCCCACAACTCAGAACCGTTAGTGCCGTCCTTGGCTTGAAAATACAGCTTGCTGTTGTACACCGTGAGATTAGTGGGATAGCTATTATTGGGGGTGGTCGGAGCTATATTTAGGATTTCGTAGTTTAAATCGGGACTATCGACTGTCCTATTGTCTGTCCAGATGTCTTTCACCAGCTTGGTGCCTTCTGCCGTGCCGTCACTTTCCCACAACTCAAAACCGTTGATACCATCATTAGCACTGAAATATAGCTTGTTGTTGTACACCGCGAAGTCAATGGGATAGCCGGAACCCCTGCCTGTTTGGATGTCTTTCACCAGCTTAGTGCCCTCTGCCGTGCCGTTACTTTCCCACAACTCAGAACCGTTGATGCCGTCGTCGGCACGAAAATACAGCTTGTTGTTGTACACCGTGAAACCACCGGGAGAGCTGCCGCTGAGATCATTAGAAGAAACATTGATGTCTTTCAGTAGCTTAGTGCTGCCTGTCGTGCCGTCACTTTCCCACAACTCAGTGCGCGTGTTGTGCTCATAGGCGCTGAAATACAGCTTGTTGTTGTATACCGTGAAGTCAGCGGGAGAGCTGCCGCTATCGCCATTGTTGATGTCTTTCAGCAGCTTGGTACCGCCTGCTGTACCGTCGCTTTCCCATAACTCCAAGCCGTTTCTATTGTCGGCACTGAAGTACAACTTGTTGTTGTACACTGTAAGATCAACAGGAGTGTAATCGTTACCAGATGCCACGATGTCTGTCACCAACTTGGTGCCACCTACCGTGCCGTCACTTTCCCACAACTGGACGCCATTATTGCTACCACCATAGGCACTGAAATACAACTTGTTGTTGTACACCGTGAGTTTCTTGGGAGAGATGCCGCCACTACCCGGCGTCGCATCAATGGGGGATAGCCCCGCCTGTGCGGGCAAGCATAGGAACAGCACCAGCGGCAACAACATCCACGACAGCGACGCCTTGACGGCGGCGGTAGCGAGTTGTGTTGCGCGGGGACACCTGTTACCGCAGGGTAAGCGAATAGGCTGGCAAACGATTTTGCAAGGTAGGATGGGTTTCATGGCAGCAAAATCCTCAAGTTATTAGTGTGCTGGCTATATGCAGTGCTTTACACGTTGATGCGACGGCGTAGGGTTGCGCCCATGATTGAGAAGGCGAACAGCAGTTCCAGCCAGTCGAAACTGCCGCCACCGCCGCTGCTGGCTGTGCCACCACTACTGGCGGGTACACCCAAGGCTACTGGGTCGTCAATAGTGCCCAATGCAGGATTAGTGTCGAGGCTACCGTTGTCGGTGATACTGAAGGTGGCGGTGTTGCCACTGAGAATTGCCCCGGTGATTTCGGTGTAGCCTGTGTTGCTGACTTTGTAGAGTTTTGCGCCTGTGGGGATGGGGCTGTCAAAGGTTAGGCTGGTTGTGACTGTCTCCGGTGTGGTGGTACTTAGACCCACGATGCGATAGCTGTATGCGCCGGAGTTAAACGCCATGTCAGAGGGTTTGCCGATGGTGTAGCCGCTGGTGCTTTCCTCACGCAAGTTTTGGATATTCCCTTTGCTGATGGTGACGGTCGTATCACCTGCGGTGCTTTGGGCTGTGACCGTAATATCCTTGGTCGCTTGCGCGGCAGCGTTGTAGTTGGCATTCCCAGCTTGATTAGCAGTGAGGGTACAAGTGCCTGCTGCCAGCAGGGTAACAGTGTTGCTGGAGACGCTACATACGTTTGTGGTGCTGCTGCCCAAGGTCGGGGTCAAGCCGCTGCTTGCGGTGGTGGTGACACTGAAGGGAGCATCACCCAGTGTTTTGCTGGTGGGGGTAGCAGCATCAAAGGCAACGGTTTGGTTAGTCTTGACCGTGATGTCTTTGGTCGCTTGCGCGGCGGCATGGTAGTCGGTATTCCCCGCTTGGTTAGCGGTCAGGGTGCAAGTGCCTAACGCCACTAGGGTAACGGTGTTGCCGGAAACGGTACATACGCTCGCCGTGCTACTGCCTAAGGTCGGGGTCAAGCCACTGCTGGCAGTGATGGTAACGCTGAACGCAGCATCACCCAGTGTTTTGCTGGTGGGAGTGGCTGCATCAAAGGTGACGGTTTGGTTGCCCTTAGCAACCGTAATGTCTTTGGTCGCTTGCGCAGCAGCGTTGTAGTTGGCATTCCCCTCTTGGTTGGCAATCAGGGTGCAAGTGCCTGCTGTCAACAAGGTCACGGTGCTGCCAAAGACGGTACATACGCCCGTGGTACTGCTGCCCAAGGTGACAGCATTGTCAGATGCACCACCTGTGGTAGTGACAGTAAACGCAGCATCACCCAGCGTTTTGTTGGTGGGGGTGTTGGCATCAAAAGCAACAATTTGGTTGCCTTTGGCGACTGTAATGTCTTTGGTCACTTGCGCGGCGGCGTTGTAGTTGGCATTCCCCGCGTGGCTGGCGGTTAGGGTGCAAGTGCCTGCTGCCAACAGGGTCACGGTGCTACCGGAGACAGTACACACATTCGTGGTACTGCTACCCAAGGTTGGGGTCAAGCCGCTACTGGCGGTGGTGGTGACGCTGAACGCGGCATCACCCAGTGTTTTGTTGGTGGGGGTGTTGACATCAAAGGCGACGGTTTGGTTGCCTTTAGCGACTGTGATGTCTTTAGTCACTTGCGCGGCAGCGTTGTAGCGGTCATTCCCCGCTTGGCTGGCGGTTAGGGTGCAAGTGCCTGCTGCCAACAGAGTGACACTACTGCCTGATACGGTACATACGTTCGTCGTGCTACTGCCTAAGGTCGGGGTCAAGCTGCTGCTGGCGGTGATGGTGACGCTGAACGCGGCATCACCCAGCGTTTTGCTGGTGGGGGTGTTGGCATCAAAGGCGACGGTTTGGTTGAGCTTGGCGAGGCTGACCGTGATGTCTTTGGTCACTTGCGCGGCGGCGTTGTAGCTGTCATTCCCTTCTTGGCTGGCGGTTAGGGTGCAAGTACCTACCGCCACTAGGGTAACGGTGTTGCCGGAGACGGTACATACGTCCGTCGTGCTGCTGCCCAACGTCGGGGTCAAGCCGCTGCTAGCAGTGATGGTGACGCTGAACGCGGCATCACCCAGCGTTTTGTTGGTGGGGGTGGCGGCATCAAAGGTAACGGTTTGGTTGCCTTTGCCTGTAGTAAATGTCCACGCATTAGAGCCGCTCAAGCCGGAAAACACCCCACTCGTTGCCCCGTTGAATGCCCCTGCTGCCACCGTGACGTAATACCCTGTGTTGGGTGACAACACATTGGCAAGCAAACTGATGGTGGCGGTTTGCCCGTTGACGGTCACGCCACTGGTGGCAACGTCGATGGTGTCCACTTGGCTGTTGTCGCTGGCTTTGTAGACAATGATGCTACCAGTCTTGGCGGTGACAGCCTCGCCGAAAGTCAGGCGCAGGCTGCTAGTGGTAGCAGCAACCCCGGTTGCCCCATTGGCGGGCGTTTGGGCGGTGACTTGCAGCGGGCTAAATGCCCACAATTCCCTACCGATGTAAGGACCCTCGGCACTGAAATACAGCTTGTTGTTGTACACCGCGAAGTAGAAGGGATAACTGCTGTTGTCACTGCCGATGTCCCGACCTGGCCAGATGTCTTTCACTAACATAGTGCCACTTGCCGTACCGTCACTAACCCATAACTCGAGACCGATGCCATAACCAGCATCAGCAGTGAAGTACAGCTTGTTGTTGTACACTGTGAGATTCTCGACACGACCATCGGAAATGCCTTCATTGATGTCTTTCAATAACTTAGTGCCATCTGCCGTGCCGTCACTTTCCCACAACTCCTCGCCGTGGATGCCGTCATCGGCTTGGAAATACAGCTTGTTGTTATACACCGTGAAGGGATGAGGTCGGCTGCCTTCGCCAAGACCCGGCTGGATGTCCTTCACCAGCTTAGTGCCGTCTGCCGTGCCGTTACTTTCCCACAACTCAAAACCGTTGGTGCCATCGTCGGCTTGGAAATACAGCTTGTTATTGTACACGGTCAGGTCGAATGGTTCGCCGCCGCCACTACCAGGCTTGATGTCTTTCACCAATTTGGTACCTTCCGCCGTGCCGTCACTTTCCCACAACTCGCTGCCGTTGGTGCCGTCATCGGCTTGGAAATACAGCTTGTTGTTGTACACGGTCATGTGTCGTGAGTACCAGCCGGACGTGGAGGATTCGTGGCCGCTACTTCCACCAGGCTTGATGTCTTTCACCAGCTTGGTGCCTTCCGCCGTGCCGTCACTAACCCACAACTCGCTGCCATTGATGCCGTCATTGGCACTGAAATACAGCTTGTTGTTGTATACCGCGAAGGAGCTGGGAGAACTGCCCTGCGCGTATTCACGGATGTCTTTCAACATTTTAGTTCCCGATGCCGTACCGTCACTAACCCACAACTCTTGACCGTAGTTCTCGTTGTAATCGAGGGCACTGAAATACAACTTGTTGTTGTACACCGTGAGGTCGTAGAGACGCTTGATTTTTGCCACCTGCTGAGGCATCTGTGTCGCGTCAATAAACCACAACGCCGTACCGCCGTCTCCGCCTTCAGCAACGAAATACAATTTATTGTTGTACACCGTAAACTCTCTGGGTCCACTGCTGCCACTGCCCGATCTTATGTCAATGCTGGACAACTCCGCCTGTGCGGGCAGGCTCAGGAACAGTACCAGCAACAACAGCAGCCACGATAGCAGTGCCTTGATAGCGGCGGTGGCGCGTTGTGTTACGCGGTGATGCCCTGTTGCGCCAGAGTAGGCGGGTGAGTACGTAAGCGGGTGATATGAATGAAAAGGCGAAATGGATTTCATGGCAGCAAACTCCCTAAGATCCCATCAATAACGATAATGGTATCCATTTATTTTTTTGATGTAAACACAATAAAATCAATAAAATAGATTAAAAGATAGTCAGATTGTCTGCCTCTAGTGCGCTACGGGGGGGGTGACGGGAGAGGAAAGGGTGGAGATAGTGGGGTGGATACGTTGCGCGGTTGAGCGTGGGTGGATTGGCATGAGAAAGGTGGGTTTTACAACCCACCCTGCGAGTGAGATTGGCGGGATTAGACGTTGACCACCAAGCCGACTGAGAGTTGGGTAACGGCTCGTGAATTTACTGATTATTGCTTGGCAATGAGTGTCAGGCTGAGTGGTTCAGGCCCGCTGACTTCATAGCTGTATTCAAATCCCGGTTCTTCCCGCAACGCTGTCAGTTGTGCCTCAATCGGCAACTCCCGCCCGCCACGCGCTACCAGCACTGCTGCCGTGATGGAAGCCGGGCGCCCGAAATCAAACAATTCGTTCATGGCGCCACGGATGGTGCGCCCGGTGTAGAGAACATCATCTACTAGCAAAATGTGGCGGTCATCCACATCCGGCAGCAGGGAAGGCTTGCTTTGCGGATGCAGGCCAACCCGGCTGAAATCGTCGCGGTAAAAAGTCATGTTGAGTTCGCCCGGTTCGTCTGCTAGTTGCAGGCGTTTTTGCAGCTCATCCGCAATCCATACCCCGGAAGTATGGATGCCAACAATCAGCGGATCGTCAATGTGGCGTTCCTGCATCCAGTCACGAATTTGCTGCGCCAGTCGGTCAAGCAACTCATTGATATTGTAGTTTTTGTTGTTCATGGGCAATGTTCCTGCATCCAGCTTTCCAGAATGATGGCAGCAGCCACCTGATCAATTTCTTCCTTGCGGACTTTGCGTTTGCGTCCTGCCTGACGTGCCAGTTTGAGGCGCTGCTCGGCTTCCCGCGAGGACAATTGTTCGCTCACGATGTCCACCGGCAAGTTGTAACGGCCTTGCAACTGGCGGATGAAACGTTCGATCGGTTCCTGCATGGCGCTGTCGGTTCCATCCAGTTTGCGTGGCATTCCCACGACCAGACGAGCGGGTTTCCATTCCTGCAAGCAACGGGTGATGGCATCCCAGTCGGGCACGCCATCCCGCGCCATGACGGTGGATTGGGGGGTGGCAACGCCTGCCAGTGTGTTGGCAACAGCAACACCAATGCGGGCTTTACCGTAGTCAAACCCCAAGACGGTCATATTGCTCATGCGTGGCCTGCGGCAACTCCCAGCAGGTTGACATCAACTCCCAAGGTGAGGGCAGCGCCTTTCCAGCGTTGATTGTAGGGCATTTCAAACAGAATGTTGGCAACCGATGGGCAAGTTAGCCAGGCATTTGCTTTGATTTCGTGCTCCAGTTGGCCTGGGCTCCAGCCAGCGCAGCCGAGTACCAGCAGAAAATGTTGCGGGCCGGAACCATTGGCGATGTCGTTGAGGATGTCGCGGGAAGAGGTAAGCGCCAGATTTTCATCAATCCGCAGGGTGCTGTCCCAGTTACGCATCCCATCATGCAGGACAAAACCCTGTTCGGATTGCACCGGCCCGCCACTGAGAGCCGACTGTCCGGCAATGTGGGGGTCATGGATTTCGATTTCCAGTTGGTGCAGCAACTCACCCACGGTCATTTCCAGTGGGCGGTTGATGGTGACACCAAACGCACCGTATTCGTCATGCTGGCAAATCAGGCTGACGGTATGGTCAAAATTGGGGTCGCCCATGCTGGGCATGGCAATCAGCAAATGGTTGCGCAGATTGAGGATGTTTCCAGTCACAGGTTTTCCCGGTTGGCGTCAAACTATTGGGTATTCAGGGTTCCGCTGTGGAAGATCCAAGTGCGAGTGATATTGAGCTGATCCCACTTGCGGCGGATTTCCTCCGGGAGTACGGGGTAAGGCCCTGCCAGTTTGACGATGCGCAGTGCAGCCTTGTCCAGCACCTCATAGCCCGATGATACACTGATTTGCGCATCCACAACATGACCGGCATGGTTGAGCGTGGCGTTCAGGATCAGCTTGCCGCTCAGGTTGCGGCGGATCGCCTCATCCGGGAAATTGATGTTGCCGATCCGCTCGATCTTTTTGACCCATGAGTCGATGTATTCCGCTTCCACGGCGCTTTTGGCACTGACTGCATCAATGAAGTGGATGCGTGGGCGGCGGGCATAGCGGGCTTCATCCTCATCCATTTCTGCCAGCAAGCGGGCAATTTCCTCGGTGGCATCGGTACGTTCATCCGCCACCACGGTTTGCTCTTCTTGCGTCTGTTCGGGGGATTTGTCTATCGGCTTGAAGGTTTCGCCTTTGGTGGTCAAGATTTGCGGTTGCAGTTTCAGCGGGGTATCCGGGGAAGTGGCTTCCGACTGCACGGGTGATTCACCATCCGTGGTGTTGGGTTGCAAGGATGAAAGCGGGCTGGTGGGGCGGTTGGTTTCCTCACTGCTGCCACTGGCTTCCTGATTGGCCTGGGCGATGAAATCCACCTTGTCTGGGGCTTTGTCCGTGTGGGTTTGTACTAGGGTGATGTCCAGTACCGGGGCAAGACGGGCACGCGGATCACCTTCCGGCACAAAACTGACGCCGAAAATCATCAACAGATGTAAGGCCAGTGCCACTGGCAAGGTTTTGGCAAGCGGATCATTGGTCAGATTCATAGGCAAAACATGCATCGTTCTAGGCTTCGCAGATAATTCATTCTACGGGCAGGATATTCATTTTTTAATATTACCCTGCATGTTGTGTCAGGTACGCCCCTGTAAAGCAGCATCTTAGCACCGGCTGTCTGACCGGCATAGTCCGAATAAAAGAAAACCCGGTCAATGCCGGGTTGAAAAATGGTCAAATCAGGGTTGGGTCGTGTGCGGTTGCTCAAGCCGCCAGTATGTTCAGCAGGAACTGGGGCAAGGCAGCACTGCCACGGTGAATGGCGGCATTGTAGTATTGGGTCGGGAAAGCCAGTTTCTGTGCAGCCTCTTCCCGCGCAAAACCGACCTTGCCGCTTTTCGCTGCAATCGTGCAGCTCCACCAGCCAGTCGGGTAGCAAACCTGCTGGAACTGGTGTAGCTGGATGTCGCTGAAACCAGCGTTGCGCATGGTGTCATGCATGGGCTTGATGATCTTTTCGGCGTGAACCAGTGGTGATTCGGACTGTTGCACCAGCAAGCCATTGTCACCCAGTGCCCGCCAGCAACCCCGGAAAAATTCCTCACTGTACAACACAGCACCAGGGCCTACCGGGTCAGTGCTATCCACGATCAGGATGTCGAGGGAACCGGGGGCGGCGTTACTGATCCAGGCGATGCCATCTTCAAACGCGAGGGTGGCACGCGGGTCGTGGTTGGATTCGCACAGTTCCGGGAAGAACATTTCGCTGACACGGGTCACGCGCTCGTCGATGTCGATTTGGATGGCTGACTCGACTTCCGGGTGTTTCAGCACTTCGCGCAGGGTTCCGCAGTCACCACCACCAATGATGCAAACCCGTTTGGGGGCGGGGTGGCTGAACAGCACGGGGTGAGCCATCATTTCATGGTAAACAAAATTGTCGCGGGTTGTGACCATGGTGCAGCCATCCAGCGTCATCAGCTTGCCGAAGGTGGTGGTGTCGTAGATTGCCAGTTTCTGGAACGGGGTTTGCTCTTCGTGAATTTTGGCAGCATCGGTCAATTCCAGCCCGAAAATCGTGCCGGAATCAGACAATTCAGTAAACCAGTTTGGGTTGGATGTCATGGCAGTGCCTTGCTCGGTGATGATTCAAAGGCGGTATCATGCCACAAGCCCCGGATAGGGATAAATGTCGATTTAGTGAAAGACGGGAACCCCGCCGTACATGTCCAGCCCTTCTGCCCAGAAAAAGCTGTTTTCTTCTTCAGGGCGGTTAATCAGTACCATCAGCACTACCCACTTGAGGCGGTCAAGGCTGAAATCATCGTCTTCCAGCTCCATTACCCGGTCGATGATTTGTTCGCGGGCTTCGGGGCTGACCACACCCGCCTGTTCCAGAAATATCAGGTAGCCCTGACAATTGGCATCCAGCCAGCGCTGTTCCTCACGGGAAAATACGCGGGTGGCTGACATGCGGTAGGTGACTTCCACGCGGGCTGCTTCGTCACCAAGGCTTTCCAGCCAGTCAAATGCACGGGTAATTTCGCTATTTAAAAACCCCGCTTCCTGCAAATAGCCATGCATGGAGGCACGGTCTTCCGGCAGGTTGTCGCCCATGTCAGGGTAGTTGTCAAAAAGGTAGAAGAGGACATCCAGCGTGTTTTCTTTCATCTAATTCCCGTTTCCCGGCCCCAGTCGCATGTAATGCCCACCACCACATGCTGCCACCAAGCCCTGAAGTTCCAGCATAAGCAGGATGGATGAAACGGCTTCAGCGGTCAAGCCTGTATTCAGGATTATCTGGTCAATCGGTAGTGCTTCATAGCCCAGCGCAGCAAGCACCAGCGCGTATTCGGGGTCAAGTGGTTCATCCGTTTCCGACAGGTTGCTGGCAAGTGGCAGGGCTGCCTGTTGGGGGGATTTGTCCTGTTGCAACCATACATTCAGTTGTGGGGCAATTTCTTCGAGGATGTCGGTAGCGGTTTCCACCAGCTTGGCTCCCTGGCGGATCAGGTGATGGCAGCCACGTGCTAGTGGGTTATGGATGGAACCGGGAATGGCAAACACTTCGCGCCCTTGTTCCATCGCATGGCGGGCTGTCACCAGTGTGCCGCTTTGCAGGGCGGCTTCCACCACCAGCACGCCAAAACTCATGCCGCTGATGATGCGGTTGCGGCGCGGAAAATGCTGTGGGTGGGCGACCGTGCCAATCGGGAATTCGGAGACGATGCAACCCTGCGCGGCGATGCGTTCTGCCAGTTTGCGGTTGCGCAGGGGGTAAATGATGTCAAGGCCGTTGGCAACCACGGCGATGGTGTTGCCACCGCCTTCCAGTGCAGCTTCGTGGCTGTAGGCATCAATCCCGACTGCCAAGCCGCTGGTGACGGTCAGGCCATTGGTGGCGAAATGGGCGGCAAAAGCACGCGCATTTTCCTTGCCACCTTGGGTGGGATTGCGGCTGCCGACCATGGCAATTTGCGGGTCGTTGAGCAAGGTCGGGTCGCCCAGCACGAACAGCACGGGGGGCGCGGTGCGGATGCGCTTGAGCAGTGCCGGATAGTGCGGGTCTTCCGGCACCAGAATGTGGTGTTGCGGGGAGGCTTGCAGCCATTGCCAGTCCGGTGTTGCGGCATCCGGTGTCAGGTTGCGCCAGGCGTCGATGCCTTCCTTTTTCAGCCCGGCTTCCAGCAAGGCATGGTCGGAAACGGTTAGGGCAGCGGCGGCACTGCCGAAATGTTCCACCACCCGGCGGACACTGCCGGGGCCTATGCCTTTGGCTCGCCAGAAATGCAGGCGGGCACGCAATTCTTCATCAGCAATCGTTTCAGTCATACAATTCTTTTCCCTCACCCCTTGCGGGGGAGGGTTAGGATGGGGGGTAAAATACTCTACTACGGATTTCCGATTTTATACCCATTCTTTACTTCGCGGGTGGCATCCAGAATCAGACCGTAACTTACCTTGTCGGTCACTTTGTAAATGACCAGATTGGCGACTTTTTCCGGTGGCAACTGGGTGGAAACCGGGTGCGAAATGCCCATTTTTCCGGTTTGCTGACGCAGGTAGGGGTCATCTACGGTTTTGCCACCGGCATAGATGCCCAGTACATGCCCAACCTGAATGTTGTCACGCAGCCCCTTGTTGATGGTGGCAATCATGTAATTGCCAGCGACGGCTTCGGCATCAAACATGGCGACTACATCACCACGAACTCTGGAAGCGGGAGCATGGATCGGGGTATTCAGGTATTCGGTTTCATCCAGCGGTTGCAGCAGGCGGTCGCCCTTGCGGATTTCCCGCTGGGCATCCAGCACGGTGGCGGTAGCAGGCTCGCCTAGCCGTTCCACCCGGCTGTATCCGGCATAGGTCACTTCATAACCCAGCAGACTGCCATTGGTATCCAGCAACGGCTTGTTTTTGTGGAACACGGCACAGCGTGAACCTTCCACCGCATTACGCAGGTTGCGCACATAAATGGTTTCGCCTTCGGCGATCAGCGCATGATCATCCCGCGACGCCATGATGTAAGGGGCGTTATTGATGGTGGCTTCATCCAGTACCCGAGGCCAAGCCATGAATGGAATCAGGCTGGAAATCGGCTGGCCTTCACGCCCGCCACGATCCACCCGGATACGTGGAACCAGCTTGTTGCCCGCACCGGAGCCTTGTACGTAATCCAGCGTCAGCACATCACCGGGATAAATCAGGTGTGGGTTGGGAATACGCTGGTTCTTGTCCCAGACTTCAGGCCAGTGCCAGGGTGTATTCAGAAACTTGCGGGCAATACCCCACAAGGTATCGCCTTTCTGCACCACATAGGTTTGCGGGGCAGCCGGATTGACGATGATGTCGCCGTAACCGATGGTATCGCCTGCTACATCCTGCCCTTGCGGGGAGCCGTAATAACGGTCGTAAGGGTCAGAGCCGCCGCTCTTGGCGGGTGTGCTTGCGCCACAGGCGCTGAGAACGAGTGCAGAGGCCGTGCTGATCAGTACAGATTGCCAGAAAAAAGGGGAAGAACGCCGCATGATGGTATCCTTGTCGTTATTATGTGTTGGACATGACAAGTTATAATAAACTATGGCCTGAAAAACGGTCAGAACTTTTAGATTTTCGGTATTTCGCATGGCACAACTGAACATTTTACATCATCCAGACGCGCGTTTACGCAAGAAAGCCACTCCGGTGACAAGTATAGATGCCACCATCCGCCAGATGGTGGACGATATGTTTGAAACCATGTACGCCGCCCGAGGCATCGGTCTGGCGGCTACTCAGGTCAATATCCACCAGCGCATCATCGCGATTGACATTACCGAGGAAGGTAACGAACCCCTGTGCCTGATCAACCCCGAGATTGTCTGGCAAGAAGGCAGGGTGGAACACGAGGAGGGTTGCCTTTCCGTACCCGATTACTACGACAAGGTGACTCGTGCCGAACGCATCCGGGTACGCGCCCTTGACCGCGATGGGCAGGTTTACGAAAAAGACGCAGATGGCTTGCTGGCGATTTGCATCCAGCACGAAATGGATCATCTGGATGGTAAGTTGTTTGTCGACTACCTTTCTTCCCTCAAGCAGCAGCGGGTACGCAAGAAAATGGAAAAGTGGGAAAAGGAAAACGCCAAAGCACCTGCCAAAAAACCGGCACAGGCAGTCATTGGATGAGCCTACGCATTGTTTACGCCGGTACGCCGGAATTTGCCGTTCCTGCCCTGCAAGCCCTGTTGGCATCAGGTCATGAAGTGGTGGCGGTGTATTGCCAGCCTGACCGTCCTGCCGGGCGTGGGCGCAAGTTGCAGTTTGGCCCGGTGAAACAGGTGGCGGTGGCGGCTGGCATTCCCGTCGAACAGCCTGTTTCCCTGAAATCTGCCGAGGAGCAGGATAAGCTGCGGGCATATGCAGCAGATGTGATGGTGGTGGCAGCTTACGGGCTGATTTTGCCACAGGCGGTGCTGGATATTCCCCGTTACGGTTGCCTCAATATCCACGGTTCGCTGTTGCCGCGCTGGCGTGGGGCTGCGCCGATTCAGCGGGCAATCCAGATGGGTGATGCCACAACGGGTGTGACCATCATGCAAATGGCGGCAGGGCTGGATACCGGGGACATGCTGTACAAGCTGGTGTGCCCGATTACCCCGCAGGATGGCGGGCAAAGCATCCATGACCGGCTGGCAGCCGATGGGGCAACTGCCCTGCTGCATACCCTCGGTTTGCTGGAGGCAGGCCAGTTGCAGCCGCAACCGCAGGATGATTCCCTTGCCAATTACGCCCACAAGCTCAACAAGGCGGAAGCAGCCATCGACTGGCTCAAACCGGCAGTGGAAATTGACCGCATGATCCGCGCGTTTGATGCTTATCCAGTGGCGTATACCCTGTATCAGGGGCAGCCGTTGCGCTTGTTTGCGTCATGCCTTGCAGGGGGCGCGGAACAGGAGCTGCTGCCACCCGGCACTGTCATCGCGGAAAGCAAACAGGGTATCGACATTGCTACCGGCGATGGTGTGGTGCGTATCCTCAGTCTGCAACTGCCCGGTGGCAAGCGTCTGTCAGCCGCCGAGTTCCTCAACGGGCGTTCCCTGCTGGGAGTGCAGCTTTGAGTACCCGTGCCACCGCTGCCCGTCTTTTGCAACAGGTCATTTACGCAGGCGACTCCCTGACCGAGGTATTGCAACAGCCCTTGGCACAAACCGTCGTGGCTACTGAACAGGCGTTGTTGCGAGACATCTGTTTCGGTACGTTGCGCTGGCATGAGCGTCTCAGTGCCATCCTGAAACAATTGCTGGGCAAACCGCTCAAGGCCGCCGACAAGGATGTGGAATGCCTGCTACGGGTCGGTCTTTACCAGTTGCTGTACCAGCGTACCCCTGACCATGCTGCGGTGAATGAAACCGTCAAGGCAGTCAAAAAGCTGCGCAAGGCATGGGCAGATAAGCTGGTCAATGGTGTGTTGCGCCGTTTTCTGCGCGAACGTGATGCCTTGCTAGCCCTGGCTGATCAGCAGGCGAGTGCGCGTTACGCTTGCCCCGACTGGTTATTGCAACGTATCCGTCATGCCTGGCCAGACGACTGGGAAAACATCCTGCAAGCCAGTAACACTCAGGCAGCCATGACCTTGCGGGTCAATCGGCAACAGCTTGATACGGAAGCCTACCGGCAACGGCTGGAACAGGCCGGTTTTCCGGCAAATCGCGTACCGGCAGTGGACAGCGCCCTGAACCTGCACCATGCCGTCGGTGTCGAACAACTACCGGGCTTTGCGGAAGGGGAGGCTTCGGTACAGGATGCCGCTGCGCAACTGGCTGCCGGGCTGCTGGATTGCCAGCCGGAAATGCGGGTGCTGGATGCTTGCGCTGCTCCCGGTGGCAAGACCTGTCATGTGCTGGAACAAACCAGCGGCTTGCAACTGCTTGCCATTGACAGCAGTGAGGCACGTCTGCAACGGGTACACGAAAACCTTGTCCGTCTGCGTTTGCACGCGAGTGTCAAGGCTGCCGATGCCGGTGAACTTGCCGACTGGTGGGATGGCAAACCATTTGACCGTATCCTGCTGGATGCACCTTGTTCGGCAACTGGGGTGATTCGTCGCCATCCTGACATCAAGGTTTTGCGGCGCGATGCGGATATTGCCGTCTTGCAGCAGGAGCAGGCACGTTTGTTAAGGGCTTTATGGAAAACCCTGCAACCCGGTGGAAAACTGCTATATGTAACCTGTTCCATTCTACCTGATGAAAATATCCGGCAAATCGAACAGTTCCTGCACGAACAGGCGGATGCGCAACACCACCCCATCAGCGCAACATGGGGGCGTGAATTGGCCTATGGGCGGCAAATTCTGCCGGGTGACGCTGGCATGGATGGTTTTTATTACGCTTTACTGACCAAACAGGGTGAACCTCAACCATGACAGCGACAGGCTTGCACGGATACTACTGGTATTACCGGCTGATGCTCAGCTTGCTGCTGTTGCTGTGCTTGCCCCAAACAGTGCTGGCAGAAGATGGCAGTATCCGCTTTCGCGAGTTTGCCATCCACCGTAGTGAAGATGCTTCTGTCCTGCAAGCCAGCCTGAAACTGGACTACCAGTTGAATCAATATTTGCGGGATGGCTTGCTCAATGGTATGGCGCTGGAAAATGAAATCCGTTTTGAGTTGGAATGGCACAACACCTGGTGGTTGAATAGCCGTAAGCAGTGGCATACAGTCAAAACCGAGTTGAAATACCATCCGCTCAGCAAACAGTACCAACTGGTGAATTCGGCTAGCCGCGAAAGCTGGAGTTTTCCGAATCTGGCGGGGGCGCTGCTGAAAATGGGCGCATTGGCTGATTACCCCCTGCCTGCCTTGCCCGACAATGCGGTTAACAACGATGCATTCATTGCGGTGACTGCGCGTTTGACACCGAAAACCCTGTACTTGCCGCTTAAAATACAATCATTATTCAGCGACCGCTATTCACTGGAAAGCGAGGAAATGCTGTGGTCAGTTCCCTGAGAAAACACATCTGGCAATGGCTCCCGCTGGTGTTGATCGTGACTCTGCTGGTGGTGTCCTTGTCCCTGCTCAACATGGCGACCCTCAGCCAGGAAAAGGCCAAGAACTATGGTAGTTGGCATCTGTACCTGAGTGCTTTCATCCTGCTGCTGTTGAGCAGCATCATCCTGTTCAATCTGGTCAAAATTTTTTACCAGTGGCGTACCCGTCAGGCAGGCTCGCGTTTTACCTTGCGCCTGATGAGCGGTTTTCTGGTACTGGGGTTGCTGCCTGCGTTGATTGTGTCGCTGTTTGCGGTCAACCTGATCGGGGAGCGTATTGACCGCTGGTTTTCCGTACCGATTGACAATGCATTGGGAGATTCGCTGGAACTCAGCGAAATGGCCTTGAAAACTCGCAATCGCCAGCATCTGGTGGAGCTGGATCGGCTGGCATTTGCCATGCGCAATCTTGATCCGCAGGACATCCCCCCCTTGCTGGAACAGTTTCTGCTTCTGGGAGCCGATGAAGTGTTCCTGCTCGACAGCAATCAAGGCATGGTGGCATTGGCTACCGCAAAAACGTCAACCCTGATTCCGCGAATGCCTAATCAGAAGGTTTTTCAGACACTCAAGGTGCGCGAGCACTACCAGACACTGGAACCCAATAACGAATCCTTGTCTTCCCTGCTTGCCATACGTGTGTATTACGGTGGTGGGTATAACCGGGAAGAAGGCGTCCTGACTGCCCGTTTTCCTATTTCAGAACGCGAAAAAAGCCTGTCCGACAGTGTAAGTCGGGCGCGGGATGAGTACAAATCCTTCAGTTTTCAGCGGGATGTGGTCAAGGATGCGTTCCGTCTGATCATTCTGGTCATCATGGTGATGACTGTCCTGTTTGCCCTGTGGGCAGCTTTCATTTTCTCACGTCGCCTGACTCGCCCGGTTCGCACCTTGGTGGAGGGTACACTGGCGGTGGCAGCAGGTGATCTGGAAAAGAAGCTGCCGGTTTCCGACCGCGATGATTTCAGCCTGCTGGCGCGTTCCTTCAATACCATGACCAAACGCCTGTCGGATGCGCAACAGGAACGCGAACAGGCACGCCGTTTGTTGCAACAGGAACACGATTACCTGCATGTGGTACTGGAACACCTCTCCTCCGGGGTCATGACCTTGGATGAAAACGGTATTATCCGCCGTATCAACACTGCTGCCAGCACCATCCTGCACCAGCCTTTGCAGGTGCATGTTGGGCAAACCCTGCCGGAATTGTGCGACAGCTTGCCTGACATGCACCCGTTTCTGGAGGTGGTGCAACCTCACCTGCTGGAACTGGGCAAACAGGGAGAATGGCAGGAAGAAATTGCCCTGACCACCGAAAGCGGGCGATTGCTGCTGGTATGCCGGGGCGCACCGTTGCCTGCGGTGACTTCCGGGCAACAGGGTTCCGTACTGGTATTTGACGACGTAACCGACCTGATCCAGGCGGAGCACGATGCGGCCTGGAGTGAGGTTGCACGGCGGCTGGCTCACGAAATCAAGAATCCGCTGACCCCGATCCAACTTTCTGCCGAACGCCTGCACCGCAAGCTGGGCAAGCTGTTGGATGAGGAGTCAGCCAGTTTCCTGACACGTATGACCAACACCATTATTCAGCAGGTTGATAACCTCAAGACGATGGTGAATGCTTTCAGCGAATATGCACGTGCGCCTGCACTACACTTGCAACGGGTAGATCTGAATGCGCTGGTGCAGGAAGTGGCAGAGTTGTATCGTATGAGTGAATCCAAGGTCGCCATCAAACTGGCGCTGGATGAGCAACTGCCCAACTTGCGGCTGGATAACAACCGCATCCGCCAGTTGTTGGTCAACCTGATCAAGAATGCACTGGAAGCCCTGGAAGACAACCGCGTGGAAGCTGGCACGATTATCCTTAGTACCCAGCGGTTGGACAGCATCGGGCAAGCATCGCTATGCATTCACGACAACGGCCCTGGCATTCCGGTGGAATTGTTGCCCCGCCTGTTCGAGCCTTACGTTACCACCAAGCACAAGGGCACGGGGTTGGGTCTGGCGATTGTGAAGAAAATCGTGGAAGAACATGCCGGTCATCTGGGGGCACGCAATCATGAAGAGGGCGGGGCTATGATTAGCATACGCTTCCCGCTGGATTGACGGACAAATAGGCTCAGGACAGCACAACACAAAGGAGCAGGGAATAATGACAGCACAATACATCATGGTCGTGGACGACGAGCCGGATATTCGCCAACTGGTCAGCGAAATTCTCGAAGATGAGGGCTACCGGGTGGTTACTGCCGAAAATGCGGCACGGGCGCGGGAATTGCACCGCAGTCGCAAGCCGGATCTGATCCTGCTCGACATCTGGATGCCGGGGCAGGATGGTATTTCCCTGCTCAAGGAATGGCGTGAAAACGAAACCCTGTGTTGCCCGGTGATTATGATGTCCGGGCATGGCACGATCGAGACGGCAGTCGAAGCCACCAAACTTGGCGCATACGATTTCATCGAAAAGCCCTTGTCGATGGCGAAAATGTTGCTGACTATCAGCAATGCGCTGCGATCCAGCCAGCTTGAGCAGGAAAACAGGGGTTTGCGCAAACAGATGACAGGCTCGCCGGAGCCGGTCGGTAACAGTCAGACCATGCAACGCTTGCGTGAACAGGCACGGCGCATTGCCCAGCACAATACCCGCGTGTTGCTGTATGGCGAGCCGGGAGTAGGCAAGGAATCTTTTGCCCGTTTCATCCATGCCCGCAGTTCGCGTAAGGATCGTCCACTGGTACGCATGGCGCTGTCTGCCAGCATGGCAGCTTCTGCCACTCTGGGCAAACTGCTGTTTGGTACGGAAGACAACGGCAAAATCCAGTATGGCTTGCTGGATGAAGCCAACGGTGGCGTACTGTATCTGGCCGAAATTTTTGAGCTAGACAATGATACCCAGACCCGTCTGTTGAGCACCCTCAAGGAAAACCGTTACATGCGCATTGGCGGCAGTGAATGGGTGGATCTGGACATAACCCTGATTGTGTCTTCCACCCATGATTTACAGGATGATGTGGCAGGCGGGCACTTCAACGAGGAACTGTATTACCTGCTGAATGTTGTACCGTTGCTGATTCCGCCGCTGCGGGATCATGCGGAAGATGTGCCGGAATTGCTTAACCATTACGTCGATGTGCTGACCGCGCAAGATGGCCTGCCCTACCGGCATATTGCGTTGCCTGCGCAAAACTTCCTGCGCAACCATTCCTGGCCCGGCAATATCCGTGAACTGCGCAATCTGGTGCAGCGTTTGCTGATCCTGGGTACGGATACGGAAGTGTCACTGGAGGAGGCCGAAGAAGCGGTGGGTATCCGCATTCCGGTCTTTTCCCAGGAAATCGGACAAACCCCGGAAAGCCTGTTTGACCTGCCATTGCGCCAGGCGCGTGAACAGTTTGAGCACGACTACCTGATTTACCAGCTCAAGAAGGTGGATGGCAATGTCAGCAAATTGGCGGATCAGGTCAAGATGGAGCGCACCCATCTGTACCGCAAAATGCGCTCGCTGGATGTCGACCCCAAAAAATACGGACGGTAAAGCAAGTACATGAAAATCCTGATTCTGGGCGCTGGGCAGGTTGGGCATTCGGTGGCTGAATCATTAGCCAACGAATCCAACGACATCACCATCGTGGATACCAATGCCGTTGCCCTGCGGGATTTGCGTGAAAAGCTGGATGTGCGGGTTGAGGTAGGGCAGGCATCTTACCCGCGTGTGCTGGAGCGTGCCGGGATTGAAGACGCCGACATGCTGATCGCTGTCACCAACAGCGACGAAATCAACATGGTGGCTTGTCAGGTGGCACATACCTTGTATCGCACGCCTACCAAGATTGCCCGTATCCGCTCTTCCCATTACCTCGACCGCAAGGAGCTGTTCAACGCTGACGCTGTGCCTATCGACGTGCTGATCAGCCCGGAACAACTGGTGACAGAATACATTTTTCGCCTGATTTCCCACCCCGGTGCATCGCAGGTACTCAATTTTGCCAATGGCAGGGTACAGATGGTCGGAGTGAAAGCCTTGCAGGGCAGCCCGTTGGTCGGTTATCCGCTGCTAGCGCTCAAGGATCACATACCAGGTATCAAGGCACGGGTTGCCGCGATTTTTCGCAGGGGCAAGCCTATCATCCCCAAACTGGAAACGGTGGTGGAAGCGGACGACGAAATCTTTTTCATTGCCAGCCCCAAGCACATCCGCGCCATCATCAGCGAGTTGCGCAAGCTGGACAAACCATACAAACGCATCATTCTCGCGGGAGGCGGGAATATCGGCAATCGCCTTGCCCGCTTGCTGGAAGATTCCCGTTATCAGGTCAAGGTCATCGAGATGAATGGTGAGCGTGCCGCCAAACTGGCGGAGCGGCTCGACAAAACCATTGTGCTGGAGGGTGATGCCGCCGACGAAACCCTGTTGAGTGAGGAAAATATCGAAAACACCGACGTTTTTATCGCCACTACCAATGACGATGAGGCCAACATCTTGTCATCCATGCTGGCAAAGCGGCTGGGAGCCAAGCGGGTAATGTGCCTGATCAATCGCCCGAGTTATGTGGATCTGGTGGAAAGCAGTATTGATATTGCCATATCCCCCCAGCAGGTCACTATCGGTGCGTTGCTGACTCATGTACGCAGGGGGGACATGGTGGCGGTGCACGCTTTGAGGCGTGGCTCGGCAGAAGCCTTGGAAGTGATTGTACATGGTGATTACAAAACTTCGCGGGTGGTTGGCAGGCGTTTGGATGAGCTGGGCTTGCCACCGGGTACTACCATCTGTGCGCTGGTGCGAGGGGAGGATGTTCTGATGGCAATGGATGACATCATCATCAATGCGGATGATCACATCATTATCTTCGTTACCGACAAGCGCTATGTACCGGCAGTTGAAAAACTGTTTCAGGTCGGCATCCACTTTTTCTGACACCAGCGATGCAATTCAGGGTCATCCAGCGAATTCTCGGGTTATTGCTGATGCTGTTCAGCCTGACCATGCTGCCGCCCATCATGGTGGGCTGGCTGATGGGCGACCCGGATCTGATGCCTTTCTGGAAATCAGGCGCTATTCTGCTAGTGATTGGTGGTGTCTTGTGGCTGCCGGTGCGGCGGGTACATGCCGTATTGCGTACCCGTGACGGTTTTCTGCTGGTGACGCTGTTCTGGGTGGTTCTGAGCATGGCGGGGGCGCTACCCTTCGTCTTTTCCGATGCGGTTGCGTCCAGTTTCACTAATGGTGTGTTTGAAGCGACTTCCGGGCTGACAACGACAGGGGCAACCGTTTATATAGGGTTGGATGGTTTCCCACGTTCCATCCTGTTCTGGCGAGTCGAGCTGCACTGGCTGGGAGGAATGGGGATCATCGTGCTGGCTGTGGCAATCCTGCCCATGCTGGGGGTCGGGGGGATGCAGATTTACAAGGCAGAGACCCCGGGCCCGGTCAAGGATGCCAAACTGGAGCCGCGCATTGCGGAAACAGCCAAGCTGCTGTGGTACACCTACCTGATTCTGACCATCCTGTGTGCGGTTGCGTTCCGGCTGGCAGGCATGGACTGGTTTGATGCTGTGGGTCACAGTTTCTCAGTGCTGGGGACTGGTGGGTTTTCCAATCATGATTCCAGCCTGGCTTTTTTTGACAGCCCTGCGATCCATTACATTGCGGTGATCTTCATGTTTCTGGCAGGTGCGAACTTTGGCCTGCATTTCATTGCCTGGCGTGGTGTCAGCTTGAAACCCTATCTGGAGGATTCCGAGTTTCGTTTTTATACAGCCCTGACATTAGGAGCCATCCTGCTGGTGGCGGTTAGCTTGTATGCTTATGGAACCTACCCCGATGTATCTGATGCCTTGCGTTATTCTGCCGTGCATGTGGTCTCGGTCATGACCAGCACCGGCCTGTTTCTGGGCGACCATTCCGTGTGGCCGTCATTTCTGCCCATTTTCATTACGCTACTGGTTACAAGTGGGGGGTGTTCCGGCTCGACGGGCGGGGGGATGAAGGCTATCCGGTTTTTGTTGCTGATCAAGCAGGCTGTCCGCGAAATCAACCTGCTGGTGCACCCGCGTGCGCACATGCCAATCAAGGTCAACGGGCAGGTGATTGATGAGCAGATTGTGAAAGCGGTGTGGGGCTTCTTTTTCATCTACGCAGCTTTGTTCATGATTTTCATGCTGGGTCTGATGGCAGATGGGCAGAATCAGGTGACGGCTTTTTCAGCGGTTGCGGCTACCATCAACAATATGGGGCTGGGGCTGGGGGATGTGTCTTCCAACTTTGCCGATTTGAGCGATTTCGCCAAATGGTGGTTGGCGTTGTGCATGATCATGGGGCGACTGGAACTGATGACGGTACTGGTGCTGTTGACTCCAGCGTTTTGGCGGCGTTGAGCCTGTTTGTTGGTCTGCCTGAAAAGGCCGTTTATCTATCAGCCGTCCTCCTGCTGCCAGTAGCCACGTATACTGATTGCCAATAAGGAAGTACGTGCTTGGCATGGACGCCTTCTCTTTCCTGAATCAAAAAATAACTATCTGTAACGGAAAGCATCATGAAAACACAACAAGGTATGACTCTCGTCGAGTTGATGGTGACGATCGCCATCGTTGCCATACTTGCTACCGTAGCAGCCCCTTCCCTCAGCAGCATGATGGAAAACAACCGGCTCAATGCCATCAATAACCAGATGGTTTCCGCAGTTCATTACGCCCGCTCGGAAGCGGTCAAACGCGCCTTTCCGGTGACAATGTGCGCCCGTGAAGCAGATGGCAGTTGTGCAACTGCCACCACGGCTGCTACAGGTACGGGGTTTGAAGATGGCTGGGTGATTTTCGTCGATTGTGATGCAGATACGGTCATTGATGCTGGCAATGTCTGTGACTTTGACGGCAACGGTACTGCGGAAGCTCCTGAGCTTGTCCTGAGCGAAGACGCACCTTCCAAGGTGGATAACCTGACGGTACGCCCGGCTACAGCGAATGCCACGTTGGGGAGGGCAATCCGCTACCTGCCGAATGGCAATGCCTCCTTCAATGGTACGCTGGAAGTGCGCCGTGGCAGCGATGTTGTTTACAAAGTGGACGTAAAGCCGATTACTGGCAGGGTCGCTTCCTGCAAGGTGGGGAACGCCGGGTGTTAGACCCTGGCTAGTTGCCTGTTGGCAACATCAAACTCACCCAATATTGGCTGCTGGTTTCCGTCACATCCAAAATCGCTTGCGGATAGAACCCGAACACCAGCACCACCACAACCAGCACCAGCAATACTGCCAGTTCACGCGGTTTCAAATCCGGCGCATCACGGATAATATCGTGGCGGGTTTCCCCTAAAAATGCCTTGCGGAAGAAATTGAGGAAATACGCCGCCCCCAGAATCACCACGAACAGCACCACCAGCCCCGCGCCGGTATGGGTTTCCAATACGCTGACAATCAGCAGGAATTCAGCCGGAAAGCCGCTGGTGGCAGGCATTCCGATCCCCGCCAGACCGAGGAAGAAGAACAGCGATGCCAGCAAGGGCATGGATTTCGCCACCCCGCCCAGACTCAAGACTTCGGTTGAACCGGTGCGCTGATGCAAAAAGCCGGTAATCAGAAACAAACCACCCGCGACCACCGTGAAATTCAGCAACTGAAACACTGCCCCTTGCACCCCCTGCACACTGAATGCCGCAATCCCCAGCACCACCAACCCCACGTGACTGAGTGAGGAAAACGCCAGCATCCGCCGCAAACTGGTTTGGCTCAATGCCGCGACTGCGCCATACAGCACGCCAATCATCCCCAAGCCCACCAACACCCATTGGTATTCGCGTGCCGCATCCGGTGCGAGTGGCAAGGCAAAGCGCAGCAAACCATACGCACCCACCTTCAATCCGGTCAGTAATGCCACGGTGGTTGCCGGGCCTTCCTGTGCTACCAATGGCAGCCAAGTATGCAGCGGGAACAGCGGAATTTTCACCCCAAACCCCAGCAGCAACAGGAAAAACACTGTCACCTGCACCCCGTGATCGCGGCTACCTTGCAGCAAGTCGATATAGGAAAAGCTCATGCCGTTGGGGTTATGCATTGCCAGCACCACAAAGCCGATCAGCAGCGGCAAGCCACCCGCCAACATGAACAGGCTGTATTTCACCCCTGCATAACGCCGGTTGGCACCATTGCCCCACAAGCTGATCAGGAAGAACAGCGGTAACAGCGTCAATTCCCAGAACAGGAAAAATAGGATGGTATCCAGTGCGGTGAAAATGCCCATGATGGTACATTCCAATACCAGCAATAGCGCGAAATACAAACGCGGCAAGGTGCGGATCGCATTCCACGACGCCAATATCACCGCGATGAACAACAATGCGGTAAACGGCAGGAACAGGATCGACAAGCCATCCACCCCCAGCAGGTAATGGATACCCACATCCGCCATCCAAGGGGTCTTTTCCACCAATTGGAAACCGACCTGTTGGGTATCGAACTGCCCGACAATCACCAGCGTTACCAGCAATGCCAGCACAGCAGTTGTCAGGGCCGCCCAGCGTGCTTCACGCCCCGGAAACACGGCGGTCAAGGCTGCCCCCAACGGCAACAGCAATAACAGCAAGCTCAGCAAGGGAAATTCCACACTGGTTAATAGTGCCATCAGTGACCTCCTGCGGGCGCATCGCCGCTCATTGCCGCAAATAAACTGCTTAAACCATTGACTGGCTGCTCAATCAACTCCAGCCAGGGTGCGGAATAGAAACCGGCGACCACCGTCACCGTAATCACAATGCTTGCCATGAGGGTTTCCGCCGGATGGGTGGGGCTGGTATCCCAACGGTTGGTATTCCCCCCCGGTTGTGCCAAAAACGCCCGCTGAAACGAACGCAATAAAAACCCAGCCGCCACCAAGTTACCCAAGGCGGCGGCTACTGTCACCAATGCCCCGAAACGCTTGATCGAACCTTCCAGCACAAAATGCACAGCATCAAAGCCCGGTGTTCCCGGCATCCCCACCACTGCCAAACCTGCCACCAAAAACGCCAAGCCTACCACCGGAATGTAATCGAACATGCCACCCAGCTTATCAAGATTGGTCGTGCGGGTGCGTTGCCACACCATCCCAGTCATTAGGATTAGCCCTGAAATTGCCAGACCAAAATTCAACGCCAGTAGGATTGCCCCCTGAAACGCCATGTGGTGCAGGCTAAACAAGCCAATGGTTAAAATCCCGGTATGACTGACCACGGCAAACGCCAGTAAACGCCGCAAATTACGCTCACGCATCGCCAGAAACGCGGCATAGAACACCCCGGTGCTGGCAAAAATCACCGCAATCGTATGCCATTCCCACACCGCATTGGGCACGATTGGCAATACAAAGCGCAGCAAACCGTAAATGCCTACTTTCAAACCCAGCAAATAAATCGGGGCGACTGCTACATTGCCGTGGTGCATGAAGCTCGGTAGCCAGCCATGCAGCGGGAATAACGGAATCCGCACCCCCAACCCGTAAAACAGCGCGAAAAATACCAGCGTCGCCACCACGCTACCCGGTGCAAAGCCCAGTTGCGCCAATTCATACAGGCTGAAACTCCAGCGTCCGTCATTGGCATCGGCATAATTCCAGCCCAATACCAAGGTGCCAAACACCAGCAAGGCAATCCCTACTGCCATGAATTGCAGGTAACGCGCCAGTGTTGGCTGAATATCGTGGAATGTCGGCCAGCGTTTGGTCATATAAGCAATCAACAGCACTTCCAGCAGCGACATAAATGTGAACCACAGCAAATCCACGGTCACAAACTGGCTGGTAATAATCGCCTGAATCACCATCATCACTGCCAGAATCGAGCTTTCATGCAGGCGGCGCACCAGAATAAATACAATGCTGAGTAAGCTGATCAAGCTGGTTAGCAATACAAACAGCACACCAATCCCATCGACGGCGGCGTGGTAGTGGAATGCCCCAACGATGGGAAAGCTCTCGGCAAACTGCATGACCCCGGCAGGCTGCTGGGTATCAAAGCGGATATACAGCATCACCGCCATCAACAGTTGCGCCAGCGCGGCAATACTCCCCAACGCAACCGCCGCTTCCCCGCGTACCTTGATTAGGATTAGCCCAGTGATGAGCGGTAGCAATTGCAGCATCCCCAATAACGGGGTTTGGCTAGGGATTTCAGTAAATGTCATGTCCCACTCCTAAAAAATCACGACCAGCGTCACCACCACCAACAGCACCAAATAGCGCGGCTGGCTGAGCAAACGTTCAATCCTGTCCTGATAACGGCTTAAGGCTGCCAGCAAGGCTTGCGCTTGACCAGCACCGCGTTGCAGTAACAGGCGCTGCTCAAACCATTCCAGTTGTTCTGCCACCCACTGCATCAGCTTGCCCAGCAGCCCTGAACCTGTACCAATACCACTTTCCAGACGTTGTTGCCCTTGCTGCATGGCTTGCATATCCGCCAGCGTCGAAATGCCGCAGCAATGTCCCGGTGTACCGCTGAGCTTGTCGAGAATCTGCCCGTCAAACACTTGGGTTTCCTGTGATAACGCCAGCGTTGGTTTCACCAACAACCAATCCGCCAGCGGGTCTAACCAGAAACGTTGCAAGGCAGCATTATGCAGCCAGCGTTGTTTGCGTAACCATACTGGTGCTGACGGGGCAGCCTGCCACTGGGTATGCAAGGCAAAGGAGGGGGAATGCAAAAACTGGTAAGCCCGCCACAAGGCATGTAACACCAGATGCACCAGTGCCAAGGTATACCAACCCAGCCCAATGCTGACCAACATCAAGCCGGTTTGCGCCAAGGTCGAAAACATCAGCGAGGTTTTAATGTCCGTTTGCGCCAAACCACCCAGCCAACCAAACAACACTGTCAAACCACCCAACAGCAACAACAGGTATTGCAATAGGGGAGCTTGTTCCAATAAGGGGTGAATGCGCAGCAACAGGAAAATGCCCGCATGAACCATAATCGAACCGTAAAACACCGTACTCGATGGCGTAGGGCCTTCCAATGCTCGCGTAATCCACCCCGAAAACGGAAACTGTGCCGATTTCACCAGTGCCGCTGCCATGAACCCCAGTGTCATCACCCCGATGAGCAAACCGGATTCCAGCGGTTGCGGTACCAGCATCACATCCCATTCAGTACTGTGGAACAGGCTAAACGCCATGAACATCCCTAGCAAAAATCCGGCATCGCCGATGCGGTTAGTCACGAAAGCCCTGACCGCATTTGCCGTGGCAATCCGGCTCTGCCAGTTGTAAGCAATCAACAGGAAGGAACTCACCCCTGCCAATTCCCAGCCGACAAACGCCAAAATCGCACTGCCGGACAAAGCAATCAGTTGCATTGCCGCTACAAACAGCATCAACACCATGAAAAAGCGTTGGAAACCCGCTTCCCGATGCAAATAATTGACCGAAAACCTCGTCACCAACAGCGTGATGACGGCAATTAGCGTGGCAAATGTCAGGCTTAAACCGTCCACCGTCATGCTGATACTGGTGGTGTACACCCCGCTATGTAGCCAAGGCAAGAGCGGCACATGTGACGTTGGGCTGGCAAAATGGGTAACATCCGCCCACAACACCAGCAACAAACTGGCAAGCCCCGTCCCCAAGGCAAGGCGTGCGCTTAAACGTTCACCGGCATCCCCTTTGTTCCAACGAAACAAGGTCAATAAGCCGATCACGCTGAATGCCAGCAACGGCAAACCGGGAATCAGTAATAACAACGCATCAGGCATGAGCCACCTCCCGCTGAATCGCCGCTGGTGGCAAATACCGATCATGATCCGCGTACCAGTCACGCGATGCGGCTACCTTGGGCAATGGCTGCACCGCGCCTTGCCAGTGCACAAACCCCTTGCCGGGCTGGAACAGGTGAATTTCCTGCCGTTCCGGCGGTTTCGCTGCTAGCAACACCCAACCGTTATCCAGCAATAAACGCAAATAGTCATGACGTTGGTAAATTGCCACCAAGGTATCCACTTCGGCTTCCACAATGGCTAACAGGCGCATGGGTTCGTGCAACTCCACCATCTGCTGGGCAAGCCCGGTACGCAAATCGCTGGCTCCCCCTTCCATCACCCCAAACAAGCCGGTCAGGTTGTGGGTGGCTTTGCTGCCTGAGCCGAAGTAACCGTTTTGCATCCGCGAAAAGTAATAATCCATCTGGATACCGACCCCGACGACGCCATTGCCTTGCAACTGCGCTTCTAGCAATTTGCCATCGGGGTCATTGTGCGGGTCATAGGAAATCAGGAAGGAACGCCGATCCCAGAAAATCCCTTTGCTGAGTTCGCGCCGCCCGATAAACGCAACCGCACAGCCTTGATGCCCCAGTTCTGCCCGCACCTGATCGGGGGAAGCGGCACGTCCTGCCACATGCTGCTTGGCTTGCTGTGGGCTAAGCCGCTGGCTGGCAGAGGCAAACTTACGGCAACGTTCCAGTGCCGAGTGCTGCGCCGCTTGCTCCGTCACAGCACGTACCCGCTGGAACACGGCGTGATGGCTTGCCGGAATCAGGTCGGTATCAAACCAGTCGATGTCATCGCTGCTGGTATCGTGTTCGCTGGCGATAAACCAGCAGCTTGCCGGGATATGGATAGCGTGTTGCGCCACCAGTTGCACCCGCACGTCCGGTTCATTTGCCATGCCTGCAAATGCGCGTGCATTCGGTCCGCCGAAACGCCCGCTACACGCGCCACAACCGTAACCGAGGATGTGCGGGTTATTCAGGTGCTGAGAACGGTGCGCCATTAACACCACTAGAGGGGCAAAGCCACTGGTAAATCCGGTCAGTTTGAGGAAGTTCGCCACTTTTGCCACTTTCTCATCCGCACTGAAGCCGATCTGATTGTGAGCAGCGCTGGGGCATTCCGGCACTTGTGTCGCGGTATACGCCACCCGTGTTTGCAACGGTACGCTGCTGCGCTGCTGTACTTTGCTCAGTAAGCGTTGGTAGGTGGCAGGCATGATACTGCGCCCTAGCATGTCCAAAACGGCAAACGGGGCAAGCAGCGGCAGGCTAATGGCAGTGCCCACAACACTGTGGCGCACCCGGTGATTTTTCCAGTACTTTAACCAATTCAGCACCCGCAAACGTCGCAAATGGGCAGGCAAACGTTGGCGTGCGGCGGTGGTCGGGGTTTCGCGGAGTTCGTGAACGGCTGTTACCACGGGTTGTGCCAGTTTCAGTGGACGTGGTGCGTCGAGAGCACGCCAGTTGTTTGGCAAGCCGAAAACGCCCGCAGCACCGAACGTTTCCACATCCGGGGCGATTTCTTCCAGATGACGGCGCAGGCTTTCTTCGCGGTCATCCATGCAGAAAATCAGTTGCGCAGCGGGCGGGACAGACAATCCCGGTGCAGTTTCCTTGTTTAACAGTGCGCTGAACACTTCTTCTTGGTAGTGGTGTTCGTAAGCGCGTAACCACAGATAGCCACTGGTATGCGGGTCATCGAGTGCTTCGAGGATTGCCAGCATTTGTTCAATTCGCGCCCGTTCCAATTGTGCCACCGCGTTGGCATCCAGAGCCATGTGTTGCGCCAAGTGGAACAGCCGCCATGCCTTGCGGTAAATGTCCGTTCCCATCGGCAGGATGGTTTCCGGGGCAAGTTTCCAAGTAAGAATCTGGTGTGCCAGTTGATGCCATTCGTGTGGCTGCACGTCTTCTTCGGTATTGAGGAATTGCTGGGCAATGTGTTGCAGGTATTCCGGCAAATTGCTGTTGTAGGTGTGATAACGGACGAAAAACTCATCCTGATGCTGATGGAAGTAACCACGAATATTGGGCAGGCTGGCATTGATCTGCCAGTGTTCACTGGTGAAATGGCGGCAGTACAGGTGCTCCATCACCAAGCGCACAGCAAGGTAATCTTCCAGACTCACGGGGGCGTTTAACCCGTAGTAATGCGGGTGTTTGGCACGCCAGTTGAACATTCCCGACCAACCGGGCAGTTCCAGTGCCAATGCTCGTAGGTAGCCAGCCCAATGCGCTTTGTCTATCCCTAAGCGCATCAATTCCTGATGGATGGTTTTCAAGGGGTCAGGGTGCAAGGATTCGATATGGTCTGCCCAGTTGTCCAGCCCGTGCAGCGACAGGGTGATGTCATGCAAGGTGGCTTCGCGCCAGTAATCGTAAAAACCGTTGGCTTGGGGGGGCAGTGCCGCGATGCCCTGATCCAGCCAACTGGCAAAATGGCGATCCAGCAAGGGCAGCATGTGTTCCAGTACATCAAGGTCAGCGAGTTGGCGCAACAAACCCCGCAGGGTAATCCGTGTACCGACATCATCCAGTAACTGGTGTAGCAAGTGACGGCTTTCGGCGTGAATAAAGGTTTCCGCATCGGCAACGGTTTGCCCGTATTGCTCTTGCTGCTTGAGGTGATCCCAGACGTTGTTCAGGTCGCTGACTGGCAAGTTGAGCATGGTTTCGGGGTGCGGCAAGGCGTAATCCAGCTCCAGCTTTTGCAAACACGTTTCCCACAATGCCTGAATTGCCTCGGCTTCTGTTTGCCCGCTGTTTGCCAGCAGTTTGTCGCGCTGTTCAAAGGCTACATCGCTTTGAAAACGTTCCAGCGCGTGGTTTTCTTCCACCTGCCAACGCATTTGTTGGAAACTGATTGCTTTAATATCGTTGCTCAGGGCCGTGACATACAGTTCGCGTTCCGCCCATTGTTCCGGCTCAGCCGCCAAGACAGTAAAGAGGTCATGACGGGTAATACGCCCGGCACGGAAAAAACGCCGGTATTCACTGGCAGGCAAATAGCCTAATGAGCCGCTATCGGCATGGGCTGCTCGCAATGCTTGCTCGAACGGCAGGTGTTCGTAATGCATAAGGGGATTAAAATGCACAAAATCCTGCAACGGTGCTTGGATGGGCAATACCGCATCCAGCGCCGCAATCGCCTCACGCAACTGCGTCAACGGGTCGGTCTGTGCTTGACTGTGGTGAGTCATTATCGGTGTTTTCCTACAAAATAACGGCAAGGGTTGCCGCTATCAATACCATCAGATAGCGCGGTTGGGAGAGCAATTCTTCCACCAGATCGAGGTTTTCTCCCAATTGACGCAAGCGTTCGCCCAGTGCGCCGCCACCTTTTTTCAACAGTAGCCGGTCTTCCAGCCACTCCATTTGTTCGGCGACCCACTGCATGAGCTTGCCGAGCACGCCTGAGCCTTTGCCAATGCTGCTTTCCAGACGCAACTTGCCTTGCTGGAAGGCTTGCAGTTCCGCCAAGGTGGTTAGCATATTGCTGTGTGAGGGCGTGCCGGTCATGCGGTCGACCACGCGGGAATCGAAGGCTTGCGCTTCGCGTGCCAGTGCTTCGGTCGGGCGCACCAGCAACCAGTTTTCCAGTGGCACCAACCAGAAACGCTGGAGGGCGGCGGTATACAGCCAATGCTGTTTACGTAACCACGCTGGGACAGGTTTTGCCGCTTGCCAGCCGGTTTGTTGCAGAAAAGACGGCGAATGCAGGAACTGATACGCCCGCCACATCGCGTGCAGCCCCATGTGAATCGCGGCAACCGTATACCAGCCCAAGCCGATAGCAATCAGCATCAAACCGGTTTGCTGTTGGGTGGAAAAGATCAGCGAGCTTTTAATGTCGGTTTGCACCTGCGCCCCCAGCCAGCCATACAGTACGGTCAGGCTGCCAATCAGCAGCAAGATATTACCCAGCAGCGGCACTTGTTCGATCAAGGGTTCAAGGCGCAACAACAGGTAAATGCCCGCATGAACCATTACCGCGCCGTAAAACACGGCACTGGACGGTGTGGGTCCCTCCAGCGCGCGGGTGATCCACGCACTGAACGGAAACTGCGACGATTTCACCAGCGCCGCCAACATGAAACCCAGCGTCATAATGCCCAACACCATGCCGGAAATGCTTTCGTTAGCATGATCTTGCAGCAACACATTCCACTCGGTACTGCCGAACAACGTAAAAGCCATGAACATCCCGAACAAATAGCCGGTATCGCCGAAACGGTTGGTGACAAACGCACGGGTTGCGCCTTCGGTCGCGGTTTCGCGCTGCCATGCGTAAGCAATCAGCATGTAGGAGCTGATTCCTGCCATTTCCCAACCGATAAAGCCCAGCAAGGCACTGCCCGATAACACAATCAGCAACATAGCGCAGGAAAACAGCGACATCACAATGAAAAACCGCTGGAAACCGGCTTCACGGTGCAGGTAATTGACTGCAAAGCGCACCACCAGCAGGTTGATGGTTGCCACTACCACCCCGAAACTTAAGCTCAGGGTGTCCAGCATCAGGCTGAAGAAAACCTGATACGTACCGCTTTGCAGCCAAGGAAACAACGCAACATACCCCGGTGCGCCGTGGGTAAAATCGTAAATCGCCATTCCCAGCATGATCAGCAGGCTCAGGGTATTGGCAGTGACCGCAACGAAAGCCGTTTCACGTTCACCTTTTTCGCCCCGATTCCAGCCGAAGATGAAGCCGATGACAATCCAAACAGCGGCAAAGAAGGGGAAACCGGGGATTAGGAGTAATAACCAGTCAGGCATGTTGCACCTCCGGTGTACCCCTCACCCCTAGCCCCTCTCCCTCAAGCTGCGCTTTACCCCTCACCCCTAG
>ERZ761609.781-NODE-781-length-33753-cov-29.441480_pt1 | contig 33753 bp, 38 predicted proteins | sample MGYA00511163_ERZ761609 | MGnify/ENA primary metagenome ERZ761609 (study PRJEB28899, sample SAMN02445070) | bioreactor sludge metagenome | biome: EBPR sludge | place: Australia: Brisbane, Thorneside Wastewater Treatment Plant | collected 2011-12-16 ...
GGGCAGCCTGATCCTCGGCCGGGCGCCGGAAACCATGCCGGCCACCTACAACGATGCCGGCGTGGCGGATCTGTCCTGGCTCGGCCTGCTGCGCCGCCACGCCGACGCCATCCTGCCCGGCGTGGTGCCGGACTCGCCGCGCGTGCGCCGCTACATGGGCGACCTCGCCTTCGGCGGCAAAGGGGAAATCCTGGCGCCGGCATGAAAAAACTGGTGTTCCTGCGCCACGGCGAATCCGAGTACAACCTGAGCGGTCTGTGCAATGCCGATCCCGCCGTGCCGGTGGCGCTGACCCCGGCCGGACGGCTGCAGGCACAAGCCGCTGCCGAGCGTCTGCGCGGCCTGCCGATCCGCCGCGTCTACGTCTCGCGCCTGCGCCGCGCGCAGGAAACCGCGGCCATCGTCAATGCATGCCATTACGCTGAAATCCATGTCGACGCCCGGCTCGACGACCGCAATACCGGTTTCGAAGGGCGGCCGGTGACGCAGTATCTCAACGCCATGCATGGCGCGCCCGATCCTTTCGCGTGGAAGGTGCCGGGTGGCGAGTCCTATTGCGAAATGGTGACGCGCGTGCACGGCTTTCTGGCCGACCTGCGCGAGGTCGACGAACCTGCCGTGCTGGTGGTGACGCATCACGAAGTGCTGCAGGCGGTGGCCGGGCATTTTCAGAATCTGGATCTGGCGCGTATGTGGCTGGTCTGGATCGGCAATTGCGAAATCCTCGAATTCGGGAGAGGCTGAACCATGCTGCAATGCGGCCGCTATCGTTTCGACTTGAAGCGTCCACTGGTCATGGGCATCGTCAACGTGACGCCGGATTCGTTTTCCGACGGCGGCCGCTACGCCGATGCCGGGCGCGCTATCGAGCACGGCCTGAGGCTGCGCGAGGAGGGCGCCGACATCCTCGATATAGGCGGCGAGTCGACGCGGCCTGGCGCCACGCCGGTCGATGCGGGGATGGAATTGCAACGCGTGCTGCCGGTCATCGCCGGCCTCGCGGCGTGCGGTGCAGCCCTGTCGGTGGACACCATGAAGACCGAGGTGATGGCCGCCGCGCTGGCCGCCGGCGCCGACATGATCAACGACGTCAACGCCCTGCGCGCGCCGGGCGCGCTGCAAGCGGTGGCGGATTCCGATTGCGGCGTCTGCCTGATGCACATGCAGGGCACGCCGCAAACCATGCAATCGGCGCCGGCATACGGCGATGTGGCGCAGGAAGTGGCGGATTATCTGCGCGCCCGTTTCGAGGCAGCGCGCCATGCCGGCATCGCGCGCGAGCGACTGGTGCTGGATCCGGGTTTCGGCTTTGGCAAGACCCCGGCACACAACATTGCACTGTTTCGCGAACTGCGCCGCTTCACGCGCGAGGCGCCGACGCTGGTCGGGGTGTCGCGTAAATCGCTGTTCGGTGAGATTGCCGGCCGGACACCGGAGCAACGCACGATCGCCAGCGTCACGGCGGCGGTGCTCGCCGCGATGCGTGGCGCCGCAATCGTGCGCGTGCACGATGTGGCGTCCACGGTGGATGCGCTAAAAGTCTGGCAGGCCTTGGGCAGCGAGAGCTGAGACCTCGATCCAACCAGGAGTTTGCCATGCGTGTTTATGTGCTTCCGTTGCTCACCGCCCTGATACTCGCCGGCCCGGCGCAGGCGGCCGATGTCAGGATCGAGAACGCCTGGGCGCGCCCCACGGTGCCGGGCCAGCAGGTGGCCGGCGCATTCATGGACATCACCGCCGAGCGCGACCTGGAACTGGTGGCGGGCGCCACGCCGGCGGCGGCAGCGGTCGAGTTGCATTTCATGCGCATGGACGGCGAGCGGATGGAAATGCGCGAACTGGAATCGATCAGGCTGCCCCGGGGCAAGACCGTCAGCCTGCAACCCGGCGGCCTGCACGCCATGCTGATCGGGCTGAAAGCGCCGCTCGGCGGCGGCGACAGCGTGCCGATGACGTTGATCGTGCGCGATGGCGCCGGCAAGCGGAGCACGATCGAGATCACGCTGACCGTGCCGGCGCCGCGCGACTGAGGCCGCGTAGAGCGCGTTGCGCCGGCGCCGCTCATCGGCGCTTCCCCGAGCCCGGCCCCCCCTCCAGCGCAGCGAATCCTCCGCAGGCGAGCCCTGGGGATTCCCTTTGCACGACGCGCAGCCGTCGATCGAGCCGGCCGCCGCTTCCGCTTTGGCAGCTCCCCCGGAGCATGCCTGCGCCGACTAAGTAGTAATACTGTATTGACACAGTATTGATGCCAATTTACGGCGCTCCGGCGTGCCCCTGTAATGGATGCCTGGCCCCTCGCGTGGGGCCATAAACCATAAGGAGACGCAATGAACAAATCTTTTCCCTGCGCTACGCTGACGGGTGTGCTGTTGGCGGCGTTCGCCACGCTGGCGCATGCTGGCAACCGGCTCGATGTGAGCCTTGGGCTGGTCAACATCCGTCCCGACATCGAATCGCCTGTGGTCGGGGCGGATGCCACCAACGAGACCAAGCCGATCCTGAACCTGACTTATTACCTGAACGAAAGCTTGGCGCTGAACACGTCCGCCGGGATCACGCGCCACACCTTCAGCGCCGGCGGCGCGACGCTGGGCAAGGCAAGCATGGCGCCGTTCCACCTGATGCTGCAATACCATTTCATGCCAAAGTCGGATTTCAGCCCCTATGTCGGCGCCGGCATCCACCACACCGTGTTCTTCGACAAGAGCGGGCCGGTGTTCGACGGCTTGCGCGGGTTTCCCGCGGATACCGGAGCGGTGTTGCAGGCCGGGTTCGATTACGCCGTGAACAAGGACTATTTCATCAATTTCGATGTGCAGAAGTTTTACCTGGAAACCGACGTGCGGCCGGGCGGCGGCGGCGCCAAGATCGAGACCATCAAGCTCGATCCGCTGATGATCGGCCTGGCAGTAGGGCGGCATTTCTGAGACGTCCGCGCCCGCACCGAAGGGGACGGCGGGTGCGCGCGCAAGCGGCGATCCGCTCGTCATGAGAACTGACGGCGGGGAATCGTGCCCGCATGACAGAGTGTCATCCGCCTGTCCCGAACACGGGACAGATCGCGCCCGCTCAACCAATCCGGAATCCAGTGCCGGCCGGTCTTTGCGGCATGCCATGCAAATTGGTTCGATTGTTGCTTGGGAAGGTTGTTCGTCCGGATAGCTGGCGGCAGCTTCAGGCCAAACAGCTCCGGAATGACCCGATCCGACCGGAGCGATTCATTTGGATTACCCCGCTAATCCGTTTGCCTGGGCACTGCTATCGACCGTTCTCACCCTGATGGCGGGCCTGGTACTGTACGTTACCCGCCTCAACCTGCGCTTGCGCCATTCCAAGCGGGTGCTGGAAAACGAAATCGGCGAACGCTGCCGAGCCGAAGAAAAGCTGGCAGAAAACGAAAACCGGCTGCGCCAGATCATCGCTTCGGAGCCGGAATGCGTGAAGCTGCAAACCCTCGACGGCATCCTGCTGGAAATGAATCCGGCCGGGTTGGCGCTGCTCGAAGCCGGCCAGCCGGGTGACATCATCGGCACCTCGGTCTACGACATGGTCGCGCCGGAATTCCGCGACGAATACCGCGCGCTCACCGAACGGGTGTTTGCCGGGGAATCCGGCGTCATGGAGTTCCAGATCGTCAGTCTGAAAGGCCGTCGGTGCTGGATGGAGACCCACGCCGTGCCGCTGCGCGACGGACGCGACAACGTGATCGCGCTGCTTGGCATCACGCGCGACATCACCGCGCGCAAGCACGCCGAGGACGAGGTGCGCCTGCATTACCGCGAGCTGGCCCATGCTGCGCGCGTCAACACCATGGGTGAAATGGCTTCCGGTCTGGCGCACGAGCTGAACCAGCCGCTTGCCGCCATTGCCAACTACTCGCGTGGCTGCCTGCGGCGCATTCGTTCCGGTGGCGGCACGGTAGAAGACCTGACCCAGGCCATCGAGCAGGTCTGCCAGCAGGCCGAGCGTGCCGGCGGTATTATCAGCAGTCTGCGCCGTTTTGTGGGCAAAGAGGACAGCCCCCACCGGACACAGGATCTGCATGCCATCGTGCGCGAAGCCATGCTGATTGCCGGGCCGGAAGTGAAGCTGCACCAGGTCAACGTCAGGCTTAGTCTGGCACCCGGCATGCCGCATGTGCTGGGCCATGCCATCCAGATCGAGCAGGTCGTGCTCAATCTGGTGCGCAACGCGATCGAGGCGATGGGAAACGTGCCGCCCGAACGACGCTACCTCACGCTGCGCACCTATGTGGCGGAGGGGAAGGCGGTGGTGGAGGTGCGCGATACCGGCTCCGGGCTGGCGCGTGAAATGCAGAGCCGGATTTTCGAGCCGTTCTTCACTACCAAGTCGGCCGGCATGGGCATGGGCCTGCCGATCTGCCGTTCTATCGTCGAGGCCCATGGCGGCGCCCTGATTTCCCTATCCAACCCGAACGGCGATGGCCTCACGTTCCGCTTCACCCTGTGCCTGGCTACCGAGGAGGAAATAGATGGCTGGACAACAAACCGTTTTCGTGATTGACGACGATCAGGCCGTGCGCGAATCGCTGCACTGGTTGCTGGAGTCGGTCGGCCATCGGGTGTGCGGCTATTCCTCGGCGCGCGAATTTCTCAATGTCTACGACGGCACCACCCCGGGCTGCCTGGTGCTGGATGTGCGCATACCCGGCATGAGCGGCCTGGAGTTGCAGAATCACCTACTGGAGCGCGACTGGTGCCTGCCGGTCATCATCGTCACCGGCCATGGCGACGTGCCCATGGCGGTACGTGCGATGAAAGCCGGCGCGATCGATTTTCTGCAGAAGCCATACAACGACCAGGCCTTGCTCGATCGTATCCAGCTGGCCCTGGAGCTATGCCGACAACGCCGCCACAGCCACCGGGAGCTGGCCCGGATCCAGGCCAACTACCGGCAATTGACGCCGCGCGAGCGGGAAGTCGCCGCGCACGTGGTGGCCGGCAAGGCCAACAAGGTGATTGCCATCAAACTGGGCCTGAGCCCGAAGACCATCGAGGTGCACCGCGCCAACGTCATGTTCAAGATGCATGTGAATTCCCTGTCCGAACTGGTGCAGGTATGGATGCGCATGGAAACACCGGCGACGAACGAGGCCAGCCCGTTTTCCTGAGACCGCAGCCTGCCCCGCAAAGCCCGCGCCAATCTGGCCTGAGGGCTGGCTGTGCGGTCAAGCTGACCTTATCCGGTGCGTGTCGGGCGGTTTCCGCCGGGCATACCCGATCCGGGTTAGGGAATCTACGTATCCGGATGCGCGCTCGTCCGACTTATTTCCATCGCTGCAATGCCATTTAATGCAATCAACGGCATGCACTGTCGCGCGCCGTCGATCCCCCCACACACGAGAGGAAACTGACCATGTCGCAAGAAACCGTCAAAGCCGCCCTGATGCAGGCCATCGCCGGCATCCAGGGCAATCCCGGCGCCGCCAAGGTGGTATTCCGTGCCGATACTCGACTGGAAGAGGACGTACGCTGCAGCGCCAAGGTGCGCGACTTTCCTGCCATCGTCGTCGACGAACCGCCCGAACTGGGAGGGGCCGACGCCGCGCCCAATCCGGTGGAACTGCTGCTGGTCGCGCTGGGCGCATGCCAGGAAATCATGTACAGCGCCTATGCTTCGGTCATGGGCGTTCAGCTCGATAGCGTCAAGGTCAATCTGCGCGGCTATCTCGACCTGCGCGGCCTGTTCGGCATGGATGGGGCCATCCCGCCGGGCTACCAGAAGATCATTTTCGAGACCGAGGTGAATAGCCCGGCCGACACCGAAACGCTCATGAAACTGGTGCAGACCGTGGAAAGCCACTGCCCGGTGATGGATAGCCTGATACGCGCAATCGAGGTCAGCGGCCAGGTCACCCTCAACGGCAAGCTGATGGAGGCCGAAGCGCTTTTGGCCTGACCTGAAAGCAGGTGTTCGTTCGGCGCCTCCGGACGGCTGGACAGACACAGGAGACACACCATGCCCAAACATATCGCCATTATCGGCGGCGGCCCCGCAGGCTATGTCGCCGCATCCCACGCCGCGGCGGAAGGCGCCAGCGTCACCCTGATCGATCCGCATCCCCTGGGCGGCACCTGCCTGCATCGCGGCTGCATCCCCACCAAGACCCTGGTGGAGATCTGCAATCTCCTTGAAAAAATGCGTCGCGCGGAAACCTACGGCCTGCGCCTCAACGGCAGCATCGAGGCCGACTGGCCGGCGATGCGCGCCAAGGCCGGGCAGGTTATCGGTCTGCTCAATCGCGGCATCGATGGCCTCATGGCGGATCGCAAAGTGACCCATATCCAGGGACGCGGCTGCATTGTCGACGGCCGGCACGTCGAAGTGCCTGGGCATGGCATGGTCGAAGCCGACGCCGTGCTGGTCTGCACCGGCTCCAGCCCCATCCGGCCGGCAAGTTTCCAGGTCGACGGCGAACGCATCGCCACCAGCGACGACCTGCTGAAATGGGACACCCTGCCGAGCTCCCTGCTTATCGTCGGCGATGGCGTGGTGGCCTGCGAATTCGCCTTCATCATGCACGCCCTGGGCGTGCAGGTGACCCTCGCCGCCATGGCCGAGCGCCCGCTGCCTTTCCTGGATCGGGATATCGCCAGCGTCGTGCAGCGGGAAATGCGCAAGCTCGGCATCGAATTCATCGGCCGCTGCCTGGTGGAACGGCTTGACGCCACGCCGGGTGGCGTCGCCGCCTATGCCGACGGCCAGTTGGCGGCCACCGCCGAACGCGCCCTGGTCGCCGTCGGGCGCCGTCCCCAAAGCACGGGACTTGGCCTGGAAGAGGCCGGTGTGGCCGTGGGCCAGCGCGGCGAGATCATGACCGACAGCCTGATGCGCACCAATCTGGCGGGACTTTATGCGGTGGGCGACGTCAACGGCCGCCTCGCATTGGCCCATGCCGCCTCGGCGCAGGCACGTCTGGCGGTGGATCACATCCTGGGACTGGACCCCGCGCCGCTCAACGAAGCAGCCATCCCGTGGGCCGTGTTCACCATGCCGGAGATCGGATGCGTCGGCCTCACCGAACAGGACGCCGTCGACAAAGGCCATGTCGTCAGTTGCGGTCGCTTCGACCTGCGCGGCCTCGGCAAGGCCCAGGCCATGGGCGAATTGACCGGTCTGGCCAAGGTAGTGGCGGACCGCGTCACCGGGCGCCTGCTCGGCGTCCACATCGTCGGCGCACACGCTTCCGACATGGTGCATGAGGCTGCGGTGCTGATCCGCCAGGGCGCCACCGTGCACGCCATCACCCAAACCGTGCACGCCCATCCCACACTGTCGGAAGCGCTACTGGAAGCCGCCGAGGATGCGCTCGGTCAGGCCGTGCACAAACCCATGAAACGCGAGAAGACCCATCATGTCAGCACATTACCCTGAAGACTGCCTCTATCACCGTGACGCCCTCTGGCTGCAGCGCCAGGAAGGGGACGAGGCTCTGCTGGGGATCAACTATTTCGCGCAGCAAAGCCTGGGCGAGGTCGTATTCCTGGACCTGCCGCGGGTGGGCGCTGCCATTCGCCGGGATACCCCCCTCGGGACCATCGAATCCCACAAGGCCGTGTCCGACATGATCGCTCCCGTGGACGGCAGCGTGCTGGCGGTCAATCCGCGCCTGCGCGGCGAACCCGGACTAGTCAACAGCGACCCCTACGGCGAGGGCTGGGTGCTGCGCATCCGCCTGGCCGCAGCGGCGGAAACCGGCCATCTGCTGGAGGCCGGCGGCTATCTCAAACACATCGGCCTGACAGCATGAAGGCCGGTTTTCCATTTTCAGGAGACCCCCCATGAGCTTTACCACGCAAGACCTCATCGCCCAGGCCAGATCCCAGATCACCGAATGGGATGCCGCTACCGCCGCGCGCGAGCTGGCGGCGCGAAAAGACATCGTCCTTCTGGACGTGCGCGAGCCCGCGGAATTCGGCGAGGGGTGCATCGGCAGCGCCTGCAACATTCCGCGCGGCGTGCTTGAGTTCAAGGTCGACCCGACCTATCCGGCCTGCGAGAAAACGCTGCTCGATCGCCAGCTGGAAATCCTGGTGTACTGCAAGACAGGCGGGCGCAGCGCCTTCGCCGCCCATACCCTGAAACAGCTGGGCTACCTTAACGTGACCTCCCTGGCGGGCGGGATCGAGGCCTGGAAGAGCGCTGGCTTCGACGTGACTCCGGTGCGCGCGTGACGGCGCAGCCACCGCCCGGGAGCACGGTTGCGCGTTCGAGTGCCCCCTCGATGTAGGCCTGCGGCCCTTTCGGAGAGGCGAAGGCCCGGGAGGCGGCACAGCCGGTTTCGTCGCCATTCAACCCGGATTGTCCAATAGCCCCTCTCCCGCAGGTGGGGGAGGGAGAAAACCAGCCTATGCGCCAAGCATGATGCCCAATGGACAATTTGGGATCAAAACAGGGCTTCAGCCCGCCAAGGAAGAAACCGTGCCCGCGCCGTCAGTGGCAGAGTTTTCCCGACGACGACCAGTGCAATCAAGCAAAGCTGGATGCGCGCCACGAAGCCACCTCGCGCCTGTTCGAGAAAGGCGTGTTCGACAGCATGGAGATTGCCAGTATCACCGGCCACAAGACCCTTCAGATGCTCAAGCGCTACACCCACCTGCGGGCCGAGGATTTGGCGAAGAAGATGGGCTGATTCTGTTTGAAAAGTGGTTCCAATATTGATACCATATAAATATGGTCGATTCCCGGAAAATACTTGATCAAATGAAGCGCGAGCCGGCAAACGTCCGCTTCAGCGATCTCAAGAAAGTATGTGAGGAGCATTTCGGAAAGCCGCGCCAAGCGGGAACCAGTCATGCGATCTTCAAAACTCCTTGGATCGGCGATCCCCGGATCAATATTCAGGACGACAAAGGCAAGGCCAAGGCGTATCAGGTTCGGCAGGTTCTTTTGGCAATCGATAAACTGGAGGGTATGCGCAATGAGCATTGACCACTATACATTCCGCGTCACCTGGCTACCCGAGGATGGCGAGCATGTCGGCTTGTGCGCCGAATTCCCATCCCTGTCGTGGTTGGCCGGTACTCCCGAGTCCGCCTTGAAGGGAATTCGCAAGCTCGTGGCCGAAGTGGTCGCCGATATGCGGGCATCTGGCGAACCGATTCCTGTGCCGTTCGCCGAGAAGCACTACAGCGGAGAGTTTCGCGTACGCATTCCGCCCGAAGTGCATCGCGCCCTGGCAATTCAGGCGGCCGAACAGGGCGTCAGCCTCAACCGTCTGGCAAGCGCAAAACTGGCAGCATAATCCCGCGCCTGTCTGCGCTGGCGCCGCCGGGCCAGCAGAACGAGTGGCCCGGCGGCGAAACCCGGGGTGATTCAATTCGTACAGCAGGCACATGAAGACTTATACCGGGAAGTCCTCCCTGTGCCAAACGACGCAATAGTTAGCACCGCTCGCCACGCAGGGTTTATGGATTGGATGAGAGTCGTCTACCTCGTGAGGATAAGTCCTGCTGTCGATTCCGAGGTCATCGGTGCGACCAATCATCCCGATGCGCTGGATACCGCGGCCATTCGTGGCGGCCGTCTTGGCTTTCATGTGGAAGCTGGCTTGCCCGGCCCGGATGAGTCCCGGCGGCTTGTTCTTGGCTGGTTCGAGCGCCGGAATCTTTCGCCCGAGACCGAGGGGTTCGATCTGGATCTAGAGGGCTTTGTGCTGGACCATGAAGGACGTTCTTCCGCGGATCTCCTGCACCATCTTGAAGAATGGGCCAGCCAGCGCGCTGCCCGTCTCATGCAACGCCCTAAATGAGCTTGTTGAATCGCCCCGGCAAGGCCTTTCGACTGCACCGACATGCTGCCGAGGTCGACCTTGAACACCCCGTTTCCTGTGGAGCCGAAGAAGCCTTTCTGCGCCTGTGCGATGCCGCCACCGGAGTACATGGCGGTGGAGGCGACGCCATAGGCGACGCCGGCGACGGCGCCGAGGGCATCCCCAAAACACCCCCCGGCAAGGGCCGGTAGTCCTTGCACCAAGACCGCTGCAATTCCCCACGTCACCACCGCCAGCACCACCGCAAAAAACGCGATCGACCACGACGACTGCTTGTGGACCCACTTGTAGACCATTTCCTCGTCCATGGGCATGTTGCCGCCTTTCCACGGCGAGACGGATACCCCGGAAATGGCGATGTGTGCAGGGTCGTCGCAGCTGGTGGTTTCGCTGGCGGTTTGCGTGGCTGAGACGCAGATCGCAGCGGTCTGGGCGTTTTCCTGCTGGAGTTCGACCGGGGTGGCGACGTACCACTCGGGCTTGACCTATCCCTTGACCGTGGTGGTGATGGTTTTCTTGAAGAAGCCGCCGCTGGAGGATTGGGTCTGGGTGGTGCGGGATTGCGAGACGGCGATGAAGCCGAACATGGCGCCGTAGTGGCGCATGGCGTGGCCGACGGTCGGAGAGCGCCCTGCAAAAAAATGCGGGCCCGGAATGGGCCCGCCAAAATTTAACGGGCCGGGAGGAGATATGCGAAGAGACGTGGCCCGTCAAAGCTAAACAGACAATCGCTTCATCCGCCGAAACCGGCACGGAAAGAAGCGCTGGAAGAGGGCTTCATTGTGGACGCCGGCGGAAAAATTGCCATTCGGGAAACTACCTGTTTCGGGTAGGGAATCACGCGCATTCGGCCGCCTGTCCGGCCGCGCATGGCATTCAGGCCCGGCCGCCAGGCATATGGGAGGCGTCCAGGAATTTGTCGTAATAGATGTGTTCGCTGCGCACGCCGGCCTCGGTAAGGCGGGTTATGGCGCTGTCGATCATGCCGGGCGGACCGCACAGGTAGGCGTGGCTGCTGGCCAGATCGGGGACCGCGGGCAGGAGGATGTCGGTGCAGCGTCCGCGCAGGCCTTGCCAGTCGCTGTCCTCCGGCTCCTGCGACAGTACCGGGATGAAATTGAAATGGCCGTTGCCCCTGGCCTTGATGTGTTGAATATCGTCCAGGCAATACAAGTCGTTCTGGGTGCGGGCACCGAACACGAACGTTACCCGGCGCTCGAATCCTTGCATGGCAACCTGCTCCAGCAGGGCTTTGACGGGCGCCAGGCCGCTGCCGCCGGCGATGCACAGCATGGGCGCTTCCGATTCGCGCAGCCAGAAGCTGCCGAATGGGCCGTTGACGGCGACTCGGGCGCCTTCGCGGTTTGCCTCGTGCAGCCAGGAGGACATCTGTCCGCCGGGGACATGGCGAATGAAAAAGCTGACCTGATCCACCGGGGCATCCCCGGGCGCGCTTGCGAAGGAATAGGAACGCGCCTTCTCGATCACGCCGGGAATGGAAAGCTCGGCGTACTGGCCCGGCAAATAGGCGGGCAGCGGTTCATCCAGGCGCACCCGGATTTCGAGGATGTCGTGGGTCAGGGGGTGCGACAGGGCGATGTCGCCGGCCACGCTCCTGGCGGGCGACAGGGCCTGATTCTCCTCCATGCATACCTCGATCTCGACGTCGCTGCGCAGGCAGGCCTGGCAGGCCAGGATCATGCCCGCATCCAGTTCCTTCCCGTCCAGCACGTAGCTGAAGTCGTTGAGGGCTTTGATCTTGCCGCTGACCAGGCGGGCGCGGCACTGGCCGCAGGAACCCACGCGGCAGTTGTGGGGCCAGGGCAGGCCGGCGTCCAGCGCGGCCTTGAGGAGGTTGTCGCCGGCCTTGACCTCGACACTCTTGCCACTGGGCGACAGCTTGGCGGTAAAGGGCCCTTTGCGGGCGAACAGTCCGAACACGTCACGACTCCTTCTGCATAAGTGGGCATCGCCTGGCGTGCCGCCGGGCGATGCCGGGTTGCCTCACTGATAAACTATGTCGCCCTTGAGGGAGTACAGGATGCACAGGATTTCGTCGCGTTCCCGCTTGCCCACGTTGTGCTTGTCGAGGGCCTTGAGCACGTCGTCGCAAACGGCCACGAACTCGGTGTCGTTGATGTTCATGCCCTTGTGGGTGGCGAGCATGTCCCTGCCGGTGTAGGTCTCGGGACCGCCGAATCCGGCGCAGCACATTTCGGTGACCAGGCGCTTGACCGTGGCCGGGTCGCTGTTGGCGTAGCGCTTGTTGACCAGCGGATTGCTCACGTGGTTGTTCCAGATGTCCTCGACGATGGCCTCGATTCCGGGGCGGCTGCCCAGGCGCTCGTAGAGGGTGGCGGTGTCCTGTTGCAGGGCGGTTTCGGTGGGTGCGTTCATCTCGATCTCCTTGGGTGGCTGGGCGGCCGGACCATTCCGGCCGCCCGAGGTCGCGCCTGGCGGCGCGGGGGATTACATGGCGTAGCTGACTTCCAGCTTCTGGCCGCTGATCGTTTCGGGGAGCACTTCGTAGCCCACCTTGCGGTTGATCGCGGCGGCGATCTTGCGCTCCTCGGGGCTGGCGAAGTCGCGGTCCCAGATGGCCAGCTTCTTCTTGTAGACCGCATGCCACAGGGGCGGGATCAGGGCCAGGACGAACTCGGTGTAGTAGCCGATGCGGGCATTGGGGGCGCCGCTCGGGGTGGACGGATTGCCCACGCTGGTCAGTTCCCAGAAATGGGTTTCGCCGCGGTCATGGTGATCCGCCTGGCGGCCGATTTCAATGAAGGCCCAACTGGTGAAGGCGTTGTCGTTATCCCAGGAATGGCGGTATTCGATGGGCTCGCCCTTGACCCGGATCAGGCCGTAGTGCTCCATGTAGTTGAGGGCCTCCAGCTCGAAGTTGGAGATCACCCACACCACCAGCATGACGGCCAGACCGATCAGCAGGCCGTTCTGGCCTCCCGCCAGATAGCCGGCGCCGAGGAACAGGGCCACGGTGGGCAGGCTCAGGAGATAGCCGCGGATCCAGCGATTGGAAAGCGAGAAGAAGGATTTGCCCATCCGCTTGAGACGCTTCTTCTCGGTCATGATGCCGAAGTAGGACTGGCCGATATGGGAAATCACGAAGTGCTTGTACAGGCTGCGGCCGCGGGGCGCGGTGGCGGGGTCGGTGTCGTCTCCCATCTTGTTGTCCTCGGGCCCCATCCAGGCGCGCCCCAGTTCCAGGTGATGGTTGTAGACGTGGGCGAAGCAGAAGTGGGCGGTGCCCGACAGTGCCATCATCGCGCGCGAGATGAGGAAGCTGAAACCCTTGGTATGGGCTAGCTCGTGCCCGAAGATGATGCCCAGGCCCTGGTGCATGCCCACGGACAGGGTGGCGCCGATCAGTTGCAGGCCGGTGAGACCGCTCTGATATTCGTACCCGTTCCACGTCATGGTCTCGACGGGGGCGCCGGACGCGTACTGGTATACGCGCCAGGCGATCGCGATCTGCAAGGCGATGAAGCTGAACAACTGGGTGTACATCATCAGATTAAGGAAAGCGGGCGAACCGACGGGCTGGCCTTTTCCGTTGGTGGCCGCACCCTTGGTGTGGAAAGCCGAACTCAGGGTGTCCAGCATGATGTTCATGCCGAAAATACCCACACCCAGCCAAACCCAGTCCCCACCCATGAGTACGCCCAGGAGGCAGGCAAGGATGCCCAATGGGGTGTAGAGATAGACAAGATGTCCAAGAATCAAATTGCGCATGCTCTTGCTCCTTTTCGTTTTTGAAAGCGGTTGGAATCGAGACGGCCCGCACTGTCCCGATGGGATGGCACAGTTCGTCTGTGGCGTATTTATAAGGCGAAACAACAGGCGGGAAAATCCGCAGTACTACGCGTGGATACGTGGTTTTACGGGTTATTCGGAAAGCCGCCCGGTTGCGGGGAAGTGGGATTCGCAGCGCTGGATGCGACGGTCAGGCCGTGCGGGAGATGTCAATGCTTCTCAGCTTTTGGCACGGCCTGCACGACCATCTCGATGAGTTGCCCAAGGGAATGCGCGCCCATTTTTTCCATGATGCGGGCGCGATAGCCTTCCACGGTGCGTACCGACAATCCCAGTTTGTAGGCGATGATCTTGTTGGGCTTGCCATGGCGCAGCAGATCCAGTACTTCCTGTTCGCGCGGGGTCAGCGTGGACAGGTTGCGGGTGGTGTGGTCGCACTGGTCCTGTTGCTCCCAGATCGCATGATATTTTTTTAGCGCGGCATGGATGGCATCCAGCAGGGTCTGGTCGTTGAAAGGTTTCTGCAGGAACTCCAGTGCGCCGGCCTTCATGGCCCGCACGGCGACGGGCACGTCGCCGTGCCCGGTGATGATGATCACCGGCAGATGGACACCTTGCTCCTGCAGCCGATCCTGCAGGTCCAGGCCGCTGATGCCGGGCATGCGGATATCCAGTACCAGACAGCCGCGCATGCCGGGATTGCAGGCCGACAGAAATTCCTGGGCTGTGGCGTAGGTGCGGGCGATCAGGCCGACCTGCTCCACCAGCCAGCGGATGGCGTCGCGTACCGCGGGATTGTCGTCCACCACGTGAACCACGGGCTTAATCGCAGGAATGGGTTGCATGCGCTTGATCCTCATCGCCAGGCAGTGTGAAACAGAAGGTGGCGCCCTGGTCGGAATTGCCTTCGAGCCAGAGCCGGCCGTTGTGGGCCTCGATGATGCTTTGGCTGATGCCGAGACCGATGCCCAGGCCGTTGGGTTTGGTGGTGAAGAAGGGCTCGAACAAACGGTCCGCCACCTCCTGTGTGCAGCCCCGTCCGCGGTCGTGAATTTCCATCCGCACCCCCCGCTTGCCTTGGCGGCGGGCCTTGATCAGGAGCTGCCGGCGTGGCTCCTCGACGCCGGCCATGGCGTCCATGGCGTTACGCGCCAGATTGAGCAGCACCTGCTCGATCTGGATCGGGTCGGCCAGTATCCTGGGCAGGTTGCGGGCCACCGCCAGCTCGATCCGCACGCCACTTTGCTGGGCATCGGCATGGATGAATCCGGCCACCTCCTGTATCACTTCCTTCAGGCAGACTCGACGGCGGTTCATGTCGCCCTTGCGGGCAAAATGACGCAGGCGCCGGAAAATCTCGCTGGCCAGTTCGGCCTGGCGCACCACCTGCTCCAGGCCGTAGCGTGCCCGCTCCGCACTGCCGTCCGCATCCGTGAGGACACGCAGGGCGGTCTGGGCATAGGTCGTGATGGCGCACAGGGGCTGATTCAATTCGTGGGCCAGGCCCGAGGTCATTTCACCCAGGGTGCTCAGGCGCGCCACATGGGCCAGTTCGGCACGGTGCAGGCGATCTTGCTCCTCGGCTCTGACCAGTTCGCTGATGTCGTGCCCGGTGGAAATGAAATGGGTGATACGTCCCTGATCATCCTTGAGGGGGCTGATGGTTTTCGATTCATGGTACAGGCTCCCGTCCTTCTTGCGGTTGACGAGCGTGCCCCGGTATACGCCGCCCGTGCCGATGACCTGCCACAACTCGTCGTAGAACTTGTCGTCGTGCAGGCCCGAACGCAGGAAATAGGTTTTCTGCCCGATCACCTCTTCCTTCCGGTAGCCGGTGAGGGTTTCGAAAGCGGGGTTCACATACTCGATGAAGCGCCCGCGGTCGGTGATGATGACCGCGTCGGCGGCCTGCTCCAGGGCCCCCGACAGCTTGCGCATGTGGGCATCGGCCCGTTCCCGGCGCAACTCGCTGCCCACCCATTGGGACATGAGCTTGAGGATCTCGCGGTCGGCGGAACTGAAGGGTTTGGGGCGCGGGCTGAGGCTGGCGAAACAGAGGGTGCCGTAGACTTCGTTCTCGACCTGGACGCGCACCCCGATGTAGGCCTCCAGCCCGCTCTGGGTATAGTTGGGGTGGTCGCGCCATTCGCTGGTCCCGGCATGTTCCAGGGCCACCGGCTCGTTAGAGAGCACAGTGCCGCCGCAATAGGTCTGTTTTAGTTCGCGGGCGCTGCCCACGGGAAACAGGTCTTCTCCACCCACCGAATCCAGCACTCTGAATATATCGCCGTTGACCTGGGAGAGAATGCCGATGGGCAGGCCGAACTGCTCGCATCCCAGCTTGAGCAGGCGGTTGAGCTTTTCTTCCAGGGTCAGGGAGCGGTCCGAGCTGATCTCGTGAAAACCGCGCAGCACGGTGGCATGCAGGCGCAACTCATCCTCGGCCCGGCGGCGCTCCTGCTCTGCGCGTATGCGGTCGGTGACGTCCTGCATGATGAGCATGATGCCGCGCTGGCCGGTACGGTAAGTCAGGGGGGTACAGCCTGTTTCCACGAAGCGCGGCGTGCCGTTGGCGGCATGGAACTCGAATACCTCGGCTCCGGGGCGGGGGGTGTGCGGCTTGCAGCGGGTCAGCAGGGCACACAGCCGTTCCCGTTCGACGGTCGGGAATAGATCACTCAGCAACCGCCCCAGCGCGCCACGTTCCGCAACGCGCAGCGTGTCCTGTGCCTGCCGGTTGAGGGTGAGGATTGCGCCGGCCTGGTCCACCGTAACCACGCCGATGGGCGCGTGATCGAGCAGCTGATCCAGATAGTGGGATGCCTCGGGCTGCAGCAGGGGCAGCTTTTCCAGACGGATCTGGGAGGAAGACAGGGCGTTCTGATAGCGGATGCGCAGGCGCCGCCGCTCGGCCGCCTGGCGCAGGATCGCCGGCAGGCCGTCCAATTCGTCGGTGGGCCAGGGCGTCACCTCGTTGCCTAGAAACGGGCTGAACATGAGGGTGCGCTTGAGCTGATCGCAATCACCGGGGCGGCTGAGGATGAGGATGGGGATATGTTTGTCGTGCACGTGGATGCGCTGGGCTACCCGCACCGGGTCTTCCAGGGTCATTCCCAGGACCACTGCGTCCACCGGCAGGCCGCCGCCTTCCATGTGGAGGAACAGGTTGTTCTGGTCGTCCAGGTCCTCCACCGTCAGTGCCGGGCGCAGCCGGCTTTTCAGCAGCCGGGCCAACGCCCGATCCACTCCTACCAGGCTGACCAGTCCGGGAATCTCGGGCAGCGACGCGGTCATGGCTTGTCGGACTCAGTCCGTGAGTAGAGGCTGGCCCATCAGCGCACGACCGATCCATACGCGCAGGATATCGGTGGTGGGGGACATGAGATGGGCGGCGCGGGCATCCCGTAGCAGCCGGTGCAGACGCGAGCCGCTACGGTATCCGATGCCGCCGCACAGGGTCATGGCATCATTGACCATCGCCACGGCGCAGTCGGCCACCTCCACCTTGGCCGCCATCACCGCCATCAGGGCGTCGGGCTCGCCGGCATCGAAGTTGGCAGCAGCATGGTAGGTGAGCCTGCGGGTGCGTTCGAGCATGCCCCACAGGGTGCCGAGGCGATGCTGCAGTACCGGGGTCTGGGCCAGGCTGGAACCGGTATGGGCGTGATAGCGGCGCATGAGATGCTTGCGTGCCTCCTCCAGGGCGGTGGTGGCCACGCCCAGGAAGGTGCCCGCCATGGCCATCAGGAAGTAGGGCGTCACCACGTTGAAGATGTACCAGATCTGGTCGCCTTCCTTGCCCAGCAGGTTGCTGTGCGGCACCTCCACTCCGTGCAACTCCATGGAGCGCGAGGAATTGCCGCGCATCCCGAGGCCATCCCAGGGCTGCCCCCATTTCAGGCCGGATGCGTCGGCGGGTACCACGATGCAGGAGAACTGCCCCGCCGGCGCGTCCGGATCTGCCGCCACCGCCGACACCACATAGGAATCCGCGTGGCCGCCGTTGGTGACGAAAGTCTTGGTCCCGGTCAGGCTGTAGCGTTCGGCATTCAGGGATTCCAGGCTGGTCTGGGGCAGGTAGAAATGGGCGCCGGTGCCCGCCTCGCTCAGGGACAGGGTGGTGATGTGCCTGCCTTCGCAAATGGGAGCCAGAAAACGGGTCTGCTGGTCCGGGGTGGCATGGGCCGAGATCACCGATGCACCCACGCTGTGCATGCCGAAACAGATGGCGGTGGAGGCGCATTCCTGACCTAGTACTTCGCACACCCGGGCCAGTGCCAGCAGGCCGTGGCCCTTGCCGCCATAGGCCGCAGGCACAACCAGGCCGCCAAGCCCCGCCTGCTGCAGCGCGCGAATACCGGCCTCCGGCCAGCGCGCATCCCGATCCACCGCTTCGGTAGCCGGTGCGACGACCTCCCGGGCAATCTCCTGAGCCTTGTGCAGCAGGGCTTCCAGATTTTGTCCGACGCCAGTCGACGCCCTGTCGGCAACCCGATTACGTGTCGATTTCACCTGCATGGGCAGTCCTCCTGCATGAGGCCGCGCCGGGCGGCGAATTGGGGTTGCTGGTCCAATGTCTTCACTCCGGCCCGTTCAAGGGGGCGAGGTGAAGATGCCGCTCGCGATCAATGATGCTCGATGAGCGAGAAGCTTCGTACTTTTTGTATCGACTCGATACGATTTGCATTGGTACCCACTACGCAGTTGCCGCCGGCGTCGCAACCCCAGATATGATAAGCCTTGAAACTGTGCAAGTCTTCCGGAAGTTGATCGCGGTGCGGCATTTCCCGGGCAATGAGTTTGTCCCCGCTGCCTTCCTTGAGCATCTGCTGGCGGATGTTGGCCAGTTCGGACATCAGCTGGGTGGCTTGCTGGCCGTCCCAGTGGCCCACCACGCGGCCGGTATTGGTCTTGATTTCGTCGCTCATGTTTCTTCCCCTTAGAATCGGTCTGCGATCATGAGCAGCACTGCCCTGGGGATGACCCAGTTGCTGCCCTGCTTCTGTTCCTGGACGGCAACGAGCAAATCGTCCCGTGTGAAGTGGATGTCCCGGTCCGCGGCGAGGCTGCGATAGAGCTGTATGAAGCTCTCCTTGTCCGGCGCCTGATCGAGCCTGGCCAACAGGCTCTGGTCGTTCATCACGACCTCGCCAAACTGCTTGATGGATTGTTCGAACGGACGGGCCAACTGGTCCCGTTCCATCGCGGTTTTGAGCATATCGATCTCCTGTGTACCCTGGATTTACAGTGCCACCGAGCCCCTTTGATCCTGCAGGCCCGATCCCGTCCGCGCGGGCGAACCCGATGCGGCAATCCCCGGGTTGCGGGGATATGGAAAAGACTTTACCGGCCTCGCGCGCTCAAGATAAGCCGAATGTCTACGCCCGGCCATGCGTACAATTACGCATGGCCGGTGTGTCTCCAGGATCAGCCAGCCTCGACGCGCAGCGCCTTGGCCGGGCAGGCGGCCACCACCTGCCGCACCTGCTGCTCGCTGGCGTTTTGCGGCTGAATCAGGAATTGGCCGTTTTCCACCTTGAATACTTCAGGCAGGGTTTTTACGCAATTGCCGCTGTGGCAGCAGGCCTGGTCGTCCCAGATAACTTTCATGATGTTTGCCTCTTTCTCGGGTGAATGGAAGGGAGCCCGACCATCGTCGGGTACCGCTTGCATTCTTGATTCTGGGCGGGGGAATGCCTAGTGGGGGAAGTACCTGGCCCTCCACGGGGTTCTACGTGGAGGGCGCGAAGCTCAGGCGGTCGGGTCGTACATGTCGTGAGTAATCGTGTGGCGGTTGGCGATGAGTTCGTCGATGGAGGGCTCGTCGCCAAGGGCACGTTTGATAGCCAGCTTGGTGGCCTCGTAGTTGGTGCGGTAGAGATCCTTGTGGTCCAGATTGGGGTCGCTGGCACAGCGGGGGTCGATCCACACCAGGCTGACGATGCACAACTCGTTGACCTGATCCCGCGGCAGAATGCCGTCGATGACGCAGTCCAGCACGGCGTCGGCGGTGGCGGCCTGCACGGTACCGCCGAACAGATCCACGTAGGCCATGCTTTTCATGGTGACCTTGGGCACCATCAGCGTGGCGGGGCGAACCTGCTGGTTGCAGGCGCGGATGGCGAACATGCGGGTATGGCCGGCGGTCTGCCCCATCATGTTGGCGAAGGCGTGCCCTACGGGGCCATCCACACTGCCGATCAGGATTTCAGGCATGGCGTCGGTGTACTGGCCCTCGCTGGCCAGGACGGTGGCTTCGCCGGTCTTGAAAACGATTTTGTTCATTGGGTTCCCTTTCAAAATGGGTGGGTCATCGAAGAAAATGGGCCGCGCCCATTGGGGCGGCGGACGCGGTGCGGTTCGGGCGCGAGGCGCAAAGGCTTCTGGGTTAGCCGGGCCGGTTGCCGCCGTTCAGGGACGGCTGTTGCCGATGCTCTCCATGTAGAAATCGCCCGGATCCTGCTTCGGTACGGGATAGTTCTCGCGCGCCCGGCGAGCGTCGCGCGCCAGCGCGTTGATATTGTCTCCGGTCAGGGTCTTCATGAACGCGACGAGATCCGCCTTTTCTTCTTCCGTCAGATTGAGCGGAAAGATCAGGGGAGATTTGTCGGGGTTGTCCACGCCGCCCTTGTTGTAGAACTCGACGACCGCCTCCAGGGTGGAGAAAGCGCCATCGTGCATGTAGGGCGCGGTGATGGCGACGTTGCGCAGGGAGGGGGTCTTGTACGCCCAGCGATCCTTGGGGTCGAGCGTGACCTCGTAGCGTCCGACGTCGGGCAGCGGTTTCTCGAAGTCGTCCAGTTGTTCGTCGCTTACGTCCACGAACACCCCCGGCGCAAGCTGTACTTTGTAAGTGGTCTTTACCGGGGCCATGCTGCGTTGCCAGCCGTGTCCCGTGTTGTAGAACTTGTGGTCGGTGAAGAGGGCGTGCTTCTCTCCGACGGTATGGCAGGCGATGCAGCTTCCCTTGCCGCGGAATACCTCGAATCCTCGCTGCTCCCTGGCGTTGAGCGCATTCTTCTCGCCGCCGTAATACCAGCGGTCGAAGCGGGAATTTCCCGACACCATGGCACGCTGGTAGCTCGCCAGGGCGAACCCGATGCGCTCGGCCGTTGCTTCGCCGCCGAAAGCGGCCTCGAACCGCCCTTTGTATTCGGGCATCATCTTGATCTTCTCGACGACGTAGCCGATGGACGGCATGTTCATCTCGTTCTTGGCGAGCAGCGGTGCCCAGACCTGATCCTCGAGATGGAGTTCGCGGCCTTCATGGAACAGGCTGCGCTGGTAGCCGACGTTGTATATGGCGGGCGAGTTCCGGCGAAGGCTGCGTCCCTGCAGACCGATGGCGGCTCCCAGTTCGTGCGAGGTGAAACCCTGTTCGGGGACATGGCACATGGCGCACGACATGACGTTGTTGTGCGACAGGCGGCGATCCATGAAGAGTTTCCGGCCCAGATCGATCTTTTCCTGGGTCAGCGGGTTGGCCTCGGGAATGAACAGCGGGGGCAGGCCCAGCGGAGGCGTCGGGTTGACGGGGGTGCCGGCCGAGATGGCGAGCGGGAGCAATAGACCCGCGGCCGCGAGTCCGATCAAAAGGATGTTCTTCATTTCAGTGCTGCCCCGTCTTCGAGAAGGAGAGTCAGAATGTCGTTGTAAACGACGTCCGGGTTCAAGTATGAAGCTGTATAGATTTCGCGCACATCTCCGGCGCGATCTATCAGGAAGACCTTCAATACGTGGCTCATGGTCCCAAGCGGTTGCCCGGTTTTGGGATCGAGATCGAAATACACATCCTGCCGGTATGCGTCCAGGATGGGAATCAGTTCGCGCAGCGAGGCCGTCGTCAGAAAATCCCACTGTATACCCTTCGCGGCGTTCGCATCCGCGCCGGCATAGAGCTTGAGCACTTCGGGCGTATCCCGCTCGGGATCGAACGAGAGACTGACGAGCCGGGTTTTGCCGGTGAGCTGGGGTTGCTCGCGTTCCATCCGGCTCTTGAGCAGGTGGAACACCGTATAGGCGTAGGGGCAGCCGTTGGGATCGGCGCAACTGGAGTAAATGAAAGACAACAGGGTGACCTTGCCGCCGCCAAAGGAATCGGCGAGTGCGCGGACGCGGCCTTCGGTATCCAGAACCTGGCCGCTGGCGGCGCGCTGGATTTTTTGCAGGGTATAGGTTCCCGGCGGATGGGTTTCGTAATCGAAAATCAGTTCGCCGCTTGCATCGGGGTCTTTGACCGGGACGGCGGCCGCATGGCCAGGAAGAGAGGCGCAGGCCAGGGAAAGCGGAAACAGCAGAGACAAAAGAGACTTGAAAACTCCCCCCCCCCGCGAGGGGGGGGGGAGTGCCCGTATCACGATATTGGCACTCTGGTATGACATGACAACCTCTTGGTGTTTATTTGCTCAACAGATCGGTCAATGCGAGCTTGTCCTGCGTGCTCGCACCGTCGAGCCTGGCCTGGAGAGGCTGCAGCTCTTTCAGGTTGATCGCCTGGAACTTCATGTGGTGAGCACGACCGAGCTTTTCCTTGTAGAAATCGATCGAGAACACTTCGGCAAGTTCCTTGCCATCCCAGTTATACAACTTCAGGAGCTGGTCGTCGCCCTTGCCCTTCTTGTCCCAGTTGCCGAGCAGCGAAGTGGTGAAATACACACGCTTGCCGTCGAAGGATTGCGACACCATGTTGACCTGCGAGGCAATTTTTTTCTTGTAGGTCATCTTCGGTTTCATGGGATCGGAGAAATCCCAGTACTGTGCCACGCCATCCAGGAAGGTGTTGGCCCACAAGCCCTTGCCGTCGGCACTGAGCGAGATGTCGACGGGCAATGGAACGGGGCTTTCGGTCTGGATGGTGCCCACGTCGTAGGCCTGCCATTCCTTGCTGCTGTCCTGCTTGACGACCCACAGCTTGCCGGTCAGCGCAGCCGCGGTAACGGCCCAGTTGTCGCCCTCCTTCAGCGACCAGCGGATTTCCAGCGGCGCACCCGGTACTTCGAAGACCTTCTTCGGCTTCAGGGTCTTGGCGTCCCAGATCGCCATGGTCTTGCCGAAATGCTTCATCGCCTCGGGGTCCTTGACCAGTTTGCCCATGTCCATCATGTAGTTGTTCCAGCCGGTGAAGCTGGAGGTCAACAGCACGTTCTGCTGCGGGTTGATGCCCAGATCGTAGCCGTAGCCGTCGGCGTACACGCCATTGAAGGTGCCGGTCGGCATGTCGATCGTGTTGATCAGCTCGCCGTCGTTGTTGTAGACGACCAGACCGGTGCGGCCGCCGTGGTCCTTGGTGTTGGACAGCGCCTGGATCAGCATGCGGCCCGGCAGGGCGTAGAAGGTGTGCGGGCCGACGAAACCGGTCTTCTCGGCGAAGTCGGTGATCGTCTTGACCAGCTTCGGCTTGGCAGGGGTGCTGTGAATATCGAAGATGAAGATTTTGTTCGAATCGAGCGCACCCGCCCACATGTAGCGGCGGTCGTCGGTGAAGCCCATGTGGTGCGCTTCGCCGCGGTCGCCCGTGGAGAGAGAGGCAATGACTTTGCCGAAGGTTTTGGAACCGGGGCGGACGTCGACGGTGACGAGCTTGTCGGAACCGTCGCCGATGCCTTCCACGCCCAGTGTCCACACGTAGACGAGGTCTTCCTGCCCCTTGATCAGCGGGGTGAAGGGCGAGTTGCAGGTCTCGTCGGCATGCGAGAGGCTGGGCAGGGCGACAACGCCCAAAGCGACAGTGGCAGAAACGGCGGCCACCAGGGCCTGCAGAGAGAAGCGGTTGTTACATTTGGACATGTCAGTCTCCTTAAACCTAAACCTTTGAACTGGAAAACGTACAAGCGCAACGCTCCTTGGCCCATCATCGGGCGGCTGGAGTGAAGTTCGCAGCCTGCATAAAGCAACATGCGTTCCAGAAATTATTTTGTATACAATCAGAATGTTCCGCGTTTTTTTAAGGGTTTACCCTATATTCATTTACCGATGAATGATCATGTTACGTGGGGGGGTAGGGGTTAACCCTCGGTCGGGTTGAGCTGAACGATTCGTGACAATGTGACAATGTGTCGCACATTCAGGCCACACTGCAGTCAGACCTTTAGCTGACAATAGGAAATGAATCGTGCCCGAGTGCTTGAAGCCGCCAAATCACCTCTGGTTTCTGTGCCTTGGACTACAGCAAAACGCGACGTCTTCACGGCATCGCCTGCGGCCGTTGGTGCGAAGATTCAAAATCCGGCTATGGCGATCCGACGGCAATGCGTCTATCAGGGCAGGCCCATGAAACCATGGCGGTAACGTAGACTAATAATCCCGAATGGCCAAAGTCGCGAACAACTCGTCCCGCTCGGCTGGCGTACTGGCCTTCGTGGCCTGGTCTACCACTTCGCGTGACAGGTGGCCGGAAAAAATCCTGATGAAGTCGTAATGACAGGCGCGCAGGAACAGGCCTTTGCGGAAACCGATGCGGGTGATACTGGGCTCGAACAGGAAGCCGGCATCCAGAAAACTGAGGTCGCTATCAAGGCTTTCATCCTGCGCCATCTCGGCCAGGATACCCACCCCCAGCCCCAGACGGATGTAGGTCTTGATCACATCCGCATCGGTGGCGGTCAGTGCCACACGGGGCGCAAGCCCGCGTTGCTGGAAGGCATCGTTGATGTGGGAGCGGTCGGTGAAACCGAACACATAAGTAAGAATGGGGTATTCGGCCACTGCCTCCAGCGTCAATGGCGCAACCTTCTCCAGGGCGTGCCCCCTCGGTACCACTACAGCGCGGTTCCAGCGATAACAGGGCAACATGATCAGTTCGTCGAAGAGATGCAGGGATTCCGTGGCGATGGCAAAGTCGACCCCGCCACTCGCCGCCATTTCTGCGATCTGGGCCGGACTACCCTGATGCAGATGCAAGCTCAGTTCCGGATAGGTGCGCCGGAAGGCGCGGATGACAGGCGGCAGCACGTAGCGTGCCTGGGTGTGGGTCGTGGCGATGGACAGTTCACCGCTGCCCGGATTACTGAATTCGAGTGACACCCGCCGGATAGCCTCCACGTTGGCGAGGGTGCATTCCGCCAGTTCCATGACCGCCCGTCCTGCTGTGGTAAACCCGGTAAGCTGGCGTCCTGAGCGCTCGAACAGGGGCACGCCCAGCTCTTCCTCAAGCAAACGGAGTTGTTTGCTCAAGCTGGGCTGCGACTTGAAAAGCCGCTCGGCCGCGCTGGTGACATTGAACCCGCTGCGAGCCAGGGCTAGAAGATAGCGCAGTTGCTGTAGCTGCATAAGAACATTCCTCTGAATGACTATGGTAAGCCGGCCCCGCATGAATACGCCTGGCGCCGGGGAAAAGTTCGCAATGCGTCAGCCGGGCGAGGGTCATTCTTCACCATGAGCCAGTGCCCGGAACGGTAGCGGATAGCGTCAGTCATTTGGGGCGTGATCGTGGATGAGTCGGCGCGGACGCTTTCCGCCCGGATCGAGCACATCTGATTTGGCGCCTGCCGATGTCTTTGGCCGGATCGTGGACTGCCCAGTCGCAGGCCCGGCTGATCGCTTGTCAATCGGTTTGACACGCAAGTTTAATGCCGGCTTCGACGCAGCGCGGGCCGCTGTCGGCGATGGCTTTTGGCCCAGGATGGGGACGAAAAAAATTGCCTGTCGTGGGCGTTCCTGTCTGGGTACTCCCAGGCTTCAGGAGGAAGTTCTCAACGGTCTGGCGACTTCCGGCGCCACCATCGCGCCGTCTGACCATGCGTGATTGATATGCGCTGGCGGCGGGATTGAAACATGGCACAAGGCTTTTTTGCGGCCATAGCTTTCAGTCATGAAGCCATGATCAATGGTGATTTTACTGCGCCACGCTGGCTCGTTAACCTGCAAATCCGATTCACCGACAAGGAATTGCGCCATGAATGCCGTCCTGACCCTGCTGCAGCCCTTTGCAGACGATATTTCCGAATGGTTCGACACAGATGGTTATTTTGTGAGACCTCATTTGTGGACAAGTCAATTGGCGGAGCGCATCGCACTGGAGGAGGGCATTCCTGCGCTTACCCCGCAACACTGGCAAGTCATCAACCACGTACGCAACCGCTATTTCGAGCTGGGCAGCTTGCCGGTAATGCGCCTGGTGTGCCGTTCAACCGGGCTGGATCGCCACAAGGCCCACAAGCTGTTTCTGGGTTGCAAGAGCCTATGGCGCGTAGCCGGTCTGCCCAATCCCGGAGCGGAAGCCTCCGCCTATATGAACTGACCCACCTTCTGGCCGGCGGCTGAGCCTGATCGCCAAACCCGATAAAGCATTTTCAGGCCCAATGAGAGAAGTCCAATGTACCAATATGACGAATACGACCAGCGTATCGTTGACGAGCGCGTCGTGCAGTTTGCCGATCAGACCGCCCGTTTTCTTGCCGGCGAACTGAGTGAAGACGAGTATCGCCCGCTGCGCCTGCAAAACGGCCTGTACATTCAGCGTCATGCGCCGATGTTGCGCGTCGCCGTTCCTTACGGCAACCTGCGTTCGGATCAGCTCCGCATGTTCGGCCATATTGCGCGTACCTATGACCGCGGTTACGGCCACTTCAGTACGCGCCAGAATTTGCAGTTCAACTGGCCGAGGCTGGAGTGCGTACCGGAAATTCTGGGCCTGCTCGCCACGGTACAGATGCATGCCATCCAGACTTCGGGCAACTGCATTCGCAACGTCACCTCCGATCCCTTCGCCGGTGTCGCTGCCGATGAGCATATCGACCCTCGGCCGTGGTGCGAAATCGTGCGCCAGTGGAGCACCTTTCACCCCGAGTTCGCATTTTTGCCGCGCAAGTTCAAGCTCGCTGTCAATGGCGCCGCGCAGGATCGCGCCATCATCCAGGCCCACGACATCGGCCTCGATCTCGTCCGTGACGCCGATGGCAATACCGGTTTCCGCGTACTGGTGGGTGGCGGCCTCGGTCGCACGCCGATCCTTGGCGAGGAAGTGTCCTCCTTCGTGCCCTGGCAGCAGATTCTCAACTACTGCGAGGCCATCCTGCGGGTCTACAACCTTCATGGCCGCCGCGACAACATCTACAAGGCGCGCATCAAGATTTTGGTGAAATCGCTCGGCGTAGCGGAGTTCGCGCGCCAGGTGGAAGCTGAATTCGCACCTATGAAAGACGGTCCTTCGACACTGACGCAGGCGAAAATAGAACGTGTAGCCAGCCGTTTCAGCGACCCGCTACTGCCTGAGCTGCCAGTAAACGAGGCTGGCCATATGACGCATTTGGCAGGCAACAAAGCCTTTGCTAACTGGGTTAAACGCAACGTGCGTGCGCACAAGGTGCAAGGTTACGCCAATGTGGTTCTGTCCCTGAAGAAGTCCGGCGTCGCCCCGGGAGACGTTACCGCCGATCAGTTCGACGCCATAGCCGATCTGGCCGACCAATACGCTTTCGGCGAGGTGCGTAGTACGCATGAACAGAATCTGGTGCTCGCCAGTGTGCGCCAGGCCGACCTGTTTGCCGTGTGGCAAAAGGCACGCGACCTCGGCTTGGCAACCCCCAACATCGGCCTGCTTACCGATATGATCGTTTGCCCCGGCGGCGACTTCTGCGTGCTTGCCAATGCCAAGTCGATCCCTATCGCTAAAGCCATCCAGCAACGTTTCGACGATCTTGACTACTTGCATGACATTGGCGAGATCGAACTCAATATCTCCGGCTGCATGAATGCCTGTGGCCACCACCACGTCGGACACATCGGCGTGCTCGGCGTCGACAAGCATGGCGAGGAGTGGTACCAGGTGACGATAGGCGGCGACCAGGGTAACGAAGCCGCGCTCGGCAAGGTCATCGGCCCGTCGTTTACTGCCGCGGAAATGCCGGACGTGATCGGCTCGCTGCTTGGCCACTATATCGACCGCCGTCATGCGGATGAACGTTTCATCGACACCGTCCGCCGGATTGGCACCGAATCTTTCAAAACGCACGTATATGCCGAACGTCTCGAACGTCTCGAAGCCATGGAAGTCTGCTAATGCCTCAAATCATCAAGGACGGCCGTATTCAGGATGACGCATGGAAAGTGCTGCGTCTGGGCGAAAACGACGATGCGGTGACGCTAAAGGTGCCTGCCGGTCGTGTGATTGTACCGTTGGCAGTGTGGCGCGCGCAGCGCCCGTACCTGAAAGGCCGTGCTGAAGCGGGCGTGCTCGGGGTGTGGCTTGCAGGGGACGCGGAACCGTCCGAATTCGCCGGCGATCTGCCCCTGCTTCAGCTGGTCGCGATCGACTTCCCGGCGTTCACCGATGGCCGCGGTTACTCGATAGCCGTGCTGCTGCGTTCCCGCTATGGCTACACCGGCGAATTGCGTGCAATCGGTGAGGTACTGCGCGACCAGTTTTTCTTCATGATCCGCTGCGGTTTCAACGCCATCCAGCCGTATGAAGGCCGCTACAGCCAGACGCAGATCGAAGCGGCGCTAGCCAGCCTGAGCGATTTTCCGGCGCTCTACCAGGGTGCGGCGGGGGATCGGGTTTTTACAGCCAAAAGAAGAAGAGAGGCAACGATGGGCTGCCATCAACGCATCTGAAACAGTTCTTGATGGAAGCGCTCCGGCGGCAGGCCATGGGCGAGGAAGTCCTTACGCAGTGCCTGGCCGAACCCCGGCGGGCCGCAGAACCAGAGACTGGCTGATCGCCATTCCGGCACAGCGGCGCGGATGCGTTCGCCATTCAACCGCCCGTCTTTCGGACTGACAAGCAGGTGCATGCGCACGCCAGCGGCTTCGGCATCTGCGGTGAGACGGTCAATGGCCGCCTGGTCGAACTCGCCGGTCGGATGGAAGAGATCGATGGTCTTCACTTCCGGCACGGCGGCACGTTGCTTGAGGCGGGCGATGAAGGGCGTGATGCCGATGCCCGCACCGACCCAGATCTGACGCGGCTGTGCATCGTTAAAATCGAAGCAGCCGTAAGGGCCTTCCACCGTCACCGGCATGCCGATCTGCAAGCGTTCCCGCAAACGGCCGGTATGGTCACCCAGGGCCTTGGTAATGAAAACGATGCGGCGGTCATCGGGGTTCCAGGCCGAGGCGATGGTATACGGGTGCGCGCCTTCGCTGTTGTCCGAGGTGACGAAAGCGAACTGTCCGGCGGCATGGCCGCGCCAGCCTTCCCGCAACACCACGGAGGTTTCGAGTACACGCAGTGCGGAGTAGTAGGTCAGGGCATCGATCGTGCCCTGGGCCTTGCGGCCAGCGCCGATCCGGCCCGTCATGGCCAGCAGTGCAGCCACGCTGCCGCCCAGCAGCAAACCACCCAGCAGCCAGCCTACAGGCTGTGTCCAGTACGCCATCTTGGTGAGCACCGCGGAATGATAGGCCAGGGCAAGGTAGGCGACCGCGAGCAACTTGTGGGTCTTGACGAACAAATGGTAGGGGAAGCGCTTGACCAGGGCGAGAGCGATCAGTACCACGGCCGCGTAGAACGCCCATTCGCCAATGGATTCGGCAAGCCCCCGCTGGCCGAGCAGCCAGCCTTCGATGCCACCGGGCGGCGCTCCAGCGGCGGGTCCGCGCTGCGGCTTTTCCAGCCATCCCCAGCCCACCATCCATTTGGTGCCTTTTCCCCACCACCAGTGAACGATGGCGACCACCAGCGCGCTGATGCCCAGCCACTTGTGCAGACGGTACATCTTGTCCAGCCCGTCCAGATGCGGTTCCAGCCACTTCGGGCGCAGCGCCAGCAGCATGGCGACGCTCATTAACCCGATGCCGATCACACCGCTGTATTGCACGAACACCTCGCGGAACGAAAAATACGTGAATGGTTCCGGCGCCAGTGTGTCGGCGATCAGCCATAGGGCTGTAAGCAGCAGCAGTATGGCCAGGAATGAAACTTTGATGCGCTTCATGGATTACCCCGTCCGGTGCAATGCCGTATCGAGCCCGGCGCCCCGGCTCAACTGCGGTGCTTTTCAGTGCCTGCCGGCGCGCCTTGTTCGCTGCTCCTGATTTCGTCATCCAGGAGCTTGATCTGATCAATGATGCTGATCAGCTTCCGGCCATTCCGGGTCAGCGAATATTCTGTCCTGAGCGGCACTTCTGCGTAAGCATGCCTGGCCAGCAAACCGTAAGCGGTCAGCTTGCGCAGCCGCTCGGACAGGACTTTGGTTGAAATTCCCTGTACGTGACGCTCCAATGCGCCAGGACGCGAGACCCCCTCGGCGACGGCCTGCAGAACCGAGACAGACCATTTGCAACCCACCACATCTTCAAGTTGCGAATAGGCCGGCTTTGCTGCTGGCGGCATCTTTTTATTTCCTCCATTTTCAACAAGTTACACCAAAAGGTGACCGGGGCACCGATAAGTGCCTTCTAGGCAGCGACTGGCGTCGTTTCTACCATGCACGTGTGCCAGTGACACTACGACCATAGGAGAACAGTCATGAAAACCAAAGCCATTTTCTACCATGCTGGCTGCCCTGTCTGCGTCGCCGCCGAACGGAACGTCGCCAACGCACTTGACCCTGCGAAATACGACGTTGAGATCGTCCATCTCGGCGACGACAAATCGCGCCTGGACGAAGCGGAGGCTGCCGGTGTCAGATCGGTGCCCGCCCTCGTGCTGGATGGAGCGGTATTCCATATCAATTTCGGCGCCGGCATCGAGGCATTGAAGTAACTGCCTCGTCACAGTTGTACGCGCTTGAGAAGCTGGGCATTGATCGCCACGACCACGGTGCTTGCCGACATCAGCACCGCACCCACAGCAGGCGTGAGCACGATGCCCAGCCCATGAAGCACGCCTGCGGCCAGGGGAATGGCGAAGATGTTGTAACCTGCAGCCCACCACAGGTTCTGCACCATTTTCCGGTAGGTCACACGCGACAGTTCGACGATTTTCGGGATGTCGCGCGGGTCGGAGCGCACGAGCACGATGTGTCCGGCTTCCACCGCGACGTCGGTCCCCGCGCCGATTGCGATCCCGACATCGGCGGTGGCCAGGGCAGGGGCATCGTTCACTCCGTCACCCACCATCGCAACTTTCTTGCCCTGACCTTGCAGTTCGCGCACCTTCGAGGCCTTGTCCTCGGGCAGGACCTGGGCGAACACCCGATCGATCCCCAGCTCTGCGGCGACGGCGTCCGCCACCGCCTGTGCGTCGCCAGTGAGCATCGCCACTTCGATTCCCCGCTCGTGCAGTGCGCGTATCGCCTCGCGACTCTCCTCGCGGATGGCATCGGCCACCGCGAAAACCGCCAGCGCCTGGCCGTCCCGCAGCAGATAGATGGCCGCCTGCCCGCGACGGGCAGCTGCTTCGGCTGCCGTGCGGAGTGCTTCCGGCACCTGCGCGTCTTCTGCCGTCAGCAGCGCGGGGCCGCCCATGTGATATTCGACCCCCTCGATCGAGGCGGCGACCCCTTTCCCCGTCACCGCCCGGAAGCCATCCGCCGGGGGCAGATCGAGCTTTTGCTCCTCTGCCGTCTTGACGATCCCGCGGGCGATGGGATGCTCGGATTCGGACTCCACCCCGGCCGCGATCCGGAGTGCGTCCTGCCTCGACACGCTTTCGTCAACCGCCATTTCAACCACGCGGAATGCCCCCAGCGTGAGCGTGCCGGTCTTGTCGAAAATCACGGTGTCCAGGTTGCGGGCTTCCTCCAGGCCGCGCCGATCCCGCACCAGCAGGCCATTGCGTGCGCCCAGGGTCGTTGAGATGGCGACGACCAGCGGCACCGCCAGGCCGAGAGCATGCGGACAGGCAATCACCAGGACGGTCACCACCCGGATAATCGAGAAATCGAGGGACGCCCCCAGCACCTGCCAGACAACCAGCGTGAGCACCCCCGCGGCAATGGCCACCCCGGTCAGCACCCGGGCTGCGCGATCGGCCAGATGCTGTGCCCTGGATTTGGACGTTTGCGCATCGGCCACGAGCCGCATGATTCCGGACAGCTTGGTCTTCTCACCCGTGCCCGTGACCTCGATGCGCAGCGACCCCTCGCCGTTGATCGTTGCAGCGATGACACCATCACCTTCCTGCTTTTTCACCGGCCTGGACTCGCCGGTGATCATGGCCTCGTTGAGGTCGCTCGTGCCTTTCCGGATCACGCCGTCGGCGGGCACACTCTCGCCAGGGCGGACCAGCACGATGTCACCCTCGCGCAGCGCGCTGACCGGAACCGTCTCTTCGCCCTGATCGGTGACCCGGGTCGCGGTGTCCGGAAGCAGCTTCGCGAGCTCCTGCAGCGCACCCTGCGCCCGCGAGATCGAGCGCATTTCGATCCAGTGGCCCAGCAGCATGATGGTGACCAGGGTGGCCAGCTCCCACCAGATCGGGTCCGCCTGGATCAGGCCGAGCTGTACGATCCACGAGAAAACCAGCGCCACTGTGATTGCCAGGGATATCAGGGTCATCATCCCCGGCAACCGCACGTTCAGCTCGTGCCACGCCCCTTTCAGAAAGACCAGTCCACCATAGAGAAAGACGGTGGTGGCGAGCACCGGGGATATCCAGGCCGATCCGGGAAACACGGGGGCGACGTAGCCAAAAAGCATCTGGATGTGCTCTGCCCAGATGACGACCGGAATGGTGAGGATCAGGGAGAGCCAGAACCTGTCGCGGAACATCTCCGGGGTGTGGCCGGCGTGCCGGTCGTGGCCCGCATGGCTGGCGGCTGTTTTCCCGTGCCCGCCATGTGCCTCATGGCCCGCGCTCGACTCGGCTCCGTGGCCGTGAGCGTGGTGGGTGGTCTTGTTCATGATGCCGTCTCCTCAAAAGTGGATAACCGCTCCGTTATCCCTCGAACGGTGAAACACGACTCGCCGTTCGGACGGCGCAAATTGGGCACTGCAGTTGGTGTCGCCTCGTTGAGCAGGCAGGCGATCCTTGGCGTTTGCCGTTCAGCATTCATCGTCCACCATTTGCCGACAGTTTTGCGTTCCGAAGGTTAGCTCATCTTTTCGGAGGCTGCCCGGTTAGTTGCAATGCCCGACGCGCGTCTTGAGGGGCGCACCGGCGGGCCGTTACCTGAGGCTGCGGCTCACTCAGGCATCCCTTGCGCTGTCGGCATGCCGCGTATTCACTTCATGTGGCATGATTTCGCGCCTTCCAATGCGGCCATGCATGAAAGACGCTACGCCCAGTCGGGCAGGGGGAGGCAATGAACTTGAGATTAGGGTCCATGTGAACGCCCTCGACACCGTACTCGATGGCGAGGGCTATGGACCAGGATGCGTGTACTGAGAATGCACGTGACGACCTGGACAAACGCACGGGAAGTTATAACCAGCCATTCACTTGGCGTGTTGACGGCCTGGAGCGAAACCTATGTAGAGCCTGGCTCTCGTGGGTTTTTTCTTGCCCTAGAAATTCCTGGGCGTAAAAAGACCCGCAAAGCCTGCGGCTCGCGGGTCTGGTTGAAATCATCAACACGTAGGGTGAACTCCTGGGAAGTTATAACGGGATGTGGTTTCCCCAGCCCAGGTCGCGGGTATCGAGCTTGACGTGCCGCTTCACCAGGATGGGTTTTTCACTATCAAGCGAAACCGTGTCGTAATATTTTCCAACTGCGAACAGCTGGGTCGCGCCCCCGTCCAAACTGGTTCTGAATATCTGCAGGGCAGTCACTACGTTTGCCTGCTTCTTGCCTTCGTCGTAGCTGACCTTATATACGACCGCATTGCGCGTAAGCGGTGCGTGGTCGCTGTTGTGCTTGGGTAAAGTATGGAAAAGTTCCTCCATCTCGGCCCTGTTATGGTCCAGCCACGTCATGTCCCTCTTGATTTCCGGGCTGAAAGTGGTGACTTTGTATTCGAATTGCTTATCGCACAACCCAAGGAACTCCGGATAGTCGTTCCGATCCAGTGCTGTACACGTCTGATAAACCAACTCCTCAACGGTAATCCTGTCGGCGTTCATGATTTGCTCCTTAAATATCGTTTAAAAATAACTGTACAGTTATTGCTGCTCTGCCTATTCAGCTCGGTGGGATACACGGCACTCCGTTTTCAGTAGACGCTGGCGTTAGAGCCCCGGATTTGCTTGAGGTCTCTCCTTTCAGAACCCGGTGTGCCGTTTTTCCATAGTCGTTTCTCCGCGTCCAACCTTCTCGCCTTTCGGCCCCGACGCTAAACGTCCATCTTCAAACAGGCAGGACGTCAGGCTGGTTGAATCGCCCCGGGTTCCGTGGAGGCCATTTGGTTTAAGTGCAGGCCGTTGACTC
>ERZ761609.782-NODE-782-length-33727-cov-55.556872_pt1 | contig 33727 bp, 32 predicted proteins | sample MGYA00511163_ERZ761609 | MGnify/ENA primary metagenome ERZ761609 (study PRJEB28899, sample SAMN02445070) | bioreactor sludge metagenome | biome: EBPR sludge | place: Australia: Brisbane, Thorneside Wastewater Treatment Plant | collected 2011-12-16 ...
GATTGGTCAGTGACTGGAGTTCAGACGTGTGCTCTTCCGATCTGGCGGTGGCGGCGGAATGCGCGGCGGCGGAGGCGGACCCGGCGGCATGATGGCCGGCATGGGCGGCAGCGGCGAAAATCGCTACTCACTCACGTTTTCGGTCTCCGCCCGGAACCTGCTGAATACCACCAATCCCGGCAACCCGGTCGGGAACCTCAGTTCGCCTCTGTTCGGCATCTCGAACTCCCTCGCCGGCGGCTTCGGACCCGGTGGCGGCGGCGGCGCGGGCAACCGGCGAATCGAACTCTCGCTTCGCTTTTCTTTCTGAGCCCGCTATGCTGATCGATGGTCCAATGGAAGGTTCGCCGCGGCTCTTGCTGATTGATGACGACCAGGAACTCTGCGCGCTGATGAAGGAGTTCCTGGAAGCCCGCGGGCTGGCGTGTGATACCGTGCACACCGGCCCGCGGGGCCTCGCACTGGCGATCGAGGCGGCTCACGATCTGGTCCTGCTCGACGGGATGCTGCCGGGACTGGATGGCTTCGAGGTGCTGCGCCAGCTTCGCCTTCGCAGCGATATCCCGGTGATCATGTTGACGGCCCGGACGGCGCCCGCCGACCGCGTGGCCGGCCTCGATGCCGGGGCCGACGATTATATCCCCAAGCCCTTCGGCCCGGAGGAACTGCTGGCCCGAATCCGCGCGGTCCTCCGTCGCGCGCGGCCGATGGCGGCGGCGGGCGGGGGCGGTTATGAACGGCTGGGACTCCGCCTCTCGCCCGCCACGCGCGAGGTCTGGGCCTCGGGCGAAGCGCTCGAGTTGACGGCCATCGAGTTCTCGATTCTGGACCTGCTACTGCGCGCGGCCGGCCGGGTGGTGACGCGCGACGAAATCACCGCCGCGCTGCACCAGCGCGAGGCGTCGCCCTTTGAACGCGCGCTGGATGTCCACATCAGCCACCTCCGCAAAAAGCTCGGCCCGCGCCGCGATGACATCGTCACCATTCGCGGCGCGGGCTATCTGTTTCGTCTGGACCCTGACTATCCGGTCGCGCCATGAACTCTCTCTACACCCGCATTCTCGCCTGGCTTGTGTTGACACTCGTCTTCGCCTTCGTGGGGTTTGTCGGGACCTCCTGGTTCATCGCCAGCCGGACGCCCATGCCGGGCGGCGTGGTCGGCACGCTGCACCGGGCGCTGCTCGCGAATCTGGTCAAGCAGTATGAACAGGGCGGGCGCGAAGCTTTACGTGAAGCGTTGGAGCCGCTCAATCAGGACGCGCACGGGTCGCACTCGCTGGCCGAGGCCGCCACCGGCCGGGACCTGCTGACGGGCGGCGATCTGAGCGCGATCATTGAATCGGCGGCAAGGCCGCCGGGCCCCCCGCCGGTCTTCCGGCTGGGTCCGCCCCGAGGCCGCCGCGCGATGGTGCACAGCTCGGCCGACGGCCGCTACCTGCTGGTTACGCAGGCGGAATTTCCCGGCACGGCCAGTGCCTGGCTGCCGCTCTACTTCTGGATTCTGATTCCGGTGGCGCTTTTTGCCTGGCTGCTGGCGGCGCGGATCGCGAGTCCGTTGCGAAGGCTGGAATCGGTGGTGGTCCGCTTCGGCGCGGGTGATCTGTCGGCGCGCCTGAATTGGACGCGGACCGATGAATTCGGCCGCCTGGGCCGCGCTTTCGACGAAATGGCGCAGCGGCTGGAGACCTTGTTGACCGCCGAGCGGCGGCTGCTCCAGGATGTCTCGCACGAATTGCGTTCGCCGCTGGCGCGGCTCCGGTTCGCCAGCGAACTTGCGCGCGCGGGCTCGACCCACTCCGCCGCATTCGACCGGATCGACCGCGAAGTCGCGCGGCTGACTGAACTGGTTGAAACCCTTCTCGAAGTCACCCGCGCCGAGGGCGACCCGGCCGCGGCGCGGCGGCTCCCGCTGGATCTTGCGCCGCTGCTGGAGCAGGTGGTCCAGGATGCAGCCATCGAGGCTGAAGCTCAGAATTGCACTCTGAACCTGGCCCATTCTCCCCGGATGGCTACGACCGGTGACCCGGAACTGCTCCGCCGCGCCATCGAGAATGTCCTTCGCAACGCCATCCGTCATGCGCCCGCCGGCACGGCGATCGACATTGCACTCAGTGCGGAGCAGGGCGTGGCCCGGATCGAGGTCCGCGACCGCGGCGCGGGCGTTCCGGCGGATCTGCTCGAGCGGATCTTCCAGCCGTTCGTGCGCGCTGAATCGGACCGGGGCCGGGCCTCCGGCGGCGCCGGACTGGGCCTGTCCATCACCGCCCGCGCGCTGGCGCTCCATCATGGCCGCGCGTTCGCCCGCAATGCCCACCCGGGCCTTGCGGTCACCCTGGAACTCCCGGTTGCCGGCGCCGCCGCCTGAATCCGGGCAGCCCGTCCGGGCTGCTGCGATAGAATCGGGTTGCGTGCTGCTTCCACCCGGCCAGCGTCTCGGTTCTTACGAAATCCTCGCCCTGATTGGCGCCGGAGGAATGGGCGAGGTTTATCGCGCGCGCGATGAGCGGCTTTCCCGCGAGGTGGCGATCAAGATCCTGGCCTCGCCAGTGGCCCGCGAACCCGACCGGCTGGCCCGTTTTGACCGGGAAGCCCGCGCGGCCGGGTCGCTGAATCACCCCAATATTCTTTCGGTTTTTGACACGGGCGTGCACGATTCGGCGCCTTATCTGGTGACGGAACTGCTAGTGGGCCAATCGCTGCGGGAACTGCTCGACACCAGCAGGCTGTCGCGGCGGCGGGTGCTCGATTATGCCCTGCAGATCGCCCGCGGATTGGAAGCCGCGCATCAAAAAGGCATCGTTCACCGCGATATCAAGCCCGAAAACATCTTTATTACAGCCGATCAGCGCGTCAAAATCCTCGATTTCGGGCTGGCCCGGGTTTCGTCCTCCGCCGGCCTGCCGGAGGACGATCGCACTCTGCCTCTGAATCCGCAAACCGAGGCCGGCATGCTGCTCGGCACCGTCGGCTACATGGCGCCGGAGCAGGTGCGCGGCGAACCCGCCGATGCCCGCTCCGACATCTTCGGCTTCGGGGCCGTGCTTTACGAGATGTTGACCGGCCGGCGCGCTTTCTCCGCGGACAGCGCGGCGGAGACGCTTTCAGCGATTCTGCGCGATCCGCCGCCCGACCCCGGCCCGATGGCACCGCCGCTGTCGCCCGCGCTCGAGCGTCTGCTCGAACGGTGTCTGGAGAAGGATCCTGCGCGCCGGTTTCAGTCGTCGGGCGATCTGGCGTTCGCGCTCGAATCGCTGCCCGCCGCGACGAGTTCGGTTGGACCGTCGCCGGCGACGTTGCGGCTGTCGCGGCGCGGCGTGCTGGGCGCCTCGGTCGTACTGGGTCTGATTGCGGCTGTCGCCGCGGGTTGGTACTGGTGGAGGCAACCCACGCCGCCCGGCACCGAGTTCCAGCGGCTGACGTTTCAGCGCGGTTATATTCTCTCGGCCCGGTTCGCGCCGGATGGCCAGAATCTCCTGTATGCCGCCTCCTGGCAGGGCCGCCCGTTCGAGATCTACATGACCCGCCCCGGGGGGCTGGAATCGCGGCCGCTCGGTCTGGCGGGCGCTTCCCTGCTGGGCGTGGCCCGGACTGGCGATCTCGCCGTGCTGGTCCGGCAGAAGATGGTGACCCACTGGATTCAATCCGGGACGCTTGCCCGGGTTTCGATCGAAGGCGGCATCCCGCGCGAGATCCTGAACGACGTCAACGACGCCGATATCGCCCCGGATGGGCGTGAATTTGCCGTCATCCGGACCGTGAACGGCCGCCAGCAACTGGAGTATCCAATCGGCAAGGTGATTCACGCCACCGACGGCTACATGAGCAACCCGCGAATTTCGCCGGACGGCCGTTCGGTAGCCTTCCTCGACCACCCGATCTACGGCGATGACCGCGGCTTCGTCGCCATTGCCGATGAAAAGGGCCGGGTCCGGCGACTGACCCCCGAATGGGGCTCCGAACAGGGCCTTTCCTGGACGCCCGATGGCCGCGAACTGTGGTTTTCGGCGGTTGGGAAGGACCTGCACAAGCTGATTTTTGCCGTCTCGCTGAAGGGCCGCGTCCGGGAGATCTGGCGCGGGCCGGTGGATGCCATGGTCCACGATATCGCTCCTGACGGCCGCTTGTTGTTGACCCGGGAAGATGTTTCCGCACAAGTGCTGTCGGCGTCGCCCGGCGATGACGCCGAGCGCAATCTGACGTGGCTCGGCTGGACCGTCGGCGCCGCGCTGTCACCCGACGGCCGGACACTGGGCTTCTCCGAGTACAACGTCGATGCCGCCACGGACTACTACGCCTGCATCCGCTCCCTCGCTGGCGACCCGCCGGTCAAACTGGGCGAAGGACAGACGCTCGCCTTCTCGCCGGAGATGGACTGGATCGCCGCGGTGACGCCGGGCGAGTCCGACCGCCTCCACCTCTGGCCCACCGGCGCGGGCGAGGGGCGGACCCTGATGCTGGGCCAGGTCCGGGCCATGTTCAAACCCGCCGCCTGGACGCCGAATGGGGCGCAGGTCCTCTTTACGGGCGCGGAACCCGGACGTCCACCGCGCTCGTGGCGGATTGCGGCGGCGGGCGACACGCCGCCCGAACCCCTTACGCCGGAAGGAGAGACGGTGGTGGCCCTGTCGCCGAACGGACGCTCCCTGCTGACCCAGGACGCAGCGGGCGTCTACGCCATCCGCACCATGAACGGTTCGGCCCGCCGTCCGCTGACCAATCTTGCCGCCGGTGAAATTCCGCTGGCGTTCGCTCAAGGTGGCGACTCGCTGTGGCTGCGCGCCGGGGAGTCGTTCCCCTACCGGATCGAACGCCTTGAACTGGCCACCGGGCGGCGCGTGCCGCACACGCAGTTGAAGCCTGTGGACCCGGCCGGAATGCTGTCGGTCCCCTCGATTCTGGTCAGCGCGGATGGCTCCGCTTACGCGTACAACGTGGTCCGGATTCTCTCGGATCTTTACGTGGCGCGGGGATTGCGGTAAAACGGCGCGTTTCCTGGCCTGTTTTACGTCTTTTTGACCACCACCACAGTCACGTCGTCCAGCGGCGGCAGTCCGTTCAGGTGTTGCTGGACGGCCTCCCGGATGGCGGTGTTGATCTCCGCGGCAGGCCGGTGCAGATTGGCGCGGACCAGATCGGCAAGCCGGGCTTCGCCGAAATCCTCGTCGGCGGCGTTGGCGGCTTCGGTGACGCCATCGCTGAAGAACACCAGCGCGTCGCCGCTTTCCATCAACACGTCGGCCCCGGCATACTCGGCCTGGGGCAGGATGCCCAGCAGCAGGCCGCCTTCGCCCAGTTCTTCGGTCGCGCCGGAGGCCCGGAGCAGCAGAGGGCGGTTGTGGCCCGCGTTGGTGTAGCGGATGCCGCCGTGGGCGGCGTCGAGCACCGCGGCGACCATGGTGATGAACCGGCCACCGGGCATATTGCGGCCCATTCCGCGGTTGAGCCGGGCCACCATCTGTTCCACCGGCCGTTCCTCTTCGCTGATCGTGTGCAGCCTCGCCTGAATGGCCGATACGAGCAGCGCGGCCGAGATGCCTTTGCCCGCCACATCGCCCACTATCAGGGCTAAACGGTCGCCGGAAAGCGGAAAATAGTCGTAATAGTCGCCATTCACCGTCCGGCAAGGCTCACTGTGGCCGGCGATGTCGAAGCCGGGGACCACCGGATCGTGCTTGGGCAGCAATCCGCGCTGGATCTCCGCCGCCTGCCGCAGTTCGGCCTGCATGACGCGCTCGGCCTGTTCGAGTTCAATCAGACGGGCGTGCTCGATCCGGATGGCGGCGATGTTGGCCAGAACCGTCAGCAGGGTCAGATCCTCGGCGGTGAATGGCCGTCCGGCGGTCGAGTCGAGATAGACCAGCCCGATGACTTTCTCGTCCGTCTGGAGCGGGGCGGCGAGCAACGTCCGGACGCGCTGCATGATCAGCGTCGCGCTGGCTTTCATCGCTTCGTCGCTGGCGACGTCGTGAATCAGCAGCGATTCACGGCCGCGCAAAACGCGGTCCCGGACGGCCGTGGAGATCCGGAAATCGGCTCCCATCGCGGCCCTGGTGACCAGTTCCTCCCCTTCGATCGTCATGACGACGCCACGCTCGGCGCCGGCGGCCCGCGCCGCGAGTTTCAGAATCAGGGGAAACAGTTCGTCCAGAGGCCGGCGGCCGGCCAATTCGCGCCCGGCCTCGAACAGAGCCTGCAGACGGGCCGTCGCCGCCTCGGGCGAGGTCAGCAGGAACGCCTTCTCGATGCGCGTGCTGTCGCCGATCGCTTCGTTCAATTTCAGGTGGGCGCTGGCTTCGAGCCCCGGCGAAACGCTGCCGGGGGCGGTGAAAACCACCGTCCGCTCCTCCACTGAAGGTGTGTCGAGGAAAAAGACCGTCAGTTCTCCGGCTTCGAGCACGTCGCCTGGACTGAGCCGGGCGCGTCCCTGGAGGGGGTTGCCGTTCAAGCGGGTCCCGTTGCGGCTCCCAAGGTCGGCGGCCCACCAAACGCCTGATTCGGGTTCAATCGCGAGGTGCTCCCGGGACAGAGTCCGGTCCTCGGGAAAGTGAAGGTCGGCGCCCGTTGATCGGCCGAGCGTGACTCGTTTCGCACCGAGCGAACGTTGGGTGGTCGCGCCGTCTTTGAATCGGATCTGGATTTCGGCCATGGCGGTTTGGGGCAGGCAGGTCGCTCTGTAGATGATGCCACTGCCGGCCCCAAACCTCAACTGTCTGATTGAGCTACGGCGCCGGAGCCCGGTATGCCGCCTGGAGAACGTCGCCGGTTTCGGGCAACGCGCCGGACTGAAACGTGATGGTGTTGCCCGAGAGCGTGTAATCCACGCCCGCTTTCAACAGAATCCCGTTGCGGTACAGCCTCAGGCTTTCCATTGGACTTGGCCCGTAATTCAATACAAAAACAGAATTTACGCCATTCACCACACCCACCGGCATCTCCGCGTCCACCATCAAGGGTAGCGAACCACCCCCGCTCCCGTCGCCGCACGGCCCCGTGGTGCCGTCGGCGCGAACACAATCACCGGCAGCGCCCACCGCGCTCATGATTTGTCCGTTTTCGTTAATGACCGCGGCGCGGTTCACCTGAAGCAGGGGGCTCCTGACGATCCGCGCGCTCAGTTCGGCTTGCAGGCCCTCGACATCGCCAATCTGCAGGTTGCCGGCGGCGGGCGGTGGCGTCTGCGTGCCTCCGCCGCTCTGACTCGAGACCCGGACCTGCCGGATTTCGAGTGCCGTGGTGCTGGGCGGGACGGCCCAGACCTCCGTGTACAGGGTCGCGCCTCCCGTGTTGAACTTCACCGTGTAGTTGGTCACCGGAACGGCGTTTGTGCCGGGAACCAGCCTCAGCCGGACGAGACCGCCGACGACCTGCGCCGTCAGGCTGCCCTGCGGGATGCTGGTGCCGTCCCAGGCGACGAACGAAGTCCACGAGACCTCCGCGGAACCGGCGAACGGGGTTCCGTCCGCGCGATACAGCGTGTCCTGAATCAAAGTGAGGGGCGGCGCGGCCAGTGCCGTTCCCGCCGCCATCAAACTCCATGCTGCCCACGCGGCCCAATGCGCTCTCTTCCACATGCGCTTGTCTGCCTCCTGTCTGGGGGGCGTCCGAGGGACGCTCCCGACATCAAGCTAACAGCCGGATTGCGCGGAACCGGGACCCAGGAATCGGGGTTCGTTTCGCTAAAGCCTTTTGTTTGTGCTGGATAGAGAGCGAATAAAAAAGTTCTTAATCGCGTCAACGCCGGATGGGGAAGCTAGCGGATATCGAACTTCTTCATTTTATAGCGGAGGGTGTCGCGGGTGATCCGAAGCAGACGGGCAGCCTGGGTCTGATTCCCGGCGGTCTTTTCCAGGGCCTGGACCAGCAGCCGTTTCTCGTTATCTTCCAACGACATACCGGCGTCGGGCAGGGGGCCGGCGGCGGGCAGTCCGGCGGGAGCGGTAGCGGCGGCGGCGTGGTACTGCGAGGCGCCCGGAGGCTGATGACTGACGCTCATCGGCAGGCTGCCCGGGGTGATAAAGCTGGAATCTTCAAGAATCATGGCCCGTTCGACGGCATTGCGCAGTTCGCGGACGTTGCCGGGCCAGTCGTGGGATTCGAGAAGTTGCAGCGCTTCGGGGGTCAGCCCCTCGATTTGGCGTTTGAACTTCCGGTTGTAATGCTTGACGAAGAAGTCAGCGAGAACGGGGATGTCCTCGAAGCGCTCCCGCAACGGGGGGATGGTGATGTGGATGACGTTCAGCCGGAAATAGAGATCCTGGCGGAAGGCGCCTTCACGGACAGCCTCGCGAAGATTCTTGTTGGTGGCGGCGATGACGCGGAGGTCGAGTTGGATGTCCTTGAGGCCCCCGAGGCGGCGGAAGGACTGTTCTTCGAGCACGCGGAGGAGTTTGGCCTGGAGAATGAGCGGGATCTCTCCGATTTCGTCCAGGAACAGGGTGCCTTTGTCGGCGAGTTCGAAGATGCCCTTCTTTTGTGCGCGGGCGTCGGTAAAAGCGCCTTTTTCGTAGCCAAAAAGCTCACTTTCGAGCAGGGTTTCGGGGATGGCGGCGCAGTTGATGGCGATGAAGGGTTCGGCCTGGCGCGTGGATTGGTAGTGAAGGGATTTGGCGATCAGGTCCTTTCCGGTGCCGTTTTCGCCCTCGAGCAGGACGGTGGTGGCTTCGGAGATGGCGACGCGGCGGACGAAGTGAAGCAGATCGTTCATGGCTGGGGAGCCGGAGACGATTTCGCGTTTCTGGGGTTCGACTTCGTCGGTGACATCCTTGATGGTGGCGACGACGCCCTGGACGGAGCCGTCGTCGTTGAGGACCTGGGCGGTGCGGATGACGACGAGGCGTTCGAGGCCGTTGTCGGTATGGAGGCGGACGGTGGCGTTGTTGCCGTTGGCCTGGAGGAGGCCGGTGTGCATGCCGCAGCCAGGCTCACACTGCTGGCAGCGGAACATCTCGTGGCAGTCGCGGCCCACGAGTTCGGAGGCGCTCATTTCGAACAGGCGCTCGGCAGCCAGGTTGACGCCGGTAATGATGTGGTTGGCGTCGTAGAGGACCAGGGCGTCCGAGATCTGATCGAATACCGCTTCGAGAAGGTTGGCGTTCCGCCAGTTAGCCGTCAGTTTGGGCATATCACGCTTGCGCCCACTATTGTATGCCCGAAATGGTGCGAGTGGGGGGGAGAAGTGGGGGAATTCACCCAATGGAAGCGACAGGGAGGCGGGAGAAGGAGCGGGAAAACGACACAAGTAGCTGATTTTGTGGGAGATTGCCGGGTTTCGGACCTAATGGTCCGCAGATTGCAAGCTCACGGTGTCGGGAGTTTCAAGCTTCCGGCGAAACCGGGCGCCGCAATGAGGCGGCCGGAAGCGTGGTTTGGAGAGTGAGCGCGGTTGAGAGCCGCGAACGGGTAGAGATGATGGGATCGATCCAACTGGCGTTGAGCGACACCGTGAAGGCGGAGGCGTTGCGCACAGTACTGGCCCGGAGCGCCCGGGTGCCGGTGCGGTGTGTCGAGAGGCCCGAGCCGGAGTCGGCGTGTGCGGTGGTTGTAGATCCCGCGCACCTAGGACGTCTTGGCGTGCCGTTGAGCCATCCGGAGCGGGTGGTGCTGGTGACGCGAGGCGATGAGCAGAGTCTGAGGGAAGCCTGGGATCTGGGGGTCGGTTCGGTGGTCAACGAACAGGATCCTGTGAACACGGTAGTCCTGGCGATTCTCGCGGTATGTTTACGGGCCGGACCCAATGAAGGGCGGCCCGCGGCGCCGGAGCCGGAAGCCCCGCCGGTCCGCCGCGAAGAAGGGGCGTAGAGAGTAGGAACGATCCGTTCCGGCGTGAGTTGGAACGGGAGCAGACAGCGAGCGAAGGAGAAATGGACCGATGACGAACCTGATTCCGCATGTGGCGATATTGGCCGTGCTGGCCGTGGTGGTCGGTGCGCTGGCGCTGTACCGCAAGTCGATCGCAGCGAAGGAAGATGACACTGTGCACCTGAGCGGGGGTGGCGAGGCCCTGCAGGAGCAGGCGGCGGTTGCCGCCAAACTGGAAGGGATTGACAAGTGGGGCAAAGTCCTCACGGTGGTCCTGGTGATTTACGGTCTGGTGATCGCGGGGCTTTACATTATGCAGATGTGGGAGACGAGTTCGAAGACGCCGCAGTTTGGCTAGACCGGGGCGGGCAGGATAGCATGGCGATGATGGGCGCGCGCCCGCGAGGGCGCGCGCTTGCTCTGGGAGGATGAAGGATTTGAAGTGGACAAACCGGGCTGGAGCGGCCGTTGTGATGCTGGCGTTGGCCGGAATGAGCGGGATGGCGCAGGAGGCGGCTGGTCCGGTCCCGAACAGCGTCTGTGCGGATTGTCATGAAACGGAAGCGACGCTGAAGCCTTCGGCGCACGGCGGGGTTTCGTGCGCATCGTGTCATGTAGGCTTCAAAGAGTACCCGCACCCTGAGAACGCGCCGAAGCCGCAGTGTGCCCAGTGTCACCAGGTGATCACGCAGGAGTTCGAGTTGAGCGTGCACGCCGCCGAGATCCGGAAGGGGAACGAAGGGGCGCCGAATTGCGCGTTCTGCCACGGGGAGTCGCACGAGATCAAGGTGGCGAAGACGCCGGAGGCGCGCAAGGAGAGCGTGGACAACTGCGGAATGTGCCATGGGGAGGCGCTGGAGGCGTTCAACAAGAGCATTCACGGGAAGGACGTGGCGAGGGGCGTCCGGGAGGCGCCGGTCTGCACGGATTGCCATGGTTCGCACGCCGTGGGCGGGAAGACGCTGGCGGCCTCGAGCGTGTCGCCGCAGAAGCTGGCGGACACCTGCGGCAACTGTCACGGCAACCTGAAGCTGATGCAGCGTTTCGGGCTGAACGCGAATCAGGTGACGTCGTTCAACGAGAGTTTTCATGGTCTGGCGGTGAAGGCGGGACAGCAGAATATCGCTGATTGCGCGAGTTGTCATGGTTATCACGAGATTCTGCCCTCGACGGATCCGGAGTCGATGATTCACCCGAAGAACATCGCGGCGACCTGCGGGTCGTGCCATCCGGGGGCGGGCACGCGGTTTCCGATCACGAGGATCCACGAAGTGGACCCGAGTTCGCAGCCCGAGATCATCCGGTACGCGCGGATTTTCTACATCTGGCTGATACCGGGGACGATCGGGTTCATGCTGCTGCATCATCTAGGGGACTTCATCCGCAAGATGTTCAGTCTGCGGTTCCGGGGGCGGTTGTATTCGACGCGGATGCTGCGTCCGGCACAGCCGACGTTCCGGATGCACCGGTCGGAGCGGTGGCTGCACGGCTTATTGAGTCTCAGTTTCATTTTGCTGGCGTACACGGGCTTTGCGCTGCATTATCCGGACGAGTGGTGGTCGAGGCCTGTTCTGCACTGGGAGCAGGGCTACCCGTTGCGCGGGACGATTCACCGGATTTCGGGGATCGTGCTGGTGGTCACCGGATTGATCCACGTGGCGATGATCGCGCTGAACAAGCGTTTGCGGGAACACTGGCTGGAGTTGATCCCGCGGGTCTCGGATGCGCGGGAGATGGTGGAAGGCACGCTATGGCGGTTGGGGTTGCGGAAGGAGCGGCCGGCCGTGTCGCCGCACAGTTACGTGGAGAAGGCCGAGTACTGGGCGCTGGTGTGGGGCACGGCGGTGATGGCCGTGACGGGCCTGCTGCTGTGGGCGAACAACATCACGCTGCAGTATCTGCCGAAGGTGTGGATCGATTTCGCGCGGGTGATCCATTACTATGAAGCAGTACTGGCGACCCTGGCGATCCTGGTGTGGCACTTCTACACGGTGATTTTCGATCCGGAGATCTATCCGATGGATCCTGCCTGGGTGACGGGCTACAGCCCGCGGCAATTTGACGATGACGGACATGGACACGTCCACGGGCATGGCCCGGAGAAGGGCGCCGAGTAAGCTTCCCGACTGGCAGAAGGAGTAACGATCATGCAGAGTTTCCGCGAATGGCTGAGGCCGGTGGTGTATTTCGGGAGTAATCTGATCAGCCTGACGGGCGTGGTGCTGGTGACCACGGCGACGATCCTGTGGATCTTCCTGCTGCCGAGTTCGCTGCGGGGCGGGTCGGGGGATCCGTACATCGGGATTCTGCAATTCATGGTGCTGCCGGGGGTTTTTTTCGCGGGCCTGGGGTTGATGCCACTGGGCGTGTGGTGGATGAAGAAGCGGAATGCGGGCCAGTTGCCAGACATTTTTCCGCCCGTGGATTTTGGGAACCATCGCTTCCGGCGGATGTTGACATTCGTGGGCGTGGCGACAGTATTGAATGTGATTATCGGAGCGCAATTGCTGTATAGCGCGGTGCATCACATGGAATCGGTGAGTTTCTGCGGGCAGACATGTCACGTGGTGATGAAGCCGGAATTCACGGCGTATCAACATTCGCCGCACGCGCGGGTGGCCTGTGTGAGCTGCCACATCGGGCCGGGGGCGAACTGGTTCGTGAAGAGCAAGATTTCGGGCGCGTGGCAGGTGATTTCGGTGACTTTCGGGCTGTACGAGACGCCGATTCCGACGCCGGTGCGGGATCTGCGTCCGGCGCGGGAGACGTGTGAAGTATGCCACTGGCCGCAGAAGTTCGGCGGCAACCGGGTGCGGGTGATCAATCACTATGCGGAGGACGAAGCGAACACGGAATCGAAGACGGTGCTGTTGATGAGGATCGGCGGGGGCGGCGGTTACGACGGTATCCATGGGGCGCACATGGGGCCGGGCGTGGAGATCAAGTACGCGCACAAGGACTACAAGCGGGAGGAGATTCCGTGGGTGGAGTACAGCCGCAATGGCGAGAAGCGGATGTACAAAGGCGAGGGGTATGAAGGGGATGGACCGGGGAATTTGCCGGTCCGGGTGATGGATTGCATCGACTGCCACACGCGGCCTTCGCACACGTTCGAAATTCCGGCGCGGGCGCTGGACCATGCCATTGCCGAGGGCCGGATTTCGCGGACATTGCCGTACGTGAAGAAGGTGGGGATGGAAGCGCTGCAGGGAGAGTACACGACGACGGAGCAGAGCGAACGGGAAGTTCCGGCGAAATTTATCAAGTACTATCAGGAGAATTATCCGGAGATTTACGCATCGCGCAAGGCGGACGTGGAGCGCGGGGCGAAGGAAGTGCTGGCGGTATTCAGCCGGAATGTGTTTCCGGAGATGAAAGTGACCTGGGGCAGCTACCCGAATCACATTGGTCACACGGATTTCACGGGTTGTTTCCGGTGTCATGATGAGCGGGCCTCGAACGTGGGCGAGAAGACGGTGACGATGGACTGCAACACGTGTCATGTGCTGCTGGCGACCGAGGAAGAGAAGCCGAAAGTGCTGGCGGATCTTGGGCTTGCGCCGGAGGAGTAGGCGGCGGGCGCTTGCCTTCGGACCGGGGCTGCGATAGAGAAGAGACGGGAGGTGAACGATGCCGCTGAGTCATGTTCTGGTTCCGGTGGATTTCTCCGAGCGCAGTTCTGGAGCGGCGCGGTATGCCGAAGCGATCATGCAGAGATTCGGCAGCAGATTGACGCTGCTGCACGTGCTGCCTCCGCCGCACTACGAGTTTGGGGCGATGGAGGTGGGTGGATCGGTCCTGGAGGAGTTGTTCCGGAACCGGTCGGAGCAGGCGCAGCGCGACCTGGACGGCTTTCTGGCGGACGAACTGCCGGAGGGGGCGACGCGGCGGGTGCTGGTGGAGGGGGACCCGGCGACGCAGATCATCACGATCGCGCACGATGAGCAGGCGGGATTGATTGTGATGCCGACGCACGGTTATGGACCGTTCCGGCGGTTCATCCTGGGGTCGGTGACGGCGAAGGTGCTGCATGACGCGGACTGCCCGGTGTGGACGGGCGTCCACCTGGAGGCGGACTCGGTGGAGCAGATCCAGATTCGCAAAGTGGTGGCGGCGCTGGATCTGGGTCAGCAGAGTGAGCGGACACTGATGTGGGCGGCCCGATTCGCGGAGGGGGTTGGGGCGCAGTTGAGTCTGGTGCACGCGACGCCGAACCTGGAAGGACAGGCGGGGGATTATTTCGATCCGGACTGGCGGAAGCACATGGAGGCGCAGGTGCGCGAACAGGTGGACGCCCTGCAGCAGCGGTTGGGGACACACGCGCCCCTGCTGGTGGATTCCGGGGATGCGGCGGCGGTGGTGTGCCAGTTGTCGCAGGAGGCGGGGGCGGATCTGCTGGTGATTGGTCGCGGATCGGCGGCGGGGGTGTTCGGGCGGTTGCGGGCGAACGCGTACTCGATTATCCGGCAGTCGAACTGTCCGGTGGTGAGCGTTTAGGGCGCGGTTCGCGTCCAGAATTCCCAATCCGGCGCGAGAGTACCCGAAACGGGGAACAAGGACCGGGGTGTGTTCGTCTTCAAAAGGTGACTGTCTCCGGTAACAAAAGGCACGCGAGTTGGTATCCGGAGTGTGGGAATTTGCCGGGAGGAAGAGATGAATTCCGTACTGATTTTTGCATTTTTGCTGTGGCAGGCGCCGGTGGAGGAGCCGAAGCAGCCGGTGGTGGAAGGCCGGGTGGTGGAGCAGGGCAGTGGGGTGGCGGTGGCGAAGGCGGTGGTGACTTTCGCGCGGATGGGCAGCGCGGACATGAATCCGCCGAAGGTGGAGACGGACGCGGAAGGGGCGTTCGTGGCGGAGAATCTGAAGCCGGGATCGTACCTGGTGCTGGCGGAGAAGACCGGGTATTCGCGGCGTGCGTATGGAGCGAAGAACGATGGGGCGCTGCGGGGCGTGCCGGTGCGGGTGGAGATGAATGAGCGGCGAAAGCTGGAGATTGAACTGCCGAAGCAGGGGATCGTGACGGGGAAGGTGACGGACGCGGACGGCGAACCCGTGCAGGGGGTGGTGGTGTTCGGAATGCGGCCGACATATCAGAGGGGGAAGAAGAGTTGGGCGCCGGTGGGCGTGGGGCAGATGCCATCGATGTCGAGCGACACGGGCGAGTACCGGCTGACGGGATTGCCGGCGGGGCAGTTCCGGGTCTGCGCGATGCCGATGAGTGTGATCACGGGAGCGGGGCTGACGGCGGCGCCGGCGAAGAAGGGACCAAGCGGGAAGACGGAGTCGGCGGTGGTGACGTGCTACCCGAATGAGCCCGAGGTGGAGCGGGGAGCGCCGGTGGAGGTTCGGGACGGGATGGAGGTGCCGGGGATCGAGATCCGGCTGGCGCGGCGGGTGGTGGCGACGGTCAAAGGACAGATTACGGGATTGCCGGACGAGGTCCCGCAGATGCTGGCGTTGAGTTTGAGCCGTCCTGGCGCGGGCGCGGCAGGGATGATGTTCACGAACCGGGCGATCTCGACGGGCGGGGAGGGGAAGTTTGAGTTCCGGAACGTGCAGCCGGGGCAGTATGTCCTCCACACGTTGCCGATGGGGTTGGGGGCGGTGTCGCTGGGACTGAAGGTGGCGCTGGAGGTGACCGAGGACGAGGTGCAGGAGGTGCTGGCGCCGGCATTGATGCCGTTCACGGTGGAGGGGCGGGTGCAGGTGGAGGGGCGGACGGAGACGCCGGCGCTGGCGGGCGCGCAGGTGATGCTGACGGCCGACGACGATATCTATCAGTCGGTGCCGATGGGGCCGCTGCGGGAAGGCGGGCTGTTCCGGCTGGCCGGAGTGACGGCGGACCGGTACCGGGTGGCGATGACGGGGTTGCCAGAGGGGCTGTATCTGAAATCGGCGCAGGTGGGAAGCAAGAGTTGGGACGAGGGCGTGGTGGAGATTGGCGCGGCGGGGCAGGGGTTGACGCTGATCCTGGGCGATGATGCGGCGACGGTGTCGGGGACGGTGCGGGATGAGCGGGGCGAACCTGCGGGCGGGGCGTTCGTGGTGCTGCTGGACCCGGCGCAGCGGCATGGCCGAAGTCACACGGTGCGGGCGACAGAGGATGGGGTGTACCGGATCACGGGCGTGGAACCGGGTGAGTACCGTTTGTTCGCGGCTGGTGATGTGGACTCGGGCGGCGTGGACGACGCGGAATACGTCAAGCCGTGGATGAGCCGGGCGGTGAGTCTGAAGGTGGGAGCAAAGGAGCGCCCGGCTTCGGATCTGCGGCTACAGTGAGCCGGTGTGACGCTTGAAGATCTGCGGCAGGCTGGCGGAGAAGGCGGAGCGGGCGAGCACCATGTTGGCGCCGGCTTCCTGCGCCTGCTGCTTGAGTTCGGCCTGGACGTGGGCGACGAAGCTGATGATGCTGATGCCTTTGGTGGCAGCGGCGCCCTTGAGCCGGGAGATGAGCCCGACGGGCTCGATCCGGTTGTTGTTGAGATCGAGGATGACAAGCAGGGGTTGCTGCAATTCGGCCTGTTCGACGATGTCGTCTTCCGTCTTGAGAAATTCGACTTCGAGGCCGGCGCGCCGGGCGAGGTCGTTGATCTTCACGACGAAAAAGAGGTCTTCGACCGCGGCAAGGACTTTCTTGCTTTTGGGCATACTGGTTTGGCTGACTATCTGAACGGAAACTGTGCTTCGGACCCTTGGTTGCGTCGGAAAGGGGTCCCCCCGGGACTGGTCGATTCCTTCGCAGCGCTGGCAGGAACTCACAGGATACTCGTTTGGCGGGCCGCGGCGCAAGCGGCGAGGGCATGGTAAGTTAGCGGCATGGTGCAGCCTGGGCGACTCGACGATCCTCTGCGGTACGACGCGCCGGTGGATCCCGCGACCGTGGTGATCTTCGGGGCGACCGGGGATCTGACGCGGCGGAAGCTGGTGCCGGCCTTGTTCCGGCTCGCTTATGAGCGGAGGTTGCCGGCGGGATTTGCGGTGGTGGGGGTTTCGCGGACCGCGATGAGTGACGAAGCGTTCCGGGAGCGGATGCGGGGGGCGGTGGAGGAATTCCTGGAAGACAGCCCGTTTGACGCGGAGTTGTGGGCGGATTTCGCGCGGGGGCTGTTCTACGTGAGCGGGGACGTTCACGACACGAATCTGTATTCCCGTTTGAAACAGAAGTTGGAGGAAGTGGACCGGGAGCGGCAGACGGCGGGGAACGTTCTGTTCTACCTCTCGACGCAGCCGAGCCACTACGCGCCGGCGGCGCGGGGCTTGGGCGGCGCGGGTTTGCAGGCGGGCGAGGGATGGCGGCGACTGGTAGTCGAAAAACCGTTCGGGCATGACGGACCGAGCGCGGCGGCGCTGAACCGCGAACTCCGCGAGGTATTCTCCGAAGACGAGATCTACCGGATTGACCACTACCTGGGCAAGGAGACGGTCCAGAACATTCTGGCCTTCCGGTTCGGGAACGGCATCTTCGAGCCGTTGTGGAACCGGCGCTACGTCAGCCATGTCCAGATCACGGCGGCGGAGTCGATTGGCGTGGAGGGCCGCGGGGCCTATTATCAGGAGGCCGGCGCACTGCGCGACATGATCCAGAACCATCTGCTGCAGGTGATGGCGACGATGGCGATGGAGCCTCCGGCGGCGTACGAAGCGGACGCGGTTCGCGATGAGCGGGCGAAACTTTTGAGGGCGATCCGCGTGTGGACACCCGCCGAGGCGGCGGAGAATGCCGTGGCTGGGCAATATGGTCCGGCGCGGATAGGCGGCGCGGACGTCGCCGGATTCCGGCAGGAGCCGGGCGTGGACCCGGCGGCGCGAACGGATACCTACGCGGCGGTCACCCTCGAAGTGGACAACTGGCGATGGGCGGGCGTGCCGTTTTACATCCGTTCCGGCAAGCGGATGCCGAAGCGGGTGACGGACGTGGCGATTCAATTCAACCGCGCACCGCTGGCGATGTTCGAGGCGGGCGCGGGGCGCGTGCAGGAGAGCTACCCGAACCTGCTTGTCCTGCGAATTCAACCGGAAGAGGGGATTTCGTTGAGGTTTTTCTCGAAGCAGCCGGGTTCGGGAATGCGGCTGCGTCCGGTGACGATGGACTTCAACTACGGCACGAGTTTTGGGACGCGGTCGCCGTCGGCGTACGAGACGCTGCTGATGGACGCACTCCAGGGCGATGCGACGCTGTACACGCGACAGGACATGGTGGAAGCGAGTTGGGCGGTGGTGTCGCCGGTGCTTGCGCATTGGGCGGAGGCGCAGTTTGAGTTCCCGAACTACGCGGCGGGCACGTGGGGCCCCGAGGCCAGCGACCAGATGCTCGCCCGGCGCGGCCACACCTGGAGGGTTCCGTAAACCATGCTGGATGCAAGCCGCGTGTTGAGGGAACTGGACTCGCTCTGGCGGACCACAGGCAAGCAGGAGAGCGGGGGCGTGCTGCGCGCCTGCGCGATGACCATGCTGGTGGCTGGCGGCGACTGCGATGAGGCTGCAGAAACGCTGGCGGATTTGACGCGCGAACATCCGAGCCGTCTGGTGCTGATCGCTGAACGGCCAGGTGCGGGCGAGCCATCAGCGCGGGCGAATGTCCAATGCTGGATGCCGTTCGGACGCCGTCAGCAGATCTGTTCGGAGCAGATTGAGATGGAGGCCGAGCAGCTTGGAGAACTACTGCCGGCGGTGCGCGGCGTCTTGGTTCCGGACCTGCCCGTGGTGCTTTGGTGCCGCGATCTGGCGCTGGCGGGCCGCGCGGAGTTTCACGAACTGGCTGCGCTGGCCGGGAAGGTGATTGTCGACACGGCGGGGTTGGCGGACGCGGCCGAGGCCTGGGCCGTGCTGGCGAAGTTCGATTCGGGCCGGGCCGTGGTGGCGGATCTTGCCTGGACGCGTCTCACGCGCTGGCGCGAGACGGTGCAGCAGGCGTTCCGCTCCGAAGCGTGCCGGGAGAAATTGAGCGCGGTCGAGCAGGTCCAACTGAAATGGGCGGGCGCCGGCATGCCGTCCACCGTGGCCTATCTGGCGGGCTGGTTGCGCTGGCTCGCGCCCCGGGCCGAACTCGACTTGGCCTGCATCGACGCGCGGATGCCCGCGAAAGGCTTCGGGAGGATCCGGGAATTGCGGCTGAGCGGGCCGGATTTGGAGGTCCGCCTGCGGCGTCCGGAAGGAATCGGCGTGGCGATTGAAATCGAAGGACTGGCGGCCCGGATGATGTTTCCGCGGCTCGATCAGTCGGCGTTATTGCGGGAGGAGTTGTCCGTGTTTGGACGTGACGAGCACTTCGAGCAGGCACTTGAGCGGAGCAGGGCCGCGTGAACGAAATTCCGGTTTATGAGACGCCGGTGGCGGCGGCAGTAGCCTGCGCGGAGGCGCTGCGGTCGTTGATCGAGGACGCCCTGGCTGAACGCAGCGTTGCGCGCGTGGCGGTATCGGGCGGGTCCACGCCCAGGCTCATGTTCGATGCGTTGAGCGCGATGCCGCTCGACTGGAAGCGCATCGACTGGTTCTGGGTGGACGAACGCTGCGTGCCGCCCAGCGATGAACAAAGCAACTACGCGATGACCGCGCGGCACCTGTTCACGCCCGCTGGCGTGCCTGCCGAACGGATTCATCGTGTGCGAGGCGAACTGCCGCCGGCGGAAGCGCTGGAGCAGTATCTCGCGGAGATCGAGCAGGTCTTCCAGACTGACTTCCCCGAGTTCGACGTGGTCCAACTCGGGTTGGGGGCCGATGCGCACACCGCCAGCCTGTTCCCAGGCGAACCTTTGATCGAAGAGATTGGCGGCGTCGCGGCGGCGGTGTACGTCCGAAAACTCGAGCAGTGGCGGATCACGCTGCTGCCCGAGGCCCTCTTCTCGGCAAGAGCGCGGTTGGTGCTGGTGACCGGCGAGGACAAGGCCGAAGCGCTCCGCCGGATCACCTCGGAACCACTGGAGCCGAGGCGTCTGCCCGGTCAGTTGCTTCTCTCGCAGCAGGCCTTGTCGCACTTCTTCCTCGATCGCGCGGCGGCGGCCGGGCTGGAATGAGATGATCTCGCGCCGGAATCTGCTGGCCGCGCTGGTGCCCTACCCGGGCACGCGCGTGCGCATCGTGGCGGGCGGCGACGTCATGCTGGCGCGCTGGATCGGCCGCAAGACCAGGCTGATGGAGGACTGGGCCTGGCCCTTCCGCCATCTCTCTGAAACCCTGCTGGCCGCCGACATCGCGTTCGTGAATCTGGAGTCGCCGTTCTGTCAGAAAGGGCCTTACGAACAGCCGGGCGTGATGCTGTTCCGGGCGCGGCCCGAGATGATCGAAGGATTGACGCTCGCCGGCATCGATGTGGTTTCGATCGCCAATAACCATGTCCGCGACGCGGGCGCTGCCGGCATCGAGTACACTCTCAAGCATCTTAAGGACCACGGCATCGTGGCCGCCGGAATGAAGGACGGAGTGTTGGTGGAGCGGGCGCGCACCGGTTTCCGCTTCCTCGCCTACACCTACGATCAACGCAACGGCAACTGGCCGGAGGACGACAATCGCATCGCAGGCCTCGACATGGAGTTGATGCACGAGGAAGTGGCGGCTGCGCGGACGCGCGACGAAGTGGTGCTCGTTTCCATGCATGCAGGAACCGAATACGCCCCGAAGGCGAGTCCGCTACAGACGGCCTTCGCGCGCGCGGCCATCGATGCCGGCGCTGCCGCGGTGCTCGGTCATCATCCCCATGTTCGCCAGCCTGCCGAAGAGTACAAAGGCGGCGTGATCTTCTACTCGCTCGGTAACCTCGTCTTCGACCAGTTCCAGCGCAAGGAGACGCAGTTGGGCTCGCTGGCCGAACTCGATTTTGAAGACGGTAAGCTTCGCGAATGGCGGCTGCGCGAAGTGAGCCTCGCAGGCGGCCAGCCGAAACTCATGTAAACTACGAAGGTTTTCGTTGACATCTACGAAGGACTTCGTATAGAGTCAGGGTGTGAGCGGAAGACTCCCGGATTTACCCAAACCGACCGCCGCGGAACTCGAGATCCTCGGCGTACTCTGGCAGACTGGCCCGGCCACGGTCCGGCGCGTCCACGAGGTGCTGGAAGCCCGCAAGGGCGCGGGTTACACGACGGTCCTGAAGACGATGCAGATCATGGCGGACAAGGGTCTGCTGGAGCGCGAAGAATCGGCGAAGGCGCATGTGTACACGCCGGTCCTCCGCCAGGAAGACACGCAGCGGCAGTTGGTGGACGACCTGCTCGAAAAGGTCTTCGGGGGGTCGGCTTCGCAACTCGTCATGCGGGCGCTTTCCGGGCGCCGCACGTCCAAGAAGGAGATGGCCGAAATCCGCCGGATGCTGGACGAGTATGAAGGAGGCAAGCGATGAACGCCTGGGGCTGGGCTTTGATTCACTTCCTCTGGCAGGGCGCGGTGATCGCGCTGGCTCTTGCCGTCGTGCTTCGGGCCTGGCGGGCGAAGGGTCCGGAATTCCGTTACGCGGCCGCGTGCGTGGCGCTCGCCGTGATGGCTTTGGCGCCGGTGGCGACGGCGTTGCTGCTGGCGGGCAGCGGGGCGGGGAAGCCGGCGGTCTGGGTGGACGAATCGGTCCCGCAGATCGCGGAATCGCTTGCGCCGTTCACCGGAACCCGCCCGGGGATGCCCCTCGACTGGCTGGTGGCGCTCTGGGCGGCGGGCGCGGCTGCGCTTCTTCTGCGCGCTTGTGGCGGCTGGTATGTCGCGCGGCGGCGCACGCTCTCGGGCATCCCGCTCGACTACCCGTTGAGCCGGCTGATGCAGCGGATGGAGATGACGGGCGTCGTGGAGCTGATGGAATCTGCGGTGGCGCGAACGCCACAGGTGTTCGGCTGGCTTCGTCCGGTGATCGTGGTGCCGGCGGCGGCGCTCGCGCGGCTGTCCCCCTCCGAATTTGAAGCGGTGCTGGCGCACGAACTGGCGCACATCCGGCGGCGGGATTATCTGGTGAACCTGGCGCAGACGGTGGTGGAATCGGTGCTGTTCTATCATCCGGCGGTGTGGTGGGTGTCGCGGCGCATTCGCGAGGAGCGCGAATTGTGCTGCGACGATTGGGCGGTGCACGTCTGTGGCGACCGCGTGGCGTATTCGAAGGCTCTAATGAAGGTTGAAGAGGAGACCCCCATGTTCGCAATGGCAGCTTCGGCAACGGGATTAAAAGCGAGAATTGCGCGCCTTTTGGGCGTGGAAAACGATGTGAAATGGCGCTGGAGCGCGCCAATGGCGCCCGTGGCCGCGGCCGCGCTGGCGTTGATGCTGGTGGGCGGACCCTGGTGGGCCCTGGCGTCGCAGCCTGAACCGCCGCCCGCTCCGCCAGCGCCCGCAGCGCCGCCGGCGCCAGTTGCGCCAGTTGAGTCCGAGGCCGCGGATCAGCCTCCGCCTCCTCCGCCTGTACCGCCATCGCCGCCTGTCGCTCCGGATGCGCCGGAGCCGCCGCTACTGAAGGACCTGGCGCTGAATCTGGCGGAGATGGACATCGCCGAGTCGCAGCATCTCACCGAGGCTCAACGCAAGGACGTCGAGCGCGCGATGCAGGAGTTGCAAGACAACAAGGACAAGATCAGAGAAGAGCTGAAGCGGGCCATGGAGCAGATGCGCGGAGAACTCTCCAAAGTCGATACCGCCGAAGTGAAGCGCGCGATGGAACGGGCACTGCGTGATTTGGAGCGCCAGGAAGGCCAGATCGAACGGCAACTCGCCCAGGCCCGGCGCAACATGGAGCGCGCCCTGCAACAGAATGAGCGCGCACAGGCACGAGTACAGGAACGGCGTGAAGAGCAGCAACGCCGGCTTCAGTACGCGAACGAGCGGTTCACCACCGGCGGCGTTGAAGGCGCGAAGACGGATCGCGGCAAGCTCTACCTTCGCCACGGCCCGCCCGACGAGGTCGAATCCCGTCCGGGCCAGAACGAGGTCTGGCGCTACCGCAACTTCCGCGGCATGGGCGGCACGATGGTGTTCGAGTTCGCGTTCGAGGGATCCGATTACCGGCTGAAGTCGAAGCCCGAATAGTGATAGCTTGTCAGCATGTCATCTCCATCAGTTACGCGGCGGCATGTCTTCTTGGGTTCGCTGGCGGCCGCGGCCGCCTCGAAGGTGCAGGCACAGGAAAGTGAGATCCGGGTTGCTTTTATTGGCACCGGCGGACGTGGCGGCTCTCTGATCCGCTCCACGCTCGCCCAACCGGCGGCCAAGGTCATGGCCGTCTGCGACCTCAAGGGCGACCGCCTCGACCGCGCCGCCACCACGACCGCGCGCGATAAGCCGAAGACTACTCGCGACTGGAAGGAAGTCCTCTCCATGGCCGACGTGGATGCCGTCTACATCGCCACGCCGTGCGATCTCCACGTCGAAATGGCCATCGCCGCGCTCGAGGCCGGCAAGCACGTCTATTGTGAGAAGCCCATCGGCATCCAACCTGCGGAGATTGGCCGGCTTCTCGAAGTCGCCCGCAAATCCAGCAAGGTCTTCGTCACGGGGCAGCAGATGCGCTCGCTCACCTACCGGGCCGCGCTCGTTGAAAAAATTCGCGAAGGGCTGCTCGGCGAAGTCATGATGGTCAAGGCGCAGCGGCACTCTTCCGATGACCTGAACCATCAGGGTGGCTCCTCGGACTGGTTCTTCGATGCCCGCCGCTCGGGCGATGTTCTCGTCGAACAGTCCGTCCACAACCTCGACCAGATCAACTGGCTCATCGGATCCCGGCCCGCTTTCGCCTCCGGTTTCGGCGGCGTCATGAAGTGGAAGGACCAGCCGCCCGGACGCACCAGCATGGACGGCTACACGCTCTCCTACGAATACGCCAACGGTGTCAAGGTGAGCTACACGAACGTCTTCTTCCACCCCGCCGGACTGCCCGGCGGCGGCGCCTACACCTACATCTACGGCACCAAGGGCGCACTGGACTGCGACTCCTGCCTCTTCTACCCCGAGGGCCGCGGCGCCCAGCCCATTGAAGCCGCAAAGAAGCCCCAACCGGCCGAGAACATGAACGAGAAGCACGTCGAGGCCTTCCTCAATCAGATCCGCGGCAAAGGCAAAGCGCCCGCCGGCATCGAAGAAGGCGCCACTGGTGCATTGACCGCTATCCTTGGACGCGAGGCCATCTACAACAAGCGTGTGATGCGCTGGGTCGATCTCGGCGTCAATATCTAAACGTCCAGCACGATCTTGCCGAACTGCCCCTTCGCTTCGAGGCGCTCGTGCGCGGCGCGCGCCTCGCCGAGGGGAAACACCGAATCCACCACCGGCTTCAGGTTCCCTTCAAACACAAACCGCAGTACATGATGCAATTCAGCCAGCGTGCCCATGTACGAGCCCAATAGCGACTGCTGCTTCGCGAACAGGTAGCGCAGGTCCACGCCCACATCGTGGCCCGTCGTCGCCCCGCACGTTACCAGTCTTCCCGAAGGCGCCAGTGCGGCCATGCTGGCCTTCCACGTGGCCTCCCCAACATGCTCGAATACCACGTCCGCGCCGCGCCGCGAAGTCGCCTTCCGCAATTCCTTCGCGAGATCCGGCCGGTAATGGTCGATCACGACATCCGCCCCCAGCGCCCGCGCCTTCTCCATCTTCTCCTCGCCGCCCGCCGTCGCCACCACCCGGCAATGAAACAGTTTCGCGATCTGCACCGCCGCCATCCCCACGCCGCTCGATGCCGCCAGCACCACCACTTCCTCGCCCGCCTGCAACCCCGCGCGCCCGAACAGCATGTGCCACGCGGTCAGGAACACCAATGGCGCCGCCGCTGCTTCGCGAAATTCCAGCGTCTCCGGAATCGGAATCACCGCGTACTCGGGTGCCGTCATCAATTCTCGATATCCGCCAGATACGCCCGCGCCGAACAATTTGTAATCACGACATTCGTTGTCACGGCCTTCGTGGCACCGAAGACACTGCCGGCAACTCAAGCCCGGCGCCAGCAGCACCCGCATGCCCGGCCGCACCCGCCCACACAGTTCGCCCACCGCCACCACTTCGCCCGCGATATCGGAACCCAGGACGTGCGGAAACGGAAACTGCACGCCCGGAATGCCCTGCCGGACCCACAGATCCAGATGGTTTAACGCGCACGCATGCACCCGCACCAGCACCTCGTCCGCGCGAGGCGCCGGTTCGCGCATCTCCACCGTCTCGAGCACCTCCGGCCCGCCGTGCTGACGGATCAGAACGCCCTTCATGGTTTGCCCTCCTTCAGCGAAGCCTCCACCTTCGCCCGTAACTCCGCCGCTTTTGCGAAGATCTCCGCGGGCTTCAGCGTGAGCGGCTTGCGGTCCCGCACCGTCACTTTCCCTTCAATCACCACATCGCGAACGTCGCTGCTCTTCAGCGTATACACCAGCATCGAATACGGATCATGCCGCGGGAATGCGTGCGGCTCCGCCAGCGAAATCGTGATCAAATCCGCGCGCTTGCCGGGTTCGAGTGACCCGATCTGCTCCTCCATTCCCAGGACGCGCGCCCCCATGATGGTGGCCATCTCGAAGACCGTCGCCGCGGGCAGCGCCATCGGATTATTCGTCGTCCCTTTCGCGATCTTCGAGGCCAGGTCCATCTCCTCGAACATGTTGAAGTCGTTATTTGAACCCGCCGGGCCATCCGGCCCCAGTCCCACCGGGATCCCGAACCGCAAAAACTCCCCGATCGGCGGAATGCCGCTGCCCAGCTTCAGGTTGGATGACGGACAGTGTGCCAGCCCGATCCCGTGCTGCCGCGCCGTCTGCCGGTCGCGCACGCCCATCCACACACCATGCGCGAACACGCTCCTCTTCGCGATCGCGCCGATCCGCGACAGGTAGTAGGTCGGCGAAGCCCCGTGCTTCTGCAGCGACGTCGTGTTCTCCACCTGCGTCTCCGACACGTGAATCAGCAGCGGCACCCCATGCCGGTCCGCCATCGCGCTCGCCGCCTTCAGCGTCGCTTCGTCGTTTGTGTAGGCCGCGTGCGGCGCCACGGCCGGCGTAATCAGCGCATCGCCCTTCCACTTGCCGATGAACTTCTCGGTCGCCGCCAGCGCCTCCTGCGGCGTCTTGTAGTCCGGGGCGGGGAAGCCGATGATCGTCTGCCCCAACACCGCGCGCATCCCCGCCTCCTTCGTGACCGCCGCCACGTCATCCTCGAAGTAGTACATGTCCGTGTACGTCGTCGTCCCGGACAGCATCATCTCCATCACCGCCAGTCGCGTTCCCCACCGCACGAACTCCGGCGTCACGTTCTTCGCCTCCGCCGGGAAGATGAACTTCTCCAGCCACTGCTGCAGCGGGACATCATCCGCCAATCCGCGCAGCAGGCTCATCGCCGCGTGCGTGTGCGTGTTCACCAGGCCCGGCGTCAGCATCGCCTGCGGCTGATCGATTCGCTGCTTCGCCTTGTATGCCTTGTCGATCTCCGCGCGCGGACCCACGGCCAGAATCCGGCCCCCGCCAATCGCCACCGCGCCGTTGTCGATCACGCGCCGCTCGGCGTCCATCGTCACCACCTGCGCCGCCGAAACGATCAGGTCCGCCGCCTGCTGCCCGTGGGCCGCGGTCGTCAGAATCAGGAATGCGCTAGCGCAGATTGTCTTCATCAAATGCATGAGGCAGTAACTCCGCAAGGGAATGAACTTCCGTCTGTCCGGCCAGATTGGCCAGTAGTACTTCCACGTCGCCGCAGTAATCCCACAACACCTGCCGGCACGCCCCGCACGGCGGCGTCAGCCGCGCCGTGTCCGTCACCACCGCGATCGCCTGGAACGCCCGCGACCCCGCCGTTAGCGCACTGAAAAGCGCCGTCCGTTCCGCACAGCACGTCAGCCCGTACGAGGACGACTCCACATTCACGCCCGCAAAGATCCGCCCCTTCGCGTCTTCCAGCGCCGCCCCCACCCGGAAGCCAGAATACTTCGCGCACGCATGCTCACGCGCCTCTCGCGCCGCCGCAATCAGCCGTTCCCGGGAGGAGGTCGTCACCCTTCCAGTTTAGGCACGAGCGCCGTCAACAGGCGCGCCAGATCGCCCGCCGCTGCCCGTCCGGTCTCCAGCACTTCAATGTGACTCAACTCCGCCTGCATCCCCGCCGCCATGTTCGTCACCGTCGAAATCCCCAGCACCCGCAACCCGGCATGGTTCGCCGCGATGCACTCCGCCACCGTCGACATCCCCGCCAGATCCGCGCCGATCGTTCGCAGATACCGGATCTCCGCGGGTGTCTCGAAACTCGGGCCCAATAAGCCCGCGTACACCCCCTCGCCCGTCTCGATCCCCAGCGATGCCGCCGCCTCCGCCGCCAGCGCCCGCAACTCCGGATCGTACGCGTGTGACATGTCTGGAAACCGCGGCCCCAGCGCGTCATCATTCGGCCCCACCAGCGGATTCAACCCCTGCAGATTGATGTGGTCCGTGATCAGCACCATCAACCCCTGCCGGTATGCCGGGTTGATCCCCCCGGCCGCGTTCGTCAGAATCAGGTTCTTCAACCCCAACCGCGCCAGCACGCGCACTCCGAACACCGCTTCCTGTGGCGTCCGGCCTTCGTACAAATGCACCCGCCCCGCCACCACCGTCACCGGCGCTCCGCCCACTTCCCCCACGATCAACTCCCCGGCATGGCCCTGCACCGAAACCCCCGGCCAGCCCGGTATCTCCCCGAACGGGATCCGCCGCGCCTTCTCCACCACGTCCGCGAACGCGCTCTGTGCCGACCCCAGCACCACCGCCGTCGCCGGCCACTCCTTCGCCACCCCGCGCAGATACTCGAACGCCGCCTGTGTCTCCATCACAGCAACACCCCCGCGATGCATGCCGACATGAAATTCGCCAGCGTCCCCGCGATCATCGCGCGGATCCCCAGCCTCGCCAGATCGCTCTTGCGCGACGGCGCCAGCGCCCCAATGCCGCCGATCTGAATCGCGATCGACGAGAAGTTCGCGAACCCGCAGAGCGCGAACGTAGCGATGACGAAACTCCGCGGGTCCATCGTCTCCCGCAATTCGCCCAGCCGCAAGAACGCGATGAACTCGTTCAGCACCATCCGCGTCCCCAGCATGTCCCCCACCGCCGCCGCGTCCTTCCAACTCACGCCCAGCAGCCACGCCGCCGGCGCGAACACAAACCCGAAGAGCTTCTGCAACGACTCCGGAAACCACGCCATCCCTGGCAGCCCATGCACCCAGCCGAACATCCCGTTGACCAGCGCAATCAATGCCAGAAACGCAATCAGCATCCCCGCGATGTTCAATGCGAGTTGCAACCCCTCGCCTGCCCCCCGGGCCGCCGCGTCGATCACATTCACGCCCGGCTTTTCCACCTCCACGTTCACGCTGCCCGCCGTCTCCGGCTTCTCCGTCTCCGGCACCAGCATCTTCGCCAGCAGAAGTGTCGCCGGCGCCGTCATGATCACCGCCGTCAGCAGGTGCTTGATGTCCACCCCGGCGATCTTCACGTACGCCGCCATCACCGCCCCCGAGACATGCGCCATCCCGCACGTCATCACCGTGAACAGTTCGCTCTCGGTCAATCGCGGCAGGAACGGCCGGATCGTCAGCGGCGCTTCCGTCTGCCCCATGAAGATCGACGCCGCCACGTTCGTCGATTCCGCCCCTGATGCCCCCATCACCCGCTGCATCACCCGCGCCATCGCCCGGATCACCACCTGCATCACGCCGAAGTAATAAAGGATCGCGAACAGGGAGGCGATGAAAATGACGATCGGCAACACCTGGAATGCGAACACCACCCCGAATGGCCCGTCCTTCGCCCCCAGCGGTCCGAACACAAACCGTGATCCCTCTTCCACGTAGTGCAGCAGTGCATTGACGGCAATCGTGGCGACTTCAAACAATCGCCCAAATCCGGTCTTGAGCACCAGAAACGCGAAAGCAAACTGCAACCCCAAACCCCAGAGCAGCAGTTGCGGGCGAATCGCGCGCCGGTTCTTCGACGCCAGATAACACCCGCCCAGAATCACAGCCAGACCCAGCAGACCGGTGAAGCGATCCATGCCGCGAGCCTCCCTTCGTGAGCTTTAGCTGACGACTTCGAGGATCAACTCGCGCGGCTCCGGCGGGTTTGATGACAGCCGGAAGGCGTCTTCCACGCGCTCCGCCGCCTCTTCCAGCCGGTCTTCCTTGGTGTAGTAAATGCGGCACAGCACGCCGCCTTCGTCCACCTTCTCCCCAGCCTTCACCTGCAGGATCACGCCCACTGCCGGGTCGATCGAATCTTCCTTTGTGTCGCGCCCCGCGCCGATCATCGCCGATGCCAGCCCGATCTCCTCGGCATCGATCGCCGACACGTAACCGCCCCGCGGTGCCGTGATCTCCATCGCGCCCGTCGCGTTCGGCAGCATGTCGAACCGGTCCAGCACCATCGGATCCCCGCCCTGCGCCGCGATCACGTCCCGCAACTTCTTGAAGCCCGAGCCGTCCAGCAGCCGCGCCTGCGCCACTTCCCGCGCGTCTTCCAGCGTCTCCGTCAGCTTCGCCAGGAAGATCATCCGCGCCGCCAGTTCCAGCGACAGCCGCGTCAGATCCGGCGGCCCCGCATTCAACAGCGTCTGCGACACTTCCATCACTTCCAGCGCGTTCCCGATCGCGAAGCCCAGCGGCTGATTCATGTCCGTCAACAGCGCCTGCGCCCGCAGGTCATTCCGCCGCGCAATCGTGGTCATCAACTGCGCCAGCTTCCGCGCTTCCACCTGCCGCTTCATGAACGCCCCAGCGCCCACTTTCACGTCCAGCACCAGCCCGTCCAGCGACACCGCCAGCTTCTTCGACATGATCGACGCCGCGATCAACGCCGTCGATTCCACCGTCCCCGTCGCGTCCCGCAGCGAGTACATCTTGCCGTCCGCCGGAGTCACTTCCTCCGTCTGACCCATGATCGCAATCCCGAGCGTCCGCAACTGCTCCTTGAATTGCTCCACCGTCAGCTTCGTGTTGAAGCCCGGAATCGCTTCCAGTTTGTCCAGCGTCCCGCCCGTGTGACCCAGCGCCCGCCCGGCCACCATCGGCACCACCACGCCCGCCGCCGCCGCCAGTGGCGCCGCGATCAGGCTTGTCTTGTCCCCAACGCCACCCGTCGAGTGCTTGTCCACCCGTGGGCCCGGCACGTCCGACAGGTCCAGACCCCCGCCAGACGCAAGCATGGCGGCGGTCATCGCCTCCACTTCCTGCTCCGACATGTTCTGAAAATAGACAGCCATCAGAAAGGCTGACATCTGGTATTCGGGAATCTCCCCGCGGGTGTAACTGTCCACCAGCCAGGTGATTTCCTCAGGCAGAAGCTCTTCGCCATTCCGCTTGCGGGTGATAAGATCGACGGTGCGCATGGTCAATCAGTCAGCGTACCACCTTCGGTAAGGTGAAGTAAAGCAACACTTTGCGCCCCCGCGCCTGTCAACCCGCCACCGGAATCACCGGCGGCATCGGATACCGGTATCGCCCCGCGAACACTTCCCCGAACAACCCCAGCAGCCCTTCGTGAATCGCCCCGTTCGACGCCGCCACATGCTCGCCCGTCAACGACGCCGCTCCCCCCGTCATATCCGACACCCGCCCCCCGGCTTCCTCCACCAGCAACAACCCCGCCGCCATGTCCCACGGGTTCAAACCAAACTCCCAGAACCCGTCCAGACGCCCGCACGACACATACGCCAGGTCCAGCGCCGCTGCCCCGGCGCGTCTCACCCCGTGTGTCTGCATCGCCGCCTGATGGAAGAAGTGCACGTTGATGTTCTCGTGCCGCTTCCGCGACGGAAACCCCGTCGCCAGCAGCGCCTCTTCAATCCGCCCCGCCTTCGACACCTGAATCCGCCGCCCGTTCAGAAACGCCCCGCCCCCGCGCTCCGCCGCGAACATCTCCTGCCGCACCGGATCGAACACCACCCCGCAAATCATCTCCCCCTTGCGCTCCAGCCCCAGCGTCACGTTGAACATCGGAAACCCGTGCGCGAAGTTCGTCGTCCCGTCCAGCGGATCCACGTACCACCGGTACTCCGTCCCCGCCTCCCGCAATCCACCCTCCTCCCCCAGCACCGCGTGCGACGGAAAATGGCTCTTCAGCCGCTCCACCACCAGAGCCTCCGACTGCCGGTCCGCCTCCGTCACCAGATCGAAATCGCCCTTCAACTCAAACCCGATCCGCCGCTCATAAAAATGCGCCAGCAGCGAACCGGCCTCGCGCGCAATGTCCGTCGCCGTCTCCAGATAGTGAGCCATGTTGTCTTTCCTGTTTGGGTCGCTACTTCTCTCGAAGCTCGTAGATGTACCGGATGTCGTGCTTGTAAATGAACAGCTTCTCGCCGTCGTCCCGGTTCAGCCGGATGAAACCCGCGTCCCAGAACTCAATCACCCCGCAATGCTCCTCGCCGTCCTCCAGCTTGATGCACACCGGCACGTCGTTCTCCGTCAGATGCCGCAGGTAGACCACTTCCTGAAATGTCTGCGCAGGGGCTTTCGATTTGGGCAAAACGGGCACGCTCCTCTTGATTCACCAGTGTATCAGGGCCGGCGCTTCGGACCCCCCGCGGCCGGAGCCGCCACCACATCGTCCGAGAAATACCCGTTCCGCGCTCCCACGCTGTGCCCCGCCCGGTCCACCACCAGCGTCACCCGGTGAAACCGCTCTTTCGCCGGCGATACCCCCCGCGGATAGTACCCCAGCAAATACTGCGTCCGCAGATCCCTCAGAATCTCCGAAAATGCCTCGTCGATCGACGCCCCCAACGCCGGCATGAACATCCGCCCCCCCGTCCACTGCGCGAACGTCGCCAGCGCGTTCTCCCCCCGCAAATTTCGCCCCGCCCCCCCCCGCACCGGCGTCACCAGCACCGCGTACAGCACCGCGTCCACGTCATGCAGCGCCTCCAGCGCCTCCTCGAACTTCACCCGGCTCGCCGTGTCCGCCCCATCGCTCACGATCAATACCACGTGCCGCCCGTCCCGCTTCTTCATCTCCCCGGCCGCCAGGTACACCGAATCAAACATCGCCGTCGCCCCCTCGCTCTTCAGCGTCCGCAAACCCCGCTCCAGCCGCCGCAAATCCCGCGTGTAGTCCGTGTGCAGCGTCACATCCGTGTTGAAACTGTATAGCGCCGCTTCATCCCGCTCATTGCCCTCCCTCAGCAGCGTCGCCAGAAACCGCCGGATGCTGTCCAGCTCATATCGCCGCTCCCGCTCCGTCGACCGGCTTGTGTCCACCACCATCGCGATGCTCAACGGCTGTTCTGTCCGCCGCTCGAAGATCGCGATCTCCTGCTCCACCCCGTTGTCGAAAATCTTGAAGTCCCCCTTCTCCAGCCCGCCCACCAGTTGCCCCTGCGGGCTCTTGACCGTCGCCAGCATCCGCACCAGCCGCACATCCACCTTGAAGACCGGCGCCTCCTCCTCCTGCTGCTGTTGCCCCAACGCCCCCGCCGGCGCCAGCAGCACCACCAGAGCCCACGCTACGGCCGCGGCAGCGACGCGTCCCATGCGCCCTCCACCCACACCTCGCCGTCCTCGAAATGCTCCTTCTTCCAGATCGGCACTCTCGTCTTCAACAGGTCCATCACCTCGCGCACCGCGTCAAAAGCCGCCGCCCGGTGTGGCGACGCCACCACCACGCTCACGCTCGCCTCCCCAATCTCCAGCCGTCCCAATCGGTGGACAATCGCCAGCCGCCCGATCCGGTGCCACACCGCCATCTCGCGCCCGATCTCCGCGATCACCTTCAACGCCATCGGCTCGTAACCCTCATAATCCAGAAATCGCGTCGCCCGTCCCCCGCTGTTGTTCCGCACCACCCCCTCGAACGTCACCACCGCCCCGTCGCTCGCCCGCGTCAGCCGCGCCGCGAGCGCCGCCGAATCGATCCGCTCCCGCGTCAGCGCAAAAAAATGCCCGTCTTCCCCCTCGATCGCCGCCACCCACGGCCCCGAACCCCCGCTCACCGGAGGCAAAAACGCCACCTCGTCGCCCTCCCGCAACACCGTCCCTCCCGTCGCGAACTCCTGGTTCACTGCCATCAGGATGCTCGCTTTCAACACCCCCAGACGCTCGTGCTCCCCCGCCAGGCGGTCAAAAACCGCCCCCGCCGTCGCGCCCGCCTCCACCTCCAGCGACCGCTCCGCGCACCCTGTCGCGTCCTTCAATTGCCCGAAAAATAGAACTCGTATCGTCACGCTATCCGTCATGCTAACAGACGCGCCCGCGCCTCCCTCGGGTTCCGTTTGTCACAATGGAATTCGCCAACATGACTTCCGCACCGCCCCCCTTCGCCGAAATCCGCACCCGCGTCCGCTACGCCGAAACCGACCAGATGGGCGTCGTCTACCACGCCAACTACCTCGTCTGGATGGAAATGGCCCGCACCGAACTCTGCCGCGTCCGCGGCTTCCGCTATCGCGACATCGAACGCGACGACCAACTCCGCCTCGCCGTCGCCGAAGTCAACTGCCGCTACCGCGCCCCCGCCCGCTACGACGACGAAATCATCGCCAAAGCCTGGGTCGCCCACGCCCACCCCCGCATGGTCACCTTTGCCTACGAAATCCGCCACGAACTCTCCGGCGACATCTTCGCCACCGGCGAAACCCGCCACGTCATGATCGACTTCAACGGCCGCCCCGTCAAGATCCCCCCCAAGTACTTCCCCCTTTTCGGTCTCGAACCATGACCCCCGCCGTCGAGTCCGCCCTGCGCTCCGCCTTCCGCCATCGAACCGGCTGCGCCACCGCCCTCGACCTCCACACCGGCAAACCCCTCGCCCACTGGCGTCCCGACCTCGTTAAATCCTGGTCCGCCGCTCCAGGCTCCGTCCTCAAACCCCTCGTCGCCGCCATCCTCCACCGCCCCGAAACCCTCGTCCCCTGCCGCCAGTCCCTGTTCATCTCCGGCGTCAACTTCACCTGTACCCACCCGGCCCAGACCGCCCCCCTCGACCTCCCCGCCGCCCTCGCCCTCTCCTGCAATCACTGGTTCGCCGCCCAG
>ERZ761609.783-NODE-783-length-33711-cov-38.019254_pt1 | contig 33711 bp, 29 predicted proteins | sample MGYA00511163_ERZ761609 | MGnify/ENA primary metagenome ERZ761609 (study PRJEB28899, sample SAMN02445070) | bioreactor sludge metagenome | biome: EBPR sludge | place: Australia: Brisbane, Thorneside Wastewater Treatment Plant | collected 2011-12-16 ...
CCCTTGCCCAGGACACGTATCACCTCATAGCGACCGATGTGTGTGACGTGCATGACGGAGTGGATGAAAGTTCGCTGCAGGAACAGGGGAGCCGTCAGCATAACTTAAAGCTGAGTACACCCGTGCGATGAGCTGTATTTTGGGGGTGTGGGCCTTGCATCACAAGTCTGCCCCACGACCATACCTGACCCCACCCTCAGGGCCGTTGGCGCGAAGCCAGCCCGTTGGCCACCAGCAGGTCGCCCACATCGTGCCTCAGGTCCGCTTGTCTGTTACGGCTGACCTGCGCATGGCAGGTCAGTTCTTTGCCTGCTCGCGTGCAATGGGCCAGTGTTACCTGTTGACCCAGCAACAGGGCATCCAGTTGCATTCTGTCGCGTTGCGCCTTGCCGGATCGGCTGGCCGGCGCAATGCCGCGCAATCGCACTGCGACTTGCCGGTTGAGCAAGCGGACATCCGAGGCCTCCTTCACGTCGACCAGCAACCGTTGCGCGCTCGGTACGTGGGCAATGACACCCAGGATGGGGTCCAGCACCTCGGCGGACACGGACGTACCACTGCCTGAAGCCAGGCCAAAAGCAAGCATGGTGCGCGCAGCGCCTTGACCGAAAAAGTGCGTGATGGCGGAGAAGGGGCGGCGCATCAGCGTCGACCGCCCTCGCGGGCGGCCACTTGCACCAGCATGTTCAACGTGGCGGAGTAGTAGCTTTGGGCCGACATGGGCAACCGGCTGGCAGGCGGCTTGCCCGTCATCACCAGTGTGCGAATGGCGGCAATACCTGGTTCTGCGCCGTAGCTGTCGATCGAGTTGTCATCGACATTGGCCCAACCCGGCAGAAACGCATCACATTTGAAATGCGTCCAGAACCGCATGAAGCCATCGGTCTTGTTGGTCTCGGCTCGGCCGGCCCAGTGAAGGTAGAGCGGGATGCGGGCTGCGTCGTAGCCATACCGGGTGGGTCGGTTGGGGTCGGGTTGCAGCGGGTTGACCAGCAGCAACCAGTCCGGTGGCAGGCCCCAGCGACCGAAGCGTGCGATCTCCGTCAGGCGCAGGCCTGAACGGGTCAGCGCCTCCCACTGCGGGTGGGGATCGACCTTGTTCAAGGCATCGAAAGCTGGAAACACCCAATAGGACAGGTTGACGACCAGACCCTGTGCAGTCTTGAAACCGTCCACACCAGGCAGCAAGACGGTGCCCCAAGGGGTCCCGTCCTGCACCATCTTTTCCCGGATGGCTTTGGCGATGGCGGCAGCCTTGTCTTTGTAGGGCGCGTGGCCAAGGCGCTCGGCAGCCCTTTGCAGGCCCCAGGCAATGAACAGGTCGCCGTCAGCTGCCGTGTTGGCATCGGTAACGCCCCGACCCGGTTCCCAGCGCCAGGCAAACAGACCGTCGGTGCGGGTCCCCAGGTTGGCCTGGGTCCATTGCCAGATGCGGTCAAATGCGGCCCGGTCGTTGGCTGCCGTGGCCAGCACCATGCCGAAACCTTGCCCCTCGGAATGGCTGATGTTGCGCTGACCGGTGTCGGTCACGCGTCCGTCCGGGGCAACATAGGTGGCCTTCCATTCATCCCACCCGATCAAAGTCGTCGATGCTTGGGCGGGGGCGGCGAGGGTCAGGCCGAACAGGGCACCGCCCCACAGCAGACTGCGTCTGGACACGACGATGGGGTCTGCCTGAAGCATGGTTCCGATCAGGTTATATGATCACGCAACCTATCAGCGCGATCCTTCGGTGACGGGTGTGTAGACAAAAAACTGCTGGACGTGTCGCCCGTCAACGTTGCCAGCTTGTCGAGCGCGGTGACACAGGCTTTTGCGTTGTACTTGCGGTTCTTCATGAATCCCAATGCGTAGTCGTCGGCCTCGCGTTCGTTGGCCTGGGAATGCTGTGCATTGATGACCTTCTCGAAAAGGTCCCCCAATTCAGTGTTGGCCAGCACGCCTGCACGGGTGTTAGAGGACTGAACGCCTTTGCGTAGAGCGCTGGTTCGAAGGGCGGCTTGCATGCGCGCTTTGGAGTGTCCCGATTTGACATGCCCGATTTCGTGTCCAATGACGTAACGTACTTCATCGTCCGAAAACTGGTCCATCAAACCTGAGTAGACACGGATGGTGCCATTGGCCATGGCAAATGCATTGACTTGTGGCGTGACGTAGACCTTGAAATTAAGCCTCAGACCATCGTAGTTTTGAAGACCTGTCACCATCTTGTTCAGTCGCTGGGCATAGGGGTTGCTCCCAGGAGCCACCTGGTTTTGTTGGTCCATCTGACTGGCCATCTGGTCGAAATAGCCTTTCAGCTCCTCGTCTGTGATGGCTTCGGCTTTCACCAAGTCTTGTCCAGCCTCGAGGATTTTTCCAAAATTGAACTGCGCCCAGACAGGTGTCACAGCACTGATGCCTGACACGAGGGCGGAAAGAGTGAGCAAGTTACGACGGTACATAAAAAACTCCGGTTTACAGGCAGTGGCAGCAAGCTTCGCCTCCGTGCAAAATCAGACTTTACACAAATCGTTGCCTGCAGGATATGGTTACTGACGGTGGGCAGGTATCAAATGGCAGAGTATTGACCCGTTGCATCAGGAGGACGGGGCAATCCGAATACCAGGAGAAGTTATGCGTGATTCAATCTTGCTGAGCAGAACGGTCGCTGCGGCATGTTTGGCAATCGCCGCCAATTGCGGTGTTGCACACGCGCAGGAAGAGGCAACCGTCAAGCGCCAGACCCAGTTGAGGTCCCAACCAAGCGACAGTGCGCCAGGGATTGCTGATTTGCCTGTCAACAGTGTTCTGATCCGTCAGCCTCAGCGGCAGGGTGCGTGGATGCAGGTCAAAACTTCTGCAGGCACATCAGGGTGGGTCAGCATGTTTGACATCGGCACGCCGGTGCGTGATCTGGTGGTGGGCTTATTGCGACGGGCTGTGACCAAGCCTAGTGCAGGCACACTTGCTACCGCCACCATCGGTATCCGTGGCTTGGGGCAGGGCAATGTGGCCTCAGTTGGGGCGGGGGCGGCCAACGGGCCTTCGGGCATTGAAACGGTCGCCTTGGTTGAGAATGCGCGTGCAAGCCAGGAGCAGGCCCGTGATTTTGCAACCAGAGTGGGGTTGCGGTCGCTCGCGCTGGATGACTTGCCTGTCCCTCCGCCACCCGCTGGCCTGCCTGCGGAGGTCCTGTCGGTTAAGTCAGTGATTGCTGGGGATGGGTTGTTGTCCAGGGCCCTGCGGTCACCAGATTCATTGACTGATGCAGAAGAGGCCGAGTTGGGCAGGCAGTTTGCTGTCCATTGGATGCAGGGACAGCCTGCGGATGCCACGCCGGGCATGCAGGCCTATGTCAACCGACTGGGCAGGTGGCTCAGCCTTCAGTCCTCACGGCCTGCTTTGACCTGGACGTTTGTGGTGGTTGACGAAGCAGAGTTCCAGGCATTCAGTGCGCCCGGTGGGTACGTGTTTGTGAGTCGTGGTTTAGTGGACAGGTGTGTAGATGAGGCGGAGTTGGCTGCGTTGCTGGCGCACGAGATTGCGCATGTTTCTCAGCGGCATGGCCTGGTAGCCATGCAGAAATTCGCTTCAGCCGATGCGCGTGCTACCCCCGATTTGGCTGCAATGGCGTGGCACATGCAACGAATGGGTATGGGTGCACGTGCAGAATTCGAGGCTGATCGTCTTGCGGTGACGATGTTGGCGAGATCAGGGCTTGATCCCTTTGGTTTGATGGCTGTTCTGGTTCAACAGAATGCGCTGAATGACAGTGACCTGCACTATGCCGAGGCGCATCCACAAAGCCGTTTGCGACTGGACCAATTGGAGCAGGCCATCTCGTTAGGCGGAAGCATCCCCGAAGCACATCGCCCGCAGGTGACGATCGGGCAACGGCTGGCATCTCTGGGCTTGCCTTGAGTGAGAGGCTGAGGTTTTTTACCCAAATCCGCTCGCCACCCCAAAACGTACCCGTTTCGCGTTGTAAAAGCTCGCCATAGCACTGTTGATGCCCGTGATCGGGCACGTTTTGGTGCGTTTTCGTACACGCCCGAAAAACTCCCTGCCTCTGGGGCGGGCGGATGTGTCTGGCCGTAGGGGTTATCCTCCTCTGTCGACAAATGACCGTCTGATGGCCTGAATGAACCAACTTCAATTGTTTTTGCCTTGCGCCGCTGGTGTCGAAGCTTTTCTGGCCGATGAGGTCCAGCGGGTGGTGGGGGTGCGCGGGCAAACCGGGCGCGCCGGGTTGATGCTGTCAGCTTCCTGGCGCGATGCGATGAAGCTCAATTTGCACAGCCGTCTTGCCCAGCGCGTGTTGGTGCAACTGGCACATCAGCCTTACCGGCATGAGGCAGATCTCTACGAGGCTGCCGCAGGCGTGGCATGGGAAATCTGGTTCACACCGCGTCAGAGTTTCAAAATCGAGATCACGTCGCAATACAGCCCCTTGCAGAGTCTGAATTTTGCGGCGCTCAAAGTCAAAGATGCCGTCGCCGACCGTTTCCGGCACAAAACGGGTGTCCGCCCGGATGTGGATACGGCGCGGCCAGATGTTCGCATCTTTGTCCACCTCACCACCGACCACGTCAGCTTGTACATCGACACATCCGGTGAGCCCTTGTTCAAGCGGGGCTGGCGCGAAGACAAAGGTGATGCCCCTTTGAAGGAAACCTTGGCCGCAGCGATGCTGGCCGCTGCCGGTTGGGACGGGAGCAAGGGGCCCGATCTGCCTTTGTACGACCCTTGCTGCGGCAGTGGCACGATTGCCATTGAGGCAGCCCAGATGGCGTTGGGCATGCCCGCCGGCGGGGCGCGCCGCTTTGGCTTCGAGCGGCTGTTGCCTTACCAGGCGCATGTCTGGCATGGTATCAAAACGGAAGCAACCGATTCAATGGCTGATTGCGCTGTAGGTGTTTTTCGTTTCAAAAATGGCGATGCGCCGTTCATTTTTGGCAGCGACGTGTCTCACCGCATGGTGGACTTCGCCCAGCGCAATGCCGAGCGCGCGGGTGTGGCGCATGCGATCGAGTTCCGGGGGGGGGATGCCTTGCAACGCATGCCCCCTTGTGAACGTCCGGGCATCATGTTGCTCAACCCGCCGTACGGTGAGCGCATCGCGGCGGCGGGGGTGGCGGGAGAGCGTGCCGCAGATCGTGCGGGCGTGCGGGCCGGTGCCCGCTTCGACCCTGCTGCCGGACGGATGTCGCCAGGCGGTGGTACGGGGCGGATGGCTCCGCGGGTGCACCGGGTGGGTGAGCGTGCAGAGCACGTTGGTTCTGCCTCACCGGCGGGCGCACCGGGCATGGGCCGTCAGCAGGCCCAAACCGACGCGGGTGGCAGCGATTTCTTTCCCAAACTGGCCACGCACTGGAAGCGCCACTTCAGCGGTTGGACCGCATGGATGCTCACGCCCGACCTCAAGTTGCCCAGCCAGATGCGCCTGAAAGAATCCCGCCGCGTGCCCATGTGGAACGGCCCCATCGAGTGCCGACTGTTCCGCTTCGACCTGATGGCCGGCAGTGCGCGCGGTCCGCGTCCTGCCGTGTCCGTGCCTGGCCAGGCCACCCCGCCCGATGCGTCAGGCGGGGTGTCAGGGTCCTCCGCATGAGCGCTCTGTTTTGGACGGCCGCGCCCGCTGCGGGTATGACCCGGAGCACCGGTTGGCCAGCGGCTTGTGTGCTCGACACCAACATCGTGCTCGACATTTGGGTGTTCGAAGACCCACACGTTCAGCCGATGAGCCGAAGGCTGGGGTTGTCGGGCCTGGGATTGACCGCAGTGCTTTCGGGGGCAGCCAGTCTTCCCAAGGCTGTGCCCGATGTTCCCTGCGAGGCGCGTCCGGTTGTGCGTTGGTTGGCCACGCGTGCCATGCGCGACGAACTCGCTCGCGTACTGACCTACCCGCACCTGGTGCGCCGCCAGCCGCTCGGCGAGCAAGCCGCCCATGCGTTGCTGGCAGCCTATGATGCGGCTGTCACCTGGTGCGAACCTGCGCCCAAGGCACGCTTTGTCTGCACGGATGCCGATGACCAAAAGTTCATCGACCTGGCGGTCGCCCATGGCGCGGTGCTGGTCAGCAAGGACAAAGCGGTGCTGCGCTTGAAAAAGCGGCTGGCTTCACTGGGTGTCGAGGTGTTGCGGTCGTGGCCGGGACAGCCGGCCGACCACACCCCCAAGCTCGACGCGCAGTCTGCATGAGCCCACGGTCTTTTACACACTCAACGAAAAATTGCCAACATGAACACCACTGCAACCCAGGCGCTCGAGCCTCTGACACCCGATGATTTCGATGCCCTCGACACGATTCTGGATGACTTGCGCCAACGCGACGAAGAGGTGCCGCAGTGGGAGTTCTGTGAAGGGTTCATGGCAGCGGTCATCTGCTGCCGCGAGCCCGTGACCGATCATGCGGCTCTGGATGCGTTGCTGCCCGAGTTCGATGGCGAGGAGCCCCTGTTTGCCAGCGCCGAGCAACGCGAGCAGTTTGCCAAACTGTGGTCGCGCCGCCGTCAGGAACTGTCGGCCAGTCTGGCCACACAGGTGGAATCGCTGGCAGATGAAGCGGCGTTTTCACCCGAAGTGATGGATGTGCGCGGCGCTGTGTACAGCTTGCCCGAGGCCGACCGGCAGAAATGGGAGGCTGACAACACCGAGGACGCTCCCATGCCTTCCTTTGCCCAGGTGTGGGCCCTGGGCTTCATGTATGCCGTCGAACACTGGTCTGAAGCCTGGGAGGCACCGCGAGACAAAGACACCGCTGTCTGGTTGAACGAGTCGCTCGAAAAAATCGTGGCGTTGACGGAAGACGACACGGGTGTGCCGTTCGAAAACATGTATGACGAAAGCGCGCCGCCCAGTGTCAGTGAAGCCCGGCTGAACGCTTTCGGTGAGGCCCTGTGGGCGGTCTATGATTTGCACCAGATCTGGCGCAGCTTGGGGCATCGGGTGGCTGCTGTGGTGCGTGCGCGTCAGCCTGGTCGCAACGATCCGTGCAGTTGCGGCAGCGGCAAAAAGTACAAAAAATGCTGCGGTGCCTGATCAGCCTGCACTGACCTGGTCGGCCAGTGGCAACGTCACGGAAACCAGACAACCCTGATTCCGTTGGCTGCGGATGTGGAAAGCGCCCCCGTGCAAGCGGGCGATCCGCTGGCTCAAGGCCAGCCCCGTGCCGGTGCCGTCAAAGTCCATCGTGTGGTGCTGGCGCTGGAACATGACGTACAGGTTCTGTGCCTGGTCGCTGTCGAAGCCCGCGCCGTTGTCCTTGACCCACACCGTGACCATACGGCCGGGGTGTTCGTAGCCCGATGGCTGGGGGTCGGCAGGCTGGCTGCTCCGCCAACCCATTTCAATGTGTGCCACAGGTCGTTTGCCGGTGTATTTCAGCGCGTTGCTCAGCACATGGCCCAGTAGCTTGCTCAGCAAAGGCGCATCACCCCTGACCACGGGCCAGTCATCTGGTACCACCCATTCCACCGCCCGGTGGCCACATGTGGTCTTGGCCTCGGCAATGGCACCGTGCACCAGCGAAGTCAGCGCAACGGGGCCACGTTCTGCCGTGGTGCGCCCCAGGCGTGCGTACTCGAGCGCACTCTCGATCATCCGTGACAACCGTTTGCTGGTCTGGTCCAGTGCAGCCATGTGCTGCATCACGGGTGTGCCGGCCAGTGCCAGTTGGTGGGGGGCCAGGTCTTCATGCAGCAACGCCAGGTAGCCTGATATGTGCCGAAGGGGTGCCCGCAGGTCGTGCGACACCATGTGAGACAGTGCATCGATATCCCGGTTGGCCACCATCAGCTCCCGGCTCCGCTCCTGTACCCGTTTTTCGAGCACCTGGTTCAGGTTGCTCATGACATCTTCCAGCCGCTTCTGTTCGGTCATGTCCTTGGTGATGACCGACAGGCCGAGCAGCTTGGCATCGGCATCACGCAAAGCAGTGAAGGTGGTGTGTGCCCAGAAGGCCGTTTCGCCTTGACGCGTCTGCCAGCCGTCCAGTTCGCTGTGACCGGTGTCAATGGCCTGACGCAACAGTTGAGCCAGCACCGGCGGCTGTTGGCCCGGATGCGTGTCATCCATCAACATCCTCACATGCTGGCGCAGGATGAGGGGCGCTGGCACGTTGTGCAGTCGCTGGGCGCTGTCTGTCCAGTCCGTGATGTAGCCCAATTCGTCGAGGAAATAGACGCAATAGTCCTTCAGACCGTCGACCATCAGCCTGAAGCGTTGCTCACTTTCAAACAGTCTGGCGCTGCGCTCCTGCATCCGCTCTTCCAGTTCGCGGTTGCTTTCCAGCACCAGGTCTTCAATCTGCTTGTGGCCTGTGATGTCGTGCAATTCCACGAACATGCCCACCACGCCACCGTCTCGGACATCGGGTGTGTATTTGACTTCGACATGTATCCGTCGACCATCAGGTGCGGTGCGTTCGTACTCGTAGTCCTGAGGTTCACCTGCCAGTGCGGCACGGGCGTGGGGCAACACGGTGTCGCGCTTGTCTGCTTGCACCAATGTTTCGAAGTGCGCCCCTTCGAGCGATGTGCCTGGCTTTTCGAACACCCGGCGGTAGCTGGCATTGCTGTACCGGCAGATCAGGTTGCTGTCGAAGTAAGCCAGCATGGTGGGTGAGTGATCCACCATGCTGGAGATCAGCTCGGGTGTGGCCACGGCGAGCGTGCCGATGGCAGCCGGTGACGGGGGAGGCGGTACGGACATGAAGGCGAAGAAATGACAAGCAGAGCAAGCGTGCCAGCATATCGGCTTTCAGCGCCTTTCTTTGAAGTCCGCCTGCCGACGGTCAGGCGAGTCGCAATCCAGCCACAGTTTGTAGCGCGTCCGGCTGTTCAGCGGGTTGCCAGTCGTTGACGTGTCCCGCGAGTTGGTGTGCTGTGATGGCTGACAGCGTCCAGCCCAGGTGGCCATGCCCGGTGTTATAGAACACATTCGGCAGTCGGCCGGGGCCGACTCGCGGCATCATGTCGGGCATCATGGGTCGCAAGCCCGCCCATGGCTCGACACGGCGCGTGCTGACACCCGGGAAGCATTGGTTCACCCATTCGATCAGAGGCCGGATGCGGTCTGCCCGTATGTCCAGGTTGAAACCGTTGAATTCTGCTGTGCCCGCCACTCGGAAGCGGTCCTGCCCCAGGCGGCTGGTCACCAGCTTGGTTTCGTCATCGAGCAGGCTGACCTTCGGTGCAGCCAACTGACTTGTCTCGTCGTTCAGTATGACGGTGATGGAATAGCCCTTGACCGGGTACACATTGAGCCGGTCGCCCAGTTGCGCAGCCAGCCGACGGCTGTGTACACCTGCGCACACCACCACGCCGTCACCCGTGACGGACTCGCCGTTGGACAGCCAAAACTTTGCGTGGCGGCCGTCGCTGTGCACGCGCGTGACCGTCTGGCCGGTCAGCAGGCGCACGCCTCGGCGCTCGCACGCCAGGCTCAGCCCGTAGGTGAATTTGTGGATGTCACCTGTGCTGTCGCTTTCGGTGTAGTAACCCCCGTGGTAGCTGCCGGCCAGTGTGGGTTCGATGGCTTGCATTTCCTGCGGGGTCACGGCCCGACGTTCGAGGCCGCCTGCTGCCAGCAGTTTGGATACCTCGCCTGCATGTTCGAAACCGGCCCTGTCGCGGTAAATGTGCAGGATGCCTTGTTGCCGCAGGTCGAAGTCAATGCCTTCCTCTTGTGCCCAACCGAAAAGGTGTTCGCGAGCCGCAATCGCGAGGCGGGTGGTGGCGATGGTGTTGTCGCGGTATTTGGGGATGGACGCCGCAAATTCGGCAAACCACGACAGCTTGTGCCAACTGGGTTTGGGGTTGACCAGCAACGGTGCATCTGCTTTGAACATCCACTTGATACCCTTGACCAATGTGGAAGGGTGCGTCCAGGTTTCCGCATTGGAGGCCGACAACTGCCCGCCGTTGGCATGGCTGGTCTCCATGCCCGCATAGCGGTGTTTTTCAATCAGTGTGACCTGATGGCCCTGGCGTGCAAGGGCATAAGCTGTTGTGGTGCCGGTGATGCCGCCGCCGATGATGATGAGGTGTGACATGGCAAATCTCTCGGTAAAGCCGTCAAACAAAGGAGCGCGGCACACACCCTGCGTGCGTGCAGCGACCCCCTCTGTTTGAAACCTGAGAGATTCACCTGCTGTCGGTCAGCGGGCTTGCTCCTGCGGTGGGCCGGGTGACGAACCTCGGCCACTCTTCAGAGTGTTGCGCCTGTGACGGCGCGTGATACCCATCGGTCCTTTTGCCTGAGAGTTTCCGGGGCGGTTGCTCCTTCGGCGCTGGGCACATGCTGGTTGCAGTGCGACAGTCTCTCCCGATCGGGATACTGATTTTATTGTGCCTGCAATCCGATGGCCTTGGCAATGCTGCGGAATTGGTGGGTCCCGTCGGTGTACACCTTGTTGGCCTCCGCGAGTGATTGGGCTTTGGGCAGCAATTGGCTGTTGGCTTCCAGCGCCTGGACCACCTGTGCATCGCCCAGCGTTTCACTGATGGCTTTGTGAAGTGTGGCCACCACGGGCTCGGGCGTGTCTTTCTTGACGAAGTAGCCAGTCCAGATTTTGAAGGTGAAGTCTTTCAAGGACTTGCTTTCGCTGATAGCGGGGTACTGCTTGACACTGTCCAGCCGCTCGTTATTCAGCATGGCCAGCACCTTCAGGCGGCCGGTCTTTTGCATGTCATCATACTTTTTGCCATAGGGTGCCAGGAAAAAGTCTACCTGGCTCGCCAGCAGATCCTGTTCAGCTGGCGCTGCACCCTTGTAGGGCACGTGAATCATCGGGATGCCGGTGACTTTGGACAAGTGCTCGCCCAGCAGGTGGTAGAACGAGCCCGGTCCCACGCTGGCATAGGTCAGTGGCTTTCCTTCCTTGGCTGCTTTGCGGGCCAGTTCAATGAACTCGTCAGCCGAATTCACGGGCAAGTCTTTGCGCGCGAGGAAGGCAATCTGCGCGGTGGCGATCATCTGAATCAGGCGGAAATCCTCGCTCTTGAATTTGATGGCCGACAGTGACAATGGTGCCAGAATTAGTTCGTTGGGTGAACCCTGAAAAATGGTGTAGCCGTCGCTGGGGCCGTTGAGCAATTTCTGGGCCGCGATGGATCCGCTGGCACCACCCAGGTTTTCCACGATCACCGGCTGGCCCAGGTGTTTGGCCAGGGTGGTATTGACGTTGCGTGCAATCACGTCAGACAGGCCGCCGGCGGGGTAGGGCACCATCAATGTGACGGGTCTGGCTGGGAAGGTCTGGGCGTGGGCCAGGCCTGTCATGGACGCTGTGGCCAGGCCAGCCAGGGTGGCAGCAGCGGCGATGGCGCGAATGCGGATACGGGCGTTGTTCATGGGTTTGTCTCCTCGGGGGGGGCAGGGTTGGTGGGGGGAAAGCAGTTCTTGCACCAGCGCCACCCAGTAGGTGGCACCGGGTCCGATGTTGGCGTCGTTGAAGTCGTAGGCCGGGTTGTGGACCATGCAGGCACCCGGTTCGCCGTCGGCACCGTTGCCAATGAAGAGGTAGCTGCCCGGCACGCGTTCGAGCATGAAGGCGAAGTCCTCGCTGCCCGTCAGCATGGCACCATTCGGGTTGATCTGGCTGGCGGGAAAATGCTTCTGTGCCACAGCCACCGCACGTGCGGTTTGTTCGGGGTCATTGACCAGCACCGCGTAGCCGGGTTTCCATTGCACGTCTGCCTTCACACCGAAGCTTTCGGCCTGCAAGGCCACCAGGCTGCGGATGCGCTGCTCCATGTCACGCCGCACCTGTGGGCTCAGGGCCCGTACGCTGATTTCCAGCCGGGCACTGGCTGGAATCACGTTGTTGGCCTGGCCCGCGTGCAAGGCGCCCACGGTCACCACTGCGGGTTGAAGCGGGTCCACATTGCGCGACACAACGGTTTGCAGCGCCATCACCAGCGAAGCAGCGGCCACCAGCGGATCGGCTGCTTTGTGGGGCATGGCGCCGTGCCCGCCCGTGCCGTGCAGCGTGACTGTGGCGTAGTCGGACGATGCCATGGTGGGGCCGCTGCGAAACACCAGTTGGCCCTGCGGGTAGCCCGGCATGTTGTGCATGGCAAACACGGCGTCGCACGGAAACTGCTCGAAGAGGCCGTCTTCCATCATCTTCAATGCGCCGCCGCCACCTTCCTCGGCGGGTTGGAAGATCAGGTTCAGCGTGCCGTCAAAGCCGCCATGTTCTGCCAGGTGGTGTGCGGCGGCCAGCAGCATGGCGGTGTGGCCGTCGTGGCCGCAGGCATGCATCACACCGTGGTGGCAACTGCGCCAGTCCACGCCGCTGGCTTCTTCGATGGGCAGGGCATCCATGTCGGCTCGAATGCCAATGGTGCGGTTGGATGAGCCTTTCTTCAGTTGCCCCACCACCCCGGTGCCACCCAGACCGGTGGTGACTGCGTAGCCCCAGCTCCGCAATTTGTCGGCCACCAATGCGCTGGTGCGGTGCTCGTCAAACGCCAGCTCGGGGTGGCGGTGGATGTCGTGCCGAATCCGGGTGAAGGCCTCGATGGCTGCTTCGCTCAAGCGGTTCATGGGTCGTGCTCCTGTGCGACGAAATGCAGTTTTCTGCTATTTGTCAAGCGATAAATGAATTAAGTTGCATGTTATGGCTGGCTGGATGTAAAGTCCAATGCATTGATAAGCAACGATCCATGCATTGGAAGGGCGGTTTGCATGACCTTGGTTCAACTGAAGCATTTCGTCGCATTGGCCGAGCGGGGCTCGTTTGCCGAGGCCTCCAGGGTGCTGTTCCTCACGCAGCCAGCCCTCACGCGCAGCATTCAGTCGCTGGAGGACGAACTGGGCGGCCAGTTGTTTGACCGGTTGGGCCGCCGGATTGCGCTGACACCGTTCGGGCACGAGGCGCTGGAGAGGGCTCGGCGCATCGTTGGCGACGCCGAGGCCCTCAGGCACACCAGTAAGGCCCTGACATCGGGCTTGTTGGGTGAGTTGAGAATCGGGCTCAGTTCAGCACCGGGTGCGCTGTTTTCCGGCCCGTTGATGCTGCACCTGGCGCAGCACCACCCCAGGCTGCTGTTGAGGATTTCGAGGGGAAACACCGATGTGTTGATTGCCGAATTGCGTGCACAGCGGCTCGACGCTGTCATTGTGGATGTCCGCGCGCTGCGGCCTGCGGCCGATCTGGCGGTGGGCCAGGTGTTTGAGTTGCATGCGGGTTTCCTGGTGCGGGCAGGTCACCCGCTGACGGAGCTGGGCCGGGCGGCAACGCTGGCTGACTTGACGGCCTATCCGGTGGCCTCCACGCCTTTGAGTGACGAGGTGGCCCGCATTCTGATTGCCCGTTACGGACCTCAGGCCAATCCGGACGACATGGTGACCCTGCGTTGCGATGAAACGCTGAGCATTGTCGATGTCGCCCGACGCAGCAACGCCATCGTGTTGACGGTGCACGCGGTGGCGGACGACCTGGTGCGGCTGGAAACCGACCCGCCCTTGAACGCCTCAGCCCGTTTCGGTCTGGTCACCTTGAGCCGACGACAGGAAGCGCCTGCGTTGCGGATTGTCCGGCAGCAGCTGCCCGCCTGGGTGGCTGCTGCTTCAGCGCCAGCGACAGCTTGAGGTTGTCGAGGCGCAGCGGTGGGTGGTTACAGTGCCCACAAGTTCTGGCTCTGGGTGGCCACTTTGGCCTGCAATGCAGTGGGTGCCAGGCTGGCTAAGGTGGGCGTGGCCATCTGCTCGCGCTCATCCCGTTCCAGTTTGAGGCTGCCTGCGGCCGAACCCTTGCCAGCGCGAGCGGGGGGCACACACAGGCCGCAGGTGAAGTTACGTGCAATCTCATAAGGCTCGGTCACGAAGTGGCCGCCGCACTTGCAGCACTTCGTCATCCCCAGCATGTTGTTGTCCATGAACTTCACCAGACGCCAGGCGCGGGTGAAACTCAACAGCGGCTCGATCCCACAGGCCACCATCTGCTCCGTGTACAGCCTGTAAGCCTTGATCACCACATCGATGTCATCCAGCGCAGCCGCCTTGGACAGGTACTCGTGGATGTTCGCAAACAGCGACGAATGGATATTGGGCTGCCACGTCAGGAACCAGTCCGTTGAAAACGGCAACTGCCCCTTCGAAGGCGACTTGCCCGCCACCTCCTTGTACAGGCGCAACAGCCGCTCGTAAGACAGATTCGTTTCAGACTCCAGCACCTGCAAGCGTGCTCCCAGGTTGATCAGTTCCACAGCCCGCTCGATGTCACGTGCTTCGGTGAGGATACTTTTGACAGCCATGATCAGCTCCAGGAGAAAGAAAAACGTTCAGGGAAGAGGGCGGAAAAATCGGGGCAAAGAATCTGAGCAACCAGGCTCAGATCGTCTCCGTCACCCGGCCAGCCATCAGGATCGAGGCATGCAGACGCGACGTCGCGTCATTGGCCACCTTGCCCGGGTTGTGATTGGTCAGCAGGTTCCACACCAGATCGTCATCCACACGGAAGCGGCACAGCAGCATGTTGCCCGATGCCACCTTCATGATCTGGGCGGGAGACAGGGCAGCGAGCAGCTCGGCGGCTTCTTCGGTCAGACCGAGGCGGAACTGCGCTTCTGCCCTGTCCTGGCGGATGAGGGATTGGGCCAGCATGAGGTAAGTCAGGTTGGCTTCACGGATCTCGGCCAGCATCTGTTCGTTGTTCATGGTGTGCACTCCTTCAAGGTATCGGGGGATTCGACCCTGGCTAACACGCCAGGCAGTTGTCGATGCGTTGAAGTGAATTGTGAAAGTGCATCAATCCGACTTGAATCAGCGCAGCACTGTGACTTGAGTCAGCCTGCGCCCATGCGCTTGTAGGGCTTTCGCTGACAAAGCGCCTGCGCAGGATGACAATTCATGGCTGCGTTTGTCAGGTGTGTGGCATGACAGCGCTGTTACAGTTCCCGCCTCCCCCTGATACACAGCCTGATGGAAGCAGGCACGTTCCCGAAAGAAGACCATGAGACGACTTGAAGAATTCCGCATGCGCCTGGGTCAGCACGACCTGGCCCCCATCATGATCGGTGGCATGGGCGTGGATATTTCGTCGTCTGACCTCGCGCTGGAAGCGGCGAGGTTGGGTGGGGTGGGGCATATTTCCGACGCGATGATCAAAACCGTGACCGATCGTCGCTACAAAACCAAATACGTCAAAGCCAAACAGGCGCTCTACAAGTACAACGCGGACTCTGCCGACAAATCGGCCGTCAAGTTCAACCTCGAGCATCTGGCCGAGGCCACCAGGTTGCATGTGGAAGGCACCATGAAGCGCAAGCAGGGGCCTGGGCTGATCTTCATCAACTGCATGGAAAAGCTGACGATGAACGGGCCGAAGGAAACCTTGCAGGTGCGCATGCGGGCGGCGTTGGATGCGGGCATCGACGGCATCACGCTGGCAGCCGGGTTGCACCTCGGGTCGTTTGCGCTCATCGAGGATCACCCCCGTTTTCGGGAGGCTCAACTGGGCATCATCGTCTCGTCCGTGAGGGCGTTGCAGCTTTTTCTGAAGAAAAACGCGCGACTCAACCGGTTGCCAGACTATGTGGTGGTGGAAGGTCCGCTGGCGGGGGGTCACCTCGGCTTTGGCATGGATTGGGCAGAGTACGACCTGGCCACCATCGTGACCGAAATTCTGGCCTACCTGAAAGCCGAGCAACTCGATATCCCGGTGATTGCTGCCGGTGGCATCTTCACAGGCAGCGACGCGGTCCGCTTCATGGAGTTGGGCGCAGCAGGTGTTCAGGTGGCCACGCGTTTCACGGTGACCAAAGAGTGCGGTTTGCCCGACGATGTCAAGCAAGAGTATTTCAAGGCGAGCGAGGCGGACATCGAAGTCAATCAGATCTCGCCCACGGGCTACCCCATGCGCATGATCACCTCGAGTCCGGGCATCGGTGACGGGATTCGGCCCAACTGCGAGGCCTACGGCTACCTGCTCGATGCCACGGGCAAATGTGCCTACATCACGGCCTACAACCGCGAGGTGGCTGCGCACCCCGACGAAAAGCGTGTGTCGGTGATGGACAAAACCTGCCTGTGCACCCACATGCGCAACTTTGAAATCTGGACTTGTGGCCACCTCACGTGGCGGCTCAAAGACACCACGGTCCGTCATGCGGATGGCAGCTATCAGTTGCTGACGGCCGAGCATGTGTTCAACGATTACATGCGCAGCACTGACGACCGCATCAGCCTCCCCGAACCGGAGCCCGAGGCGGATCCCGTTGTAACCGATTGACCTGTTGCATGAGACCCTGACGTTGACTCGGTGTTGATCTGCGTCAATGACTGCTCAAGTTCCCGTTGCTGCGGCAACTGTCCGCCTGTAGAGTCAACGTGTTCTCTCAAGGAGTGTGCGGTGACTGCAAGTCTCGAGGCGATATTGGATCGGCATGGCCGCGATGGCACGCGGCTGGTTCAGATTCTGCGTGAGGTACAGGACGCGAGGGGCTGGTTGTCGCCAGCCACGCTCACCGAGGTTGCAACGGGGGTTGGCTGGCCCCGTGCCAGGGTGGAAAGTACAGCGGGCTTTTACAGTTTTTTCCACACGCAGCCGCTCGGGCAATACCGCATCCTGTTCTCCGACAACATTACCGACCGTATGCTGGGCAGCCAGGCGCTGATGCAGTCGCTGTGTCAGCAGCTCTGGCTGGAGCCGGGCCATGTCTCGGAAGACGGGCTGGTCAGCGTGGACACCACCTCTTGCACCGGCATGTGTGATCAGGGGCCTGCCGTGCTGGTCAACTACCGGGCCATCACCCGCATGACACCCGAACGGGTGGCACGCATGGCCCAACTGGTGCGCGATCGTGTGCCCCTGGATGACTGGCCCGCCGAGTGGTTCGAAGTGGTTGACAACATCCACCGCAAGGATGTGCTGCTGGGGCACCCCACCGTTCCGGGCGAGTGCCTGGCCGCCGCGCTTGACCGCGGGTCGGCGGGCACGCTGGCCGAAATCGAGCAGTCCAAGCTCCGTGGCCGGGGCGGGGCGGGTTTTGGCAGCCAGATCAAGTGGCGGACCTGCCGGGATGCGCCGGGGCAAGCGCACTATGTGGTCTGCAACGCCGACGAAGGCGAGCCTGGCACCTTCAAGGACCGTGTGCTGCTGAACAGCTACTTCGATCTGGTCATTGACGGCATGTGCATCGCCGGTCTGGTGGTGGGTGCCCAACGGGGCCTCATTTACCTGCGTGGCGAATACCGCTACCTGCTGGCCAAATTGGAGGCTCGGTTGGCCGATCGGCGGGCGGCGGGCACGCTGGGCCACAACATACTGGGCAGGGCGCTGGATTTCGACATCGAGATTCACCTGGGCGCGGGTTCGTACGTGTGTGGCGAGGAGTCGGCGCTGATCGAGTCGCTGGAGGGCAAGGCTGGCAAACCCAGGGTGCGCCCGCCTTTTCCGGCCACCTGTGGTTACCTGGGCCAGCCCACCGTGGTCAACAACGTCGAAACCCTGGCGCTGGCCGCTTTGATTGCCCTCAAAGGCGGCGCATGGTTTGGCAGCATGGGCACGGCGGCGTCGACCGGCACCAAGGTGCTGTCCATATCCGGTGATGTGGCCCGCCCCGGCATTTACGAATACCCGTTTGGTGTGACGATTGCCCAGGTGTTGGCCGATGCTGGGGCCATCGACCCGCAGGCGGTCACCACGGCAGGCGCGGCTGGCAACTGTCTGGATGCGAGCGAATTTCACCGCATCAAGGCCTTTGAAGACGTGGCCACGGGTGGCTCCATCATGGTGTTCGGCCGGCAGCGAGACATGTTCGAGGTGGCGCGCAACTTTGCCCACTTTTTTGCGCACGAGAGCTGTGGCTTCTGCACGCCTTGCCGTGTGGGCACGGCGGTCAACGCCAGGCTGATGGACAAACTCGCCAACGACCACGGTTCGCCGTATGACCTGGACGAACTGCGCCGCATGCACCGGCTGATGCAGGGGGCCAGTCATTGTGGCCTGGGCAACACGGCCACCCTGGCCATTCACGACATCATGGACAAATTCAGGCCCGCCTTCGACCGGCGCATGCATTCACCGGACTATGAGCCCGCGTTCGACTTGGATGCGGCCTTGTCGCAGGCACGCCGCATGACCGGTCGCGATGACGCGGGTGCGCACCTGGGCGACAACCTGAGTGCCCACCAGGGCAGCCATGCCGTTCCAACCCCTTCTGAAGCCGCACCATGACCGATCATTTTTTACTCGATGGTGAACCGGTGCCGTTCGAGCCCGGGCAAACCATCAAGCAGGCCGCGAAAGCAGCTGGCAAATACATCCCGCACCTGTGCTGGCACCCCGACTTTGTGGCCCACGGGTCATGCAAGCTGTGTACCGTGAAAGCGGGGGGGCGGTTTGTCACCTCATGCACCACACAGGCGGCATCGGGGCAGGTGGTGGAGAACCACACGCCTGAGCTGACCGAGAAGCGCAAGACGCTGTTGCAACTGCTGTTTGTCGAAGGCAACCATTTTTGCCCGTCGTGTGAAAAAAGCGGCAATTGCGGTCTGCAGGCGGCCGCCTATGAGGTGGGCATGCTCAGCCCGCATTTCGACCATTTCTTTCCGGACCGGCCGGTGGACGCGTCGCACCCTGACGTGCTGCTGGATTTCAACCGCTGCATCATGTGTGAGTTGTGTGTGCGTGCCAGTCGCGATGTCGATGGCAAGAACGTCTTTGCCCTGTCGGGCAGAGGGGTCAAGTCGCATCTGGTGGTCAACAGCGAGTCGGGCCGCCTGGTTGACACCGACTTTGCCGTCACGGACCGTGCGGCGCAGGTGTGCCCGGTGGGTGTGATTCTGAAAAAGCGGGTGGGGTTTGCTGTGCCCATTGGCTCACGCGAATACGATGCCCGCCCGGTCAGCGACGTCGCGGCCCATGAGCACGTTCAGGTGTCTGTTTCCAAGGAGGGTGTGCAATGACCGCCAAACTCAAGGTGGCCACCGTGTCGCTGGCCGGGTGCTTCGGCTGCCACATGTCGTTCCTGGACATTGATGAACGTCTGTTGCCGTTGCTGGACCTGGTGGAGTTCGACCGTTCCCCCCTCACCGACATCAAGCATTGCGGTCCGTGTGACATCGGGCTGATCGAGGGCGGTGTGTGCAACGCAGAAAACGTGCACGTGTTGCGCGAGTTCCGCGACAACTGCAAGGTGCTGATTGCGTTGGGCGCCTGTGCCGTCAACGGCGGTTTGCCAGCCCAGCGCAACCACCTGTCGGTGGCAGACATCCTGCAAGAGGTGTACTGCACGGGGCACGGACTGGCGCAGGGCAGTCGCATCCCGAACGACCCTGAACTGCCCCTGCCGCTGAACAAGGTGCACCCCGTGCACGAGGTGGTGAAGATCGACTATTTCCTGCCCGGTTGTCCGCCGTCGGGTGACGCCATCTGGGCTTTCCTGAACGACCTGATTGCCGGGAAAGACCCCCGGTTGGGGCATGCGCTGCTTCACTACGATTGAGTTGACGCACCCGCCTGCCGCGCCTTGCCCCACTGCATTGATGATCCATTGAGGTTGCCATGAGCTTTGCACTCGAAACCGCTTCTGCCGGCCACAAAAACCTGAGACGCGTGGCCATTGAACCCGTCTCGCGCGTGGAGGGGCATGGCAAGGTCACCCTGTTGCTGGACGAACACAACAAGGTGCACCAGGTTCGCTTGCATATTGTGGAGTTCCGTGGGTTCGAACGGTTCATCCAGGGGCGCCCCTATTGGGAAGTGCCGGTGATGGTGCAGCGCCTGTGTGGCATTTGCCCGGTGTCGCACCACCTGGCGGCCAGCAAGGCGCTGGACATCATCGTGGGCGCGAAGCAGATCACGCCCACGGCCGAGAAAATGCGCCGCCTGATGCATTACGGGCAAATGTTGCAGTCGCACGCGCTGCACTTCTTCCATTTGTCATCGCCCGACCTGCTGTTCGGCTTCGATTCGGATGTGGCGCAGCGCAACATCGTCGGGGTGGCTGCCAGGTACCCGGACATTGCCAAGCAGGGCATTCTTTTGCGCAAGTTCGGGCAGGAAGTGATCTTTCACACGGCGGGCAAGCGTGTGCACGGCACGGGTTCGGTGCCTGGCGGTGTGAACCGGTCGCTGACCGGCGCGCAGCGCAATGCGCTGTTGGCCGATGCCGACCAGATGGTGGCCTGGAGCCGCGAGGCGGTGAAGATCATCAAGGAACTGCACATGCAAAACCCGGCGCTGTATGACGCGTTCGGCACGTTCCGTTCCAACTTCATGGGCATGGTCGACACACAGGGCAACCTGGACTTCTACCACGGTGGGTTGCGCGCCAAAGATGCCGATGGCGGCATCCTGTTCGACAACATTGACTACCAGGGCTACGACAAGCTCATCACCGAAGAGGTCAAGCCGTGGAGCTACATGAAGTTCCCGTACCTGAACCAGCTGGGCCCCGAGACAGGTTGGTACCGCGTGGGGCCGCTGGCCCGGGTGCAGACCTGCGACCGCATTCCCACGCCGCTGGCCGAACTGGAGCGTCAGGCGCTGATGGCCTATGCGGCACAAGGCGGTGGCGCGCTCATGCACGCATCACTCGGTTACCACTGGGCGCGCATGATCGAGATGCTGTGCGCGGCTGAAACCGTCCGGGACTTGCTGCACGACGACGACCTGGAGGGCACCGACCTGATGGTGACCGGTGAGCGGCAACGCGAAGGGGTGGGTGTCATCGAAGCGCCGCGTGGCACGCTGTTCCACCATTACCAGGTGGATGAAAACGATCTGGTGACCATGGCCAACCTGATTGTGTCCACCACCAACAACAACCACGCCATGAACACGGCCGTGCGTGAGGTGGCCAGCAAGTATCTGGACGGCCATGAAATCACTGAAGGCCTGCTGAACCACATCGAGGTGGCCATCCGCGCCTACGATCCCTGTCTGTCGTGCGCCACCCATGCCATCGGCAAAATGCCGCTGGAGGTGGTCTTGCTGGATGCGGCGGGACACGAGCTGGATCGAAAATACAAACAGTGATAGCAAAGAAGTGAATACATTCAAGCGTCAGCTCGTGTTTTCGTTTGGAAACCCGAGCCGGGGTGATGATGCACTGGGTCCACTGGCCGCTCAGGCCATCGAGGCATTGTCCTTGCCAGATGTCGAATGCCTGACCGATTTCCAGTTGCAGATCGAGCATGTGTTGGATTTGCAGGGGCGCGACCGCGTGCTGTTTGTCGATGCGTCCTGCCGGGCTGAGCCTGACGATGCAGCCGGTTACCGGGTCGAGCGCCTGTGTCCCGAGCGAGATGACAGCTACACCACCCATGCGATGAGCCCGTCTGCGTTGCTGCGTGTGTTTGCCGACACGCAAGGCCATCCTCCGCCCCCGGCCTGGCTGCTGACCATCGCTGGCGACAGCTGGGAACTGGGCGATGCGCCCACGGCTGCGGCGAGCGAACGTTTGCGCCGGGCGGTCGACTGGGCTGCTGGGTGGCTGGCGCAGGCAGAAGTACAGGCCTGAACGTCCGCCAGGGCCCATTCGGCATCGACACGCCGCCGGGCTCACAAAGGTGCGTGGGGTGGTCCATGCTCCCGTTCCGGGTCTTTGTGCCGTGCTCGACTTGCCTCTTGCCTGCGTTCGCATTTCGTGAGACAACCCGTGTCTGCCGCTGGCGATGGGTCGCCCGACGGCATGACATGAAAGGTGTGCTGTGATCACTGCATGTTGTTTGCCGTGGGTTCGCTGGGCTGGGCGTTTGCTGGCCTTGGCTGGTTTGCTGGTGTTGTCTGCGTGCACGTCCTTGCCCGGCGCCGTTAATGGTGTGGTGGGTCGGTTGGATGCCACGCCACGCATGGCCATCATTTCTGCCTTCGAGCCTGAACTGGTCGAATTGCTGCCACAGGTCGAAGGCGCGCGGACGCACCGGCTGCATGGGGTTGATTTCACCACCGGCACGCTGGCCGGCAAGCCGGTGGTGTTGTTCCTGTCCGGCATCAGCATGACCAATGCCACCATGAACACGCAGCGGGCGCTGGACCATTTCAACGTCAGCCACATCGTGTTCAGCGGCATCGCGGGTGGTGTCAACCCCAGCCTGAACATCGGCGACGTGGTGGTGGCCGCCCAATGGGGGCAGTACCTCGAGGTGCTGATGGCCCGTGAGGTGACGCCGGGCCGCTACACCGCCCCCGACTGGATGCAAGCCGAGCTGACCCTGCCTGCCTTCGGGATGATGCATCCCCGACCGGTTGAGGTGCGGTCGGCTGCGCAGCCTCGCATCCAGCGGCATTTCTGGTTCCCGGTGGACGCGCAGATGTTGCGGGTGGCATCGGGGTTGACTGCGGTGCAGCTGGCGCGTTGCCAGGGCAATGCATGCCTGTCACACACGCCGCGGGTACAGGTGGGGGGCAACGGCGTCTCTGGCCAGGCGTTTGTGGACAACAAGGTGTACCGGGAATACGTGTTCAACACGTTCGGTGCCAACGTGCTCGACATGGAAACCGCTGCCACGGCCATGGTGGCCCACAGCAACGGGGTGCCCTACATCGCGTTCCGTTCGCTCAGCGACCTGGCGGGTGGCGGCGAGGGTGCCAATGAGATGGCCACGTTCATGGGGCTGGCCGCCTCGAACTCGGCCCGTGTGTTGATTGCTTTTCTGAGGGCCTGGCCATGAAGCGTTGTGTGTCGTTTTTTCTTCTGTTGCGTGCGGGTTTGCTGGGCAGTGTGACCGCCCTTGCAGCGCTCGTCTGGCCGGTGCAGGCCGCTCCCCTGCCCGACAAGGCCGCACTCGCCCAGGTGCTGCAGCGTGCGCCGCAACGCCTGTCGGTGGTGGAGCCACACCTCAGCACCGTTGACAAGCCGGTGCGGGTTGAGTACCTGGGGTGGCCGGCCGAGGTGGTGCTGGACAGCGTGCTGGGTGCTGCCAACTGGCGCAAGCCCGATGTGGACGTGGAATTCCGCGCGCTGGACGGCTACGTGTCCCGCATACCGGCCGAGCGGTTCACGCAGTACCAGGCGTACTGGGTGGTCGAGCGTGTGGGACATGCCAGCTTCACCGTCGACAACCTCAAGCAAAACGAAAAAGCCGTGGCACTGGGGCCGTACTACCTGGTGTGGGACAACATCAGAGCGCCCGAGCTCGTGGCCGAAGGTGGCAGTTTCTGGCCCTATCAGGTGGCTGAGGTGAAGGTGTCCACCGAAAGGTTGCAGGCCTTGCTGCCAGGGCAAATGGCCGAGCGGTACAAGTCCGTTGCAGCCGACATCCAGAAGCACTGCCTGAATTGTCACCAGGTCAACGGATTCGGCGGGGACAAGCGGCCCACCAACCTCGTGCCAGAGGTGCGCAAGCTGTCGGATGCCGAGTTCATGGCGTGGGTGCTGGAGCCGCACCGTGTCAAGCCCGGCACCACCATGCCACCCTTGGCCGATGCCATGCCGCTGGCAGACCGTCAGGCATTGGCCGAACGTTTGCTGGCCTATCTGCGCGCGATGTCTTTGGTCCCCCATCCGTCGTCCAGGTAAGCCGCTCTTGAAGTGCCGACGTGGTGTCTGCACGACACGCCCTTGCGCTTTTCTGATGGGGTTTGGACGGGTCTTCCAGGTTTCAGATGCATAATTGCTGCACTGCAACATTTTTTAACTGGAAACCATCATGTACGCCCAAAAACCTTTCGAGTCGTTCGCCCAGTCCATCGCGGTATCTGTTCCCAAGTTCGATCCAGCGGTCATCCAGGCTTCCTGGCAGCAAGCCCAGGACAACATGAAGGCATGGGGTGAACTGGCCCAGTCTCAGGTGCAGGCCGCTCAGGCTGCGGCAGCTGAAACGGTCGAGGCCTTCAAGGGCATCAAAGATCCTCAGGCCGCTTTGACGGTTTTTCAGGCCAGCGCAGAAAGCGGCGTGGCATTGTTCACACGGCATGTCAAAGCTGCCACGGCACTGAGCGTCGAGCAGTTCAATGCTGCTCTGGACAGCGCGGCCAAGAGCCATCCTGCGCCTGAAGCGTTTGCCGGCTTTGCCGACAGCATGAAATCAGCGTTGGCGACGGTGGCTCAGTCATTGGACACGGTGCTGCAGAACCCGGCCAAGCCTGCGGTCAAAGCAGCGCCTGCCCGCAAAGCGAAGTAAGCCTTCAGGCCCCCGCCTCATCCCGTTCCAGTTTGAGGCTGCCTGCGGCCGAACCCTTGCCAGCGCGAGCGGGGGGCACACACAGGCCGCAGGTGAAGTTACGTGCAATCTCATAAGGCTCGGTCACGAAGTGGCCGCCGCACTTGCAGCACTTCGTCATCCCCAGCATGTTGTTGTCCATGAACTTCACCAGACGCCAGGCGCGGGTGAAACTCAACAGCGGCTCGATCCCACAGGCCACCATCTGCTCCGTGTACAGCCTGTAAGCCTTGATCACCACATCGATGTCATCCAGCGCAGCCGCCTTGGACAGGTACTCGTGGATGTTCGCAAACAGCGACGAATGGATATTGGGCTGCCACGTCAGGAACCAGTCCGTTGAAAACGGCAACTGCCCCTTCGAAGGCGACTTGCCCGCCACCTCCTTGTACAGGCGCAACAGCCGCTCGTAAGACAGATTCGTTTCAGACTCCAGCACCTGCAAGCGTGCTCCCAGGTTGATCAGTTCCACAGCCCGCTCGATGTCACGTGCTTCGGTGAGGATACTTTTGACAGCCATGATCAGCTCCAGGAGAAAGAAAAACGTTCAGGGAAGAGGGCGGAAAAATCGGGGCAAAGAATCTGAGCAACCAGGCTCAGATCGTCTCCGTCACCCGGCCAGCCATCAGGATCGAGGCATGCAGACGCGACGTCGCGTCATTGGCCACCTTGCCCGGGTTGTGATTGGTCAGCAGGTTCCACACCAGATCGTCATCCACACGGAAGCGGCACAGCAGCATGTTGCCCGATGCCACCTTCATGATCTGGGCGGGAGACAGGGCAGCGAGCAGCTCGGCGGCTTCTTCGGTCAGACCGAGGCGGAACTGCGCTTCTGCCCTGTCCTGGCGGATGAGGGATTGGGCCAGCATGAGGTAAGTCAGGTTGGCTTCACGGATCTCGGCCAGCATCTGTTCGTTGTTCATGGTGTGCACTCCTTCAAGGTATCGGGGGATTCGACCCTGGCTAACACGCCAGGCAGTTGTCGATGCGTTGAAGTGAATTGTGAAAGTGCATCAATCCGACTTGAATCAGCGCAGCACTGTGACTTGAGTCAGCCTGCGCCCATGCGCTTGTAAGGCTTTCGCTGACAGATACCCGGCGCTGGATGACAAGCGGTTGACAGGTGGCAGAGGACTTGTGCAGCTCACAATACTGTATAAAAATACAGTATTGTGAGCTTCCTGAATGCATCCCTTTCCCCATGTGCCGACCTGCCAGCTGGTGTCTGGCGGGCGACCGAGCGTGCCACCGATGTGTTGCAGGTGGTCCCCAGCGGGCACGCCGTGCTCGATGCCAGCCTGCCCGGTGCGGGTTGGCCGTGTGGCGCACTGTCGGAGGTGCTGCAGCCACCGGGTGTCCACCTGGAGTGGCAGTTGGTGCTGCCTGCCCTGGTGCGCTGGCAGCATACAGTGGCCGAGCCTGGGCAGCCGGGGCGCTCTGGGGTGGTGCTCGTCGGTCCACCCGCACAGCCCTGCGCGTCGGGTTTGCAGGCACGCGGGCTGAGCGTGGCTGACATGGTGCACGTCCAGCCGGACGACCCGGTACAACGCCTGTGGACCTGCGAGCAGGCATTGCAGTGCGCCCACGTGGGGGCCGTGCTGGCCTGGCTGCCGCATGTTCCCATGACCGCCCTGCGCCGCTTGCAATGGGCCGCCACCCGCCACGGCGGCTTGCTGTGGGTGTTCCGCCCGTTGGCCGTGGCGCAGCAGGCCACGGCAGCGGTGCTGCGCCTTGAGCTGGGGCAGGGTGAGCATCCGCACAGCTTGCAGGTCAGGGTGCTGAAGCGCCGTGGGCCTCCCTTGGCACAGGCGCTGCAGGTGCCTGCGCCTGACGAGGCGCTGGCCGCCGTGCTGGCCGCCGCACGCTGGCGCAACGCCCGCCGCAGGGTGACAGTGGCCCCGGTCATCCAGCAGCCTGTCACCGTGCAGGCGGATCAGGCGGGGGCGCAAACAGAAGCGTCAACAGAAACGCAAATCGAACCCCTTTTGGGGGCACACAGGGGGGTACATGCCACACCCGCCGCATTGGCTGGCGTTGCGCTGTCTGCCGTCTGACGGTGCCGACACCTGGTTGGGCAGTTGGGCGTTGCAGTTCACCCCCAGGGTGCTGTGGCTGGAAGAGGCCTGGTTGCTTGACGTGGCCCCCACCTTGCGCCTGTGGGGTGGTCTGGACCGGCTGATGCCGCGCATGACCGACAGCCTGAAAGAAGGAGGCATGTGCCGTGGTGTGCAGGTGGCATTGGGCCCCACTGCGCGTGCGGCACTGGCGCGCTGGCGGGCCGGGCAGTGGTGGGCTGAGGGCGATGGGTTGCCCACGCGTGCGCAACTGCTGACGCTGCCTTTGCACACCCTCGCCGCGGCGCGGGCGCACACGGCAGTGCTGGCGCGCCTGGGGGTGCACACCTGGGGGCAACTGGCCCGTTTGCCGCGTGACGGGGTGTCCCGGCGCTGGGGGGCGCTGTTGTTGCGTGGGCTGGACGAGGCCCTGGGCCGGGCACCGGAAACCCATGCCTGGCTGTCGCCGCCAACGGATTTCGACGAAACCCTGACCTGGCCGCACCACCTCGACACCACAGACCAGCTTCTGCCGCCGGTCCGGCAGTTGCTGGCCGCTTTGCACGGCTGGTTGGTGCTGCGTCAGCGGGCTGCGCTGGCGGTGCGCTGGAGCTGGCAGCACGACAAGCGGCGTCACGTGGCACACAGCGGCGGATTCGAGTTGCGCACGGCTCAGCCTGCCCAGCAACCCGGGCACTGGGTGCGCCTGACGGCCGAGCATCTGGCGCGTCAGACGCTGGACGCGCCTGTGGTGTCCATCCGGTTGCAAACGACCGAGCATGTGCCGTTTGCCGCACCATCGGCAGACTGGGTGAGTGCTGCCGCTGCGCTCCATCAGCATCCGGCTGCCATCGGCTGGCCGGTGTTGCTGGAGCGCTTGCGCGCCCGCTTGGGAGATGGCGCCGTGACCCACTGGCAGCCGCAGGACACCCATGTGCCCGATGCGATGCAGGCAGCTGCCAGCCCCACTGGGCAGCCTGTGACGGCCCGGCGCCTGCCGGCTGCGCGGGATGCCTTGTTGCCCACCTGGTTGCTGCCGGAGCCCCAGCCCCTGCCCATGCGCGGTCACCGCCCCTGTTACCAGGGCGAGCTGGAACTGCTGGTCGGTCCCCAGCGTTTGGAGCTCGCGCACTGGCCGGGCGAGGCGGCCCATGCTTGTGGCGGTGAGCTGGGCGATGTGCGGGTCGGTGGACAGGCCGATGCGCCGCCCACCTTGCGTGACTACTTCGTGGCGCGCAGCCCCATCGCCGGCTTGCTGTGGGTGTTCCGGCAACAGGGTGCGGCCGAGGGCGAGCCCGCCTGGTTTCTGCACGGCAGGTTTGCATGAGCGTGACGGCCACCCACCGCCCGGGCCTGCCGGGTTATGCGGAGTTGTGGGCGCAGTCCAACTTCAGTTTCCAGCATGGCGCATCGCACCCGGAAGAACTGGTGGTGCGCGCCCGTGCGTTGGGTTACCAGGCACTGGCCATCACCGATGAATGTTCGGTGGCCGGCGTGGTGCGTGCTCACACCCAGGCGCTGCAAAGCGGTTTGCAGCTGTTGCCCGGTGCGGTTTTTGCACTGCAGCCCATACCCGTGGAGGTGCCCGGTGCGGCCACCGTGCATGCACGCGGCTGGCGAATGGTGGTGCTGCCTCGTGACCTGGGCGGATGGGGCCGACTGTGCCAGTACATCAGCGCTGCGCGTGGTGCCGCCCGCAAGGGGGATTACGTGGCCACCTTGCCTGTGCCGGGCAGTGAAGCGCTGGCGGGCTGCGAGGTGGTGTTGGTGCCTCCACGCCTGTCGGCTGGCAGTGAGGTCAATCATATTAATAATTTGATAGCTGTTAATGCTTTTATATCAAGCGCCATGGCTGTTTTTTATTCAAAAAATGTCGGGTTGTGGCTGGGTGTGACGCTGCACCAGGCCGCAGACGATGACTGGTGGCTGATGCAGATGGACCATTGCGCCACCTGCAATGGTGTACCGCTGGTGGCGGTGGGTGGTGTGCTGATGCACGCCCGCTCGCGCAAGCCCTTGCACGATGTGCTGACGGCCGTCCGCCTGGGTCAGCCGGTGGCCCAATGCGGGCAGGCGTTGCTGCCCAATGCGCAGGCCCATTTGCGCACGCGTTTGCAGCTGGGCCGCCTGTATCCCCCTGATGTGCTGGCCAACACACTGGAGGTAGCCAACCGTTGCCGCTTCAGCCTGACCGAGCTGCGCTACCACTACCCGCTGGAAACCGTGGGCGCGGGCGAAACCCCGTCACAAACCCTGGCACGTTTGACCTGGACGGGGGCGGCGTGGCGGTATGGGGTGGGGGAGGTTGCTTCGCGCGTTGAGTTGAATGAGAATGAGGTTGTTGCGGTTGCTGCGCCGCCAAGGGGTGGGCCGCCCTCCGCATACTGCGAGCAGAAATTGTCGGGCGGCCCACCCCTTGCCCGCGCGAACCTCGCTGGGGCAGCATCGGAAAACCAAAACCAAAACCAGAACCAAAGCCAAAACAACAGTCAAGGCCAAAGCGATGCCTCACCGCAGGCAGGGAAGCCTGCTCCCGTATCCGGCGCAGGCGCACCAGCCCGCAGCGCAGCGGGACGGTCGGGTGTAGGGGGTGACGATTTCTGCTCGCAGCATGAGGAGCCCCACACACCCGATCGGCACGCCCTCACACATGCCAGCCTAAGCGAATCCAATACATCCCTTCAACACGCCAGCCCAGGCCAAGCAACCACAGCCCCCACCCACGCCAGCCCAAGCGAAGCAAGCATCACCTCCCAAATCAGCTTCCCCAATCAAGTCAGCATCCCTCCCACATCTGGCACTCCAACCGCAGCCCGCAACCCAATTTCCATCCCAATCATCTCGACCATCCCAGACAAAGTCAAAACCCAGATCGAACACGAACTGGCGCTGATCGCCGAGCTGGGCTACGAGATGTACTTTCTCACCGTGCACGACCTAGTGCGCTTTGCCCGCAGCCGTGACATCCTGTGCCAGGGCCGAGGCTCGGCCGCCAACTCGGCGGTGTGCTACTGCCTGGGTGTGACCGAAGTGGACCCGGCCAAGTCCACTCTGCTGTTCGAGCGATTCATCAGCCGCGAGCGCAACGAACCGCCCGACATCGACGTGGACTTCGAGCACCAGCGGCGCGAAGAAGTCATCCAGTACATCTACGCCAAATACGGCCGCGACCGGGCCGCGCTGACGGCCACCGTCATCAGCTACCGCCCCCGCAGTGCGCTGCGCGACGTGGGGCGGGCGCTGCAGGTGGATGAAGCGCTCATCCGCTCGCTGGCCAAAGAGCACCCCGGCATGTACAGCTGCAAGCTGTTGCCCGAGCGGCTGGCCGAAGCCCTGGCCCGTCTGCCCCCCGGCACGCCGCTGCCCTCGGACAGAACTCTCGCGCTGTGGCTGGAACTGTCGCAACAGCTCATGGGTTTTCCACGCCACCTCAGCCAGCACGTGGGGGGCTTCGTGCTGACGCAGGGGCCGCTCACCCGCCTGGTGCCGGTGGAGCCCGCGGCCATGGCCGGACGCAGCATCATCCAGTGGGACAAAGACGACCTGGATGCCGTGGGCCTGCTCAAGGTCGACGTGCTGGCGCTGGGCATGCTCAGCGCGTTGCGCCGCTCGCTCGACATGCTGGCGGCCAAACCCGGTGCGCGGGCCGGGCTCAGCCTGAGCGCACCGCATGCCTGGTCCGACAGCGGCCGGCTGACCATGGGGGCCATCCCCAAAGACGATGAAGCCACCTACCGAATGACGGCCGATGCCGACACGGTAGGGGTGTTCCAGATCGAAAGCCGTGCCCAGATGAGCATGCTGCCCCGCTTGCGGCCCCAGGTGTTCTACGACCTGGTGGTGCAGGTGGCCATCGTGCGGCCCGGCCCCATCCAGGGCGGCATGGTGCATCCCTACCTGCGCCGCCGACATGGCTTTGAGCCAGTGGAGTACCCCAGCCCCGAACTCGAAACCGCCTTGGGGCGCACGCTGGGTGTGCCCATTTTTCAGGAACAGGTGATGCAGGTGGCGATGCTCTGCGCCGGTTTCTCGGCTGGCGAGGCCGACAGCCTGCGCCGCGCCATGGCGGCCTGGAAGCGCAAAGGCGGTGTGCAGAAGTTTTACGACCGCGTGCTGGGCGGCATGCTGGCGCGGGGCTACACGGCAGCGTTTGCCGAGCAGATTTTTTCGCAGATCGAGGGGTTCGGTGAATACGGTTTCCCCGAGAGCCATGCTGCCAGCTTTGCGCTGCTGGTGTATGTGAGCGCCTGGATCAAGCGCCACCATCCCGACGTGTTTCTGGCTGCGTTGCTGAACAGCCAGCCGATGGGGTTCTACACGCCGTCGCAGCTGGTGCAGGACGCGCGGCGGCATGGGGTGACCGTGCTGCCGGTGGACGTGATGGTGAGTGGGTGGGATTGCGGGTTGGAGGTTGAGTGCAAGGGTGCTGTGCGGGGTTCGGGTGATGTTGCTTCACACGTTGCGCCGGCAAGGGGTGGGCCACCCTCCGCATACTGCGAGCAGAAATTGTCGGGCGGCCCACCCCTTGCCCGCCCGGACCTCGTGTGCGAGGCGCTTGAAAACCGAAAACACGACCAACGCCAGAACACCTTGCCGACAGGGGAGTCCGCATCCGAATCCGGCGCAGGCGCACCAGCCCGCAGCGCAGCGGGACGGTCGGGTGTGGGGGGGGACGATTTCTGCTCGCAGCATGAGGAACCCCCCACACCCGATTGGCACGCCACCCAACATGCCAGCCGAGGCGAAGCCGTCCCGACCGAAAGCCATCAAGCGCACACCAAGCAAGCCAGCCCAAGCGGAGCGATGCGGTCCGACACCCATCAAGCCGCAGCCAAACAACCCATTCGCCTGGGCCTGCGCATGGTCTCGGGCCTGAGCGAAGAGGCCGGGCAGCGCATCGTCTCAGCCCGTCAACACCTGCAAAGCCAAGGCCAGACATTTGCCAACGTGGCGCAACTGGCCCAACTGGCACAACTCAACCAGACCGACCTTGACGCACTGGCCGCAGCCGATGCCCTGAGCGCCCTGGCGGGTCACCGGCGCGAACAGGTGTGGGCTGCGTCAGGCGCCAAGGCGTATGCCAGCCTGTTCAAGCCCGTGGCGCCGCCCGACGACCCCTTGCAACCCAGTCTGCTGCCTGCCCCCACCCTGGCCCAGGATGTGGTGGGCGACTACGCCGCCACGGGTCTGAGCCTGCGCGCCCACCCCTTGAGCTTCCTGCGCGCACGGCTGGCGGCGCTCAGGCTCAAAACCGCCGAAGAACTCGCCAGCTACCCCAGCGGACGGCTGGCGCGTGCGTGTGGCATCGTCACCGTGCGCCAGCAGCCCGGCACCGCCAAAGGCGTGGTGTTCGTCACCCTGGAAGACGAAACCGGCACCGTCAACGTCATCGTCTGGCAGGCCGTGAAAGAAGCCCAGCGCAGCGAACTGATGCGCGCCCGCCTGCTGGCGGTGTACGGCGTGTGGCAGCGTGACGATGAAACCGGGGGGCAGGTGCGCCACCTGGTGGCCAAACGGCTGAAAGACCTCAGCCCCTGGTTGGGCGAGTTGGACACCAGCAGCCGGGACTTTCATTGAGGGTTGTGGCGGGCTCTGTGACATGGCAGGTCTGTGACCAATCGGCTGGTTGCCATCAGGTAAATTCAGTTCAATCTGGTTTCAGAAGGTTTTTCATTCGTATGTGTGGTGCTGAACTCAAAACTTTGCCCGAAGGCGTGCAGCGCGTGGCGGCTGAATTGCAACGGCTGGGGCATCCGCAGTTGCCCGTCATGCTGGACGATGCTGCCCGGACGGCACAACAGGCGGCCGATGCGCTGGGGGTGGCGCTGGGCCAGATTGCCAAGAGCATCATCTTCCGCCGCAAGCCCGATGGCGTGGCCGTGTTGGTCATCACGTCTGGCGACCGCCGCGTCTGCGAAGACAAAGTGGCAGCGTTGGTGTGCACCCCAGCCGATGGCGGCTTCCGGCTCGGGCGGGCGAATGCCGAGTTCGTGAAGGCGGCCACCGGCTTTTCGATTGGCGGTGTGTCACCCTTGGCGCACGCCAACCCGCCTGTCACGCTGATTGACCGCGAGCTCTTCCGGTATGGCGACATCTGGGCCGCAGCCGGTCACCCGCATGCGGTGTTTCGGCTGGCCCCTCAAGACCTGGTGGAGTGGACCGGTGCACCCGTGGCCGATGTGGTTTTGGCGATTCCGACAGAATCGGCGACATGACTGAATTGAATATTGCGGTGCGCGCAGCCGCAGCACCAGAATGCGTTGTAGCCGAGCCGACACCGCCGGTGCAGCGGGTGACCCTGGCATCGGCCCGCCGCCGCAACCCGCAAGTCACGGTGCCGTCCCCTTGTGTCGGGGTGTGCAAAATGGACGATGTGGCGGGTTGGTGCAAAGGGTGTTTCCGCACACTCGATGAACTGACCGGCTGGAGCCGCGCCACAGATGCCGCCAAGCTGGCGGTGTGGACGCGGGTGGAACAACGCCAACGCTGACCGTCTCAGGCGGTCGCCCAACCATGAAGCACATCACGTTCTGGTTCGACCCCATTTCACCGTTTGCCTGGCTCGCTTTCCAACGCCTGCCCGAGGCGCTGATGGGCAGCGACGATGCGCCGGGCACCAGCTACACCGTCCGTTACCGGCCTGTGCTGTTCGCGGCACTGCTGAAACATCACGGCCAACTGGGCCCGGCTGAAATACCGGCCAAGCGCGACTGGACGTACCGGCATGTGCAGTGGCTGGGGCACAGCCTGGGTGTGCCGCTGGACATGCCGGCTGCACATCCCTTCAACCCCCTGCCGCTGTTGCGCCTGGCGCTGGCCTGTGCACGGCCGGCCGCGCCCGGTGCCTGCAACCGGTTTGTGGCCGAGCAGGTGATGCGCCATGTGTGGGAAGGCGGGGCCGACGCGGTGTCAGCGGAGCGATTGACGGCGTTGCAGGGCACGCTGGCCGAGCACATGGCGTTGCGCGGCGAGGAATTGGCCGACCCCAACGGCGATGACGTGAAGGCCCGGTTGCGAACCAACACCGAAGAGGCCCTGGCTGCGGGTGTGTTCGGTGTGCCTACCTGCGAGGTGGATGGCAAGCTGTTCTGGGGGCTGGACAGTTTGCCCATGCTGAACGCGTATCTGCAGGGCGATGCGTGGTTCGATGGCGACGGCTGGAACGGAGTGGCCAACATCCAGGTGGGTGTCAGCCGCAAAGCCTGAGCGAAGGCGTTCTGCAAGGCAGAGCCACATATGACTCATGCGTTGACTTTTGTGTCAGCCTGCAATCGGATACTTTCGAGCGGGTTTGACCGGCGTTTGTGGCGCATTACAGGAGAGGTCCGACCAACTGCATTTTGGCGGAGCTTGGGGTTGCAGAACACCTCGACTTTCCAGGCCGCGCCCGGACTGCGCTGAACCGGTGGACGCAAGCAGCTGGCCACAAAATCAGTACGTGACCAACTTTGTTTGGTTGCTCACATCCCCGCGTAGTTAGGCCCACCACCACCTTCAGGTGTGACCCAGACGATGTTCTGCGTCGGGTCCTTGATGTCGCATGTTTTGCAATGCA
>ERZ761609.784-NODE-784-length-33669-cov-32.761320_pt1 | contig 33669 bp, 28 predicted proteins | sample MGYA00511163_ERZ761609 | MGnify/ENA primary metagenome ERZ761609 (study PRJEB28899, sample SAMN02445070) | bioreactor sludge metagenome | biome: EBPR sludge | place: Australia: Brisbane, Thorneside Wastewater Treatment Plant | collected 2011-12-16 ...
GCAATGTGACCGAATCGTCTTGACCTACTATTCCACTATCATTAAACAGATAGTCGCGCGTCTGGGCCGCCGTGCATGGCGCCACCGCCGTCTCCACGGAGGACGTGCGCGCCCTCGCCCATGTGGCCCTGCGCCACCGCGTGATCTTGAACTTCGAAGGCGAGGCCCAGCAGGTCAAAGTGGACGACATCATCACCAAGCTGCTCGACCAAATCAAAACCCCGGCGCAGGAGGCGGCGTGAGCTGCTGCTCACAGGGTCGGAGAAGTCAGCCCCATCCTTTTGATAGCCCCTCCGTCCGGGACCGTGTATTCTGCCGCCATGCCCGCCGTCGCCATCAAGCTCAACGCACCCAGCGTCCATACCCCGCCGAAGCCGCCCAGGATCACCGAGGCGGAGTATGAGGCCATCCTGGCGAAGTCGGAGGACAAGCTGGAGTTCCGCGACGGCAGGATCATCGCCATGGCGGGAGGCAGCCCCTCCCACAGTCTGGTGAAGTCCAATCTCGGCCATTGCTTCAAGGGCGCCCTCGCCGGGCGCGGCTGCCGGGTCTTTGACAGCGACATGAAGGTCAAAGTCGAGGCCACGGGGCTGAACACATTCCCGGATCTCTCCATCGTCTGCCACAAACCGCGCTTCACCGCCAACGGCCTCACATTGCTCAACCCCGGCCTCATCGCCGAGGCGCTCAGCCCGGCCACCGAGGCCTACGACCGCGGGGAAAAATTCTGGCACTACCGCCATCTGCCCGAACTGCGCTGCTATGTGCTCGTCTCCACCGCCCAGGCGCTGGTGGAGGTGTATGAGCGGCAGGCGGATGATAGCTGGCGTCTGACTTCCTTCGACGGCTGGCAGGCGGTGATGAGGCTGGAGGAACTGCGCGTGGAGATTCCCCTCAGCGGCATCTACGCCCTCACCGCGCTCGACCCCGATCAACCGCTGGATGAGACCGCCGATGTCGCAGATGAGGAGGCCCCGCAGGCATGAGCCAGGCCGCCCTCGAGCGCGAGGACCTCTTCGACGCCGCCTTTCTCGACCGGCTGCGCTCCCTGGCCGTGCGCCTGCGCAAACGCCGCGCGCTCTCCCGCCGCGGCGCGCAGTCCACCCCGGCCACCGGCTTCACACGCGAGTTCAAGGACTACCGCCACTACACGCCGCGCGAGGATTACCGCGCCATTGACTGGCGGCTCTACGCGCGGCTCGACAAGCTTTTTGTCAGGCTCTACGAGGAGACGCAGGAGCTGAACCTGCATGTGCTGGTGGACACCAGCGCCTCCATGGCGCGCCCCTTCGGGGAAAAGCGCCGACAGGCACTGCGCTTCGCCGTCGCCCTCGCCTATCTCGGCCTGGCCGCGCAGCAAAGGGTGAGCCTTTATTCACTCTCGGACACCGTGCGCCAGGAGCTGCCGCCCCTGCGCGGGCAGGGCAACATCGAAAAAATCATCCAGGCCGCCACGCGCCTCGACTTCGGCGGTCTCACCGATCTGGAGCGCGGCTTCACCGAGTTCCGCCCCACCCGCCAGCGCTATGGAGTCATCTTTGTGCTCTCGGATTTCTTCGGGCGCGATGTCAACACCGCCAGCCATGCCATCCAGCGCGCCGCCGCCTGGCCGGGCGAGACGCATTTTGTGCAGATCCTCCACCCCGAGGAGCGCGAGCCGCGGATCGAGGGCGAGGTGGAGCTCGACGAGGTGGAGACCGGCGAGCGCCGCCGCTTCTGGCTCACCCGCCGGGATGTGCAGCGCTACTCCGAGACCTTCGACGCCTTTTGCGACACCCTCGCCCGCGAGTGCGCCGCGCACCGCATGGACTTCATGCAATGCGGCGCCACCGAGCCCTTTGAGGACCGCTTCCTCGACCTCCTGAACCGCGGCTCCGCCCTCGCCGGCGGCGTGTGACACCCTGCTCCCGCGATGCGTTTCCTGGCACCCCATCTCCTGCATCTGGCCTGGCTCGCGCTCATCCCGCTGGCGCTTTACCTCTTCAAGAAAAAAGCCCGCCGCGTGCCCGTCTCCACGCTGCTCTTCTTCCGCTCGCTCGCCCGCGAGCACCAGGAGTCCGCCTGGCTGCGCAAGATAAAAAAGTGGCTCTCCCTGCTGCTCACCCTGCTCATGCTTTTCCTCATCGTCCTGGCACTCGCCCGGCCCGTGGGCGAGGCCGGCGCGGACTCGCCCGGCGCAGTCGTGCTTTTGATGGACCGCTCCGCCTCCATGGCCGCGCGCGATGAAAAAGGCCGCACCCGGCTGGAGGAGGCGCGCCAGCTCGCCCGCGCCAAACTCAAATCCCTGCCGGAGCAAGTCGTCGTCTCCCTCGTCGCCTGCGATGCCAAGGCGCATGTCCTGCTCTCCCGCAGCCGCAACCGCCGCGAGTGCCTGCGCCTGCTCGATGAACTCGCCCCGCGCCCGCTCACCCTGCGGCCGGACATCGCCCTCATCACCGCCGCGCGCCTCGCCGAGTTGGAGCCCGGCACCCAGGTCTGGCATTTCGGCGACCGCGCTTTCGAAGCCGGCGCGGAACTCGCCTATCAATTCCACAGCGCCGCCTTGGACGCCCCGCTCAACGCCGGCATCACCGCCTTTCAGATCCGCCCCGCCCCGCTCGCGCATGACCGCTACGAGGCCTTTGTCAAAGTCACCGCCGCCCCCGCCAACGCGCGCCGCGTCACCTCCACGCTTGAGGTCACCCTCGCCGGACGCCTCGCCCAATTGCGCGAGCTGGAGCTCGAGCCTGGAGAAAGCGCCGCCCTCATCCTGCCGCTCGAAGGCGTCAAAGGCCAGCGCATGACCGTCCAGATCAAGACCCCCGGCGACTGCCTCGGCTGGGACGATGCCGTGGCCGCCGTGCTGCCGCGCTCGCGCCCGCTCGTCGTCGCCTGGGTGGCGGAAAACGCCGACCCTTTCACCGAGCTCGCCCTCACCTCCATGATCGAAGCCGGGCGCATCGAAATGCTGCGCGGCACACCCGCCGCCTGGCCCATGAGCGACAAGCCCGACGTCTATGTCTTCGAGCAATGGCTGCCCGACCCCTGGCCCGCCGACCGCCCCGCCATCGTGCTCAATCCGCCCAAATCCGCCGGCCCCGTGCAAGTGCGCCGCCTCACCGGCGCGGGCCTGCCGCATGAAAGCGTGCGCAGCGCCGCGCCCGAGCACCCGGTGCTTTTCCGCGTCTCCAGCAGCCGCCTCGCCATCACCCAGACCGGCGTGCTCGGCACCGGCACGTCTTTGGAACCGCTCTGGATGGCTGGCAGCGAGCCCGTGCTCGCCGCCGGAGAAGTGGAGGGCCAGCGCCTCGTCATCAGCGCCTTTTCCCCCGCGCGCAGCGAGCAGCTCGCCCTCCTGCCCGCCTTCCCCCTCATGCTGGGGAACGCCCTCTACTGGTGCGCCGAGCAAGCCGCAGCCCTCGCCGAAATCCAGACCCGCCACCCCGGCGATCTCCTCGAAGAAGAAGGCCTGCTGCGCTGGACCGAGTGGGACGGCACCCGCTTCCTCGAAACCACCGAAGTGCTCCAGGGCGGCGTCACCGCCATCACCCGCCTCGGCGCCTGGGAAAACGGCGACGACCGCACCGGCGTCAGCGCCCTAGCCTCCGCCGCCGAGACCAGCGTCCCCGCGCGCGCCACAGAGGACCCCGCCTCCGCATCACTGCCCGCCTTCGCCGCCGGCCCCGTCTTCCGCGACTGGCCCGCCATCCTCACCGCCAGCCTGCTGTTCCTGCTCCTGCTGGAGAGCTGGCTCTTTCACCGCAAGGCGGTGTATTGAAAGGTTCAAGCAAGCGGCCAAGCCACCGCATGGCCCGCATTGGACACTGCGGACATTCGATTTTTTCCAAGCACTTCTCGCCATGACCATTCTCGACCAATTCAATCTTTCCGGACGCCGCGCGCTCATCACCGGAGGCTCGCGCGGGCTCGGCCTGGAGATGGCACGCGCCCTGGGCGAGGCGGGGGCGCATGTCATCATCACAGGCTCCAACGCGGAAAACCTGCACAAGGCCTGCGAGGAGCTGTGCAGCGAGGATTTGCACGTCTCTTCGATCCAGGTGGATCTCTCGCGGCCTGATCAAGCGGGCAGGCTGTGCGATGTGGTGCTGGAGGAGCATGCGCCCGTTGACATCCTCATCAACAACGTCGGCGGCCGCCGCATCAACACGCCGACGGAGGATCTGGCGCTCGATGACTGGCAGCGCATCCTCGACCTGAATCTCACGCAGGCCTTCATTCTCACGAAGCGCCTCGGCGGCGCGATGATCCCGCGCAAGTGGGGCCGCATCATCAACATCACCTCCATCAACGCCCTCTGGCCCGGCAAGGCGATGCGAGGCCGAAGCTACGAGGCCTCCAAAGGTGCTCTCACCATGTTCACGAAGGCCGTGGCTGCTGATTGGGCCGTGCATGGCATCACCGTGAACGCCATCGCGCCCGGTCCGTTCCTGACGGATGCGAACAAGCGCTGGATCGGCGAAAGGCCCGATTTCGAGGACGAAGTGGCCGCCAGCATCCCGATGGGCCGCTGGGGCAGGCCGGAGGAGATCGGCCCGCTGGCCCTGTATCTGGCCAGCGAGGCCGGCAGCTTCATGACCGGCAGTGTTTTGGTGCTGGATGGCGGGAAGCTGCTGTGGTGAAGTCCAAATGGCTGGCTTTCTGGCAGGCTCATCAGCCAGGCATTGCAGCACGCCGAGGATGAGGAGCTGGAGCGCTTTCAAGATGAGGATGGCCTGGGGACGGTTTCCGCGGCGAAACGTCACCCGGAGTCTGCGGACGAATGGAAAGGGGGCGACTGTGGACCGCATGGAGGGGATGCGTTCACGGATCCCGGCTGCCGAGGCGGGCGAAGAGCTCGCGGCAGAGCGTCTCGCGATCCTCGCCGTCTCGAAAGGCGTGCAACACGCTACTCCGTCAACCAGCGCAACCAGGTCGGCCCGTGCCGGCAGCAGGCGGAGCACTGGCGGCCCATGCCGCGCCTTTGAAAAACCAGCCCACATAAAAAACGAGCATCAGCACGATGCCCGCCAGTTTGGCCGGCAGCGGAGCAAAGACGGCGGCGAGCGGCTGAAGGGCGGGCAAGAGTGGTGCGGGCGGCGGGGGCGTGATGGCTGGAAAGTGCCAATCGAGCCCGGTGGCCGCACGACGGGCGGAGCAGCCCTCACGAGTCAGTCCGGTCCACACCAGGAGCACACGCCCGGTGCGCAGCATCTCGATGAAATCTCCCTGCGGCCCGCGCTTGGCCCGCAAGGCCGCGAGCACCTGGCTGGGAAAAGAGTCGGAGGAGGCGGGCATGCGATGGAGGGGGGTTCAAACTTGAGGCGGCGCTTTGAATTCGAGCAGGGCGGTCACGAGGCGCAGGCGATCCACCAGGGTGGTGTCATGCCGGGCCACCTTGCGCATGAGCGCCCGCAGCACGGCGGGTGCCTCGCTTGCCTGCGTCCGCAACTCGGCGAGCATGAGCAGCAGCAGCTCAAAGCAGTCCCAGTGGGAGAGGCGGTCCGGCACGTCCGACAGCGGTGTCAGCGGCACTGCCTGCAGCGCCTCCAGGATCAGCGGCAGGCACTCCGGGCGTGGTGCCGCACGCAGCAGGGCCAGCGCCGCCTGAAGCGGACCCGCTCGGCCGCTGCGCAGAAGCTCCACCAGTCGCTGGGGCGCATCTTGCATCCCCGTCAGCAACTCCGCCGCGATGGCGCTGCCGGGCCCGCTGCCCTGAGCGTATGGCAACAGCACCTTCGTGTCCGTTTCCGGCGTGAGCTGCATCGCCTGCCAGACCACGGCAAAGCCCGCGAGCTGCGGCGGCAGGGCCGCGGGAGGCGGTTCCGATGGAACGCCCGTCAGCAGCAGCCGCTGGCGGACACCGAGATCCGCCTGTTCCTCATGCAGCGCCGCTTCACGCCTCTCCAAGTCCTCCACCGAGAAGCCGCTCCAGCCAGCGGGCAGATAGCGATGCCCTCGACGCACCCAGCCGGCAGGCATCGGCCATAAAACCTCCCGTTCATGCGGCCCAAGCCGCGCCCAGGATGCCAGCCAGGTCATCACCTCCGGCTTGAGCATGAGAGCGACATGCACACTCCATGCCTCGCCCGTGAAGCGGCCGTCATCGCCGCGCTGTTCGGTGCAGGTCACCGCGCCGCAGCCGCAGCAGGCATGCACGGCCCACGCCTGGAAACCCGGCTCCAGCAGCACGGGGCGGTGCAGCCGTTCATCACAGCCGCAGTCCACCCGGCGCTCTTCCAGCACCTTTTCCGCCGGTGGCGGATGGTTCAGTTGATGCCGACGGAGCGCATTCATGATCGTCTTATCGGAGACCTCCTGGGCGACGCGTTTTCAATCCCTGAGCCGCCAGCCAGACCGCCAGACCAAGAGAGCCGCCGCCAACAACCAGATGAATGCCCATGCAGGTCCAAAACAGCGCGGGCTCTGCCTCACGCACCACCGTGCGACGAAGCCCGCCTTTAACTGGAAGCCGGATCTGTCCATTCTCGAAACCACCCTTGACCTGCCAGCCCATAAACGCCACCACGGCGAGCAAGGCCAGCAGCATGCCGAGCAAGCCGCCCTTTTGTCCGGCTGACGCAGTTACATTCACATCATTGGCAACAACCGCACCAGCAGGAACCGCAGTCACGTCCACATCGTCAGCGTATTCATAATCAGGCTCACGGAACTCGCTCTTGATGCGGGCGATGATCTCCTCCCGACGGTCCCGGGCCCACTCGGGCATCTGCGACCATGCCTTCGCGGTGGGAAAATAGATCACATGATGCGCCCGCCCGGTCAGCATCTCACCGCTGATGTCCAGCCGCTGCCACGCACCGGCGTGAAGTTCCTCATAAAACATGCAGTCGCGGCCGCGATGCCCGACACGCCAGCCGCGTTCATGGTCCAGCGCCGCGGTTTCGGCCTTTGGTGTCTGAAATGCATTGGGCACAGGGGGTGGAAGGCTCCTCCGCTAAACCCAAAACTCCCGCCGCACGCCCGGCGTCAGCGCAAAGACCAGCACACCGCCGAGCACTGCGGTCAACGGCAAGGAAAACGAGGAACCGGAGTGATACACCGTGCTCTTCACCCCGCTCGGCAGCACGGTGGTGGTCACCGCCGGCTTGGCCGGACGCATCCCTTCAAGCACCTGCCAGCCGATTGCCAGCAACAGGCCTGCCACCAGATACACCCAGGCCCAGCGCCAGCGCCGCAGCAGTCCGATGCCTGCCACCAGGCTCGCGGGTGGTGCCACCACGATCAGCAGGAACCCGGACAACGTGGTGTTTTGCGTCCCGTAACTGCCGGCCAGGATCATCAGGAACGAAAAGAAACTGATCACCGAAAGCGCCGCGCTGCCGAGAATGACCATCCAGCCCAGCAGGGTGACCAGCAGAGAACGGCGGACTGGTGCGGAGGCGGCAGAGTGGCTCATGCGGAGCGGATTGTGGAGCACCAGCGTTGGCTTGCAAGATCAAGTGCGCAGCGCCACCCCGGCCCGCAGAACGTGAAATTTCCTGACCAAACCACCCGCTGTGATTGTTATTGTCCCACCTTCGGTTTTCCATGGCTCCAAACTTCAAGCCCCCCCTTCGCGGCGTCCTGCCGGTTTTCCAAACACCCTGGCTGGACAATGAGACGCTCGACCTCGACACGCTCGAACGGGAGATCGCGTGGCTTTACGACTCTGGTTCGAATGGGATCGTGATGGCGATGGTGTCGGAGACGCTGCGGCTGGACAGCGAGGAGCGCGAGCAACTGGCGGCGGCGGCGTGCCGGTTTGGCAAAAAGCGCGGTGTGGTGGTGATCAGCGTGGGCGCGGAGTCGTCAAAGGTCGCGGAGCGGTATGCGAAGCATGCGGAAAGCGTCGGCGCGGACGCGGTGATGGCGATTCCGCCGGTCTCCATCGGGATCGGCGAGAACGAGTTGCTGGCGTATTACACGCGCATCATCGAGGCGATCCGCATTCCGGTGATCGTGCAGGATGCGAGCGGCTATGTGGGCAAACCGATGCCCATCGCGATGCAGGCGCGGCTACTGGACGAGTTCGGGCCGGAGCGCGTGCAGTACAAGCCGGAGGCGAGCCCCATCGGGCCGAAGCTGAGCGAACTGCGCGATGCGACGAAGGGTCGTGCCCGTGTGTTTGAGGGCACGGGCGGCCTTGCGCTGGTGGATTCGTTCAAACGCGGCGTGGTGGGCACGATGCCGGGCGCCGATTTGATTCGCGGCCTCGTTCCGCTTTGGAAGGCGCTGGAGGCTGGTGACACCGCGAAGGCGGATGCCATTCACGGGCCGCTGTCAGCGCTGATTTCGATGCAGACGAGCCTCGATGGCTTTCTGGCGGTGGAGAAGCATCTGCTTAAACGGCAGGGCATTTTCAAAAACACGCTCGTGCGCGGTCCGGTGGGCTTCAAACTCGACGCGGAGACGACGCGCGAGGTGGAGCGGCAGTTTGACCGCATGATCGCGGCCGCCTGCCCGGCCAGCCGGTAATGCGGGATGCGCTGCGCGGCTTCCGACAGCCTCCCATGGTCCGCGCACCCGGTGTCATGCATGTTTGGAGACACAGGCAAAGGAGCGGACTGACAGGTTTATGCGGCGCAAAAAAAGCGGCTTCCCGAGGGAAGCCGCTGAAGAAGGACGATGCTCTTGTTTCCAATTCACTTCGAGAAGGTGACCTGCTTGCCGCTGGTGGGGGCGGGGGCGACCACATACTGCGGGGATTCCGGGAACGGACGATTCCAGCTTTCTCCGGGCATGGCGACGTTTTTCCAGCAGCGGTCCTGATCGTTTGCACTGCCGACCATGAAGGGCTTGGTGTCCACGACGGTCCTCTTGAACAGGCAGACAATGCCGCCGAAAAGGGTGTGAGTGGTGTTGGCGTAGGTCTCAACGCCAGTGCCGACGATCTTTCCGCTCGTACACATGAGGCGTCCTGCGGATTTGTTGACGATGCCCGTGTAGGTGCTGACCTGCTCGTTGCCGAGATCCACCGTGTCATCCGTGATGTCGAGGACGGTGTCGGCGGTGTTGCGGGTCTCGCGCGAGACGACATTGCTGGCGTAGCGGGTGGCGTTGATGGTGGTGCCCGCATAACGGCGGGTTTGGTCGCGGCCGAAATTGCCGGTCATGCCCGCGGTGTCGTTGACCACGTCGGATGCCACATGGCCTGTGCGGTCAATGGACTCGTGCAGCCCGGTTCCGAAGGCTTCGTTGAGTTTTTTCTCGCCCTCGTAAGCCGCCTCGCGCGAGGGACGGCGTTCCAGTTGGGCGGAAGTGCAGGATGCAAGAAGTCCAAGAGCTGCGAGAGCGAGATATTTTTTCATAAATAGCGCCGCGAGATTGTCTGTTTGACGCCGGGATGTCAAAACAAAATTGGACTTGCTGAAAGTTGCCGCCTGGTCCGCGGGCGGTCCGCGCCTGGGGTGAGTGTCTCACATGGCGGCTTCCACCGCGCGGCAGTTGGTACATTTCGATGCCGTCCGGCGTTTTTTCCCGCCCCATGAAATACCCAGCCGTCGTCCTCTTCCTCCTCGCCATTTGCGAGGCCACCGCCAGCGCCCGGGACCAGCATGCGGACAACCACAATCTCTGGCTCAACTATGTGGGGGATCACCCGCTGTCCGGCTCCCCCTGGGGTCTGCACCTTGAGGCGCAAGTCCGGCGGGAGGACTGGGGGGATGAATGGCAGCAACTGCTGCTGCGGCCGGGCGTCAATTACCAGATCAGCCCCACATTAAGCGCCAGCGCCGGCTGGGCCTATGTGCGCACCTATCCATACGGGGAGCTGCCTGTGGCGCATGAGTTCGACGAGCACCGCGCCTGGGAGCAGGTGTCGTGGAGGACGGAGATGCTCGGACTCGAGTGGCAGCACCGTTTCCGGCTGGAGCAACGCTGGCTGGAGGAGCAGGACGCGCGCGGCAGCAGGCTGGACTGGCGCCTGGAAAACCGTTTCCGTTACATGCTGCGCACCTCGGTGCCCTTGACGGCAAACAAGAAAACCTACCTCGCCCTCTGGAACGAGGTGTTTTTGAACTTCGGCGGGAACATTGACAAAAATCACTTCGACCAGAACCGCGCCTTCATCGGCATCGGCCGCAAGCTCTCGGACCACACACGGATCGAGATCGGTTTTCTGGAGCAGACCGTGCAGCGGCGCGGCGGTGACAAATGGGAGAACAACCACACCGCCAGCGTCTGGCTGATGTCGGCCTGGCCCTTCGGAAGGTGATCCGGCCCCTGCGCGCGCGGCGGATTTTATGTCAAAAAGGCTCCCTGCGACGACTTTTATTCCACAGTCATGTACTCCCATCCGCTTCTGTTTTTCCCCCCGCTTTTGCTCCTGTCCGCCACCGCGGCGGCCATTGAGCCGGAATCGCTGAAGTTTTTCGAGAACAAGGTGCGCCCGCTATTGGCGGAGGCCTGCTACGAATGCCACGCCGACAAAAAGCAGAAAGGCGGCCTGCGCGTGGACAATCTGGCCTACCTCAGGCAAGGCGGCGAAAGCGGCCCCGCCGTGGTGGCGCACCAGCCGGACGCCTCCCTGCTCATCAAAGCGGTCTCCTACGCGGACCCGGATCTGGAGATGCCGCCCGATGGCAAACTCGCCGACGAAAAAATCGCCATCCTCAAACAATGGATCGCCATGGGCGCGCCCTGGCCCGAGGCCGAGGTCGCCTCCGCCAAGCCCGCGCGCAAGCCCGGGGAGTTCACCGAGGAAGACCGCGCCTGGTGGGCCTTCCAGCCAGTGAAAAGACCGCCGCTGCCCGCAGTCCGCGATCCGCAATACAAAATCCGCAATCCCATAGACGCCTTCATCCTCGCCAAGCTGGAGGAAAACGGGCTGACTCCCGCCCCGGAGGCGTCCCCGGAGGAGCTGGCCCGGAGAGTCTATTTTGACCTGCACGGCCTGCCTCCCACGCCAGAGGAAATAGCGGAGTTCACTGCGGCCATTGAGGCGGACAAATCCGCGCCCAAGGCCAAAGGCCCCGGCGCCTACGAGCGCCTCATTGATAAGCTGCTCGCCTCCCCGCGCTACGGCGAGCGCTGGGCGCAGCACTGGCTGGACCTCGCCCGCTATGCCGAGTCCGAGGGCTACCGCCTCGACGCCTATCGTCCGAATGCCTGGCCCTACCGCGACTACGTCATCGAGTCCTTCAACAGCGACAAACCCTACGACCAGTTCGTGCGCGAGCAAATCGCGGGCGACGAGCTGGACCCGCAGAACCCGAAAGTCACCATCGGCACCGCATTTCTCCGCCACACCATCTACGAGTACAACCAGCGTGATGCGGAGACCCAGTGGCAGAACATCCTGCACGAGGTCACCGGCGTCACAGCGGATGTGTTCATGGGCATGAGCGTGCAGTGCGCGCAATGCCACGACCACAAGTTCGACCCCATCCTCCAGGACGATTACTACCGCCTCCAGGCCTTCTTTTCGAACATCACCTGGCCCGAGGACAAGCCCCTGTCCGCGCCGGAGGAAATCCGCGCCTGGAACGCGCGGGACGCCGCCTGGCGCGCGGCGGCCAAAGAGCCGCTGGCCGTCATAGACCGCATCATCGAGCCGCGCGTCGCCGCCGCGCAAAGAAACGCCATGGAGAAATTCCCCGACGAGGTGCAGGCCATGTGGCGCAAGCCGCGCGAGCAGCGCACCGCCTACGAGGAGCAGGTGGTCCAGCTCGCCTGGCGCCAGGCAGACTACGAGCGCGTGCGCTTCAAGGAGGACAAGATCAAGGAACCCGAGCTCTCCGAACTGAGGGCCGCGCGCGAGGCGCTCGCGCAGTTCGACCACCTCAAGCCCGATCCCCTGCTCACCGCCTTCGTCATCGGCGAGACCGGCGGCAAGCCCGGAGAGACGCGATTCAAAGGCCGCCGCACAGGCGACACCACCGTCAATCCCGGCTTCCTCACCATCCTTGACCCAACAGAGGCGCAAATCCCCGAAGTCTCTCCCGGCGCGACCACCACCGGGCGGCGCAAGGTGCTGGCCGACTGGCTCACCCGCCCGGACAATCCACTCACCGCCCGCGTCATCGTCAACCGCGTCTGGCAATACCACTTTGGCCGGGGCATCGCCGCCACACCGAGCGACTTCGGCCGGCTCGGCGAAGCGCCCACTCATCCCGAACTGCTCGACTGGCTGGCGGACGACTTCGTCACCGGCGGCTGGAAGTTCAAGGCCCTGCACAAAAAGATCCTTCTTTCCGCCGCCTACCGCCAGACCGCGCGCCGCGAGCCGGGCGCCAAAGAGCTGACCACCGACCCGGAAAACCGCCTCCTCTGGCGCTTCAATCCACGCCGCCTCGACGCCGAGCAGGCGCGCGATGCCGTGCTCGCCGCCACCGGCGAACTGGACCCCGCCATGGGCGGGGAAGGTGTCACCGCCGGCAAACCGCGCCGCAGCATTTACACTCGGAAAATCCGTAACACCCAGGACGAGTTCCTCGCCAGCCTGGACGCGCCGCCCGGCTTCGCCAGCGCGCCTTCGCGTGACTCCACCACCACAGCCACCCAGAGCCTGCTCATGATCAATGGCGACTGGCCCCTGGAACGCGCCCGCGCCATGGCGGCCAGGCTCGCCGCCGCGCCCGCTCGCGGCGACGCCGAACTGGTCGAGCGCGCCTACCAGGTGACGCTCTCCCGCCGCCCCTCGGACACCGAAAAGCAAGAAGCCGCCGCTTTCCTGCAAACCCAGCGCCGCCAGCTCCAGCGCGAAGCCCCGCCCAAGCCGCCTGTGGCCAGCCCCCTGGCATCCGCGAGTGATTATTTTGGCCCATCCGCCGCCTCGAAGACCGCCAAAACGCTCGTGCTCCAGCCCGGCACCCCGCATGAAAAACTGCGCGTCAAAGAAACAGGCCGCATCGAGGGCAGCGACTTTTCCATCGAGGCCGTCGTGAATTTGTCCAGCCTCTATCCCGACGCCTCCGTGCGCACCATCGCCTCCCGCTGGGACAACAGCAAAACCGACCGCGGCTGGGCGCTCGGCGTCACCAGTGAAAAGTCCGCCTACAAACCCAACAACCTCATCGTCCAGCTCGTCGGTGAGGATTTCCAGGGCAGCCTGGCCTATGAAGTCGTGGCCTCGGACATCCGCATTCCCGCCGGCAAACCCTGGTATGTCGCCGCCATCATCAACAACGACCCCGAACCGGACCAGAAATTCGGCGGCACCGTCACTTTCTACGCGCGCGATTTGAGCGACGCCTCAGCGCCCATGCAGACCGCCACCGTGCAGCATCAGATGGTGGGCGGTTATGTGAATCCCGACCGCCCGCTTTTGATCGGCGGGCGTGACAAGGACAAGCGCAGCCTCTGGCACGGTGCCATCGCCCGCGTGGCCCTGCGCCATGGCGCGCCGGAACCGGGCCGGCTCATGGCGTGGGCCGGCGCCGGTGACGCCTCCTGCGTGGCTGACATCAGCGCCGACTCCCTCGCCGAAATGCTCAAAGGCGATCCCAAAACCGCCTGGCGCTGGGAAACCACGTCACCCGCGGTCACCGCCAAAGGCGCCCCCGACCCCGACCGCGAGGCCCTGACCGACCTGTGCCACATTCTTCTGAATGCGAACGAGTTCTTTTATCTGCATTGAACCTTCCGCAGGGGCTCATGGCAGCGCGGGGAAACCTGCGGTCCCGGCTTGCTCCCGCCCGCACGCGGGAGAAGTGCCCGCAAAAAAATAGCGCGGATGCTTCCATCCGCGCCTTGAAGTAAGCGAGGCAGGAATTAGAAACTCACCGAGCCGCCGACGTAGAAGTTGCGCCCGTAGCCCGGGTCAATGCCGTCATTGCGCACACGCGAGTAGTAGCTCTCGTCGAAGACGTTGTTGATGCCGGCCATGAGGTTAAGATTTTCAGTGACGGGGATTTCGGCGGTGAGGTCCCAGGTCATGTAGCCGGGGATGGCGAAGCGCGGGTCGGCGTCATCACGCGCGTTGTGGTCGTCCACAAAGGTGCCAAGGAAGGAGACCTTGACGCCCTTCTTTTTGTAAATCATGCCGGTGCGCAGAATGAAGTCGGGGGCGTATTGCGGAGTGGCTCCATCGTTCGGGCCGCCGTGGAGTTCGGCTTCGAGGAGTGAGACGTTGGCATAGAGATTGAGCGCGCCCAGGCTGTCCGCGAGCTTGGTGCCGCGCGCGGCGTCGAGCCCGCCGATGATGTCGAACTGCACGGCGCCGTCCCAGCCGTAGTTGATGCTGCGGCCGACGCTGCGGAGCTGGCCGCCGGAAACACCGAAGCGGTTGTCCAGGTCAATGAGGAAGAGACTGGTGTCGAAGGCCAGCCACTCGCGCGGCGTGCCGCGGTAGCCAATCTCATAGCTCCAGCCAAGGGAGGGGTCGGTGTCCGTGGCAGTGAGGCCGGGCTGGGCGACGATGGACTCGGTGAAGATGGTTGTGCGGTAGCTCTGGGAGACGTTGGCGTAGAGCTGGGTCTGATTGTCGAAGTCCAGCGCCATGCCGAGGCCGAAGAGCGGCTGGGAGTCCAGTTTGCTTTTGGTCACCTCGCCGGTGGGCACGCCGGTGGTGGCGTTGAAATTCCGGCTGTGCACGTCCTGCTTGACCAGTTCCATGCGGAAACCGGGAGTGATGGAGAACTTGCCGTATGTGAATTTGTTCTCGGCAAAGAAGGAGCCGTAGGTGGTGCTGCGCTCGGAATCGAGGAAGGTGACGCCATCCTCCGCGTCGAAGCTGCGGCCCCGCTTGTCCTCGCGGGGGGAGTCCACATAATAGAATTGCATCCCAGCCGCCAGGGTGTGCTGGCCGCCGAGGCCCTCCCAGTCATGGCGCAGACGCGGCTCAATGCCGAAGCTGTAAAACTCCTGGTTTTCGATGTTGTTGGTGAGGGAGGCGCCGCCTGCGGGCCGGGTGCCGAAGCCGCCGCCGCGCTGGCGCTTGCTCCAGCGCTGGTAATAGCCGCCCCAGGCTTTGACATTCAGTTCCGTGCCGGTCTGGATGCGGTGCTGGAGTTCGACGTTGCCGATGTAGCGGCGCAGGCGGAACTCGTCATGATTGCGCGTGGTGCGCTCGGGGTTGCGGGCAAAGTCGCGCGCGGTGAGGCCGCCAGGCTCGCCGTGCTCCTCCTCGTAGCCGTCGAAACCGAAAATGAGCCGCGTGTCGTCATCGAAATCCCACACGAGTTTGAGATGGCCGCCATTGAGTTTGTACTGGCTGTTGCGCTCGCGGAAACCCTGGGACTCGCGGTGATTGAAGTAACCGAGGTAGCCGAGCTGGCCGAGCGTGCCGTCCACGGCGGTGTAGCTGGAGAATAGCTCGTCGCTGCCGAAGATGTTCTGCGTTCGGAAGGAGAAGGGCGAGTTCCGCTGCGGCATGTAAGTCACATAGTTGAAGGCGCCGCCGGGCTGCGGGCCATACATGAGGGAGCCGCCGCCGCGGATGAACTCGATGCGGTCCACTGTGTCGAGAGGCGGGGTGTAGTAGGCTTCGGGGTAGCCGAAGGGATCGGCATGGATGGGCACGCCGTCTTTGAGCACCTGCATGAACTGCATCCGGTGCGGCTCGCCGATGCCGCGGTAGCCGATGCTGACCAGCGGCGTGGTTTCCTCTGAGAAAAGCAGGCCGGGAGTCAAAGCAAGCGCCTGGCGGTAATTATTCGCCTGTACTTTGGGCAGCGCGTCGAGGTCAATGACCGTGGCGCGCTTGCCAGCAAAGATTTTATTGCCTTCCACGGCGAGGGGAAAGGGGTGCTGAATGACCGCATCGTCCTCGGCCTCGCCATAGACAAGGACAGTGTCGAGAGTGGCGGAGCTGGCTGGCGGCGTGGCGGTGGCATCGGCAGTCTGGCCGTGGGAGAGGGCCGAACAGCCGAAGAGGGCAATGAGGATAAGGCTGAGTTTCATGAGAGGTTGACTGAGGCTAATGAGTTCCATTCGCAATTGGAGAGGCGCGCATTTTATCTCGATTCAAAATCGCGCAAGCAGAATTTTGCGATTGATTCGCATTTGCTCGTAGCGCGCCATTTTTTTCCCTCCGCTCAAAAAAAATGGGGCGAGCCCCACTGAATGGGAGTGCATTTCATCGAGAGCACACAGGCACACAGGCCGTTCTGTGCCGATGCAAAAATGGATTCTCTTTGCCCTGGCGACTGGTTTGACAACTTCTGGAATGGCCGCCCCGAAGCTCGTTCTCGCCGGTGACTCGACGGTGGCCACCGTCTCGAAGCCGCGCAAAGACCGCCCGGACCTCGCGGGCTGGGGGCAGATGCTGCCCGACTTTCTCACCCCGGAGGCCACCGTGGTGAACCATGCCCGCGGCGGCACCAGCACGAAGAGCTTTCGCGCGCTCGGCCTATGGGACCGCGTGCTCGCCGAGAAGCCGGACTATGTGCTCATTCAGTTCGGCCACAACGACCAGCCCGGCAAAGGCCCCGAGCGCGAGACCGACCCCGCCGGCAGTTATCGGGAAAATCTGCGCCAGTTCATCCGCGAAGCGCGCGCCATCCAGGCGCGGCCCGTATTGGTGACTTCCGTGGCCCGGCGCGTGTATGAAAACGGGCGGCTCACCTCCAGCCTCGGACCTTATGCGGAGGCGGTCAAAGCCGTGGCGTCGGAGACCGGCGTGCCCGTGGTGGACCTGCACCGCACCAGCTTTCTGCTCTTTGACCAGCGCGGGGAAAAATTCAGCCAGCAGACCTACGGCCCCTCCGCGGAGGACCGCACGCACTTCAACAGCGAAGGCGCGCGCATGGTGGCGCGTCTCGTCGCGGAGCAGCTCCAGCGCGTCGTGCCTGAGCTGGCCCCGCACATCCGCCTGGTGCCGCCGCCGCCCGCGGGAGCGCCTTTTGAAGTCAAGCTCACCACCGTCACCCAGGGTTATGACGGCGAGACCTGCTGGGTGCATCCGCGCGCGGGCGCCATCCCCGGTGCCACGCCCACGGTCGTCCTCACCATGCAGAAGCTGCTCATGAGCGGCAGCGACATCTTTTACGCGCTCAATGACACGCGCACCGGCGATCTCGGCCAGACTTGGAGCCCCATCCGCCAGCATGACGACACCCTGGGCCGCCGCCAGGAGCCCGGCGGAGTCGTCATCGCCGCCAGCGATTTCACCCCGAAGTGGCACGCCCAGAGCGGCAGGCTGCTCGGCATCGGCCACACCGTCCGCTATGCCGGCGACAAGGTCATGCACAACCGCCCGCGCGAGACGAGCTGGTCCGTCTATGATGAAACAACGCGCACTTGGTCCGCCTGGGACACCCTGAAGCTGCCGGACGAGGCCAAGTTTTTCAACTGCGGCGCCGGCAGCGTCCAGCGTGTGGACCTGGACAATGGCGAGATACTGCTTCCCGTTTACCTCAAGGCCGAGGCCGACAAATACTACCGCGTCACCGTCCTGCGCTGCGCCTTCGATGGCAAAGAGCTGCGCTACCTCGGCCAGGGCGGCGAGCTTTTCCTCGAGTCCGGCCGCGGCGTCTATGAGCCTTCGCTCACGCGCTTCCAGGGCCGCTTTTACCTCACCCTGCGCAACGACACCGACGGCTATGTGGCCGTGAGCGACGACGGCCTGAACTACGGCCCCATTCAGCCCTGGCGCTACACGGACGGCGAAAGCCTCGGCAACTACAACACCCAGCAGCACTGGATCTCCCGCCCGGACGCCCTCTACCTCGTCTATACCCGCAAAGGCGCGCGCAATGACCACGTCTTCCGCCACCGCGCGCCTCTCTTCATGGCGCAGGTGGATGTGGAAAAAATGGCCGTCATGCGCGGGACGGAGACCGTGCTCGTGCCCGAGCGCGGCGCGCGGCTGGGGAACTTCGCCATCGCCGAAGTCAGTGAAAACGAGACCTGGGTCACCGTGGCCGAGTGGATGCAGTGCATGAGCCCGAACGTCATCATCCCGCCGGAGAACCCCTTCGGCGCGGACAACAGCGTCTTCGCAGCGCGCATCCTCTGGCGCTGAGAACGCCTCACAGCCTCGGATTGATTCGAGCAACCCGCCCGTCACTTTGTTTGTTGTAGTGCCAGTTTCAAAAACGTATGATTTCCGCCATGAGAAACCTCCGCCGCATTTTCGCATCCGCTGCCATTGTGCTTTTCGCCGCCGCCGCTCCCGCCCAAAACGAACGGGTGGTCGAGGAACTCCAGGGCTGGGCCGAGAAGGGGGATTCCGACGCCCAGTTCGAGCTGGGACTGCGCATGCTGACCGGGGAAGGCTTGAAAAAGGATGAGAAAAAAGGCGCGGAATGGCTCGAGAAAGCAGCCAACCAAAAGCACCTGCGCGCGCAGTTTCTCACCGGATCGCTCTACGAGGACGGCATCGGCGTCAAGCGCAACGACGCGCTGGCCTTCGAGTGGTTCCGCCGGGCGGCGGAAAACGGCTTCGCCCCCGCCCAGCATGCCGTGGCGATGGGTTACGACCTCGGCAAGGGAGTGAAGCAGGATCCCGCAGCCGCCGCAGAGTGGCTGGAAAAAGCCGCCGCGCAAAGCCACGCCCCCTCCCAGACGGCCCTGGCCGCCAAATATGAGCGCGGAGTCGGAGTTGCCAAAAGTCCCGCCAAAGCCGCGCTCTATTACCTGCGCGCCGCGCAGCAGGATTTCGTTCCCGCCATGAGCCGTCTGGCCAATCTATACTACAGCGGCAACGGCGTGCCGGTGGACTACCGCCGCGCCGGCGCCTGGTACCAGCGCGCCGCCCGCAGTGACGACCCCTGGGCCGCCAACAACATCGCCTGGTTCCTCGCCACCTGCCCTGACGAGACGCTGCACAATGGCGAGATGGCCGTGCAGTTCGCCACCCGCGCGTTGCGCATCATGGACGAGGCGGGAGAGGAGCAGCGCTACGAGATGCTCGACACCAAAGCCGCCGCCCTGGCCCGCAACGGCGAATATTTGGAAGCCCTTCTCTGGCAGAAAAAATCCATCGCCCTGCTCAAGGAGGACACCGAAATCTCCGAGGAGGAGCGACAGACTCTCATGAAAGAGTTTGAAGACCGCATGAAGCTCTACCAAAAGCAGGCTCCTTACACGGAGCCGGAACCCAAGGGTGAAGCCGACACCGCGCCACTGCCCAACGACAGCATTCTGCAGGAGGAGGGGCTGCCCGGAGGCGACTCCAAACCCAAGAGTAAAAAAGGCAAAAGCAAGGGAACCGTGGTCTGAGCGCGCTCAAGCCCAGGCCCCGCGAAGCAGGCGCAGGTAGTTGCCGTGCATGATGCCGGCTATGTCATCGGCGCTGAAACCGCGCTTTTCCAGCATGGCGGGGATGCGCGCCAGATCGGCGATGGTGTCCAAATCCTCCGGCGTCTGCTCGGTGCCGTAGCCGCCGTCCAAATCGGTGCCGATGCCGCAGTGCAGGGCATTCCCGGCGAGTTGGCAGACATGATCCATATGATCGCAGATGACTTCGAGCTTGAGGCCCGTCTCCTGCGGAGTGGTGGTGCCGCGAATCCAGCCCGGAATCATCATCCATGCGTCAAGCGCGGCGCCAATAACCGCGCCGCGCCCGATGAGCGCCTTGATCTGCTCGTCGGAGAACTGGCGCGGATCGGGAACCAGCGCGCGGCAGTTGCTGTGGCTGGCCCAGACGGCGCCATCGAAGATATCCAGCGCCTCCCAGAAACTCTCATCCGACAGATGCGTCACATCCAGGATCATGCCGAGACGGTCCATCTCCCGGATCAAGTCGCGCCCGCAGGCCGGCAACCCGCCGGGCGTGTCATGACCCATGGCGTAACGGCAGACGCCGTAGTGCGCCGGCCCCATGGCGCGCAGCCCCTGCTCCCAGTGCTTTTCCAGATGCCCGACGCTGCGGATGCTGTCCGCACCCTCCAGACTGAGGATGTAGTAGATGGGTTTTGAATCGTCCGGCTCCGAGGTGTCCGACCAGTCCGCCACCGCTTTTTCCAGTCCTGGCAAATCCACGATCTGGCGCATGTGCCCCTGCTCCTCCATGGCGCGATACCAGGCGAGCTGGCCCTGAGTCTCCGCGTATGCCTGCTCGGGCGACATCCAATTGGCGATGGGAGTGACGCCCGGCATGCAACCGGCGAGCTGGGTGGCCACACAGATGCCCACCCTGCCCTGGCGCATTTCAGGAAAAGCCGTCGTTCCCCCCGCGCGCCCCTTGCCGGTCATTCCGGCCTCGCACCGGCGTATTTCGTGGACAGGCAGGCGCAGATCGCGGTTGAAGCCGCCGAGGGCGTTGAGACTGAGGTCGAGGTGGGCGTCAAAGGTGAGCATGGAAGGTGCTGAATAGTCGCGGCGGACCGGCGCGCTGTTTCAAAAGAAGAGCCGCATGACCGCGCGCTCACGCCTTGCCTTTGGCGAAGCCGTCCTTGAGAGCCACTGTGCGGTTGAAGACCGGCCTGCCGGGCGTGCTGTCCTTTGGGTCGGTGAAAAAGTAGCCCACGCGCTCAAACTGAAAATGCGATCCGGCTTCTGCTTCGGCGAGCGAAGGCTCCGCCTTGGCGGTGACCATCTCTATGGAGTGAGGGTTGAGAAACCGTGTGAAATCCCCGTCCTCGCCCGCAGCCCCATCAGGCTGCTCGACCGTGAAAAGCTTCTCGTAGAGCCGCGCCTCAACGTCCACCGCATGCGCGACGCTGACCCAGTGGATGGTGCCTTTCGGCTTTGGGCGCCCCTCGGGCTTCGCGCCGTGGCGGGTGGTGTCATCGTAGGTGCAGCGCAGCTCGCTGATCTGGCCGGCGGCGTCTTTAACCACTTCATGGCAGATGATGCAGAAGGCGAATTTAAGCCGCACCTCGCCCCCCGGCTTGAGCCGGTGGAAACCGGGCACAGGCTCCTCCATGAAGTCATCCGCCTCGATGTACAGCTCGCGGCTCAGCGGAACGAGGCGCTTTCCTTCGGCTTCGTTTTCCGGATTGTTCACCAGTTCGACGTGCTCCACCCGTCCTTCGGGATAGTTGGTGAGCACGACTTTGAGCGGGCGCAGCACCGCATACGCGCGCCGGGCGGTTTTGTTCAAATCCTCGCGCACACAATGCTCCAGAAGCTGGAGGTCGGTGAGGGAGTTGTATTTGGTGAGGCCGATCGTTTTGCAGAAGGCGCGCACCGCGGCAGGAGTGTATCCGCGCCTGCGGATGCCGCTGATGGTGGGCATGCGCGGGTCATCCCAGCCGCCGACGAAGCCCTCCTTCACCAGGCGCAGCAGCTTGCGCTTGCTCATCACGGTGAAGGTCAGGTTCAGACGCGCGAATTCGCGCTGGCAGGGCGCGCCGGGCAGGCCGTCCACGTTGTTGACGAGCCATTCGTAAAGCGGCCGGTGATGCTCGAACTCGAGCGTGCAAAGACTGTGCGTGATGCCCTCCAGCGCGTCGCTCAGCGGATGCGCGTAATCATACATCGGATAGATGCGCCAGGCGTCGCCGGTGCGGTGATGATGCGCGTGCAGGATGCGGTAGATGACCGGGTCGCGAAGGTTCATGTTGGGCGAGGCCATGTCTATCTTCGCGCGCAGGACGCGCTCGCCCTCCTTGAACTCACCCGCCCTCATGCGGCGGAACAGATCGAGATTCTCCGCGGGGGGACGCCCGCGGAACGGGCTGTGCTCGCCGGGGCTGGTGAGCGTGCCGCGGGTGGCGCGGATTTGCTCGGGCGTCTGGTCGTCCACGTAGGCCAGGCCTTTCCCAATAAGCTGTTCGGCGAATGCGTAGAGCTTCTCAAAGTAGTCGCTGGCATAGTACAGATGCCTGCCCCAGTCGAAGCCGAGCCAGCGCACGTCCTCCATGATGGAGTCCACATACTCCACCTCCTCCTTGGTGGGATTGGTGTCGTCAAAACGCAGATGGCAGCGGGACTTGGGCGCGTGCTCCAAAGCCAGTCCGAAATTCAGGCAGATGCTCTTGGCGTGGCCGATGTGCAGGTAGCCGTTGGGCTCGGGCGGGAAGCGTGTGATGACCCAGCCGTCATTGCGCCCCTGCGCGAGATCGGCGGCGATCATTTCGCGGATGAAATCCTGGGAGGCGGGGGCGGCGGGTGTGTCGGACATGGGCGGGGCGGATGTTTGCCGGAGCGAGCTAAGGAGTCAAGGAGCCAGGGAATGCAGCCCTGCCCCGTCAATGCCGCGCGGATCATCTGGCGAGGGCCTTTTCCCGCTCGTCCTTGTATTTGCAATGGCCGGTGTTGGCCAGCTCGTCACAACGCGCCTCAATGCGCATGGACTTCATTTGCGGCTGAAAACCGAGACGGCGGGTGATGCAGTCATGCAGCAGGGCGCTGTGCTCGTCCTCAAACTCGACGACGCGGTCGCAATCCAGGCAGATCAGGTGGTTGTGCTGCGGTTTGTCGAGGAAATTGGGGTCGTAGTAAGTCTGGTCGCGTCCGAGGTCCACGATCCGCAACAGGCCGCATTCGACGAGGAGCTGCAGGGTGCGATAGACGGTGGCGCGGGAGACAGTGCGGTCGAGTTTGCGGGCTTTTTCGAGAAGCTCGTCGGCATTGAAGTGGTCGTCTGTGGCGAAAGCGGCTTCGACGATGGTCTCGCGCTGCTTGGTCCGCCGCAAGCCGGTGGCGACGATGTGCGCCTCCAGCCGCTCTTTGATTCTGGCATCCATGTTGAGACGAGGCTAGACTCGTTGAGTCTCAACGCAAGCCTTGCTTTTGAGAATTGAATCCTTATTTCACAGGCCGGCTGCGGCCTTGGCCTCGCGAACTTGACGGACAAAGCGGCGGCGCTCGCCCGTGCTGTCAGAAGCGAGGGTTTTCTCGGCGAGGGTGAGCACGAGTTGATGGTTGAGTGCGGGGCTCTGATTCACACCTCGGAGCAGCAGGCCGAATCCGACCACCGCAGTGTCGAAGATGAAGTCCTCGCGCGCGGAGCGCCAGTCGAGTCCGCGCTCGGTCACGCTGAGCTTGGAGCCGTCAAAGGGTCCCACGGTCTGCGTGGTGAAGCGGCCCTGGGGCAGGGTGATGGTGGCGACGTTTTTACCAGGCTCGGATTTGCCGTTTGGCAGATACTCATACCAGAGGCTGTGGGTGCCGGCGCTGCGCAGTTCCCCCGCAGACAGATGGCGCTCGCAAAGCTGGCGGTATTCACGCACGTTGTTGGGATCGAAAGCCACATGGAGGGGGTAGCTGAAAGACTGGGTGGCTGCGGGCTGGTCGGCGGGCAGTTGAATGACCACGCGCATGAGACGGTGGGCGGGATTCCAAGGGCACACGGCCACATCCGCCTTCCAAGAGTGGATGTAGAGCTCGGGCGCGCGCGGCGGCTTCGCTTCGTCCCTGACCTCCGGCCTGGCCGTCATGGGTGCGGCAAAAGTCTGGCCTGGCGCGGGCTGCGGAGGCGCGGGCCGGATGTCCGCAGGGCGCAGGGCAAACTGGCTCACCGCCTGGCGTGTCGTGCTGACAAAAGCGGTGCCGGCCGCAGGCCGGGTCAGGGATCGCACGACGGGAGCGGGAGCAGCAGGGGTGTTGGGCGGGGACTCCACCAGAACGACCGGCTCAGTGGCGGATTGATCCGTGGCGGGTGATGCGGCTGCCACCTCGACAGCGGCAGGCGGCGCGGCTTTTTCCTCCACGATGACGATTTCCACTGGCTTCACTTCCTCATCTGGAGTGACTGGCATCTCCACCGGGGCAGGCTTGGCAAGCTCAAGCTGGGGCTCGGTCGTTGCCGCGACCAAGGGCGGGTTCTCGACCGACGGCACCCCTTTGATGGAAGCATCATCCACCGCGATGGAAGGCGCGGAGCTCATCCAATCGGAATGCCTGCCGACCCAGTAGCCGGCCAATGACAGGGCGATGACAGCGGCCGCTTTCATCATCCCGGCGAGGACAGGCCATGCGGAACGGCGGCGCGCCGGCATGGGGCGGGGCATCAACGGAGCCATCATGCGCGGCATTTGAGCGGGATTCAAAACCGCGCGACGCTGAGCGGGATGCAGGCGGTCCACCGGCACCGGCGCGGTCTGGCTCAATGCCTGTGCGACGGCCTCGATCTGCTCCATTTCGGACGCGGCGGTGGGCGAGATGCGCAGCAGGCCGTGGACCTGGGCGGCGTGCTGGGCATCCAGCTCGCCGAGGGAGTAAGCCGTGAGGTCGGGGTTTTCGTGGGGGTGCGGATTCATGAAGGGGTGGGGGTTCGTTCGCGTGTGGCCAGCTCGCGTTGCATCATCTGGCGCAGCTTTTTGATGGCCGTGTGCATGATGAAGCCGACATTGCCCGTGCTGAGGCCGGTGACTTCGGCGATCTCCTGGTAGGAGCAGTCATGCATGAATTTGAGGCGGATGACCTCGCGCTGATTCGGACGCAATTTTTCCACCAGCTCCCAGACGCGGGCGTGCATTTCGTGGGAGTCGGCGTGCTCCGAGGGGTCGGGATCAAAGGAGGCGGCCAGGCCGAGGGCGTCCTCGTTGCCGAGGTCGAGCCGCTGGTCCTTGCGCAGGATGTCCAGGGCGCGGTTCCGGCACACGGTGTAAAGCCAGGCTTTGAGGTTGTCCTGAACTTTGGCCGGCTCGGTGAGGTAGAGCTTGAGCAGGGAGTCCTGCACCACCTCGCGGGCGCGCTCCACGTCGCCGTTGAGAATGCCAGCCGAGTAGGCAATGAGCGCGCTCTCATGCAAGTCCAGCGCCCGCCTGACAAGGAGGGAGGCTTCATCTGGATTCGGCTGGACGGGCATGGTTTCACTTTGCAGGACTTTCAACGCGCGGGGAAGTCATTTGTTAGAGTCTGGAGCCTCGGGAGTGGCGCCGGGACGCGGGGCGTTGGCGGGAGAAATTGACTTGCGCCGCCAGCGCGCCGGAACAGCATGGCGCGTGATGAAAACTCCCCTTCTTTCCCTGATCCTCGCCCTGGCCAGCCTGGCCGGTCTCCGTGCTCAAAATCTTGAAACCTGGGTTCTGACCGACGGGCGCATGTTTGAGGCGCAGGTCAAGCAGGTGGTGCCCGGCACCGTCACCTTCACCCTGCGCACCGGCGCCGACCAGCCTCTTGAAATCGCCAAGCTCTCCGAGCGCAGCAAAAAACAGCTCGCCGAAGTTCTCGGCCTCGGCCAGTCCGTGGTGACACCTCTGTCGCCCGTGGCGGCCGCCACCGCTCCAGCGGCGACGCCTTCCGCCACTCCGATGCCCGCAGCCGCGCCTGCCGCGACGGCCGGCGGGGCCATGTCCAGCGTGCCGCGTGACTCGGGCGCGATTGATGCCACGGACGAGGGTTCCATGGAGGCGAACTTCGGCCTCACCACCACCGTCATCGGCAAGGTGAAGCGCGTGGCCACGCTCGGCGGCGCGGGGCACAAGCTCATTGAGTTCGAGGACACCCAGTTCAATGTGTTTATCAACAAACGCCAGCTCGACCAAAGCCAGGACTGGCATCTCGAAGGGCTGGAGGGCAGGCTCGTGCAGGTGAAGGGCAAAATCGCCAAATACAACGACAAGCTCCAGATCCAGGCCTACGAACCGGCCCAGCTCGGCGTCGTCGAGTGACGCTCACTTCTCCATTGCCTGGCCGGCCTTGATCCATGCCTCGATGCCGCCCTCCAGCAGATGCAGCCGGGTGAATCCCGCCGCGTGCATCCGTACCGCCACTTTTTCCGCCCGCCCTCCCAGCGCGCACAGGATGAGGCAGGGCGCGTCTTTTTCCAACGCCGCCAAATGCTCCGCCAGCCGCGCATGATGAAAAAAATCCACATGCGCGGCTTTCGGGAAACGCCCGTCTCGCGCCAGCTCCTCCTCCATCCGCAAGTCCAGAATGCGCAGGCCGGGAGTGGATGCAATCAGCGCGGATGCCTCCTCCACAGACAGTTTCCGCACCGTGTCCGGCAGTGTCACCTCCGGCATGGAAACCGGCTCCGGCGCATGCCATTGCGGCTTGCAGGAGCACAGCATGACAAAAAGCAGGATGCAAACCGGTGGACATGGCAGACGCATGGCGGCAGTCTGCGCCCTCCTGGCTGGGCGGCAACGGAATCTTGGGTAAGATCGTAATTCGAAGATCGAGGTTTCAATTCGAATTTCGAGCTTTCCTCCCTCACTTCTGCTTCAACCACTCGGGCAGCTCGATGTCGGCGCTCTTGATAGGCTTGTTGTCACCCGTCCAGACAAAGCCGGCTTTTTCAAAGCTCTCGCGGTTGGCCTTCAGATGGTCGAGCAGGCGGCGGGCGAGTTCGCGGTTGGGCGAGTCTTTGCGCACGGAGAAGGGCTGGATGGCCTTCGCCTTGTCCGCCGGGAGAGGGATGGCGTCGAAGTGCTCCGCCTGATGCTGGATGTTGATCTGGTAAACCACCGCCGCGTCGAGCGAGCCGGCGCGCAGTTGGTTGACGAGGAAATCGCCGGTCGGCACCTGGCTGGAGGCGTTGGCGACGACGCTGTCCCACAGGTTCATGGAGGTGAGGATGCCCATGGTCATGAAGCCGAGCGTGGACTGCTCCGCATTGCACAGGCCGACTCGCAGGCCGGGGCGGGCGAGGTCGGCCAGGGTCTTGATGCCCTTGGGGTTGCCCTTCGGCACGGCGATGATGATCTCCGCCTCGGTCAGCAGCACGGCCTCCGGGAAATGCTCGGCCACGGGCGGGACGAAGCAGACATCGCAGGCGTAATAGGCATCCGGGAACTTGGGGTTGCTGCTGTCTCCCATCGTCTTCATGGCCGCGCACAGGATCCCGCACCCGTTGAAGACAGTGGTGACGCTGATGCCCTCGCGGTTGGCGAACTCTTGCACCAGATGCTCGATGGCCGGGCGGTTCACCCCGCCGCTGTAGAGGATGAGTTCCGGCTTGGCGGCCCATTTGTCTCCGCCCGCAGGGGTGAAGCCATGCGCCGCGAAAATCTGCCCGCCTTTTTCCGGCGCCGCGAGGTAGCGGGCAAATTTCAGCGCCTCCACCGAGGAGACTGTCGAGCTCAGCACGGCGGCGCTGGCGTTTTCGCGGTGCTTGGAAAACTCCGGCACCTCCACCGCCTCCACGCCTTCAAACTGCGGCACGGTGCTGTTCCAGACGAGTGCCGCGTCCGCCGCGCCGAGCTTCACATCGGCGGCGATCTCGGTGACGGTGGGCTTCATCACCGCCGCTTTTTGCGCCAGCGACTCCCAGCGCGCGCCGAGGAGCTTTTGCGCCACCTTGCCCGCGCTGGCGGCCTCGGGATTCGGCAAGGCCGCGCGGATGTCCGGCTTCATCACGTCGTCCAGCGTGCGGATGCCCTTGGGGTTGCCCTTCGCCACGGCAAGCACGGGGTATTGCACCACCATGGGCAGCACTTCCCTCACCACCTCCAGCTTTCGCGCGTCCGCCAGCGCGCCGTCATCGGCGGCAATGAAAAGATCGCCCTGCCTGGCCACGCGGAGCTGCGTGAGCAGCGTGCCCGTGCCGCCGAATTGCAGCGCCACCTTCACACCGGTTTCTTTTTCATACTCTGCGGCCGCTGCCTCCACGGGCTTTTTCAATCCGGCCGCGCAATACACGGTGAGCGTGTCCACGCTGGACTTCGAGCCGCTTTTCAAGGCGAAAAAGGCGAGCGTGCCGGCTGCAAGCAGGAGGATAATGCCAAGGAGTCGTTTCATGAGAGTCAAAGTCGGAGCGGGAGAGGGTCAATCTTTCGGGGCCTTGCGCAAGAGCAGCCAGGCGGCGGCTCCGAGCATAAGCGCCCCGCCGCCGGCGAGCCAGGGCAAGGGGACGAACTGGTTGATGACGAAGACTTGAGGTTCGGAAGTCTTGGAAGCGGTCACCACCGTCTCCGGTGCCTGCGGCGGGGCGCTCTCCGGCGGTGCCGCCGCCACGTTTTGCCCCGCTTTTTTCAGCGCCTGGTCCCAGTCCACATTCAGCAGCAGATCCCAGCCGGGGTTTTGGTCCTTCACGCGGCAGGAGCAGCGGCCGATGAGAAACATGCTCGCCTCCTCCAGCGCCTGGTCGTCCAGTTCCGCCAGCGGCCACGCGCCCAGCACGCGCCCGCGCCCGAAGACGGCCGCGGCGAAGGGCGTCTTCTCCGCGTCGAACTCCGCGCGCGGCCCCGCCAGCATCCGGCGCAGCAGCTTTTCCGCGGGGTCATCCTGCTCCAGCCGCAGCGTGGTGAATTTCAAAAGCAGCGGCGGCCCCGGCCCGAGACGGCTGTCCGGGTCGTTCGGGTCCTGGATGGGCAGGGCGGCCACCTGCTCCAGAAAGCGCAACCTTTTGCCGATGCGCTCCGTGTCCGCCTCACCCCCGCACACCACCCACAGCACCGAGTCGCCCGCCAGCACGCGCTCCACGATCCGCCGCCGCCCCGGCGAGTCCAGCAGCGCCGCCAGCGAGGCCGCATTTAGGCGGCCACGCCAGATTTCTTGCCGGCTTGGAAAACGTAGTACGGCTTCTCCCTCGACACCGGGCACGGCCTGAATGGTCAGATTCGCCTTTCCATTCGCCCTCAGCGGGCGCAGCAGATCCGCCGTTTCAGGCCCCGCCTCTGTCGGCAGCAACAGTTGAAATTTGTCCGCCTCCCACCGGTCCAGCGCATAGCGGAAGACCGGGATCGTGCATGCGCACGTCGTGCCGTGCGCGGTCAGGGCCAGCAGGGGGAGGAAAAAGCGCGTCATTGGGCGATTGGGAACGGAGCCCCGCAGGAAAAGTTGCCGCCACCTTGGTGTCCAGGCTTTAGCCGCCCCGCCACGCAGTTGACGCCCGCGCCCCTCCGGCTATCTGCACGCCATGCTTTCCGACGCCCATGCCTACCTCCTCGCCGGGTTCACCGAGCAGGAGGTCCGCGAGGTGCTCGACGACCTCGACTACCTCCTGCAAAACTCCACCTGGCCCTACAGCCGCGAGAGCACGGCGGACATGATCGTCGAACTGCCCTCCATGCTCACCGACTTCCTCCGCTCCGTCCGGCGGGATGCCCTCCAGAGCGCCATGATCTCCCGCAAAGTCAAGGCCGCCATCCTCGGCTGACCATCACCCTTCGCCAAAATGCCCCTCCGCCCTTTACAGCCAGGGGGCACCGTGCAAGATGCAGCGCTTTCAGGGCAGTAGGACAGGCATCCTGCCTGTCTCGTGTGTTCCGGGCATTCTGCCCGGAACACCCAATGCCCACGAAAGTGCCCCCACCTGAACGCTTTCACCCCCAGCATTCGACATTCGTCATTCTGCATTCGTCATCCCCCCATCATGCCCAAAGACACCTCCATCAAACGCATTCTCGTCATCGGTTCCGGCCCCATCGTCATCGGCCAGGGCTGTGAGTTCGACTACTCCGGCGTCCAGGCCTGCAAGGCCCTGCGCGAGGAAGGCTACGAGGTGGTGCTCATCAATTCGAACCCCGCCACGATCATGACCGATCCGGAGTTCGCCTTCCGCACTTACATCGAGCCGATCACGCCGGAGATGGTGGAGAAGATCATCATCAAGGAAAAGCCGGATGTGCTGCTGCCGACGCTCGGCGGTCAGACGGCGCTGAATACCGCCATGTCGCTGCATCGGGCGGGCACGCTGGAAAAACATGGCGTGCGCATGATCGGCGCGAAGCCGGAGGCCATCGAGAAGGGCGAGGACCGTCTGCTTTTCAAAAACGCGATGCTCAAGATCGGCCTCGACCTGCCGCAGTCCGGCGTGGCGCACACGATGGAGGAGGCGCGCAAGATCGCGGATGAGATCGGCACGCTGCCGCTCATCATCCGCCCGGCCTACACGCTCGGCGGCACCGGCGGCGGCATCGCTTACAACCGCGAGGAGTTTGAATCGATCACGGCACGCGGCCTCGATCTCTCGCCCGTGAGCGAGGTGCTCATCGAGGAGTCGTTGCTCGGCTGGAAGGAGTTCGAAATGGAGGTCATCCGCGACAAGGCGGACAACTGCGTCATCATCTGCTCCATCGAGAACCTCGACCCCATGGGCGTGCACACCGGCGACTCGATCACCGTGGCGCCGATTCAGACGCTGACGGATCGCGAGTATCAAATCATGCGCGACTTCTCCTTCGCGTGCATCCGCGAGATCGGCGTGGAGACGGGCGGGTCAAACATCCAGTTCGCCGTGCATCCGGACACGGGCCGCATGATCGTCATCGAGATGAATCCGCGTGTGAGCCGCAGCTCCGCGCTCGCGTCGAAGGCCACCGGCTTTCCGATTGCGAAGATCGCCGCGAAGCTCGCGGTCGGTTACACGCTCGATGAGCTGAAAAACGACATCACGCGTCACACGCCGGCCGCGTTCGAGCCGACCATTGACTACGTGGTGACGAAGATCCCGCGTTTCACCTTCGAGAAATTCCCCGGCGCGAACGAAGTGCTCACCACGCAGATGAAATCCGTCGGCGAGGTCATGGCCATCGGCCGCACGTTCAAGGAGAGCCTGCAAAAGGCCCTGCGCGGTCTGGAGATCAAGCGCTTTGGTTTGATTTGGGATGGTGCGGACAAGCCTATCGGCGACGAAGAACTCGAAACCAAGCTTACTGTGCCGAATGCTGAGCGTATTTTCTCGCTTGGTCGAGCATTCGCCAGAGGCTGGGATATTGAGAAAGTTTTTTCTCTCACCAAAATCGACCGCTGGTTCTTGGAGCAAATCCGTCAGATTACGTTTGAAGCGGAAGAGATGCTCGCAATCGAGCAAGGTGATCGAGTTTTCGAAGGCACTGAGTTTGACGGACTCCTTTCAGAAAGTCGGCTCCGGAGAGCCAAGAGACTGGGTTTCTCAGACAGACAGATTGCGGAACTCCGAATTGGATGTGACCCCGCTCTCTTTGGCAAAGCATCCGACGGAGATGATGAGAGTTATCGTTCCCCAGTAGAGATCAAGAAGTGGGAAGCCAAAATCCGTGCTCAACGGAAGCAGTTGGGCATCACCCCCACCTACCGCCTTGTGGACACCTGCGCGGCGGAGTTCGAGGCTTACACGCCTTACTATTACAGCACCTACGGCATCGAGGACGAGGTGCGCGATGGCGACAAGAAAAAGGTCATCATCCTCGGCGGCGGCCCGAACCGCATCGGTCAGGGCATCGAGTTCGACTACTGCTGCGTCCATGCCAGCTTCGCTCTGCGCGAGCTTGGCTTTGAGACCATCATGGTCAATTCCAACCCCGAGACCGTCTCCACCGACTACGACACCTCCGACAAGCTCTACTTTGAGCCCCTCACGCTCGAAGACGTGCTCAACATCTACGAGCGCGAAAACCGCAACGACCAGGTGCTCGGCGTCATCGTGCAGTTCGGCGGCCAGACGCCGCTGAACCTCGCCAAAGGCCTCGAAGAAAACGGCGTCCGCATCATCGGCACCTCGCCGAAGAGCATCGAACTCGCCGAAGACCGCAAACTCTTCGCGAAGTTGCTCGACGATCTCGGTTTGAACCAGGCCCCCAGCGGCACCGCCACCTCGCTGGAGGAGGCTCTCGCCATCACCGCGAAGATCGGCTACCCCAGCCTCGTGCGCCCCAGCTTCGTGCTCGGCGGCCGCGCCATGCAGATCGTCTATAACGACGCCGAACTCACCCACTACATGCGCACCGCCGTCGAGTTCGCCAACACTCAATCCGGTCAATCAGGTCAGCCAAGCCCCGGCTCCCACACCGCCAACAAACCCACCATCTCCGACACCCACCCGCTCCTCATCGACCGCTTCCTCGAAGACGCCACCGAGGTCGATGTGGACTGCATCACCGACGGCGAAACGACCGTCATCGGCGCCATCATGGAGCACATCGAAGAGGCCGGCATCCACTCCGGCGACAGCGCCTGCGTCATCCCGCCCTTCAGCCTCGCGCCTGCCATGCAGGACCGCATCCGCGATGCCGCCAAAAAGCTTGCGAAGGCCCTCAGCGTCCGCGGCTTGATGAACATGCAGCTCGCCGTCAAAGGCGACGACCTCTACGTCATCGAGGTCAATCCGCGTGCCTCCCGCACCGCGCCCTTCGTCAGCAAAGCCATCGGCGTCCCGCTGCCCAAGCTCGCCGCCAAGATCATGGCCGGCAAAACGCTCAAAGAACTCGGCTTCACCACCGAAGTCGTCCCCTCGCACTACAGCGTCAAAGAAGCCGTCTTCCCCTTCAGCAAGTTCCCCGGCGTGGACATCATCCTCGGCCCCGAAATGAAGAGCACCGGCGAAGTCATGGGCATCGACCCCGACCTCGGCCTCGCCTTTGCCAAGAGCCAGATGGCCGCCGGCGGCACCCTGCCCACGAAGGGCAACGTCTTCATCAGCGTCAAAGAAGCCGACAAGCAAAACGTCGCCCGCATCGCCAAAGGCTACGCCGACCTCGGCTTCACCTTGTATGCCACCCCCGGCACCGGCCAGGTCATCACCGACGCCGGCATCCCCGTGAACATCCTCCCCAAACTCGCCAGCGGCCAGCGCCCCAACGTCATCGACCTCATGAAGAACAAGGACATGGCGATGGTCATCAACACCCCCAGCGGCAAAAACACCCGCGAAGACGAAGTGAAGATCCGCACCGCCACCATGCAAAACCGCATCCCCATCATGACCACGCTCCGTGGTGCTGACGCGGCCCTGATGGCGATCAAGTCCCTACAAGCCAGCGAGGTGCAGGTCAGGGCGCTGCAGGAGTATCACTCGCAATCCTCGCCACCATGAGCAAAGTTTCACCGGCCTTTCCCATCACATTCACCGTCCTTCGCGACGATGAACTTGCTGAGGCAGTGCTCGACTTTGCCGACAACGCTGACGTGATTTCCACCACTCGCTGGCGCGTCCCGAGCCTTGATGACGAAACCTTACAAGTTCGAGCAATTGATTCGCGGGAGTTCGCACTGCTCGCGGCGAAACGCTGGCGGCATTACCGCGACACTGAATGCGCCGCTCACAGTCTGTCGGAGCTCCGGCGCATGATTGCAGAAGACCCGCAAGGAGAGTTTTGCTTTCACTTCAAGATCGCCGCAGACTGGTTCCCTGCCAGCCTTGGCGGTGCGATGGTGCGGCGCACCTGGCATCACCACCTCGCGCTTGATTTCCTCTTTGTGCATCCCCGCATCGCCAGCAGGCAGGTGAATGTGAAGTCCGTCGGCTTGCAGCTTCTCCAAGCCATCTGCATGATCGCAAGGGACTTGGGCTGTCAGCGAGTCTGGGGCGAGGCGACGCAAGGCTCGGCGCCCTTTTATCGCCGCTATCTCAAGCAGTCTGTGGACGATCAATTCTCCATTCCGTGTGATGAGATCGCCGCCCTCAGCGCCAAGTTTGAGACGGAACGAAACTCCCACCAAGGCAAGTTCCAGTTGCCTTAGCCCAAACAAAAAATTAAGCTCTGCCTATGAGAACGTCCAAGCCCATCTCACAGATGACCCCTGAGGAGAAGATCACGCTAAAGGCCCTCATGCTTGCTGAAGGCATGGATGACAGCGATGTCTTCCCAGGTGTCCTCGGAAACCGCATCAGCGCTTTCGTGAACAAGCCGCTGCGCCGCAGGAAGACCGTCTCACGGAAGACCGCCAAAGTGACCAAATGAAATCAGTCACGGCAAACTTCAACCGCCCAAATGTCGTCCGCACACCAGTGTTTTACGCCGACCTCGGCTTCACCCTCTACGCCACCCCCGGCACCGGCCAGGTCATCACCGACGCCGGCATCCCCGTGAACATCCTCCCCAAACTCGCCAGCGGCCAGCGCCCCAACGTCATCGACCTCATGAAGAACAAGGACATGGCGATGGTCATCAACACCCCCAGCGGCAAAAACACCCGCGAAGACGAAGTGAAGATCCGCACCGCCACGATGCAGAATCGGATTCCGATCATGACTACGCTGCGTGGTGCTGATGCCGCGGTTCGGACCGGGCAGATGGGTAACAGATTGACCGGGCACATGGGTTACACTTT